>Ga0265299_10000120_pt1 | contig 107410 bp, 73 predicted proteins | sample AusTroGonzalo_MG_4_FD_193485 | JGI IMG/M metagenome (GOLD analysis project Ga0265299, IMG submission 193485) | Bovine rumen microbial communities from tropical cattle in Woodstock, Queensland, Australia - Gonzalo_02 | ecosystem: Host-associated > Mammals > Digestive system > Stomach > Rumen ... | reverse complement strand
CTACGGTCTTGTAGTCTGCGTCATCCACCTTATAGAACACCTTGTACGTGTTCACGGTATAAGAGCCTGTATAGGTGACATCCTTGGCAGGAACGGTAGCTGCGACCTCACCCCATCCAGCGAAGGTATAGCCCTCCTTCAATGGAGCCTCGGGAGCATTGATGGTAGTACCATAGTCCAGTGTCTGCTCGGAGATAACCTCTTCGCCGATGACGAATTTCACCTTGTACTGGTTGATGGCGAACGATCCCGTAATGGTGACATCGCTGGCAGGCATCGTGACGGGAGCCTCACTCCAGCCGCTAAAGGTGTAACCCTCCTTCTCTGGTGCGGACTCGGATGGAATCTCTTCGCCATACTTCACCTCTACGGTCTTGTAGTCTGCGTCATCCACCTTATAGAACACCTTGTACGTGTTCACGGTATAAGAGCCTGTATAGGTGACATCCTTGGCAGGAACGGTAGCTGCGACCTCACCCCATCCAGCGAAGGTGTAGCCCTCCTTAAGCGGAGCCTCTGGAGCATTGATGGTAGTACCATAGTCCAGTGTCTGCTCGGAGATAACCTCTTCGCCGATGACGAATTTCACCTTGTACTGGTTGATGGCGAACGATCCCGTGATGGTGACATCGCTGGCAGGCATCGTGGCGGGAACCTCACTCCAGCCGCTAAAGGTGTAACCCTCTTTCTCCGGAGCGGACTCGGAGGGAATCTCCTCGCCATACTTCACCTCTACGGTCTTGTAGTCGGCATCATCCACCTTATAGAACACCTTGTACGTGTTCACGGTGTAAGAGCCTGTATAGGTGACATCCTTGGCAGGAACGGTAGCTGCGACCTCACCCCATCCAGCGAAGGTGTAGCCCTCCTTCAATGGAGCCTCGGGAACATTGATGGTAGTACCATAGTCCAGTGTCTGCTCGGAGATAACCTCTTCGCCGATGACGAATTTCACCTTGTACTGGTTGATGGCGAACGATCCCGTAATGGTGACATCGCTGGCAGGCATCGTGGCGGGAGCCTCACTCCAGCCGCTAAAGGTGTAACCCTCCTTCTCCGGAGCGGACTCGGAGGGAATCTCCTCGCCATACTTCACCTCTACGGTCTTGTAGTCTGCGTCATCCACCTTATAGAATACCTTGTACGTATTCACTGTGTAGACCGCCGTATAAGTAACATCTTCAGCAGGGACCGTGGCAGCAACTTCAGGAGTCCATTCCTTGAAAGTATGACCTTCCTTGGTCGGAGCTTCTGGAGCTGTGATTGCTGAGTTGTAATCCTGCTTCTGATTATAGACATCCGTACCATCGGCAACAAACTTCACCGTGTACTGATTAATCTTCCACTGGGCCGTGAACGTCTTGTCTTCGGCAGGAATCTTAGCGGGGATTTCTGCATCCCAGCCCGTGAAGGTGTAGCCCATCCTGGTGAAATCTACGGGAGCCGTCAGTTCGCTGTCATAGTCCTGCTTCTTCACCACGTCAGCCTCGCCATTGGCGAGTTTGAACGTCATGGTGTACTGATTGATGGTGTACAAGGCGTTGATGGTAATGTCCTGAGCAGGCATTGTCTCAGGCAGGTTGTCCCATCCGCTGAAGGTATAACCCGTCTTGGCACCAGGCGTGGGAGCCTCCACCGTCGCACCGAAAGCGATTTCCTTATCCTCCGACTTGCCTTCGCTCTTGAAGGTTGCCTTGTAGACATGAGCCTTGAAGGTTGCTGTCAGCGTAATGTCCTTGGTCGGGGTGAAGGTGTAGGAAGCATCCGTTGTCACCTGCGTCTCACCTTCCATCCAGGCCACAAAGTCATAACCTGTGTTGGGGGTGGCGGTGACGGTCATAGGAGTGCCAGACATTGCTTCGTCATTACCACCAGATACAGTACCCATATTTGCATCGTTGGCAACAACAGTCACCTTATAGGTCTGATAGATGTTGACATCGGATTCCATATCGGAGAGCTTAGATGTAGTACTTCCATAAGTGATTTTCTGCTCTTTATAAGAAAGTTTTACTACACCTAAAGAAGCATTCTCAGCAGCTTTTACTTTAAAGGTGAAAAGTTGACCTGTTCCAGCTTCCATCTCACCAAAAGTCATAGATACTCGCAAAGCTCCACTCTTCTGAATCTTCTTGGATTTCTGAGCAAAGCCCGATGTCCTGTCGGCAAACACAACACCTGCATCTGTACCAACAAATGAGAGTCCTTCTGGCAAATAAATGTCGATATTAACGCCTTGTGTTTCTTGCTCATTCGTGAGGCTGACGGGAATTGTCTTTTCCTCTCCTACTTTGATGTCAACCTTGTCCACGACAAATACATCTACAGCTTGCGACATCATTGACACAAGCGTTAAGATAAAGAAAGAAAAATATTTTTTCATAGGGAAAAAGGTGTGATTATTATCGTTCTTATTTTGAAGGAATCAAGACCGTGAGTCCTGCTTCATTCATAGCATCAACGTCTTCATCAAATTCAGTATAATACCTGAAAATCAGTGAAGCATCGGTCAAATCGATTTCGCCGTCACCATTCACATCTGCTGCTTGTATATTATATACCAGACCAGCTTCTGCCATGGCCTCGATGTCTTCATCAAATTCGGTATAATACCTAAAGACCAGTGAGGCATCGGTTAAATCGATTTCGCCATCGTCATTCGTATCACCAGGCGTATACCGTATGGTAATGTCGAGCTTGAAAGGAGAACTGCCTGACCCAACGGCCGTTTCATCTGAGAAGGTGATTTTTGTATTCGCGACATTGATTTCTTCCTCCTCGGTTTTGTCATAGACCTTGAAGGTGATAATCTCAGATGCGGAAAGATTATTGGTGCGGACACGAAGTATCGCGACTTGCCCCGAAGGGGTATCCAATATCTCATTCTTTTTCACATCCACGAATCCACGACATTCATTTCCACAAAAGGCAGCAATGTCATAATTCGACAAGTCAGTTATTCGTTGGTCTTCCAGTTCCAAAAACACATAAATAGTCTTATCATACTGGAAGTCATGTTCGTTGCACTGCCAGTGTGCCTCCTGCGCTCGGATTCCGAGCGGCAGGAGGATACTAAGCAGGGTAAAGAGAATCTTCTTTTTCATAGGGGATTCCTTTCTTTACATTAGTTGTTCACTTTCATTATCTTCTTATAGAAGTACTCGCCGCCACTTTGGGCTGCTACAATGTAAATGCCCGCAGGCAGATTTGACACGTTAACCACCTGCTGAGTAGCACCAGTAGTCTGGATGCGCTGCATCCGGCCATCTGCACTCGTCAGGGTCAGGCGTTCGATGGGCTTGCCACCAAGGCTAACGTTAATTTCTGTCGTTGCCAAAGTAGGCCATACACCCAACTGACTGTAACGTTCTTCAACACCTACCGTCTCATCGCCGAGATGCAAGGCGAAGGGAGCACGGTAGCTGCCAACAGCATCAGCTTGGAAGGACAGAGACTCTTGAATATCCACGATGTAGTCTTTCTCGTTATGAGCAGCGAGGAAGGTAATGTCTTCCGAGCCTTCGCCGTGAACATTCATGAAGATAACGCCTTTCACGTACTTTCCGATACCACGGCACTCCGTACCGTTGAATGCAGCCACGGTGAACTCATCGTCGTCAGTCAAAACCTCTTCGCGGTAGAGCTGAGCACGCATCGGCATGACATTGGAATAAGCGTGTTCGTCCACACTCCACGGAGTATTGTTTATATACAGTCGTCCGTGAATCTGTGAGGCGGCCTTCGATACAATGCTGGTATTGTAGAGCAGGTCTGAAGAAGCACCAGTCTTGAGCATGTAGCCCAGCCCCGGCGTCATGACTTCGAGATCGCCAATCCATTCACCATCGATGTAATCTGCCGACCCTGAGAGACCGACCAGCATATCACCATCCGATGCGGAGAGATTTGTCAGAGCCTCCGTCGGAGTCATGATCTGATCCATCGGATAGCCAATCCAGTTCCAACCCTTACTGAGGCTGATGACACCCTTTGTAGCATTGAAGGCATCGCCGCTGACAGCAAGTTTCGCAGCTTCAGACATCTTCACCTTATAAGCTTCGGTGGGTATCAGTTCCGTCAGGTTACCAAAGAGACCTAAGACCTCGTCGCGGATGACGGCGCGTGTCTGACTCTTCACCTCCAATGTCTTTTCGGAGAACTTGTCCAGCGTAAGGTTGGTAGCTACGTTGTGAGAAATCCAAGTCCAGCCCTCGCTGAGTGCCAGCTCTTGAGAATTCTGCTTAGCGGTGTATTCGAAAGTTACCACTTCGCTCTCCTCGAAGCCTTCAGCCTGAGCCATAGCCTTAATGGTCATAGCGTCATCGTTGATGGCGATAGGCTTGCTATAGACGAGAGCCGTAGCAGGATCGCAGGGGCAAGTGCCGTCAAGCGTGTACCATATCTTGGCATTCTCGTTCTCGCAACTCAAGCTGATGAGTGTGCCGCGATAAACAGCGCTGCCCGAGGCACGAGAAGCACGCGGGTTAGGTGTCACAAGCGAAGCGGCCTTATCAACCTTTACAAGGGTCTGTCCGGTAATCTTGGTGTCATCAATACTGAATTGCAGAGCCGTGGAGCCTGGTAGCTCGCCGCTGACGGTCAGCGTGGCCTGTCCTTCGTCGTTGAGCTTGATGGTGGCAGTGCCATCCTCCTGCGGAGTCAGGCCTTCGCCGGAGATGTTAGCAATGAGGGTGGAGAGGGCACGTACACGGAGCGTCTTGCCGACAGCTGCATCTGCGGGAAGGGCAGCAACCTGCAAGGTACGCGTTCCTTCATAGAGGACGGTAAACAGGGAGTCTGCAGCAATCTTGCGGACAGCCTTCTCCACGTCGAAGGTCTGCGAGTAGGTCTCCTGCAAGGGCACGCCGGCATAGCTCTTCACGTTCGTGGTGACAATCACCGTCACCTCGTCAGTGCTGAGGAGCTGCACGCCTTCGGATGTGGCGAATTTCACGCGGGAGGCGAGTTTCGGACCGTCTTCATTGTCCTCATCTGTGCTTTCGCTGTTGAGCAACTGGATGGTACCTTCAATCTTCTCGCCGTTCTTCTTGACGATGATGTTATCGGTCGTCAAACTCTCAGGTAGCATGTACTTGTCGAATTCTACTTCCACGCCATCCTCATAAGCCTTGGCTTCTTTTACTTCAGGCTGACGGGCCTGAGTCATGGCAATATTCACGTCAAGCTGAGGCGGAGGCACGGGCAGCCACTCGGAGTAAGTCGTCTGATAGCCTTCTTTCTCAAACTTCACGCGCCAGAGTCCCTGTGGGACATCCCACTGATACATTCCGTATTCATCGGTGAACAGCGGGTTCTCCTGAGCATACTCCTCAGCATCCCACAACACTTCTTTTTCATACGGGTCGCCATACATATCCTCACCGGTTTCCTTGTAGTAGCAAGTAGCTGTTACGCCTTGCAGGCGGTTGGAAGGCACACCTTCATAGACATAACCGGAGGGATCATGTATAGGATCGATTGTCGGGTAAGGCTTATCATCATCATCATCATCCTTTTTCTTCTTCTTACATTTAAGAGTCGCTATTTGTTTCTTTGCACTATCAACAAGACCATCGGTTATGAGGTTCTTGACAACTAATTTACCGATTTGAACAGCGACCTTTTGTACAATACCCCATGCGACAGCAGTTAACGAAGTTCCTGCCGTTGCCACGGAAGCTAATGCACCACCCACGATTTCCGCATCTGCGGTGAAATTACCTAAGACATCAGCGATGGCAAAGGTCGCCACTGTCGTAAGGGCGCCATAGCACTTCACCTGACATTGAGTAGCCTTAGCCTGATCATCCTTGCAAGGATCAGGAATCGTATTATATACTGCCCAAATCTTGTCTGCATCTTTATAGCAATCATATAAGGTAGAAATGTAATCAGCTACGGGGAGGCACTTTAACAGACCTTTGACAATGGGCTTGCAAATGCCACGTGCAATACGTGCGGAGAACAGAGCCTTTTGGAGGCGGAACTCTTCAAGGCGCCATTTCCACCATTTTGTTTTGCTATTGGTACAAAGATTCTTCCAATTACGTACCTGATTCGATCTGCTTTCCAGACTCTTGATGGCTTCCTCAATAGCTTCAATGGGTTTCTGAGCTGTCTTGGTGATGTCATCGAAGATGTTGTTGATGGTCTCGATCGTATCTTTAATCTTACTATAAACTTCCTGTACCTTCTGTGCAAACTCCTGTGCTGTCACATTTCTTCTTACACGGTAGAGTTGTGCAATTTCTTCGGGCAGGTTTATTGTAACGACTAAGTTTTGATCAAAGTTTACAAAAGTGATAGCTTCCTCGCTGGCTTTAGTATAGACGGTAGTATTATCGGCCATCAAAGTGGCTTCAAAGCCATCTGCCAAAAGGCTCTCAGGAGTCAGACCATTACAATTTGATAGCTTATAGGTCGTTCCATTACCAAAGGTATCTTCAAACGTCTTTTGTAAATCAAACCATGCAGCGAATCCTTCCACGGTTGCCAGAAGCTCATCATCCTCTTGGATAACCTGATCATAGATACTATCAAGATATTCTTCTATCTCTTCTTCCGTCTTTCCGATGGTATTCTCATCAATCACTTCTTCATACGTGTATTCTAATCCGAGGCTTTCAGCAATCGCCTGTAATGCCTGATCAGATTCATCGGAAGTATCCATCTGTGCAAACAACGTCTCCAGAAGCTCCATCTTCGACTTGTATTCGCTTACCAGCTGTTCAATATTAGCAGCTTCTGCGAGACCTTCCTGCATATCGGGCAGGTAATCATGTTCCGCTTCAAATTCGACTTTGACGCCAATCGGCAGTTCATCAGACTCAAATCGTTCTACAGCGACCCAGCGGTCCATATTCTTATTGTACGTTGCTTCAAGATCACGCCAGTTGTTCCTGTCCGTATAAACTTTAATAGTAACGCTTTGGATCACACTTGGGTCATTGTTGGTCAGATCGGCAATGAACGTAATGTCCGTTCCTGTATAGAACATATATGACGAAGCGTCAATGGTCTTGTTCTGCAAGTCGAAATTCACCTCAACGGTCTTTCTCAGCCAACCATTGTAGAATGACATCTTCACGGATTTTGCCTCCAGAGCAAATTGGTCATACATGCATTCCTTGGTCTCTGATTGCATCTGCAGTCCTTGCGGCGTTACGACTTTTGCATAAATTTGGTGCTTGGACAAATTGGATGGATTTTCCAGTTCACAAGTAGCGTACCAAGAACCATTAGCTAATGCCATTGTCTGACCTATTAACTTTTCACCATCATAGACCTCTACTTGGCTCTTAGCTACGGCCATACCACTGACAGAAACGCTCGTCTTTGCCACCACGTTCGGAACACTAATGCTCAAATCCTTCACGGAGAAGTTCGCCTGTCCTATGGGCTGGGTGACTTCCTGACCGTTGTAGGTAAACTGAACACTGGCACTCGGGGCATAGTCACCACCTGCAGTCGGGATGATACAGAAGCGAATGCGCTCGCCGATAGTTGTGACTGGGATAGTGACGCGGCCAGGTACGGAGAGATAGGTAGCAAGGCTATTGCCGACCATGACGGAGTTATCCACCAATGAGCACGACTCAGGCATATCGACAATGAGCTTCACGTCGGAGACCCCAGCGGCATAAAGAGACTTGAAGTCGATGCGGCCGTTCAGGGTCAGGTAGTTGCCCGCTGTGATTTGCGTCTTGTTCACCGTGAAGCTGGTATTGTCGCCTGTGTAGTAGAGCTTGCTCTCGTCGAAGAAGGGGACGTATGCCATTTTCACAGTTGAGATAACACCACTCTTCACCGTGACCTTAGAAGTCACATAGTCCGTGCCGTCCACGAGGCCGGCCTGACTGAACTTATTCAGGTCATAGACAGTGTTGAAAAGCTTGCTGTTACCCATGGTGACGAGGGTATAGTCACCATCTGTCAGATCCTTGAAACTAAGGGACGCATTGGAGTAGGTTCCGTTCTTCACGAACTTGCCCTTAGCATCGTAGAGGATGCCGTTGACGGTAGGATTCTCTGTAGTAACAAAGGTGGCAGAGATTTGTCCGAGTTGCTTGATATTGAAGGTGACAGAAGCACGGTTCAACTCATCCACCTGCCCCTTGGCAACCACGGGCAGGAACGCGCCCGTCTTGCTGGTGGCGGTAAGCTGGAGGCTGTCTCCGAGATCTACATCTTCGAGCAATACAATCTGCGGGTACTGTACGTTGAACTCACGGATGTCACGTCCTGCGGTGATGTCGCGGATAGTATAAGCGACGTTCTGGTAGTCTGCATAGTACTCCTGCGACTCGCCTTGCGTTCCAGCTACAGCACTCTGGGTGTAAGTGAAACCGACCGTGATGATGGCACCGTTGATGCTCTTCAAGGTGATGTCTTCCAGAGTTGCCACACCTTCTTCCGTCGGAAGTACCTCATACTGAACGGTCTTACTGATGTAGTCCTCAGCTACAGCTGTGATGCTCGTGGGAGCATCGAACGCATCGATGTTGTATACACCTTGAGCGTTGGTAATCGCAGTGAAAGCCTTGCTGTATTTGCCGTTCAGAGTCTGGCTGACCGTCACGGTAGCGTCTTCAAGAGCAACATTCGTCAGCACATCACGCACCAGACCCTTCAGCTTGGCTGTGGGTAGCACGGTAAGCGTCTGTTTGATGACGTTCTCTGAATCCTGAACCACGTAGGTCGTGTCGGCAAGCATTTGGTATTGCATAGCCAACGCTTGTGGCAAGGTGGCACGCAGGATGACGGCGGCGTTGTCAATGGGCAGGATACCGCTGACGCTGGTGCCCTGACCGAGATACGTGCCGTCGGCATTCATCCAGGTGAAGGACAACTGACCGGTAATGTCCGTACCATCGGGAGCGAGAACAACGGCTTTGATGGTCTGTGGCTCAACGAGGCTGGAGAAGGTCACACTGCGATCGCTGGTCTGCATCTCAATATTTTCCATCTGACCAAGTACTTGGCCTGCGGCATTCTTCACATAGACGTTCCACTTAGTGTTATGCATCAGGTTCTGGAAGGTGTAGGCCGTCCGATCACTGATAACATAGCGCATACGCTGGCCGCTGTTGGTATTCACCAATTCGATGAACATATTCTTGAAGCGGCCGTCCTCGCTACCAGCAGGCAGGTTCACTTCGAGGGCGTTCACCTGACTCTGCAGCGGCAGGATGGTCAAGTCCTTCCAGCCGTCAGCCTCCTGATAGAGGTCGATGCTTTCAGCAGGCACGAAGATGACAAGGTTGTCCTTGATGCCTTCGAACACATAGCTCTCCAAAGTGGGAGGAACGGTGGCGTAGCAACTGACACTGGTCAGGCTCTCGCAGTAGTAGAACGAATAGTAACCGATACGGGTGATGCTGCTCGGCAGGAAGATAGAGGTCAGCGTCGTGTTGTTCTCGAAACTCCATGAGGGGACATAGGTTGCCCCAGCACAACGACTGAAGTCAATAACTGAGAAGTTGAAGCCTGCCATATTACCGATGTCGTAGTCGCTGATTTCGCCATTGACAGTCAGAGTCTGCACATCATCGGTATTGCCTCCCGTGACATTGTAGATGGCAGAGTATAGATCATCCTTCTGGAAGGCATCTATGATGAGTTCGCCAGTTTCAGGATTCCAGGAGTTTGTGCCTGGATCCTGCGGACTGACGGGGTTGTACTCGAAGACGGCAACCAACTCCACGTTCACATCGGGCATCGTGTAGTAGTAACGTCTGTCCGTGCTCACAATCTTACCCTCATACTCCCAGTGCTTGAACTGATAGTTGTTGTTTGCGTAAGCGTAGAGCGAGAGTTGTTCTCCCTGATAGAACTCATAATTACTGCTGTAGTTGAAGTAACCACCCTGCGAGGGCGAAGCCTTCAGCGCCAAGGTATGCGGCTTCGTGTAGTCGCCACTGGGGTTGTCCGGCGAGGCGGGGTCATACTCATAAACAGCGGTCAGCTTGGTGTTGGCAGCGGGCATCGTATAGTAGAAACGACTGCTGGTAGAAACGATGTTCGTGCCGTCGGTCCAGTGCTTGAAGACATATCCATTATTATTATAGGTATAGACATACACACTGGAACCAGCCGTAAATTTACTGCCCGACACATTCGTCGAGCCTGCCTGTGCTGGTTGAGCCGTCGTGACCAGAAAGTAGGTCACAGCCGGAACTTCAGGGTTGGGCGGATTGACGGGGTCGTAGCCATCCGTCTGCGCCATCAGCCCCATCGCACACAGCCACAGGAATAATATGCTGAATGATTTTCGAATCATAATGATAACGTTTTAGGGTTTGCTTATCTGAAACATGTGGGGTGCGCCCCCTCAGGGATTGCGGCCTGAGGGGGACTCTACACCTTATTTATTTTACAGATACCTTGCGGACGCTACCGTTCTGCTGAATCAGATAGATACCGGAAGTGGCGGGCTTGCCAGCAGGCAGAAGCTTGCCGTCGAGCGTGTAGACGCGGGCACCAGCCAGTTCGTTGGCAGAGACTTCTGCGATGCCATCGGCAGTGCTGCTGATGAGCAGGCGGAAGCGCTTGTCGGCGACACCAGCTTCAGCGGCGAAGGTATAACCCTCGCTGCCGTTCAGTTCCATGGCCGTTCCGGTGAGTTCGTCAATGAGTATGACACTCTCAGTAGCCTTGGTCTCCAAACGCAGGGTGTAGTCACCCGACTTGCCGAAGCGAGCCTGCAACTGCACGCTACCATCAGAGAGCGGACGCTCGTTGATGGCGTATTCCACGCCAGCGGCTGTGCTGCTCAACTGCAGAGCAGAAGCATCCATAGCAGCAAACTTGGCAGCATCGCGGTTGACCTCGTACTCCATTCCTGCTTCGGGATTGATGACCACGCGGGTGCGGTCGCTCTTCTCGCCATCGGAGAGGAAGAGGTTGAAGACGCTGCGGTTGCTGTTGCCCTGACGAATCTCACCCTTCACGCGATTCGATGTACCTGTGACATCGTAGTAGCTCTGGCGAGCGGAAGCAGGGAAGGTGACGCTACCCTGATCCAGAGGACGCTGCACGAAGAAGGCTTCACCCGGACAGAGGACATAGTAGTCATCAATGGGCGAGAAGGCATGGTAGCCACTGTAGCCATCCCAAACCGTGATGGGTGCTTCAAGGTTCATGCTGCCGATTTCGATATAGGCAGGATAGGGGTTACCGATGAGGTTCCAACTGCGGTTGTGAGCATACTCACTCTGATACTCTGCCAGTTGGATGGTGCGATCGGAGGCACTGAAGATGAGATTCTTGTTCTGATTGTTCAGAGCTGGGAAGTGGAAGACGCGATAGTTGTACCTCGAATTAGAATAGCTGCAGTGCATGATATAGCCCTTACCAGCTTCGAGGATGTCGTCTTCACCCATATTGACCCACGTGTTGTTTAGGTTCACGGCAGCACGGGCTTCGCCGTCGTAACGACGGATGACCCAGTTGGTGCCTGCGGTCTCGCAAGTGATGTCACCCACGCGAACATCATACGGCGTGCTAATGAAGTTCCAATAGCCATCCGTCAGAGACATCGTGATATCAATATTATCTGCACGCATGGTGCCGTCAGTCATCAAAGTGGCATATTGTGGAACATTTCCGTTGTCTATTCCCCAGTAGTAATAGTAGTAGTTGCGCTGGGCATGATTGTAACCATGCAGTGTGAGCATTCCAGCAGAGAAGGTGCCACCATTTTTCACCTCCAATGCGCCTAATGTCGTCGGTGTAGAGGAACTGCTGACAGAAACATTCGTATGCTGGATGGTGATATTGGGCTTGTAGCCTTCGGGAATCGTTGCACTGGCGAAATCAAGTCTCATCTGCTTGTTGACCGTAATATCATTCGGCATGATATCTGCACCCACAATCTTGAACTGGCTCCATCCCGTTGCCTGCTTGTAAGCCTTGGTCACCAACATCGGCACATACAGGGTGTCGGGACTTTGAACGGGGCAACCATTACTTGCGGTGGGAGGATTCAGAGCCAAGCAAGTGTAGTGCGTACCGCTATTGAAAATGTTAGAACCCACACTCGTCAGAGTGCTGGGGAAGGTGGCGGTGCGAATAGCAGTGTTGTTGAATGCATAACTTCCGATATTGGTTAAGCCTTCATTCAACGTCACGCTTTCGAGGCCTCCCAAGTTGTAGAATGCAGACTCACCGATACTCGTAACCTTAGCCGGAATCTCTAACTGCTTCGGGCAGAGGTTAGGGATTGTATCATAACGATAACCGAGATAGTTGCCATACTCATCATACTCATAGCGACCATTATATAAATAATCTCCACTATTACCACGATAGAAAGCATAGTCTTCAATAGATTGCAAATTTCCAGGCAGAGGAATAGCCGATAGGCTATAGCAATTACGGAAGGCCCCGTATCTTATAGTTGTCAAGGACAGGGGAAGAGTCAGTTTTGACAGACGATAGCAATTCTCGAACATTTCATAGCCAATGGCTCGAACTCCCTCTTCAACAATCACCTCTTCCAAAGCATCGCAGCTATAGAATGCCTCTTCTCCGATCCAGCTATCATTATCAGTAGATAAAGTACCAGCAATGGTCACAGAAGTTAAACTATCGCAATCGGAGAACGTCCTGTAGCCCAAATATGTCAAGGTCTTTGGCAGACGAACGGTTCGCAGAGCATCGTGATTTTGGAATAGATAACCCTCAATCCTGTAAAGCTGTGCATTGCTCAAATCCATATACTCCAGATTCTGCATATTGGCAACACGCTCGATATCGTAGTCGTCCATCGGGCCGATGATGGTGATTCCCTTAACATCAGAGAAGTTCTCGACCAGATCTAGTACGAGGTCGCCTAAGGTTCCGGCCTGTGTCATCTCGATGATGAGGTAGTCGTACTGCAGACGGCGGCTGAGGACTGTGATTTCTGCGGCCTTGGCCTTGGCTTCTGCGTTGGTGTAGGAACCAGCATTGCGTGCCCCCTTGGCTTCATCCAGCAAGGTCTGCAATTCTGTGGCGATATCCTCGCTGATGTTCTCAGTCGTGGCCAGTCGCTCTTCTGCTATTGTGATGGCATTGGTCAGCGTAGCGTAGGCCTCAACAGATTCCTGAATCACATCGATGAGGTTGCCCATAGTACCAATCACCTGGTAGGCCTCGGCATCACTGAGGGTGCCGGACTCGGCCGTAGCAACGATGGTCGTAGCGTCCTCGCGAAGTGCAGCCTGATAGTAAACATCGTCGCTCAAATAGGGCTTCAGCTGGGCAAGATAGTCTGCCAGCACGTCGTCGTTGCTGCCGACATATTCCAACTTGAAGTTATCCCACAGCACCCATTCCGCATTACCTTCGCACTTGATACCGATGCGGAGGTCGCCTTGCTCAGGCAGTACAATCTGAGTGGAGACGGAGTAATAAGGCTGTTCCGTCATCGGATTCAGCGTGCCGAAATAGATGTTGGCACCTTCCATGGAGTTGGGCGTGAAACAGATTTGACCATTGACGACTCTTCTTGTGTCGTAAGGCCAATCACCAGTGGACGATGGGAACATCGTTCCGTCGCCATGGGTTTCTTCTGTGTCACTATACAGGGCGTAAGCACTGGTTTCGTCTGTAATGAGCTTCAGGCGTTCCTCAGAGATACCACCATAGAGCTTGGCGGTGCGAGCTGTGCCGTCCATGCGGTTGAAGGCAGTGCAACTCAGGCGATAAACACCAGGAGCGGCAGCAGGAATCACCTGATAGAAGTCGAAGGCTTGGTGATAGACTTCGGCGGTACCAAAACTATAGTTCACCGTTGCCGTTCCTTCCAGATTCCAACCTGTGCCGTCGGTGTCGAAGGAGGGATTGGTTAACAGGAGCGTCAGGTCGTCGCCAGGCTCCATGTTGGCAGTCAGACCCTCGCTGACAACCGCCTTGAAGTTCTGCTTGGCAGAGGCGATGTCTTCAGATGTCAGTGTGGACTGCTCGTATGCTGCGGCGAAGTTCTGGATGAAAGTAGTAGCCGCTTCCGTCAGAGCCTCCTTGTTCAATTCCTTGACGACCTCCAGCTGCTTGTTAAGGTCGGAGATAATTGCAGGCACCGTTGCATAGTCGGCAATGGAGGTCTTCAAGGCCTCATAAGCAGCCTTGAGTATTTCGGCTTGTGCAAAGCATGCTTCTGAAGTGGCTTCTTCATTCCCTACCAACTCAGTAGCTGTGCCAAATGCCTCAATGTATGCCTCCTTCAGAACAGCATTACAAGCGACGCCTTCATAATCGATGACCGTAGATTCAAGGGTCAATTTCAGATAGGCAGCACCTGGAGACAGGGCCTTTCCGTAGAAGAAGATACGGAAGTTGTCAGCGGCAATCCAGTTGGCATTTGTGTTCTTCGTACGCAAGCCACAAGTGAGACTACCAGATCCATCGCTGATAAAGCGGACAGTGAAATGCTCTGGATTACCATTATAGGTGGCAACCTCCTGAACGGACTCTATGCCTGATGCATTAGCAAGGAAAATCTGCACGCCCGAAACGGGATTATTATCGCGATACTGATCGGTGGCTAAGGCATCACAGGCAAGCATGTATTCGCCAGCAGGCAGACCGTAGATGGTTTGACTGAGTTCAGCATCTCCTAAGACGCCATTGTTGAAACTGGAAGAAGACCAAGCCTCGATGAAATTATCAAGATAGGCCCAGTCACCATATTCATTGTAGATAGCACCCGTCAGGGCATCGCCATTATTGGAATAATAGGCCGATTGGAAACCAACGTTCGTAGCTGTAGTGCCACTCTTGAAAGTGCAGGTCCAGCCGTTAATATTGCCTTCACTGAAGTCTGCATTCTGCATGCAATAATCCGTGACGTCCAAGGGATTGTCTTCAGATGCTTCTGCCCATTCTTTTTCGAAGAGGGCTCGGTTGATTTCTGTCTTCAAGGTCGTACAGGCATCCTCAATCTCCTCTAACGTAGCCTGATCGCTGGTATACACGGCACCAGCAACATCAGTATCAACACCCGCAGCATCGGCGATATTCAACAGGTCGTAGAGTTCTAAACGGGCATTGTATATCTTCATGGCGTCTTCACTATTAGGATCGTAGGCTACAAGAATCCATTCTATATACTCGATTTCCTCCGCATCCTCCACATCCGTCTCCCAGACATTGAATTGCACGGCGCCACCAGGATTGTATGCGTAAGCATATTGTATGGAAGCTTCCGGAAACAAGTCGTTCTCCGTCGTGGTCTGGATGCGATAATAACCACTATTGTCCTTGGTGAAGATAAAGATTCTATTGCGGTCCTGAGTATCCCAATCTATGAATCCACTTTCCTCCCCGTCGCGGAACAAATAGGTCTCGGTGAAGGTACGGCCTTGTCCATTTTCGAATGTTCCATTAATCCGTAGTCTGTAGCCAGATACGATGGTGCCATCAGACTCTATCTGTGCGGCCTCAGCAACAACACTCATATTCGGCACACCGTCCTGAGTCACGGAAATCTGAGTGCCCCAATTATTGGCACCTGTCAGATACTCTTTGCATCCGACATTATAAATGTAGTAGGCTCCACCGTCCTGGATATCGACTGGTTCGATAACAGGCGTCGGGTACACGGGTTCATCCCATTTGCTGGTCCCTTCAGCGCCAACAGGAGCTGCAAACTTGTGGTTGGCTGTTACATCAGTGGATGCAGCCGCCTCTTCGGCTCCCTCTGAGAAGCCAAATTGCTGGGCAAGTCCTGACCCTACGGTCGAAGCCCAAGCGATACCGCCACCTATGAGGATGGCAAGGCCTACAAGAAGTAGGCGGAATCTTTGTACTTTTCGTTTCATAATGATTTTGATTTAGTTAATAATTGAGATTATTTGAATGTTAGAAATTTGCGAATGATTTACGGGGGGATAATAGAGGTTACCGCCAGCGTGTTCCTACGCGCGTACGTGAATATAATAAGGTGTTGTGCCGCTGACTCGTCAGCAGTACAAACAGAGATAGATATGTACTTATCCTATGTTGTGTCACTTTGATAACTGATAGACGGTAAACAGGTAAAAAGTCTCTTTTTGGCTACGAAAAACGTGAAGTTTATATGGTAGATGTCACAAAGAAAGTGATTTTTAGTATTCGCTCCAAGACTATTGCCTCAAAATTTGTCGAGAAACATAAAAAAATACAAAATAATACTATTTTAATAGAATAATTGCTAACTCAACATTACAAAATTAGCAGAATTAACGCACTTTTTGCATCTAAAAGATTGTTTCTCGTCTTTCTCCTCGCTTTCATCTATCAAGATTCGTCATTTCTAGTCTGAAAAAACAGAATTTTTTCAAAAACACTACACACTACACAGATGGGGTTGTCGGATCCTGCGATTCCGCAGGTGCCGGCTCCTCAGGTTTAGGTCTTGCAAGGATATAAACGCGCTGATTTCCACGCCCGTAGGCTTCTATCCCACTGTTGGGGTCATTGGCGGCAGCCTTCAGCTCACGCTGAGCGGCAGAATAAGACAGCCCCATCGCATCCGCATATTCCTGAATGCGCATCACATGATGAATACTCAGGTAATGACGCGCTCCAGCCAGACGGCCTTTGATGAGCATTGCGGGCTTGCGGATCTTGACGCCGTCCTGCCCCATAACGCGCTCGAAGCCGCTTCGGAGACAGCGGCCAGCGACATCCTGACGTAGCTTCTTGCTGCAGCGGAAGTTGATGTGGTCGAATTCGATATTCTGGGCGTTCAGCTCGTGTTCTTCCTTTTCTGCGCGTTCCACCTTCGCCCGCACTCCGATGCTGAAATTCCCAATTCCGGGCAGCGTCACCGACTGTCCTGTTGCCAGCAACTCGCCCAGTTCCTTGGCGACTTCTATGAGCACTCCAGTCAGCGTCGCTTCGCTGAACGGCGTGTGCCGGGCAATATGATCGATAAATTCCTCTCCCGAAATGCAGCGTTCGTGCAACACTCGGTAGGTTTCCCTGCTGTGGCCAGGCCGCCGCAGGTCTCTCTGTTCCATCTTGTAGTATTTCGGTACCATGATTACAATATTTTTTTCTTTGTCGGTGCAAAAATAGGTGCTTTTCTCGACACTAACAAATATGTCCCGTTAATTGATGTTAATCGAATGCCGTTACGTGATTATTTCACAATGTGACGTTATGGACCCACATTGTTACCTTATTGCGTCACGTTGTGATATAAAGTACACGATAAGGAAAGATGAATTTGTTGACGGTATCTGTAGCATTTTTCGGCTTGGCCTGAGAAGGAAATTTTCGAGACATAAGCAGTGTTACAAAAGGCCGCCGGCAGGGAGTCTTCTGCATGTCTTATTTTGCTGTATTTCAGCCGAAAAATCTGCATATATTTTCTTTCAAAGGTATTGCACAAACCAGAAAAATGTTGTACCTTTGCAGCGGAATTCCAAACAAGGTAGCGCGCGTATCCGAGGAGGGTCTTCCAAAAGCGATCATTAACATCATTAATAAAACAAATTTAAAAAAAAGAATTAAAACAATGGAAAAGATTCAGAACATTTCTGCAGTTACGACTGCAGACGCAGCAACCCTTGCTGCCACCAACCCCGTGAACCCCGTTCAGGAGTTCCTGGCGACGGAGTACGAGTTCCGCCGCAATGTGCTTAGCGGAAAGGTAGAGTTCCGCACGCGAGTATTTAATAAGGTGTCGGCCGGCGCCGACGAAGAGGACTTCCTTCCTTTCACCACCGAGGAGCAGAACAGCGTCATCCTCGCAGTGGAGAAGGCGCTGCCCGAGGAGAAGCGACTGCGCAACCGTGTGCAGACCATCGTCAACTCTCGCTTCACCCCAGACTACGACCCAGCCCTTGAATGGCTGAACGGTCGTCCGGCCTGGGACGGCAAGAACCACGTAGGTGTCCTCTGCGACCGTATTCCAGGTCTGCGAGCCGAGCAGCGCTACTGGCTTCACATCTGGCTGCGCTCGCTCGTCGCCCACTGGCTGCAGTTGGACAGCCTGCATGGCAACGAAGTAGTGCCCACGCTCATCGGCGAGCAGGGCTGTGGGAAGACCACCTTCTGCCGCCGCCTCCTTCCCGAGTCCCTGCGCGAGTACTTCCTCGACCACGTGAACCTCGCCAACAAGTTCGACAAGGAGATGGCTCTCACCAACAACCTACTGGTGAACATCGATGAGCTGGACCAGGTGCGCCGTTCGCGTCAGGCAGAGCTGAAGCAGCTGCTTTCCAAGAGCCGTGTCAACGGCCGTCCCATCTGGGGCCGCACCCAGCAGGACCGTCCTCGCTACGCCTCGTTCGTGGCCACGACCAACAACCTGCATCCCCTGCACGATCCTACGGGCTCGCGCCGCTTCCTCTGCATCGAGATTCCCGCTGGACGTATCCTGGACAACGAGACGCCCATCGACTACGACCAGCTCTACGCACAGCTGATCAGCGAGGTGCGAGCCGGCGAGCGCTACTGGTTCACTGACGAGGAGACACACTCCCTGCAGCGCGCCAACGCGCCCTACCAGTCCACGCTGGACCTCGACCGCATCGTTCTCGACTGCTTCCGCAAGCCCGCGGCCGACGAACCCTGTGCTCCACTCTCGATGTCCGCCATCGTGGAAGTCGTGCAGCGCCAGTACTCCTTCGTTCAGCCCACGCACAGCACGAAGATCCAGCTCGGCTTCTCCCTCGCCTCGCAGGGCTTCGAATGCCATCGTGGTGCCTTCGGGGTCACCTACCTCGCCGTTCCCAAGGCTGAGAATTAACTGCCGCTAATTTCCCAGCCACCCTCTGCAACCGCCCCGCTGCCCCGTCCCTCGCAGCGGGGCGGTTTTTATGTAGTGTGTAGTGTTTTTGAAAAAAGTCTGCGTTTTTTTGGAAGGGAATGCATTATTTTCGGGATTTATGCAAAATTTTGGGGATTTTATGCGGTCGTTTGGAAAATTATGCATACCTTTGCAGCCGATTTAGCGAAAAGCGGGTCGTGGGCGTTGTCTGATGCAGAGTCGGTGGACGCTGTATGATGCGGACCCGTGGACGCTGGCAGAAGATTCAAAACACTCTAAGAGATATGATTATCAATAAGAATACCAGACTCGAGGTGGTGAAGATGATTGTCTCGAGTCAGGAACTGAGCACTCAGGAGGAGCTGCTGAGAGAGTTGGAGCGGTCGGGATTCCCCACCACACAGGCCACCCTCTCGCGCGACTTGCGACAGCTGCGCATCACCAAGGGACCGAACGAGGAGGGCGAACAGGTGTATATGTTGCCCGAGAAGCGGCGCTATCAACGCGTGAGCGACACGCACATGACGGTGCAGAAGATGAACCGGCTGGGGGCGCTCAGCGTGAAGTTCAGCGGAAACATGGCTGTGCTGCGGACGCCGCCGGGTCATGCTGCACACGTGGCCTATGACATTGATAACGCGGAGTTGCAGGAGGTGCTGGGAACAGTGGCCGGCGACGATACCGTGTTCATCGTTATGGCCGAGGACACCAACCGACAGATGCTGCTGAACCGCCTGAATGCGATTGAAACGCTAAGTATTGATAATTGAAAATTTAAATTGAAAATTAGGCTGGCGTACAGCGAGACTTAATCGATAATTGAGAACTGAAAAACTCTTATGGAAGAGACAAAGAATAGTCAGGGAATCCCTGAAATCCAAATCCTGGTGGCCGACGAGTCGCACGAACGCTACGTCGATACCATCCTGAAAACCATCGAGGAGGCCGCCAAGGTGCGCGGCACGGGTATTGCCAAGCGCACGCATGAGTACGTGGCTACGAAGATGCGCGAGGCGAAGGCGGTGATAGCGCTGGCAGGCGATGAATTCGCAGGCTTCAGCTACATCGAGACATGGGGCAACAAGCAGTATGTGACGACCTCGGGTCTGATTGTGAATCCGAAGTACCGCGGACTGGGTATTGCCAAGAAAATCAAGGACATGACATTCTCGCTGGCACGCACGCGCTGGCCGCACGCGAAGATCTTCTCCCTCACCAGCGGCAAGGCGGTGATGAAGATGAACACGCAGTTGGGCTACCTGCCTGTGACCTTCGACGACCTGACGGACGACGAGGCGTTCTGGAAGGGATGCGAGGGGTGCGTGAACATCAATGTGCTGCGCGAGCGCAACCGTAAGTTCTGCATCTGCACCGCCATGCTCTTCGACCCCGAGGAGCACTTGCCCGCCAAGATTCCGCAGGAGGTGATAAATCGCATTAACAGGCTGGACGGAAAGATTACGAACAGCCAGGAGTTCAGAGATTGAGAAGACACCCCATGAGGCCCATAAGCCCCAAAAGACCGAAAACAAAACAACAACTATACAATGGAACAGAAGAAGAAAGTGGTGGTCGCCTTTTCTGGCGGCCTTGACACGAGCTACACGGTGATGTATCTCGCAAAGGAACTGGGTTATGAGGTACACGCAGCGTGCGCCAACACCGGTGGTTTCAGCGCCGAACAGCTGAAGACCAACGAGGAGAATGCGTATAAGCTGGGAGCCACGAAGTATGTGACGCTGGACGTGACGCAGGAATATTACGCCAAGTCGCTGAAATACATGATTTTCGGCAATGTGCTGCGCAACAACTGCTACCCCATCAGCGTCAGCTCCGAGCGTATCTTCCAGGCTATTGCCATCGCACGCTACGCGAAAGAAATAGGTGCAGACGCCATCGCTCACGGTAGCACTGGCGCGGGTAATGACCAGATCCGCTTCGACATGACCTTCCTCGTCATGGCTCCCGGAGTGGAAATCATCACCCTGACGCGAGACAAGAAACTGACGCGCAAGGAAGAAGTGGACTACCTCAACGCCCACGGCTTCAGTGCTGACTTCGCCAAGCTGAAGTACAGCTACAACGTTGGCATCTGGGGCACCAGCATCTGCGGCGGCGAACTGTTGGACGCCACCCAGGGGCTGCCCGAGGAGGCATACCTGAAGCACGTGACGGCCGAGGATCAGGAGAGCCTGCTGAAGATTCAGTTCGAGCAGGGCGAGATCGTGGGCGTCAACGGCGAACACTTTGATGACCGCGTGAAGGCCATCCAGCGCATCGAGGAAATCGGTGCCAGCTATGCCATCGGCCGCGATGCCAACGTGGGCGACACCATCATAGGAATCAAGGGTCGCGTAGGCTTCGAGGCTGCAGCACCCAAGCTCATCATCGAAGCCCATCGCCTGCTGGAGAAGTCCACCCTCTCGAAGTGGCAGCAGTACTGGAAGGACCAGATGGCCAACTGGTATGGCATGTTCCTGCACGAGAGCCAGTACCTGGAGCCCGTGATGCCCGACATCGAGGCCTTCCTCACCTCCTCACAGCGCAATGTGACGGGAACGGCCATCCTGAAACTCCGCCCCTTCGGCTTCGAAACCGTGGGTGTGGACAGCGCCAACGACCTCACCAAGAGCAAGTTGGGCGAATACGGCGAGACACAGACCGGCTGGACTGCCGACGAGGCCAAGGGCTTCATCAAAGTGCTCTCCACGCCGCTACGTGTGTATTACGGAATTCATAAAGACGAAGAAAGATAAAATAACATGGAAAAGAGACTGTTACGTTCAAGCAACAATAAGTGGATTGCCGGAGTGTGCGGCGGCATTGCCGAATACTTTGGTTGGAACCCCGAAATGCTGCGACTGTTGTGGGTGGTGCTGACAGTGGGCACCGCCTTCTGCGGCGGCATCGTGTATGTCGTTCTCTGGCTGATCATGCCTCAGCAGGATTCCCAAAATCTGATTACGCGTATATGATTAAAGTAGGAATCATCGGTGGCGCAGGCTACACGGCTGGTGAGCTCATCCGCCTGTTGCTGCACCACCCCGAAGCAGAAATCACCTTTGTCCACAGCACCAGCAACGCCAAGAACCTGGTGACTGATGTCCACGAGGGACTGCTGGGTGAGACCGACCTGAAGTTCACCGACCACCTGCCGCTGAAGAGCGTGGATGTGCTGTTCTTCTGCATGGGTCACGGCAAGAGCGCAGAGTTCCTCGCGGAACATCCTGTGCCCCAGAACGTGAAGATCATCGACCTCGCTCAGGACTTCCGCCTCGCAGGCAGCCACGACTACATCTATGGTCTGCCGGAGATCAACAGGGCCGAGATTGCAAAGGCACAGCATGTCGCCAACCCAGGTTGCTTCGCCACCGCCATTCAGCTGGGTCTACTGCCCATGGCCGCCAACTGGCTGCTGCACGACGACATCATGGTCAATGCCATCACCGGCTCTACGGGTGCCGGCGTGAAGCCTGCCGCCACGACCCATTTCTCCTGGCGGTCGGGCAATATGAGCATCTACAAAGCCTTCCGCCACCAGCACGTGCCCGAGATTCGTCAGTCGCTGGCACAGCTGCAGCCTGGCTTCGATGCCCATGTGGACTTCATCCCCTACCGTGGCGACTTCGCCCGTGGCATCTTCTGCACAGAGGTCGTACGCATCGACCCTGAAGTGCCCGAGGAGGACATCGTGAAACTCTACAAGCAGTTCTACGAGCCCGCCGCCTTCACCCACTATGTCGACCGCGACCTCGACTTGAAACAGGTCGTGAATACCAACAAAGCCCTTGTCCATGTCGAGAAGCACGACAGCAAGCTCCTTATCACCAGCGTCATCGACAACCTGCTGAAGGGAGCCAGCGGACAAGCCGTGCAGAACATGAACCTGATGTTCGGCATAGACGAACACGCTGGACTCGATCTCAAGCCCAGCGCATTCTGATAATTCATTTCTTTTTGTAATACTTCCATCCAGACTCCTGTCACCCTACCCTATGATTCCACGCTCCTGAAGGAAATCGTGGATGAGGGGCAGGGCGGCATCTGGGTCGCTGACCTCGAGGGTGAGTGCCTCGACAAGACACATACCGTCCCCCGCCCAATTGGTGATGTGGGGGACAAGCTTGTCGTAGGAGTACTTGACATCTGCCTGTTGCAGAATCTCCAGCGCATGTTCGCTGAGGGTGTCGGCATAGACCTCAGCCACCCCTCCCTTCACGGCCAGCAGGGCAGCTCCACGACCGATAACGCGGTCGGCAAGCTGTCCGCCCGAGAGGAAGGCGGGATCGGAGGTGACAAGGGTGTAGAGATCTACCACTCCCTTGCGATGGAAGTCGGCAATGCGGCCATCGGCGGAGCGGGCGACACCACAGAGGTCAGGGGTGGAATGAAGAAGGGAGATGAGGGAGAGCATCTTCAATTGACAATTAACAATTGACAATTAACAGATTAACAGATTAACAGATTAACAGATTAACGATTACAGGGGGCCGCCCTCTCTACGTAGCTGTTCGGCGTAGGCGTCGATACGACGGAGCTCACGGGGGATGTCGATCTGCTGCGGGCAGTGGGAAGTACACTGGTTGCAGCCGATGCAATGGCTGGCCTGGCGCAGACGGGGCACACTACGGTCGAGACCCACAAGGAAGGCACGGCGCTGGCGGCGGTAGGTGGGCGAGCCACTGGACTGCGGCACGTTGCCCTCGCGGATGCAACGGTTGTAGTGCGTGAAGTTCCCAGGGATATCGATACCATAGGGGCAGGGCATGCAGTACTGACAGGCGGTACAGGGGATTTCCTTCTGTCCGAAGATGAGCTCTGCGATGTGCATGAGGAAGTCGTTCTCCTCCTCGGTGATGGGCTGCAGGGGGCTGTAGGTGCGCACGTTCTCCTCAAGATGTTCCATGTAGGTCATGCCGCTGAGCACGGTAAGTACACCTTCGGGAGAGCCTGCGAAGCGGAACGCCCAGGAGGCAATGGTGGCCTCGGGGTCGCGCTGCTTGAGTTCAGCAGCCACCTCGTCGCTGACATTTGCCAGACGTCCTCCCAACAATGGTTCCATGATGACGGCAGGGATGCCGCGCTTGTGGAGTTCGTCGTAGAGGATGACGGCATCCACGTTGCCTCCGTTGATCTCGTTGGCATAGAACCAGTCGAGGTAGTTGAGTTCTATCTGCACGAAATCCCAGTGGAAGCGTCCCTCGTCGTGCAACTGCAGCAGGTATTCGAAGGCACGATAATCTCCATGCCAAGAGAAGCCGAGGTTGCGGATGCGGCCTTTCTGCTTCTGTTCTACAAGCCAGTCGGTGAGGCCGTTGTCTATGAAGCGGCGCTTGCAGACTTCCAGACCGCTGAGATTCTCGTTCGTTTCGGGGTCGCGACCGCCACCACCGGTGCTGTGCAGCAGGAGGTAGTCGACATAGTCGGTCTGCAGTTCCTTCAGGGAGTTCTCGAACATCGCCTGAGAAGGTTCCAGCGCCCACTGGTTGCTGCCGAAATTCGAGAGTTTGGTGGCTATGAAATACTTGTCGCGAGGATAGCGCTTGAGGGCTATGCCGGTGCAGCGCTCGCTGAGGCCGCGGCAGTATACAGGACTGGTGTCGAAATAGTTGACGCCGTGCTCGAGGGCGTAGTCTATCTGGCGGTTGATCATCTCCTGGTCGAAGGGACCTGTCACTGGATCGTCGGGAGTACCCTTCGGAAGCTCGGGCAGACGCATCATACCGTAGCCGAGGAGGGATACGACATCGCCGGTGTTGGGGTTGACGCGGGTGGTCATTGCATCCCCAGCGGGCTCGGATGCAGAGCCGGACTTGCAGGACGTGAGGAGGGCTGAAGCCGGAACAGCGGCCGCAGCGCTGCCTGCCAGATATTTCAGGAAATTGCGGCGGGATATGGTCTTATTCATCTTTCTCTTTTCTTTTAAATCTCCTTGTGTACTTCGTGACCTTCGACATAAATCGCAGAGAAGGGACGTGCGGGACAGAGATTCTCGCAGGCACCGCAACCGATGCAGGTGGCTTCATTGACAGCAGGAACATAGGCGCCCAACTCGTCGTCAGGATCGAGAGGCACCATCTGAATGGCTCCAACGGGGCAGTGACGAGCACAGTTGTCGCACTCCACGCCATCGTTTGCTGCCAGACAGTTATCTTTGATCCAGACGGCGTGGCCTATCTGGACAGAAGACTTCTCTTCCACCGTGATGGGACGGATAGCTCCTGCCGGACAGACCTCCGAACAGAGGTTACACTCCGGTCGGCAGTAGCCACGCTCATAGCTCATCTCCGGCTGCATCAAGGTCATCAGACCCGTGGACGGACGAAGCACCTGATTGGGGCACTGGGCAACACAGAGCTGGCAGCCCGTGCAGTGCTGGGCGAAGTTCTTTGCGGAAATGGCACCCGGCGGAACAAGGGGTGTCTTGCGCTCTGGTTCCTTCTTGTCCTCTATTTCTGCTAGACCTCCATCCACTTTCAGCTTCGCCTCCTGAGCGAGAGCGGCTGTGGTGAGGAGGGCAGAAGAGAGAAGGAAGGTGCGACGGGAAGAAGACTCTCCCCCCGCTCTCAAAGACTCTCCCCCCGCCCTCCCTGTTAGGGAGGGAGCAGAATGTTCTGAGCGGGCATCCACATTACAAGAGTCATTGGTAACCGCTCCCTCCCTAACAGGGAGGGCGGGGGGAGAGTCTGGGTGAAGACTATGGGTCCACTTCAACGCTCCGAACTTACAGGCATCAATGCAGTTGCCGCAGACAACACAGCGGGAGTAATCAACGCTGTGATTCTGGAAATCGATGCAGGCAGCCTTGCACGCCTTGGTGCAGGCAGAGCAGTTGCGGCACTTCTCTTCATCAAAGTTGATTTTCAGGAAAGAGAAGCGAGAGATGAAGCTGAGGAAAGTGCCAACGGGACAGATGGTGTTGCAGTAGGTGCGACCTCCCACCCAGGCAAGGACGAAGAGGAGCACGACAGTCGCCACAGCAATGAGGAAGGAAGGCAGGCTGCGAAGCCACACATCGGTGGAATAGAAGGCATAGCTGTTGTAGTGTTCAGCGATGGCGGCGAGCCCGTTGTTGCCCCACTCATAGAGCGGGCGCAGCAGGTTCACCACGATGCGGCCAAAGCTGCTGTAGGGAGCCAGCAGAGCCACAAAGGAACCGAAGCCTGCAATGATAGCAAGGATAAACAACACCAGCACAGGATAACGCAACCAGCGCACCTCGGGCGAATAGCTGTAGCGCCCTACCTTTTTATTCTTACGCGGGCGCAGGCGCGCAATGACATCCTGCAAAATGCCCAGGGGGCAGATGACAGAACAATAGATGCGGCCAAAGACGAGGGTGAGCACGACAAGGGCAATGATGACGCCCACATTCAATGCCAGCACAGCCGGCAGGAATTGTATCTTAGCCAGCCAGCCGAGGTAGGTGTGGAGAAATCCACTGATGTCTAAGAAGAGGAGGGTGACGCCGAGGAGGGTAACGACGGCGAGGATGGTTCGGATTCTTCTGAGCATTCTTCAGTCGGGTTTGAAGGTGTGTTTGTGAATTTGACGATCCAGATACTGACTTCATAGAGGAGCCAGATGGGGAGAGAGACGACGAGCAGTGTCATGATATCTGCCGTCGGGGTAATAATCGCAGCGATGATAAGGATAGCGACAACGGCGTGGCGGCGATACTGCGACATCCACGTGTGCTTCAACATTCCGAAGCGGGCGAGAAGCCAAGCGATGACGGGTATCTCGAAGACGATGCCAAAGACCAGCGACATCAGCAGCAGTGTGTCGATGTAACTGCTGAGGGTGAGCATCGTCTCGACCTCACTGCTCACGCTGTAGGTGCCCAGGAAGCGAACCGTAAGCGGGAAGATGAGGAAGTAGTTGATGACGATGCCGACCATGAACATCGCGTAGGCAGCACCTACCAGACGGATACTGGCACGCCGTTCGTTGTCATAGAGTGCAGGCGAGATGAAGCGGAAGAGAACGTAGATGATGTAGGGCGAAGCCACCAGCAGTCCCATGACGAGCGACACCTTCATGTGGATCATGAACTGCTCTGTCAGTTCGGTGTTGACAAGGCGGATATGGAATTCCTCCGCCCCCAGCAGCCGATAGGTGGGAAAGCTGCTGTCGCGAGGCCACAGGACGAGGTCGAAGAGATACTCCTTCAGGAAGAATACTCCAACGCCCATCAGAACCGCAGCCACGAGCACCCTGATGATGCTTCCCCTCAGGATGTCGAGATGATCCCAGAAGGTCATCTGCTCTTCCATCACTTCGATGTTTCAGCTTTGTCGTAAGTGGCGGTGTCCTTGACTTCGTCATCGAGTCCTTTCACGCCATCCTTGAAGCTCTTGACACCTTTGCCAAGACCTTTCATCAGTTCAGGAATCTTCTTGCCTCCGAAGAGCAACAGCACAACGAGGGCGATGAGAATGATTTCGGGAGTTCCTAAGTTCATTTTTGGCTTGTTTTAAGTTGGGTTTAGGGTTTATTTGGTGCAAAAATAGTAAGAAAAGTCGGTATTTGCCGCACAAAATCCATAATATTTTCATAAAAAGGCGGTGTATATGGTGAGAATTACCTATATTTGCAGGCAGAAAGACCATTATTTAACAAAAAACAAGATTATGAAACGTATTCTAATGACTATTTGCGCCGCCGTGCTAAGTCTCGGAATGTTTGCGCAGGATTACTACTATTCAAATGAATCCGAAGCCGAAGGTGGCGACTGGGGCATTGGTTTTGGATTAGACCTCGGATTTGGTGCAGGAGCAACTAATTTCGGTATTCAGGTTCCACGTCTGCAATACTATTTTCACTCGCGTGTGCGCGCTGAGCTTGCCTTCAACTACTTCTTCAAGAGCAAGGAAGTCAGCGACTGGGACATTGACCTCGACATTCACCCCTATGTCCTTCCCATGAAATATGGACTGCACGTCTATCCCGTAGTAGGTATTGCCCTGTGGCACCGCCATTTCCATGTCACCGATAAAGGCGCATTCCGTGTCGGCGCCAATGTGGGTGTCGGCTTCCAGTACGACATCACGCCCAGCATTGCGGCTAACCTTCAGTACAAATACATGATTACGAACGACTACGGCCACAGCGTCTTCAATATTGGCATTGGCTATCGTTTCTAACGAAACTGTTTGTTGTTCGCAGCAAAAGCAAAGCGCTGGGGCCGAGGCCTCAGCGCTTTATTTTTATGGTGCAAGGGTGATTCAGTTCGGTCTGCCACTGCCGCAGCCAGCCGAACCAACTGCGGGAATCCCTAAACCCATCGCGCTCCATCAGTGCACAGATGGCCAGATGATAACGGATGTGACCTTCGACGGGATGAAGAATGGTGAGGTAGTTGTAGGCATCTTCCTTCTTCGACTTCAGGTACTTCGTTTCGACGCTGACGCCCAGCCCTACGCCTTCTACGAGATCCTCTGCCGCCTTGTCGGGAACGTTCTTTCCCCAGGAACCGACAAGCGGGGTGGTGCGGTCTATGAGACCTTCGTTCTCCAACTCCAGTTTCTGCACACCCGTACAGAAGGAAAGGTGGTTGACATCGGCACCTGCCAACTGGATATCCACTACGACGTCGCGATGTCCGGCATAGATGGTATAGAGCTGACGCATCTGCAGCCGGCGACCGTCGTAGTTCCAATTGCGGTCTGTCACCTCCACGATTGCACGCACAGGTCCAGAGGCCAGAACGCGCTGGCCACGTGCCTCGACCTCATCGACATACGTAGGCTGGCCGTTGAGGTATCCACGGAAGGAACCGGCGCCTACGCTGGGTCCTGCAAAGAGGATGTCGCAGCCCCGTCCTTCGGCAATATCTTCGCGCGTACTATAGAAATTGGTCCGGTCAAGGACAAGTTGTGGAGTGGGTTTGCCATAGATATCAATACTCTGGCGGTGGTCCATATAGACGCGGAAACCCACGAGCTCTGATTCCCACTGCGCACCGTGGCCGTAGATGGCATCGTAGGTGGCAAGAGGTTCGTTGCGGCCCTGATATTCAATGCTGTTGATATAGGGATAGCGATATTTGCGGTCCCATACTTTCATGAAGGCAGCCGTGCGAGGAGGATAATATCTTTGGGGCGAGACCGCAGAGCACACGACCTCAAAAGTGGCAGCAGAGCGGGCAGGAACATCACAGACGAAGCAGAGCTCATCTGGGATGAGGTCGCCGTCGAGGTCATCAAGCTGACAGGGAATCAACCCATTCCCCCACCCTGTAAGGGAGCGATCGGTGACCTCCGCCGAAAGGACGTTGGCGGCTTTCTTCTTCAGGGTTTTATGCAGGTCGATGACCACGGGAACGTCTTTGCGGTCTGTATTGGAGGGATTGGAGACTTCGACTTTGAAAGTCTGCGCTGCAGCCGCTACTGGCAGGAGCGCAAGGAGGGTGATAAACTGTTTCATTCTTGAGGGATAACTTCTAATAAGTAAATAGCATCGAGCGACCAGAGGGCACAGTCGTTCGTAGTCGTCTCCACACTTTCGGTCATAGGTTGCGGCACTTCAGGCGGCAACAGCGGATGCGGGTCGAAGCGGTAATGTTGCTCGGTACGGCTGTAGCGCCACATATCCTTCCAAGTCTCTTCGGCCAAAGCGCGGTCATTGTTCTTGGCGGCAGCATAGCCTTTGAGACGACTGATACGGAAACGGTTTCTGGTAATCTGATGATAACGGGCGTTGTGGTCGAGATAGCAGGCTTCGAACTGCTTATCTGGCACCAGTTCCATCAATTCATGCATCAGCTCGAAACCGCCCATGATGAACGCCAGGTGGCTATTGGAGATGACGGCGGTGTCGCCCTCATAGCTGAGGATGCCCGTTGCCGGGTCATAGCCGAGTACTCCCGGCCCCGTAAACATTCCCTTGGGCAGGGCTGCGATGCTCTTCATTCCCGCCTGGATTTTCTTCAGGTACTTCTCATCGCGTGTCCGCTCGTACTCGGTCATCCAGTTGCCGGCATAAGCAATCCAGTCTGGACCAATCCGCAGTCGGGCCGGAGCGGTACAAGGATACTTCTCCCGAGGCAGGGCCAGACGCATGGGATCGATGGTGTAGAGCATCTGGTCGGCATCACGGACGGCAGTCATCAGGTCGCCCGTCCGCTCGTCGGTGGTAAGATAATAGTAGAAGCGGTTCCAGGCAGCCTGAGAGATGCGGGCTTCCTTGGCGCCGCACCCCCAGTGGCTGACATTATGCCGCGAACCAAGGCCGGCAAAGGGACCAAGATGATAGACGTCGACTTCGCTGGTATGACGGGTCATCGCCTCTGCCATGCGCCACACTTTGGGCTGTGCTGTCCGCAGAAAACTGTACCAGAGCCAGGAGATACTGCCCAGCTCCGTATTATCCCAGGCGAAACCGCCGACGTCGTATTTCCATTCATGGCGGGCAGGGTCGTACTGGTGCATCACGTCGCCATAGTTCCAGAAACCATACCAGTGGTGCTCGTCAATCGCCTGTACGTAGAAATCCAGATAATCCTGAAGTTGCCGTTCTACGATTGCACGCCGCTCGTTGGTGCTATCCGGCAGGCTCCACACGCCAAAAGCACGGCGCGAATGAAGGTACTCCGGTGTGCAGATGAGCGGAACATCTTCCACCTGCTGCTGGGCTCGCGCCGCCACAGCAGCTTTCCCTGGATACGCCCGTTCCGGCATCAGGGTGAGTACGCTGGTGCGGGCAATGCCGTAGGGAGTGGACATCCCTTCCTGCACGTCTTCATAGCTGGCGTTGAGATCGTGGGCGACATTATCGTAGTGTCGCAAGTCCATCACTCCCCCTTCAGGACTCCAGAGGTAAGCCGTCAGGAAAGCGGTGTCGTGAGAAGCGCTGTCAACTTGCAGGCTGGCAGGATAGCTCTCCCAGAAGTCCTTGACGCTCAGACCCAGGCCACCGCTCACATCGCCAGCAAAGACATAACCTGCGGCGCGCTGACCCGTGTGGGTTCCTATCCATTGATTATTCGTGTGGGCACGTTTCTGTATGGCATAGCCCTGATCAGAAAGCTGCGTGAGGCGGAAGGTGTTCCACTTCGCCCAGTGATGCAACAGGTCGCGGCCACCCTGGTCGAAGGCCTCTGGCTCAGGAATGCGTTCGCCCGCCACCTGCTTATATTCGAAGCTGAAATCCCCGTCTTTCATCAGGAAGCGGCGACCGCTCAGCGGCTGCACGCTCTCTGTCCATACGCCACCGTCCTGAGTAGCAAAGGCAACATGGCGGTTATACGCCTGCTCACGCATCGGGACCTCGAAGCGGACGCCCAGCGAGCGGATGAAATCGTGATGCTGATCGCCATTATAAATAAAGGAATGCACGAGGCGAACCTGTTCAGAGCCTGCGTAGAAGTAAAGACGAACCGTAAAGGGCAGCCACACCCCTTGGCCAGCATTCGTGCCGAGTTCAGCAGAAGTCGGCACAATCTCCAGTTGGCTCATATCATACAGATAGTTGCCTTCGATCTTGACTACTGCCCGAACGTTGCCTGCGCGCTCCACTTCGACCTTCTCTACATTCGAGAAGTAGTTGCTGTAGTGAATCGTACCGACGTCTTCGGCAAAGGGCTCGCTCTGCTTGGTGCATACGAGCTGTCCGCGACCGGCCACCTTCACGCCTCCCAGCACCAGACTGTCGAGGATGGCGCTGCCACTCTTGGGAATAAAAGCGACTAAGTCACCTGAGGTTATCTGAATCTGCGAGCTCGTTTCCTGAACTTGAAGAGGACTGCCCTCCCCTTTCAGGGATACTGGGGAAGCGCTTTTCTTCTTTTCAAACAAAACTCCCTCTGTGCCCCCAGGCACCACCGTTGCGAAGCCTCCCCACTTCACGCTTCCATCAGGCCAATAGGCTGTAGGCCAGAAGTCTGCAGGTATCACCTCGCCCTTGTCTGTAGTTAGGGAGAAGGCGTCGCTGGGCTTCAGTTCTCCTTGCAGGAACGGAATGCCGAAACTGACTGGTTTCGCAGCCTCTGGCGTCTTGCCAATCCAATGCAGTCGGGCTGGCGTCGGGTCAAAAGCTACCCGTGATTTGTTTTTGGCCGCATGGGGGGCTGCCGAAAGGCAAAAAGTAGCGGCAAGAAAGAGCAAAATACGTTTCATCGGAAGTGCTATACATGGATTTCTGCGACAAAGGTATAAAAAAACTGCTAAAGCAGCACGTTATTTGAAGAATATTCGCTATTTTTGCGGCGACAAACGAACAAATAACCCCAAAATGATATGAAAAAGCTCTCTTTTGTGCATCTTCTGTGTGCCGCATTGGTAGCTTTCGCAGCCACAGCCTGCAAGAATGCGCCTCAGACAACGGAGGAAATCAACGACTCCACTACCCCACTCCACCTGCTGAAGCCCGATTACAAAGTTCCCTACGGCGAACTGACTGCCAACGAGGTGAAGGCCGACCTGGAACGTGTGTTCGGTCACTGTGAGCGTGGCTCCTTCCGCCTTGGCTCCTACGAATGGGGCATCACCTACCAGGCTCTGCTTGCTGCGACCGATGCCACAGGCGACAATCGCTTTGAGGGATATGTCAAAGACAAATTCCAACTGATTTCCGAGTCTATCACAGCCGCAAGTAATCAGGACAGCGCCAACATTAAGGTGGAAGCGGCACAGCTGGAACAAATCATGCATCCCCGCGCCCTCGATGACTGCGGCACGATGTGTACAGCCATGATGAAAGCCACGAAGCGTGAAGGCTTTGACGTGAACCTCCAATCCGCCATTGAGAACTACTTTGACTTCGTTGAAAACGGCCAGTACCGCCTTGAGGACGGACTCTTTGCGCGCCACCGTCCGCAGCACAACACCGTGTGGCTCGACGATATGTATATGGGTATTCCGACCATCGCCTATCGCGGCGTCTATACGGGCGAACAGAAGTACTTCGACGAGGCGGCTACGATGTACAAGAACTTCGTGAAGCGCATGTGGGTTCCTGAGAAAAAGATCTACCGCCACGGATATGTCGAAGGACTGGCCCAGCAACCGACTTATCACTGGGCACGAGCCAACGGCTGGGCGCTGCTGACCACAGTGGAGCTTCTGGACATGCTGCCCGAAGACCACATCGACCGTCCCTTTATCCTTAATCAATTACGCGAGCACATCGCCGGCCTCTGTGCCCTGCAGTCGAGCGAAGGCTTCTGGCATCAGCTCCTCGACCGCACCGACAGCTACCTCGAAACGTCGGCAACTGCCATCTATTGCTACTCCATCGCCCACGCCATCCGCAAGGGATGGATTGAGGGCATCACCTACGGCGGCGTAGCACAGCTCGCCTGGCACGCCATCAGCACCAAGATCACGGAGGACGGCAAGGTAACCGGCACCTGCGTAGGCACGGGAATGGCCTTTGACCCCGCTTTCTACTACTACCGTCCCGTATCCTCTGCAGCAGCACACGGCTATGGTCCCGTCATCTGGGCTGCTGCCGAAATGATCAACCTCCTTAGCGAATGGTATCCGCGTACGAACGACAGCGGTCTCCACTACTACGAGCAAGAGCAAACGAACCCCTCCCCACTGTTCTACTTGACTGAAGACGGCAAGGGAGAGGCCGTGAAGTAGAATGAAAAATGAAAGAATGAATATATCTTTCTCATGATTGATCGTCAAACCGTCGATAGAATCTTGGATGCGGCAAACATTGTGGATGTCGTATCGGACTTCGTAACCTTGCGAAGAGCGGGCGCGAACCTGAAGGGCTTATGTCCATTCCACGACGACCGCACGCCCTCGTTTATGGTATCGCCGTCGAAGAACATCTGCAAATGCTTCGCCTGCGGAGAGGGAGGTACGCCCGTGCATTTCATCATGAAGCACGAGCAGCTCAGCTATCCCGATGCCCTCCGCTACTTAGCAAAGAAATACCACATCGAAATCAAGGAACGCGAGCTCAGTGATGAAGAAAAGGCTGAACAGAGCGAACGCGAGAGCCTGTTCATCGTCAACGAATGGGCCAACGAATGGTTCCAGCAGCAGATGAATGATACGGTGGACGGTCGCGCGATAGGTCTCGCCTACTTCCGCCAGCGCGGTTTCCGCGACGACTTGATAAAGAAATTCCAGCTCGGTTACTGTCCCGACAAGTACGACGCACAGTGGCAAGCCGGCAAGGAAGCGGGGTATAACGAAGAGTATCTGTTGAAAACAGGACTTTGTATCCGCAACGAACAGGGAAAGACCTACGACCGCTTCCGCAACCGCGTGATCTTCCCCATCCACACGATATCTGGTAAAGTGGTAGGCTTTGGTGGCCGCGTGCTCGACAGCCGCACGAAAGGCGTGCAGGTGAAGTACCAGAACTCGCCCGAAAGCATCATCTACTCCAAGAAGCGCGAACTCTACGGCCTTTTCTTCGCCAAGAAAGCCATCGTGCAACAGGACCTCTGTTACCTCGTCGAAGGCTACACGGACGTGATGGCCATGCATCAGCAGGGGGTGGAAAACGTCGTTGCCAGCAGCGGTACTGCCCTGACCCACGAACAGATACGCGCCATCCACCGCTTCACAGAGAACATTGTGGTCATTTATGACGGCGATGCCGCCGGTATCAAAGCCTCCCAGCGAGGTATCGATATGCTGCTCGCCGAAGGAATGACGGTCAAGCTGCTGTTGCTGCCCGACGGCGACGACCCCGACAGCTTTGCTCGCAAGCATACGGCAGAAGAGTACCAGCAGTACCTGGCCGACCATCAGGTGGACTTCATCCAGTTCAAGACCAACCTCCTTCTGGAAGAAGCGCAAGGCGACCCCATCAAACTCTCGCGACTCACAGGGAATATCGTGCAGAGCCTGGCGGTCATCCCAGACGAAATCACCCGTACTTTCTATATCAAGGAGACGTCGCAGATGCTCTCGGTAGAAGAGCGCATCATTACTACGGCCGTAGGCAAAGTGCGAAAGCAGCTGCGCGAGGAGCGTCAGCGCGAAGCGGCCCGCAGGCAGGGACAACCCGCCACCTCAAATACCACCCCACCCCCAGTTGACGGCCCCAGTATTACTACCCAAACGGCTGTGTCCCCTCAGACAGAGAACACGGAGCCAGCCCTGACGGCTGAAGAGGAAGCGGTGCTCGCAGGAATCATCCCTGATTCCAAGCCCGTTACGCCCTCCGCCATCGACTTGCAGACCAAGCGGCAGAAGGACAATGAGCTGTTCCTGCAGACAGAGCAGCTGCTGATTCAGATGATTATCCGCCACGGGGAAAAGGTGATGTGTAACATCAAGGATCAAGACGGCGCAGAGCGCCCCATAACCGTAGTGGAGTATATCAACCTCTCGCTCATGGACGATGAGCTTCAGTTGCAAAGCCCGCTGCATCAGCGCATCCTGGACGAGGCGCTGGAACATTATTGGGAAGAGGGCTTCCGCTGTGACCGCTACTTCGAGAACCACCCCGATCTCACGATAGCAGAGCTGGCCACGGAGTTGGCTCACGAAAAGGAAACCCTCAGCAAGATCCATAACAAGGGGATTCCCATCAAGCCGGAGGAAGAGCGCCTGAGCGAACTGATTCCCCATCTGATGGGAGATTACAAACTGGCGGTCATCGACCGCGAACTGCGGAAACTGTTGGACCTGATAAGTTCTCCTGAGGTGATGGCAAACAAAGAGCGTTCCATCGAATTGATGAAACGCTATCAGGAAATCAAGCACGTGCAGTCGCAGTTAGGACGTATGCGAGGCGACCGCGTTCTGATGTAATACACCTTATTTTATTATTACGCGCGAGGCACGCCCCCGCTTCAGTGCCACAGAACCTCGAAGGGAACACTGCGGCAGGCGCATCCCTTTGAGGTTATATAGCTTGTCGGTAATCATCGGCTCTTGCTGCGTCGTCAGCGAAGGGGCAGAGATGCCCGTCCTCACCTCCTCAGCAGTTTGGACAAAGAAGCGGAAACTGTCGACGCGATAAGCCTTACTGCGCGAGGTGGTACAGGTGAAGCGGAGATAGACGCGATGGAGACCTGTCGTTGGGGTGACATCGACCAACAGCGAGTGCCAGGTGATGACCTCGTCGAGTTCCTTCAGTTCAAAGACGCCGGCTGGCGTTCCCTCCATCTTATCGAAATAGACTTCCACCGTTCCTGTGGCATTGCTGACGGGTGCCGTGATGTCAAGCGACATACTGCGGGCCGTCTGCTCGCCGAAGTCCACATTGTCGTATTGTGCCCAAGAGCCGTTAGCGACCTGGGCAACAGCGCCTTGTCCGCAGCCACCCTCTTCTGCCGTCAGGAGCCCGCGGTGGTAGTCGAAGCGCTCTGCCTGCAAGGTTTCGAACCCGTTCTTCACCACATCCCACAGCGGAACGTTCACTGCCGCAGAAACGGCTGTCGAGCAGCCGAAAGGATTGGTCGTAGAGGCATCGGTGGCCTTCGTCAGCCAGCCGGTTCCCGTAAGGCCGTTAGCCGAACGATTGCAGTAGGCCAGCAGCGCATTTCTCATCAGCCACTCCTGATAGTCAGGCTGGTTCAGATCCAACACGAAGCGACGCACATAGCGCATAAGGATTCCTTTGAAACCACAGAGGTCGCCGTTCGATTCGTCCTGACAGACGTTGATGAGACCATAGGAGGTACAGAGGTTCTTCTTGGTGAAATCCATGAGTTTCTTTGCATCCTTCAGGTATTGCTCATCGCCATAATGTTCATACAGGAGGCAGGCTGCGCCGAGCATCGTCCCCTGGTTGTAGGTCGATGCCCATTCGTTTTTGCTCTTGACAGTCTTGGTATTGGGGTCCCAGACAACACTGTCCCAGACTTTTCCCGTAGCCATATTATTCGCTAAAGTATAGCGCTGGGCGGCATAGAGGTCACGTGCCTTCTCGAAGTATTCTTCACCACAGCCGCTCATACCGAGGTAGCAGGCAGCCACCTCCGTAGGTCCGGCTATGCACGAGTTGGTACCATAAGCGTCGCCAGAACTCTCTGCCCAACGCATCAGCCCTGTAAATGGGATGTAGGCACGCTCGTAGATCTTGTCAAAGTTGTTCTTTGCGGCAGTGGTATATGACTTGGTACCCGTCAGCCACCCGAGTCGGGCTACAGCGATGATCTGCCACATGACATCGTCGTTGAAATCATGGCCATACCATTTATAGTCATCGGTATATACCAGACGGTTCCAGTTGTCGCCAACCTGGCTCTTGAAATAGTTGTAGACATAACGGGCATTATTGAGATAAGTCTCATTTCCGGTACTCTCATAGGCATCGAGCAACACCTCCAGCTGTTCGGCCTCTCCCCAACCGCCTTTGCTGAACGTTCGCATACTGCTCCCTTTCGACTTGCAGTACGCCTTGAGGTAATTGTCCACCATTTCATCACGCATCACAGCCGTGAACGTCGCTTTGGGCTCCACCTCCTGGAACACCCACAGCTGGCTTTCGTTGGCCTCATCCTTCTCGCCCCAAAGCGGCAGATCGCCATTATCTCCCGTGGATGCCGAAAGATACAAGTCTTGAGCTATCGGGAGGATATGGTAGATGCCAGCCGGCTCGTCCACCGCTTCGAGAGCTATGCGTCCGTAGCTGGCAACACGATGCGTATACAGGGTGCCGCCCGTCCTCTTGGTGCGTGGAGCAGCATAGAGCTTTGAGTACACGTTCTGGAGGACGTAGGTCCCGTCGTCACCCTCGAGGAGAGTCCACTGCTGCGAGGGCACATCGGTCTCCTCCCACAACATGACATCCACGCTGGCATCGCGCAATGAATTCTTAATAAACAGCGACTTCGAAGGATAGCTTTTGGGGCTGATGCGGTAGGTCTTCCCCACTTCCACTGCCGAGGCAATGAGGAAGCAGGACAACAGAGCAAAAGTCACGAATAGTTTCTTCATACAATAAAATGTTGATAGCATGTTGTTTGTGTTTATCTCAGAGGTCTCTTAGAGACAATCTTTCATATAGCTAATGACAATTTGCGAGGGAATCCTCATAGAGTTGTTGGCGGTAGGCCTCCTGCAGCAACTCATCGAAAGTCTTGACGCGCTCGAATTCTTGGAGGGCCTTCAGGCTGCGTTTGCGCTTACGCTCCTTCTTGCGCTGCTTGATGGCGAAGGGATGCATGATTTTGTCCCTGAGACCTGGCGAAAGCTTTTCGAGGACGTCGCCCAGGTTGGGCGGAGGGACAACGCCCTGCTTGTACTTATCGGAAATCACCATCCCCGGCAACGGGATGTGCCGTCCGGCACGCACCGTCACCTCGCGTAACGTGTCCACTCCCTCCATCATCAGGGAATCCTGCTGCTGGGACACAGAGTCCTGCGGCAGCGGGGCAGATAGTAACAATAAAGGGAGTAATAGCGGAAACATGGTGCAAAAGTAAGGCCTTTTATTGGAACTGCCAACGCTTTTACGATTTCTTTGCACTATTTACATTATGTTATCCCTCCTTCCGTTAAACTACCTTAAATATTCCCGCGTTTTCTCGTCTGTTCGCCATATTTCCACTACTTTTGCATTGCAGAAGTCGAAATGCAAAGAAGGAATACGTTCTTCGCGAACCTTTCCTGGAGATATTGAAAATTTATAAACCCTATAACCAATTGAAGGATACAAGGCTATGAAATCCATTAACTTCAAATTCATGGGCGAGGCTCTGTTACTCGCTATCGGCATCTTCCTCGGAGGAAGATCCATCAAACAAGGTATTGTGCAGTTCAAGGAAATGGACCGCACGGTGACAGCCAAAGGACTATCGGAAAAAGAGGTGAAGGCAGACAAAGCCACATGGCCTCTGAAGTTCAAGGAGTTGGGCAACGACCCATCAGAACTCTACGACCGTATTGAGCGCAACACCCAGACGGTGGTAAACTTCCTGAAGTCCAACGGCGTGAAGGATGAAGAGATCTCGTTGGCTCCTCCCGCACTGGTAGACCAGCAGGCAAACATGAGCTATTCGAGCGAAACCGTACGCTACCGCTACAAAGCCAACTGCGTAGTCACCGTGGTATCTAAGGATGTGGACCTCGTGCGCAAACTCGTAAGCCGCCAGACAGAGCTGATGCGTCAGGGCGTGACCATCGTCGGCAACGAATATGACGAGGGTTCTGTGGTGAGCTATGAGTTCACAGGTCTGAACAGCATCAAGCCTGAAATGATTGCAGAGGCCACAAAGAACGCCCGCAAGACAGCCGAGCGTTTCGCAGAGGACTCCAAAAGCAAGCTGGGTAAAATCCGCACCGCCGATCAGGGGCAGTTCTCCATCGAGAGCCGCGACCAGAACACACCTTGGATTAAGAATGTGCGCGTAGTGACCACCGTTGTCTACTATCTCAACGACTGACGTCTCTACGCACCAGTATCCAAGAAGCAAACAGGGATGTGTCAAAATCGACACATCCCTGATTTGTTATTGAGGATTGACGGGCGTTAGTCCCTTTCTGGCCTCCCCTGGGGTTATTCCGAACTTCTTCTTGAAAATCGCAGAGAAGTGCGAAACATTCTTAAAGCCTACGTCGAAGCAAACATCCGACACTCTCCGACCACGTTTCAGCAAGTCAAAGGCTGCTCTGAGACGGCGGGCTGTGAGCCAACGTTCAGGTGAAAGGGGGCTCAGTTTCTTGAAGTCGCGTTTGAAAGTGGATAGGCTACGTCCCGAGGCCTGAGCAAACTCGGTCATTGACTTGTCGCTTCTGAAGTTCTTCTCCATGAAGTCTCCCAAATCGATTTTGCGATTGTGTCTACTATTCTTAACTGAATCAGGCATAAGCATATAATCTTTGCTAAATAACTAATAATTTTCCTTCTCATGCGAGGGGAATGCTTCACCTTGCGCTGCAAAGATAACTCATTCATGTACAATAAGATTTGTTTTACGGGTCAAAGTGCTTTTTTACTTGACAAAAACACTAAAAAAAGTTCTTTTCTAAGCTATTTTGCCCCATTTTCTGAAGAAAAAAGGAAGAAAAAGAGTTGTAAAAACAAATTTTCACTACTTTTGCAGCATCGTTTTACGAACTATCCAAAAATAACACGTTAACGACATGAAAAGATTTGCTTTTAAAATGTTCCTGAAACCCGGTTTCGAGGAAGAGTATGAACGGCGCCACGCCGCCTTATGGCCGGAGTTGCGGAAGGGCATCAAGGATGCCGGCGTAGGGAACTACAGTATCTTCTGGGACAAGGAGACGAACATCCTCTTCGGCTATCAGGAAATCGAAGGAGAACAGAGTTCTCAGGACATGGGGGCTGATGAGACAACACAACGGTGGTGGGACTACATGAAGGACATCATGGAAACCAATCCCGACAACAGTCCCGTCACGATCCCTATCCGAGAGGTGTTCCACCTGGATTAAAGAATCATCGACATCAGCTCCTCACCTCAAATCTCATGGTCTTGGCATCAAAACTGATACCAGGACCAGAGAAGAAATGTGGTAATGCGCCACTGGAAGCAAGCTCACTGGGGGTGCCAATAACCACTCCGTCTGTCTCCTTTCCCATGAGCCACAGGCGGTCGGCCGTCTGCAAAGCGAGTTCAAGGTCATGGGTAGACAAGAAGATGATTTTCTGCATATCGTGAGCCAGATGTGCCAGCAACAGCAACATCTCCACCTTAGATGGGAAATCCAGAAAAGCAGTAGGCTCATCGAGGAGAATAACAGGCGTCTGCTGCGCCAGAGCCTTGGCTATCATCACCTTCTGACGTTCGCCATCACTGAGGGTATGAACCATCCGTCGGGAAAGGGGCTGAATACCCACGGCTTCGATTGCAGCATCCACAGCCGCTTCGTCTTCGGCAGACAGTTTACCCCAGAAGCCTGTGTAGGGACTGCGACCCATGGCCACCATCTCACGTACGCGCATTCCTCTAATATCTTGTCGTTCTGTTAACACGACGCCAATGCGTGTGGCCAACTCCTGAGACGTAAAACTCTCTAAAGGACATCCATCCAATAACATTTCACCACTCAGTGGAGGCTGGAAGGCACACAACGTGCGAAGTAATGTACTTTTGCCTGCACCATTAGGACCCAGCAGGCAGGTAAGTTCGCCTGCCTGCAAGGTCGCTGTTATCGACTGGGAGACCACACGGTCGCCCTTTTTTGTATGATAGCCTGTCGAGAGGCCTTTCAGTTCAATTTCCAATGCTTACTTATTTCTCAACTATTTAGTTTCTCAACCTTACTCCATATCGTGGCAGTAATTGACGCCGATACGGTCGTAGAGGCGCTGCAGGCGGGAGAGGCGTACCTTGAAGTCTTCATAGTCTTTCTGGTCAGGGCGGCACCACTGCACTTCGCTGAGGGCATCGAGACGCGGAAGGAGCATATAGAACGCGTGCTGGGGATAGGCCACATATTCGGTCCACAGGTTTGCCTGGGCGCCAAGGATGTAACGCTGCTCCTCTTCAGGGATTCCTTCGAGAGGTTCGAAGCTATAAACCTTACTGACAGGAAGGTAATAACCAATAGCTGGCGGCTGGCGGTCGTGATCCTTCAGCTGATAGTAGTCGACGTAGCAGTAATCCGTTGGGGTCATGATGACGCGATGGTGCTGCTTGGCAGCTTCGATGCCACCCTTGACACCTCGCCACGACATCACGACGCCCCCTTCTGTCAAACCACCTTCCAGGATCTCATCCCAACCAATCATGTCGCGACCACGCTCGCTGAGGAACTCTTCTATCTGGTGGTTCATCCACGTCTGCAGCTGGTTCTCCAGGCTGTGCTTACCGTCGTCCTGAAGACCTAACTCCTTAATCTTAGCCTGACACTTCGGGCACTTACGCCATCCCCCCTTCGGACATTCATCGCCGCCGATATGGATGAACTTCGAAGGAAAGACATCACAAAGTTCGCCGAAGATGGTCTTGAGCAGGGGCATCGTCTCTGGATTGCCGGCGCAAAGCACCTGATCAACGCCCCACTCGTTCTGAACGTCACAACGAAGGTTCGGATAGACTTTCAGGGCACTGCCGATATGAGCCGGCATATCGATTTCGGGGATGATATTGATGTAACGTTCAGCAGCGTAGCGCACCAGTTCGCGGCACTCCTCCTGCGTGTAGCGGCCACCATAGGGTACACCATCCCACAAGCCTGCGCGGCGTAGAGGCGACTGATCGCGCCACTGACCCTTCTCTGCCAGTTCCGGCAACGCCTTGACCTCAAAGCGCCAGCCATCATTGTCGGTGAGATGCCAATGGAACTGGTTGCAGCCATGCAGCGCCAGCACATCGAGGTACCGCTTGATGAAATCTACGCTGAAGAAATGACGTGAACAGTCGAGGTGTGTGCCGCGATATTCAAAGCGAGGTTCATCTGCAATCTTCGTAAAAGGAAGATCCACGCTGTTGGCAGACGTCGCATCAGCTGACGGGTTTCTCTTTATAGGAAGACTCTTGCGCAACGTCTGTGCAGCACGAAAGAAACCGATAGGTTTGCGGGCCGTGAGAACGATACCACTGTTGTCAACCGTAATCGTATATGCTTCCTCCTGTTGAGGGGTCAGTTCAACGGGCTTCTGGCCTTTTTTGGATTTCTTCGACTTCTTGTCGGCTGAGAAACCCAGGACCAGACGAACAGGAGCAGCCTTATCATCGGGCGACAGCACCAGCTTCACGCCTGCAAGTTCCTCTATCCATTGACACAGGAACTGCGCATTTCGAACTATCTCCGGGTCACTGGCATCATAGGCAACTTTCATTCCATCTTGCAATGTAAACACCTGAGTCGTATCCGTCTCAACACTTTTCGGAAGAGGAATGATGCGGTAATCGGCACGATCCGCAATAGCAGCAATCGTGACACATGCAAGCAATATAATAGATGCTATTCTCTTCATATCTACTTTCTATATGTTCATCAATCAAATAACATTATTCTATATCGCGGCAATAGGTGACGCCCATGCGGTCATAGATCTGCTTCATGTGTGGCAGACGAACCTTGAAGTCCTCAAAGTCCTTCTGATCAGAGCGGCACCACTGCACCTCACTGATAGCATCGAGACGCGGAAGCAGCATAAAGAACACATGTTGCGGGAAGGCTACATATTCCGTCCACAGGTTCACCTGCGGGCCGAGGATATACTGCTGTTCTTCTTCCGACAGCTGGTCGGGCAACAGGGGCTCGAAGCTATACACCTTCGAGACGGGCAGGTAGCCACCAATAGCATCAGGCTGACGGTGGTGGTCCTTCAACTGATAATAGTCGATATAGCAGAAGGTGGTCGGGGTCATGATGACGCGATGATGCTGTTTGGCGGCTTCGATGCCTCCGTTGACTCCACGCCACGACATCACGATACCGTGCTCTGTCAGTCCTCCTTCCAGCACTTCGTCCCAGCCAATCATATCGCGACCACGTTCACTGAGGAATGCTTCCATCTCGTGGTTCACCCATGTCTGCAACTGATTCTCAATGCTATGTTTGCCGTCATCCTGGAGTCCCAGTTCCTTGGCCTTTGCCTGGCACTTCGGACAATTCTTCCAGCGCTCCTTCGGGCATTCGTCGCCACCGATATGGATGAACTTCGAGGGGAATACATCGCAGAGTTCACCCACAACCGTTTTCAGGAACGTCATCGTCTCCGGATTTCCAGGACAGAGTACTTCGCGACTGACGCCCCAATGAGGCCAAACAGGATACGGACCACCTGTGCAACCCAAGTTGGGAAAGACATGCAGAGCACCCATCATGTGACCCGGAAGGTCGATTTCAGGAATGATATTGATGTACCGCTCTGCAGCGTAGTTCACCAACTCGCGACATTGTTCCTGAGTATAGTAACCGCCATAGCGCTGACCATCATAGACGCCGGTGTTATGACCCAACACCGTCTGTTCGCGCCACTGTCCCTGCTTTGCCAACTCCGGCAAAGCCTTGACCTCAAAGCGCCAACCCTGATCTTCTGTCAAATGCCAATGCAGTTGGTTACAGCCATGCAGAGCCATCACATCGATATATTGTTTGATGACATCCACAGCAAAGAAATGACGGGCACAATCCAACATCACTCCACGATAGCCGAATCGCGGCTCATCCTGAATCTGTGCATAAGGGAAATCCACACTTGCAAGCGTCTGACCCTTAGCTGCTAACGGCAGAGTCTTGCGCAAGGTCTGTGCGGCACGGAAAAAGCCTATGGGCTTGCGGGCACGCACCTGAATGCCATCTTTCGTAACATCGATGGTGTATGCCTCCTCCTGCTGGGCTGTCAGCTGGGGAGCAGGCTGCCCTCTCTTGCTTTTCTTAGCCTTCTTGTCAGCAGCAAAGCCCAGTGTAAACTGTACTGCAGCCTTCTTGTCGTCAGGAGTCAGAGCCAGTTTCACTCCTGTCAGCTCCTCCACCCACTGACGCAGGAACTGCACGTTGCGGGAAACCTCTGGATCTGCAGCATCATAAGCGATACCCATGCCCGAGCGGAGGGTGAACACTTGGGTCGAATCAGCCTGCACGCTCTTTGGCAGAGGGATAATACGGTAGTCTGCGCGCTCTGCCATCATGGATACGGCAGCGCACATAAACATTACAGAAAACAAAAATTTCTTCATAAGTAAATTAGTATTATTTGTTATATGTATTAGGAATCTACGTCCTCAGATGATGGAAAGACAAGTCATGATGACATGCTGTGCGGTTTTGCGCTGCAAAGATACGCATTCTTTTACAAACAAAAGAAAAAAGAAGAAAGAAAATCTCTCCTCACCGCTCTTGTCCCTCATTTTTCATCCATCATCATCTTGCCTTCCAGCGTTCGTGCCGTGGAAGAGCAAGAATCATACAGGAAAAGGGGAGGCATAAATATCAAAAAAGAGGTTCGCGCGCGCGATTCCTCAAATATTTTCTTGCTTTTCTGCTATTTTTTTATCGTTTCCTTCTTCAAGAGAGAAAAAAGTTGTATCTTTGTGGCGCAAATCTCGCAACCAGCTACGCGGTAGTATAGCACCAACGATGAATACAACAAAGTTCATGCCCACGATAAACCTCAGAGGACATCTCATGGACCTATCTCAACCACAAGTGATGGGCATCCTGAATGTCACCCCCGACTCGTTCTTCCCCGACAGTCGTGCGAAGGACGCAGAAGATGTGCTCCGAAGGGCAGAACAGATGGTGGCAGAAGGCGCCACAATCCTGGACATCGGAGGCTGCAGTACACGCCCTGGTAGCGAAGCACCCAGCGAGGAAGAGGAATGGCAGCGACTAGCTCCTGGATTAGAAGCCATTCGAAAAGCATTGCCAGAGATTCCTTTAAGCGTAGACACCTTTCGTGCAGTGGTGGCGCGCCGTAGCGTACAGGAGTTCGGCGTAGAGATCATCAATGATATCAGTGGAGGAGATGCTGACAATGCCATGTTCGAGACTGTAGCTGAGTTAGGAGCCGCTTATGTACTGACACACAACGATCCCGCACTCTCGCAACATCCAGACCTCTCGCCTGAAGAAGTCCTGAGTTCCGTGGCACGTTATCTGGCCGAACACATTCAGCGTTTACAGGAATTGGGCGTGGCGGATATCATCCTCGACCCGGGCTATGGTTTCGGGAAGACCTTGCAGCAGAACTATGCGTTGGTACACTCCCTACCGAGCCTCATCCGTTGTTTCGACACCTATCCCATACTTATCGGCGTCTCACGCAAATCCATGATCTACCGCCTGCTGGGTTCCGCTCCCGAGGAAGCGCTGACAGGCACGGTTGCCTTGAATACGCTGGCGCTCCAGGCTGGCGCACATATCCTTCGGGTGCACGATGTGCGCGAGGCCGTTGAAACCGTGAAAGTATGGAAGGCCACACAAATTGACATTCAACATTAACTCGTTAATCCGTATTATTCATCCGTGTTCATCTCCCTTGGAATAAAAGACCTGATAGATATCCTGCTGGTGGCTGTACTGCTGTACTACGCCTACCGCCTGATGAAGGAATCCCGTTCGCTGAACATCTTTTTTGGTGTTCTTGTCTTTGTGGTGTTCTGGCTCTTCGTTTCGCAGATTGTGGAGATGCGTCTTCTGGGAACTTTATTGGATCGCGTTGTCAGTGTGGGAGCCATCGCCTTGCTGATTCTGTTCCAGGATGAAATCCGTAAGTTCTTTTATTCTATTGGTACGCACCCTCGTGTAAGGTCTGCACTACGTTTTTTCAGTGGTGAAAAGAAGCAGTCGCATACCCGCGAGGACATCATGCCCATTGTGTTGGCTTGTCTGTCGATGTCGAAGCAGAAAGTCGGAGCACTGATTGTCATGCAGCGCTCCCTTCCCCTGAACGACTTTATCAGGTCTGGCGAAATGATCGATGCACGCATCAGCCAGCGCCTTATCGAGAATATCTTCTTCAAGAATTCCCCCCTCCACGACGGAGGTATGATCATCTCGCATAAGCGCATCACTGCTGCAGGCTGTATCCTTCCGGTTGCCCATGACCTAAGCCTGCCGAAAGAACTGGGACTGCGCCATCGCGCGGCCCTCGGTATTTCGCAAGAGACGGATGCGCTGGCAATCGTCGTCTCTGAGGAAACAGGAAATATCTCCATCGCCTTTCGAGGCTCTTTCCAGTTGCGCATAAGTGCAGAGGATTTAGAGCGTATACTGACGGAGGACTCGTTTTAGAATGCAAATTGGATAATTGAATTATTGTCATGGAAAAGGAACAAGAACAGATTGGGCTGCCCGACAATGCTTTTCGCGTGTTGAAGGAAGGCGAAGTATATGAACCACTGATGCGCGCCGACAGGGAATACCCGGAGGTAAACGCTTGGAGTGTCGCGTGGGGTATCGTGATGGCAGTACTTTTCTCAGCTGCTGCCGCATACCTTGGGCTGAAAGTGGGACAGGTGTTCGAAGCCGCTATCCCCATTGCCATCATTGCCGTAGGCGTCAGTACAGTCGCACGTCGACGAGGCGCCCTGGGCGAGAACGTTATCATTCAAAGTATCGGTGCTTGTTCCGGAAGTGTTGTCGCAGGTGCCATCTTCACCTTGCCGGCACTCTATATCCTTCAGGCCAAGTACCCTGAGATGACGGCCGACTTCATGAGCATCTTCCTCAGTTCACTGCTGGGCGGTGTGCTCGGAATACTGTTTATGATTCCCTTCCGCAAATACTTCGTGAAGGATATGCATGGTAAATATCCTTTCCCTGAAGCTACAGCCACCACACAAGTGCTGGTCAGCGGACAGAAAGGCGGCGACCAAGCCAAGCCCCTCTTAATAGCTGGATTGGTCGGTGGCCTGTATGACTTCATCGTCGCCACCTTCGGCTGGTGGAACGAGAACTTCACGACACGCTGCATGGCTTGGGGTGAGACCGTAGCAGAGAAGGCCAAACTTGTCTTTAAAGTCAACACCGGTGCTGCTGTTCTTGGACTGGGATACATTGTCGGTCTGAAATATGCCTCCATTATCACGATAGGTTCCCTTTGTGTTTGGTGGATTATCGTTCCTGGGCTGGCTCTCTTATTCCCCGACACCGTCCTTAACCAGTGGGATCCCTCTATCACTACCGCCGTCGGTGACATGTCACCCGAACAGATTTTCCGCGCCTACGGAAAGAGTATTGGTATCGGAGGTATTGCTATGGCAGGACTCATCGGAATTTGGAAAAGCCGAGGAATCATCGTCGAGGCTGTCAAGAGAATCGGAAAATCCAATCCTTCACATATGGGAGGGGAAACCGCTGAAAAGAATGAGAATATTGCCGGAATAACCCGCACCGATCGTGACCTGCCTATCCGCATTATAGGTTTCGGTGCTCTGTTGACCATTATCGTCACCTTCCTCTTCTTCTGGCTGGGCGTGATGCAGGGCAACCTGCTGTTTGCCTTAGTAGGTATCGTCCTGGTAGCTTTCATTGCCTTCCTGTTCACCACCGTGGCTGCTAATGCCATCGCCATCGTCGGCAGCAATCCTGTGAGCGGAATGACCTTGATGACGCTTATCCTGGCTTCCGTGGTGATGGTGGCCGTGGGGCTGAGTGGAACAGGTGGTATGGTAGCGGCACTGATTATGGGTGGTGTCGTCTGCACGTCCCTGAGTGTGGCAGGTTCATTCATCACCGACCTGAAGATTGGTTATTGGTTAGGCACAACGCCTGCGAAGCAGGAGACATGGAAGTTCCTCGGGGTTCTGGTCTCTGCAGCCACTGTCGGCGGTGTAATGATATTACTCAACGAGACTTACGACTTCGCCTCTGGTGAGTTGGCAGCCCCCCAAGCCAATGCGATGGCAGCCGTCATTGAGCCGCTGATGAGCGGCGTAGGTGCACCCTGGATCCTTTATGCCATCGGTGCCGTGCTGGCATTGATCCTGACATGGTGTGGTGTGCCCGCCCTGGCCTTTGCTCTCGGCATGTTTATTCCTCTGGAACTGAACGTACCGCTGGTAGTGGGTGGTGCCATCAACTGGTATGTCACCTCGCGCTCGAAGGACGAGTCTTTGAACAAAGCACGCGGCGAGCGAGGCACCCTGCTGGCTTCTGGCTTTATCGCTGGCGGTGCACTGATGGGTGTTGTCTCCGCCTTGTTGCGCTACTTGGACTTTAACCCCATTCAGGAGTTATGGCTTTCAAATCCGCTTTCAGAGGTTTGCTCCCTCGCAGCTTATGCCCTGCTTATCCTTTATATGGTAAAGGCAAGTATGGTGAATAAAGTAAAATAAGAATAAAAGTATGAACATCATAATAACACCAATGAAACACCTATGATTATGAAAAAATCGTTGCTAACAACCTGTTTCCTGCTGCTCGCTATTGCAGCAAGTGCCGCCACCGAATGGCAGCGCCTTTCTGCCAAACTAATGACTCCCTGGGGCGAAACCATCGACCCCGAAAACGTATGGCAGGAATATCCTCGTCCGCAGTTGGTACGTGGAGCATGGATAAACCTCAATGGACCGTGGGAATATTTCCGCCGCAGCAACAGCGTAAGAATGACCTACGAAAATAACAAGAACAATTTCAAGAAGACCATCCTCGTGCCTTTTGGTGTCGAATCGGCTCTCTCTGGTATCATGGAGACGGACTACTCCAGCGTTGCCAATTCCACATTGATGTATCGCCGTACATTCACCCTCACAAATGAATTCCAGGGCAAACGCACACTGCTCCACTTTGGTGCTGTAGACTGGCGTTGCGTCGTGTGGGTCAATGGCACAGAAGTTGGAACACATCAAGGCGGCAGCGATCCCTTCACCTTTGATATTACTGAGGCTCTGACAAACGACGGCGAACAGGAACTGCAAGTAGCCGTCTATGACCCCAGCAGTCGTGGCGGACAACCTACCGGCAAACAAACCATCAGCCCCAGCAGTATCTGGTATACCAGCTGCAGTGGTATCTGGCAGACGGTATGGCTCGAGGCTGTGAATGCTGCACATATTGAACGTTATGAAGTCGTTCCCGATGCAGCAACTGGCACAGCCCGTATCAAGGTCATCGCCACAGACCCCACCTGCAAGTTCAAGCTCACGGCATTCGATGGCGAGACAGCGGTCGCCTCTTCTGAAGAAACCTCTGTGGGCGAGGAGGTCACGCTTACCATCCCCGATGCCAAATTGTGGACACCCGACACTCCTTTCATCTACGACCTGGATATCACCCTCATCGGTGCAGACACCGAAGAGTGCGACCACGTTAAAGGTTATTTCGGATTGCGCACACTCTCGAAAGGAACGGTCGATGGACATCCCGCCTTCCTGCTCAACGGGAAACCAATATTCATGATTGGTCCGTTGGATCAAGGCTGGTGGCCCGATGGATTACTGACTCCTCCCTCCTACGAAGCCATGATCTATGACTTGAAGACAATCAAGTCACTGGGCATGAATATGGTTCGTAAGCATATCAAGGTTGAGAACGACCTTTGGTATGAATGGTGCGACCGCAACGGACTCATCGTCTGGCAGGATATGCCCAGTGGAGGTTCCAGCGGAAGCATCGGCTCAAAAGAGGAGATTCAACAAAACTTCTACGATGAGTGCCTGCATATTGTCACAGCGCTGAAGCAGCACCCGAGTATTGGAGTCTGGGTGCCCTATAATGAAGGATGGGGACAGGACGCGAGTGCAGGACCTAATCATACCATACGGGGCTACCTCGTTGTTCGCAACGCTGATGCCGACCACGGACGCCTCATGAATGCCGCATCCGGATGGACAGACTTCGAGATTGGCGACATTGCTGATGCACATAGCTATCCCTCGCCTAACGGACACTCCAACAGTCGCAATGACCGCATCAATGTTTGCGGAGAATATGGTGGAATCACCCTGATGATTGAAGGACACCTTTGGGCAGGAAGTCAGCAAACCTACACACAGGTGAGCAATAGTGATGACTATACAGAACGCTTCAATCAGTACACGTTCGCTCTGCAAGCCCTGCAATATACCAAAGGTCTTTGGGCTGGTGTCTACACACAAATCACCGATGTGGAGCAGGAAGTGAACGGCATCCTCACCTACGACCGCAAAGTCCTGAAGATCAACGACGAGCAGCTGGCATCTATCCGCGCAAAGATTGAGCAGACCATCAACAACCGCATGGCCAATGCCAAGAGTGTGGTATCTGCTGGTGATAATTCCGAGAACATCTCCTGGCGATATACTACCAGCGAACCTGAAGAAGACTGGATGATGCCCGAATTCTCGGATTCCAGGTGGAAAAGAGGAATAGCAGGATTCGGCGACATCAGCCAGCCGGACGCCCGGGTACGAACAAGCTGGAGCTCACCAGAGATCTGGATTCGGCGTCATTTCCGTTTCACAAACGTCAAAGAAGAAAACCTCCCGGATATCTGCTTGCGCATGTTCCACGATGAGGACACGGAAGTATACATCAATGGTGTGCTGGCCGTAACCGTCACAGGCTACAACACCACTTACCAGTTGTTTGAACTGAGCGAAGCAGCTCGCAAGGCCATTGACCTCTCGGGTGAAAACACCATCGCCATTCACACGTTGCAGACCAGCGGCGGACAGTATATTGATGCCGGCTTCAGCCTGAAATCCTTCAAGAGTAACGAAACGTTGGTCGTAAAGCCTATCGAGGCTAACGTGCCTACCATGCAAGAGGATCCCAAGCAAGCATACCTCCTCTGCTATACCAAGAACGATGACGACCATATGTATTATTCCTACAGTCTCGACGGACTGACCTGGCAGTCGCTGAAGGGAGGCCAAAGTGTCTTCGGAGTTGAGGACGGACAGCCCGACGTACAGGGCCCTTTTCTCTATCGGATGGAAGATGAGCAGGGAAAGACTCGCTTCCATCTCATTCACGGCCTGCCAAATGCAAAAGGACTCTACCACTGGACATCTCAGGACCTCTTAACCTGGGAGCCAGTAAACGGTACAGATGGAAAAGTCCTCGACGCGAAAGTTCTTTCTCCTGAGATTGGGTTTGATCCCGTTTCCCAGTATTGGATATACTATTGGACAAATCTCAGCGATGGGCAATATGTTCCGTTGTATACACGAACACAAGACTTCGTGAATTTCAGCAAGGTAGTGAGTTATTTTACCGCCGGTTCCAGTGCCATCGATTTACATGTCTTCAAGGATGGCGAAGAATACGTGGCTCTGTTCACGGACCCCGACAATCGTGGACTATGTACAGCCCACAGCAAGAATCTGAATCCTTCACAGAGTAAATTCTCGAATGTCAAGAAGGTGTTCAACAACAATTTGAAGCTGAAAGCATCCTCCACGATTCCGTCTTTCAGCGGCGATGGCTGGCTGATGATGGGTGCATTGGATGGTGAGTTCTATCTTGCCTCTACTGGCTTTGCCGAAGCTAAGAAGTTGTCTTGGAGCCTTTATGAGTATGGTTCCTGCGCTGTGCCGGAGGACATGAACATGGGCAAAGTTCTCGTCATCACCCGTTCAGAGTTGTCGCAACTGCTAATGACACTCGACGGCATCGATACTGGAGTTCAGCCTCTGACGCTCATACGCCCGGCACAAGCTGCCGACGATGCCGTCTATAACCTCCAGGGACAACGCATTTCCCGTCCTCTTGGTTCCACGGCCCTGCCCCACGGCATTTATGTCACTCAAGGGCGAAAGATCCTGATTAAATAATGAGTCATCACACATAAACCATAATTCATAAATCATAAATCAAAAGAATAATTCTCCATGTCATTAATTGAGAAAATCATCGCACGTGCGCAGGCAAATCCCCAGCGCATCGTGTTACCCGAAGCCGAGGAAGAGCGCACACTCATTGCGGCAGACAAGGCGCTGGCCGACAAGTTGGCTGACATTATCCTCATCGGCAATCCCGATAAGGTCAACGCTTTGGCAAAGAAACACGGACTTACACACATCGACAAGGCTACACTCATAGACCCGGAAAACTATGAACGTAGCGAGGAATTGGCACAATTGCTATGTGAACTTCGCAAGAGCAAAGGTATGACCATTGAGCAGGCCCGCCAGTTGGTGAAGAATCCCCTCTATCTGGGCTGCATGATTATCAAGACCGAAGGCGCCGATGGTCAGATTAGCGGTGCCCTTTCCACAACGGGCGAGACACTGCGCCCCGCTCTGCAGATCATCAAGTGCTCTCCGGGTATCACCTGTGTCAGCGGTGCCATGCTCCTCATCACCGACCGTCCAGAATACGGAGAGGATGGTGTGCTCGTCGTGGGCGATGTGGCTGTGACGCCAATGCCCGATGCCGACCAACTCGCACAGATTGCTGTCTGCACAGCACAGACCGCCAAGAGCGTGGCAGGCTTTGACGATCCCCGCGTTGCCATGCTGAGTTTCTCCACCAAAGGTTCTGCCAAGCACGAAGTGGTGGACAAGGTCATCGAGGCCACCCGTCTGGCCAAGGAGCGTTGCCCCAAGTTGAAAGTGGATGGCGAGCTGCAGGCCGATGCTGCCCTCGTACCCTCTGTAGGTGAGAAGAAGGCTCCTGGCAGCACCATTGCCGGTCACGCAAATGTCCTGGTCTATCCGAACCTCGAAGTCGGCAACATCAGCTACAAACTTGTCCAGCGTCTGGGCGGAGCCATCGCTATCGGTCCTATCCTTCAAGGTATCGCCCGCCCCGTCAACGACCTCAGCCGCGGTTGTTCTATCGATGATATCTATTACTTGATTGCCATCACAGCCTGCCAGGCTATGGATGCAAAAAAATGAATCAATGAGAATACTTGTTTTGAACTGTGGAAGCAGCAGTATAAAATACGCTTTATACAACATGGATGACCGCTCGGTCATCACCAGCGGCGGCATCGAGAAGATCGGGCTGCCCGACTCCTTTATTAAATATAAGGCCAATGGCGAGAAGTTCCAGTTCGAGTCTCCCGTACCCGAGCACACCGCTGGCGTGCAGCTCATCTTCAAAGTCCTGTCCGAAGGCGAACATGCCGTATTAAAGGACCTCCATGAGATTGATGCCGTAGGACATCGCATGGTGCATGGCGGAGAGAAATTCTCGCAGAGCGTACTTCTTACGCCGGAAGTCATGGAACAGTTTGCAGCTTGCAATGACCTCGCCCCCCTCCACAACCCCGCCAACATCAAAGGTGTCAATGCCGTCAAGGCCCTGTTGCCCGACCTGCCGCAAGTGGGCGTATTCGATACTGCTTTCCATCAGACCATGCCCGACTACGCTTACATGTACGCCCTCCCCTATGAGCTCTACAAGAAGCATGGCGTGCGTCGCTACGGCTTCCACGGCACCAGCCACCGTTACGTTTCCCAGCGTGTGCTGGAATTCCTGGGAATGCCAAAGGAAGGTTCAAAGATCATCACCTGCCACATCGGTGGCGGAGCTTCCATTGCGGCTGTCAAGGACGGCAAGGTCGTGGATACCTCCATGGGTCTCACTCCCCTCGAAGGCCTGATGATGGGTACTCGTTCCGGCGACATCGATGCTGGAGCTGTCACCTTCCTCATGGACAAACTCGGCCTCGACACCAAAGGTATCAGCAACCTGCTGAACAAGCAGAGCGGTCTGCTGGGCGTCAGCGAAGGACGTAGTGACTTCCGCGACATCCTCGCAGGCATCGCCGAAGGCAATGACCTCGCTCGTCTGGCCAAGGAGATGTACACCTATCGCATCAAGAAGTACATCGGTTCCTACGCCGCTGCCATGGGAGGCGTGGATGTCATCCTCTTCACTGCCGGTGCTGGTGAAAACCAGTATGAGGTTCGCGAAGGTGCCACACGTGGCCTGGAGTTCCTCGGTGTGGAGCTTGATAATGAGAAGAACCGCGCCTGCCGTGCCACCGAAGCCATTATCAGCAAGGACTCTTCCCGCGTGAAAGTCTGCGTCATTCCCACCGACGAGGAACTGATGATCGCTATGGACACGCTGGCATTAGTCTCATAGTATTCCGCTTCTCACTCTTTCGGTATTCATTAAAATACGTATGCGATATTCCATCATCATTCCTGTTTTCAACCGCCCCGATGAGGTGGACGAGTTGCTGGCCAGCCTGTGTGAGCAGACCTGCCGCGACTTCGACGTCCACATCGTCGAGGATGGGAGTGATGTCCCGTGCAAGGAGGTTTGCGATCGCTATGCCGACCGCCTTCCCCTGCATTACTATGTGAAAGAGAATGGCGGACCCGGTGCTGCCCGCAACTATGGTGCCGAGCGCGCTGAAGGCGACTACTTCATCGTACTCGATTCCGATGTGGTGCTGCCACCCGGTTACCTGTCCGCCATAGAAGAGGAACTGACACAGCATCCCTGCGATGCCTTCGGAGGCCCCGACCGCGCACACCCCGACTTCACCCCTGTGCAAAAGGCCATCAGCTACTCCATGACGTCCTTCTTCACTACGGGTGGCATTCGTGGCGGCAAACAGAAACTCGACAAGTTCTATCCCCGTTCCTTCAATATGGGTGTGAGCAGGGAACTGTGGCAGCAGCTGGGTGGCTTCCGAGCCATGCGCTTCGGTGAGGACATCGATTTCAGCTATCGCATCTGTAAGGCAGGTGCCCGCTGTCGCCTGTTCCCAGAGGCATGGGTGTGGCACAAGCGGCGCACAGACTTCGGAAAGTTCTTCCGTCAGGTGCGCAACTCCGGCACCGCCCGCATCAACCTGCATCTGTTGCATCCAGGCTCCATGAAGCTGGTGCATACGTTGCCTGCCGTCTTCACCGTAGGTTGCTTCTTGCTGGCAATCCCCTTCCTGGTGGGATTGGTGATGGCAATCATGGGGGGACTCTCCGTGTGGCAGCAACAATATATGGAACCAGGCTGCAATATGGGCTTGGTGGCTGTCATCTTCGGCGGAGCAATCATGCTGGTATCCCTGCTACCTCTCCTACTCTACTCCCTCCTCATCCTCATAGATTCCTCCATTCGCAACCGCAGCCTCTGGGTCGGAATCCTATCCATTCCCGCTTCCTTCATCCAGCTTCTGGGCTATGGTATGGGTTTCCTCTCTGCCTTCTGGAAACGTATCGTCCTGAAGAAGAAAGAAGAGGGATTCGACAACAACGAGCGACTTTATAAATGAACATCAAGTCCCTCCCATCCGACGAGCGACCACGTGAGCGCTTGATAGACCAGGGTGCCGAAGCACTCTCGCCTGCTGAACTGCTGGCCATCCTCATTGGTTCCGGCAATCCTGAAGAGAGTGCCGTGCAACTGATGCAACGGTTGCTCTCTGACTGCGGAGGAAGTCTGAAAACACTCAGCCGCCTATCGCTGTCCGACCTGACGAAGAACTACAAGGGACTGGGACCTGCAAAGGCTGTGACCATTCTCGCTGCCTGCGAACTCGGCAAGCGCCGCATGATGGAAGCCGCGGCTGAGAAACGCCACATCAAGGACTCCACCGACCTATATAATATAATGTACCCGCGCATGCGTGACCTTCCTCATGAGGAATGCTATGCCCTATACCTTCGGGCTGACTACAGCCTCGAGGGACAGCCCTTTCTCATCAGCAAAGGCGGCATAACAGGTACACAGGTAGACATTCGTCTCATCCTGCGGGAAGCCCTCATCCGCCAGACTCCTACCCTCGCCCTTGCCCACAACCATCCGTCGGGCAGCAAACGTCCCAGCAACGAGGACAACCAGCTCACTGAGCGCCTCGCCCGTTCCTGTAAACTAATGAACATCAGGCTGCTGGATCACGTCATCATCACCGATGGCGACTACTACAGCTATCGGGAGCAGGGGCAGTTGTGTTAGACAGGAAGTATTATTCATCCGATTCGTCAATCATCAATCATAAACCCGTTCATGACTATGACATTCACCGAACTCGCACGCCCCATCTTCAAGAGGGCCATAGCCGACTACCATCTGACAGATAACGTCGACACCCCCATTCAGAATCCCTATGCTGCAGGAACCATCGAGGCAGACCTCTACCGCAAGTGCTGGATTGACACCGTACAATGGCACTTCGAGGATATCATCCGCGACCCGCAGATCGACCCTGCCGCAGCCTTGGTGCTGAAGCGCCGTATCGACAAGAGCAACCAGGACCGTACGGATTTGGTGGAAACCATCGACAGCTATTTCTTCACGAAGTACCACGGCATCACTCCTCAGGCCGATGCCACCATCAATACCGAGAGCCCTGCCTGGGCCATCGACCGGTTAAGCATCCTCGCCTTGAAGATCTACCACATGCGGGAACAAGTGCAGCGCACGGATGCCTCAGAGGAGCATCGCGCCACATGCCAGAAGAAGCTCGACGTACTCCTCGAACAGCAAGTGGACCTCAGCACCGCTATCGACCAACTGTTGGCAGATATCGAGGCTGGGCGTAAGTGGATGAAGGTTTACAAGCAGATGAAGATGTACAACGACCCCTCCACCAACCCGGTGCTCTACGGCTGCGTCTCGCCTTCCAAATAGTTATTTAGTTGAATTGTCTGCCCGTCAAAGACGGCGTAGGTGAACTGCGAAATCCAATCGCCAAGGATGATGACCCTTGCCTCCTTGGAGAGGAAGAGGTCGAGTTCGATGTGGCGATGACCAAAGATGAAATAGTTCACATCAGGGTGTTCGCGCAAGTAGTCTTTGGCAAAGAGTACCAGATGTTCGCGATCCTCGCCAAGGTAGGTGGGCGGTTCCTCTGCCTCGTGTTTGAGACGGCTTTTTTCTGCCCAGCGCAGTCCTAAGTCTATGCCCCAGCGGGGATGCAGTGCTGAGAAGCACACCTGAGCCGGACGATTGTGGAACAACCAGCGAAGGAACTTAAACGTACGGTTGGGATCACCCAGACCGTCGCCATGAGCGAGGAAGAACAGTTTGTCGGCCAGCTCTACGGTGATGGGCTGACGATGAATGATACATCCGCACTCGCGCTCCAGATAGTCGTAGGCCCAGATATCATGGTTGCCCGTGAAGAAATGTACTTCCACACCAAGGTCTGTGAGTTCACTGACCTTGCCGAGGAAACGCGTGTAGCCTTTCGGCACCACGAGCTTATATTCGTACCAGAAGTCGAACATATCACCCAGCAGATACACGGCACCCGCCTTTTCCTTGATACTGTCGAGGAAACGGACAAGACGCCGCTCCTGCGTGCGCCCGTGTTTGAGAGCGCGGCTGCCCAGGTGAGCATCGGAGAGAAAGTAGATCGGTTTCATAGTAGTCCCAGTTCCAGTTTAGCTTCTTCGGTCATCATATCCTGCGTCCACTCCGGTTCGAAGACGAGGTTAACATTCACCGTTGCGAGGCCCTCGATGGTCTCCAGCTTCTGACGCACATCCTCGAGGATGAAATCAGCCATGGGACATGAGGGGGCTGTCATGGTCATATCGACATCCAGTTGAGTGAGATCATCGTTGAGTTCTATGCGGTAGATGAGTCCCAAGTCATAGACATTTACAGGTATCTCGGGATCATAAACCGTCTTCAACATTTCCACGACATGCTCTTCTATTTTTAGTTTATCCATATCTTCATTTTCCAATTGTGGCACAAAGTAAGGTATTTTTCCCCTGCTTTGCAAACAAATGGGCATTTTTCTTTCAAAAACTGCCTCTTTGAGCATAAAACAAAGGTTAAAAGGCTGTAAATATTATGTTTTCTCGAAAAAACAGGCTATATTTGCCACCAAATTTAAATGCTTCGACAAAAACTGACGACAAATGAAAAAGAGATTCTTACTCCTCCTCGCGCTGTGTAGCCTGACCCACATGACATTCGCCCAGCGCCAGACCGACCACCTCGACCGCGGCCTCGTGGCCATGAAAGTATCTGGCGGTGTGTACCTGAGTTGGCGCATCCTCGCCGAAGAATACTACGACGTGACCTACAATGTCTATCGCGACGGTACCAAGATTACCGACGAGCCCCTCTCCGTCTCCAACTTCACCGACAAGAGCGGCACCACCAGTTCAAAGTACACGGTGGCGGCAGTCATCGGCGGCAATGAACAGGACCAGTGCCAGGCTCCCGCCGTATGGTCCAGCAGCTACAAGGAAATCCAGCTGACGCACGAAGGTATCAAGAGTACCCTCGTTCCCAACGATGCCTGCTGCGCCGATGTCGATGGCGACGGCGAACTGGAAATCCTCATGAAGTTCGACAACTGGAGCGAGATCGAGCAGTCCTACCCGAAGAACGGCCCCAAGGTTGGCGGTGTGGACACGAAGGAATACAGCATCTTCGAAGTGTTGAAGCAGGACGGCACCCGCCTCTGGTGGGTCAACTGCGGCCCCAATATGGGTGATTTCCAGAACAACGAGCAGAACATCGTGGCCTACGACTGGGACGGCGACGGCAAGGCCGAAGCCATCATGCGCGCTGCCGACGGCACCGTCATCCATAAGGCCGACGGCACCACCTACACCGTGGGCGACAAGAACGTCAACTACCGCGCAGCCACTGGTGGCGGCACCAACTGGTTCATGCACGACGGCGCGGAATACCTTGTTTATATGAATGGCGCTACGGGCGAAGTCTATCAGTGCATGGAATACCCGCTGAAGCGACTGGAGAGCGGCGAGAACGACCTCAATGCCGCCTGGGGCGATGGCTATGGCCACCGTTCGTCGAAGCATTTCTTCGGTGCCCCCTATTTCGACGGCAAGAAACCGAGCATCTTCCTCGCCCGAGGTATCTACACCCGCCACAAGATGATTGCCTACGACGTCGATCCCGCCACCCACAAGCTGAAAGTGCGCTGGCAGTGGTACTGCAATGCCAACGGCCCCTGGAAGGGCAATGGTTACCACAACTACTGCGTAGCCGACGTCGATTGGGACGGCCGCGACGAAATCGTCTTCGGCAGCATGGTCATCGACGACAACGGCAAGGGACTCTCCACCACTGGCTTCGGACACGGCGACGCCGAACATGTCGGCGACCTGAATCCCTACATCCACGGCCATGAGATCTACGCTTGCATGGAGGACCATCCGGGCAACAACTACCGCGATGCCACCACCTCCAAGATCTACCACCGCTTTGTAGCCGGCAACGACGATGGTCGCTGCATGGCTGGCAACTTCACCAACGCCTTCCCCGGCGGTCTGGGACACTCCGCCCGCGAGGGTGCTATCTCGCTCATTACCAACGAAGCCGTCAGCGGACTCGATGCCACGGGAGTTGACCAGAACTTCCGCATCTACTGGGACGGCGACCTCTGCGAGGAATCCTTCAACTACATCAACGGCAAGAATACCGAAGGATGTATTCATAAGTACGGCAGCTGGACGCCCATCTACACCTGCGCCGGCTCGCTGACGAACAACGACACCAAGGGCACTCCCTGCTATCAGGGCGACATTCTTGGCGACTGGCGCGAGGAAATCATCATGCGCACCTCCGCCAACAACATCCGCATCTATTCCACCCCTACTGCCACCAAGTTCCGCAACTACTCGCTCTGGCACGACCACCAGTACCGCAACGCCATGGTGTGGCAGATGTGCGGCTACAACCAGCCCCCGCGTCCCAGCTACTATCTTGGCGAGATCGAGGGCATCACCCTCGCTCCCCCACCCTTGACGACCACAGGCCGCGTCAGCGTGGCCGACGGTTCCTCCATCGGCACAGCCTATAACGGGCAGCACGTCCTCTTCCACGAGAACAAGAACGCCAGCGTCAGCATCGAAGCAGGTGCCGCACCCGCGGTGCTCACCTTCTACGTACCCACATGGGTGCAGGGCACAGCCGCCAGCGAGTGTACCACTCAGAATACAGAAATCAAGTACACCACCTTCACGTGCACCGTCACGGGCGGCGGCATCTCCGGCAGCGGACGTCTCGTCAAGCAGGGCGACGGCATCCTTACCCTGCCGAAAGCCGATTTCACCCATACCGGCGAGACCAACATCTGGGCCGGCACCCTGAACTTCGACGGCACGATGAAGCAGTCGCCGCTGTGGCTGAACCGCTTTGCAGAACTCAACTCCAACGGCGGCGAATTCCTCAGCATCCAAGCTGATTACGGGGCTGTCATCCGTCCCGGCGGTGCCGACCAGCGTGGCGACATCACCACGGGTGAACTGTCCCTCGGCTTCGGCTCTCGCATCATCGTGGATATCTATTCCGACGGCGCTGCTGCCGACTGCATCCATACCTCCAAGCTCGCCATCGAGCGCAAGACGGCTTCCGCCTGGATCAAGGCCGGCCCCACCTACCTCATGCCTGTCATTGAGGTCGTGGGTCATCCCGCTTCAGGTCAGCAGAACGTTGAGCCGGGCAAATATATCATTGCCGAAGTAGGTGCTCTCGAGGGCAATGTCGAAGACCTCCTGCTCGAAGGCCTCCCGACGTTGAAGAAACAACTCTACATCGAGGATGGAAAACTCATCCTGGAAATCATGAAGATGCGCGATCCAGCCACCATCACCTGGAGCGGTGCTGCAGGTAACCGTTGGGACTTTGCCGAAACGGCAAACTTCCTCATCGACGGCGCGGCAGAAGCCCAGACCTTTGTCTCTGGTGACAATGTCATCTTCAACGACGATGCCACCTCCAGGACGGTATCCGTCTTCGGCAGCGTCTCTCCCGCATCCATCACGGTGGACAACAGCTCTGCATACACCTTCAACGGAACTGGCGCCATCGAGGGTGATGCCCAGTTCATCAAGCAGGGCACGGGTCTGGTCACCATGAGCGGCACCAACACCTACACGGGCGGCAACTACCTGAAGGGCGGCACCGTGAAGGTCACCCAGCTTGCCAATCAGTATAACGCTACCGGCAACCTCGGCGCCCTCACCACCAATGCCAACCTCTTCACGATGGAGAACGGCGCCACGCTGCAGACCACCACTGCCGTGGAACAGGGTTCGCCGATGAAGATGGTAGGCACCGAAGGCGGAGCCATCAACAACAGCGCCGACTTCCGCATGTCGGCAGCCCTCTCCGGCTCCCAGCTCACCAAGAAAGGTGCTGGCTGCCTCTACACCACCGTCAGCGGCTCGCTCTCACGACTCGTCGTCACCGCAGGTTCTGTAGCCGCTCAGGCAGGCAATCCCGCCGCCACCGTCGAGATGCAGGCCGGCACGCTTTGGGACGACAATCAGGCCACTTCCCACGGCATCTACATCCCCAAGGGCAAGTCTGCTACCTGGCAACTCTCCAACGTTTACTACACCGCCTACGCCAACAAACTCACTGGCGAAGGCACCCTGACCATCGTTCCCCGCAACACCGTCAGCCGTGTGCGCATCACAGGTGACTGGAGCCAGTTCCAAGGCACCGTCAAGCACACCAACAAGGACATCTGGCTGCCCCTCGACGCTTCCGGCGGCATCGCCAAGGGAACCCTCGACATTGCCGAAGGCTGCACCGTGACCAATGTCGCCAAGAGCTTCGCCATCGGCCGCCTCACGGGCAAGGGCTCGCTGGCTCATCCCGTGGCTAACTTCCAGAATAAGAACGCCGTCAGCGGCAGCAACACCTGGAATGTCGGCAACGACGACCTGGGCGACTTCACCTTCGAAGGCACGTTCACCGACGACGGCGGCAGCAACAAATGTATCTTCGTCAAGGTCGGCTCCTGCAAGATGACCGTCGGCGGCAAGAGCACCCACTCCGGCACTACCACCGTGAAGGCGGGCGAACTCTGCCTGAAGGCCGGAGCACAGCTGGGAACAGGTGCACTCACCGTGGCTAAGGATGCCATGCTGTCGGGTGTCACCTCCACCTCCGTCCCCCTCACCAACGCCTCCGTGACTCTGCAGTCAGGCGCCACCCTCCGAGTGGGTGCCACAGCCACAGCCACCTCCGGCCTGATGAGCTTTGGCGGCAAGAACCTCACCATTCCCAGGGGAGCCACACTGCAGCTCGCAGTGGCCCGCGCAGCCACAGCCACCACCACAGGCGGCACCAGCATCCAGAAGGTTGGCAAGCTGACCTTGAACGGCACCATCCAGCTGACCATTCCTGAGAGCCACACCCTCGCCGTCGGCGACAGCGTCATCCTCTGGAAAGATGTCACCACCTTCAGCGGCTCGCCCGAGCTCTCCAGCTACTACATCGCCCCCGGCCTCTTCTGGGACGACAGCGACCTCGCCCGCGGCATCCTCCGCGTAACTGACGTCGCACCCGTCGGCATCTCCGATCTCGTCAACAGCAAGGCAGACGACACATGGTATGACCTCAGCGGCCGTCCCGTGCAGACCCCGCGTCGCGGCCAGACCTACATCTTCCGCGGCCGTCGCGTGAGAGTGGCGAAATAAGACAACTAACTCACTCTAAATAATTTGGTTATGAAACTCGCAGAAGCATTAAGCATCCGTAAGGATCTGCAGAAACGCATCCTACAGATAGAGAAACGTTTAGAAGACAATGTGAAGGTTCAGGAAGGCGACGAGCCCGCCGAGAATCCCGAGGAACTGATGAAGGAACTCGACGGCTGCCTGAACAGGTTGGAAGACCTGATATGGCACATCAACCTAACCAACGTACAGACCGTCAACGAGGCGGGCAAGACCATAACGCAGATGATTGCAGAGAAAGATGTCCTGACCATGCGCATCTCCGCTCTGCGCGACACGTTCGATAGAGCCTCATCGCAACGGGAACGCTACTCCCATTCCGAGATAAAGATGGTAACGGTAGTGGATGTCAAGCAGCTCGGCAAGCAGATTGATGAGTACTCCGCCAAATTGCGAAAACTTGACATTGAAATCCAGACGTTGAACTTCCAGACCGAACTACTTTGAGTCCTGTCGGGAGACATCCGCTTTCATTGGGCGAACTGAACTTTTTATTACATTATTGTATGTAAATTAATGTCAGGAGCAGGCATTCGACTCAGTAGAGTCATCATGGAGCAAGCTCAGCACATCAGCATACGAATGCATCGCTCATTTAGCACATCGCACGACCTCCAGTTGACTTTGACTGTCGGATGTCTCCTTTTCTAAATAACCCGAGAAATATAACCTTTTCTACGTTTCCTTCAAACAAAATGTTGGAGACGAGTTGAACTGCATCCAAAATGACTTTATCTGCGGTTTAGAGGGTATTTTGATGCGTTTTACTTCCGCTTTGGGCGCAAAAATTATATATTTTGTCCGCATTTAACCATTTTTCTCGCGCCCGTTCCTAATATATAGAACTTTTTTCAGTATTTTTGTCCGCATAAAAGGGCATTCAATAGGTTTTTCCAGCCTGAATTGTGCCCAAAAACTTTTGAATGCAAGAGAGTAGCATAGAGCAGGCTCATTCCTTCGGAGATGGAAGATAGAAAGAAGTAAAAAAGATTCAATGATATGCCGGTAGATAAACAAGTATTGTTGCGGTATCAGGTTCTGAACAAATGCTTCAGGAACAGATATAGGGAATACACCATCGACGACCTCGTTGATGAGTGCAACAAGGCTTTGCGTAGAAACGATAAGCCTGATGTTTCCAAGCGCACCATTCAGAACGACATCAATATCTTGGAAGCGGATTATGGCATTGAGCTTGATGAGAATCTAAAACAAGGCAAGAAGCGACTCTATCGGTACGTCGACACAAACTATACGATTCCCCTCTTCCGTATCAACGATGAAGAGCGCCACAAGCTTCAGGGTGCCATTCGAGTATTGGAGAATTTCGAGGGAGAGCCAACGTACGACTGGGCCAGAACGCTGTTGATGCAGATTGAAGGCGGCCTGTTTACTAATGAATCAACTCCTGTCGTTTCTTTCCAGTCAAATCCAGATCTTAAAGGCCTTGATCTTTTTGGAAAGTTGTTGCAGGCCATCATTAAGAAGCGTGTGCTGAAGATTGAATACGCTCCTTTTGGCAAAGATAGTTATAGCGAAAGAATATATCCCTACCATCTGAAGCAGTTCAATGACCGCTGGTATCTCATTGCCCAAGCTGTGGGTTACGACACCTTAGGTCATTACGCTTTAGACAGGATTGAGGGCTTTGAAGAAATCTCAATGCCCTACAAAGAGTCTGATGTCGATTTTGAGGAGTATTTTGATGACGTGATAGGTGTCACCGTACCAGAAAACGATTCTGAGGATGTTGTTCTACGCATCAACAAGCCACGATTTGAATATATCCGTACCAAACCGCTCCATCTCTCTCAACGCATAGTAGAAGAGAACGACAACTTTGCTGTAATAAAAATCAACGTCAAGATCAATAAAGAACTTGAAGCCCTTATTCTTTCCTTTGGCAGTGATATGGAAATTCTCTCCCCTGACTATTTCAGGGCAAGAATGGCTGAGAAAATAAAGGTAATGAATCAGAATTATAATCATATATGAACAAGGAAGAGAACAATATGGAGAAGCCTCGCTTGGTGACCTCTCATGATATTCATCTTGATACCGATTACGCTAAGTGGATTGCAGAAGTAAAGCATCGCTATCGCTCGGCACAAGTAAAGGCGGCCTTTAAGGTAAATGCAGAGAAGCTACTGTTCAACTGGCAACTGGGGCGCGACTTGGTGAAGAAGAAAGCCGAAGAACGCTGGGGAGCGGGTGTCGTGGAGCAAATAAGTCTTGACCTGCAACGGGAGTTCCCGAATGAGAATGGTTTCTCTGTTCGAAACCTATGGTATATGAAGAAATGGTTCCTATTTTATTCGGGAAATGTGTCTTCCACAATTCTGCACCAAGCCGTTGCAGAATTGCAAGCAACTGATAATAAAATAGATAAAAAACTGCACCAGGTTGGTGCAGAAATTGATTCCCAAAAACTCTACCAGATTGGTAGAGAATTACCTTTGCCTTTCACATTGGTCCCATGGCGACATCATGTTGAGATTATCACCAAGTGTAAAACCATAGAAGAAGCACTATTCTACATTAGCAAAACCATCGAACAAGGCTTGAGTCGCGATGCTCTCATCAACTGCATCAAAGCCAACCTCTATGAGCATCAAGGCAAAATCGTCAACAACTTCTCCGACCATTTGCCTGCCCTTCAGAGCAAGCTCGTGCAAGAGGTCCTAAAGGAAAACTACGACTTTGGTTTTGCCACAGTAAGTCACGAGATTTACAACGAAGACGAGTTGGAAGAAGCCTTGGCAAAGAACATTACAGCCATGCTCCTGGAAATGGGAACGGGCTTCGGTTTTATGGGCAGACAAAGGGAAATCATCGTTGGAGGGCGCACGCGCAAGATAGACCTTCTGTTCTATCACATCCGTCTGCGCTGCTACCTTGTGTGTGAACTGAAAGCCAAGCCTTTCGAACCAGAGTATGCTGGCAAGTTGAACTTCTATGTTAATGCTGTGGACGAACTGGTGAAGACTGCCGATGACAACCCCACCATCGGACTGCTTATCTGCTCTGACTTGAACAAGACGGAAGTACAATGGTCGCTTCGAGGTATTGAGACCCCAATGGGAGTTGCCACCTACAACAATATCCGCATCAAGGATGCTCTTCCTACCCAAGAGCAACTTCGTGAGCGTATGCGTCTGTTACAAAAAGAGCTCAGTGAGACCAAACGGCTGATTAAGAAAAAGGGGGCAAAAGACGATAATTCTGAGGTATGAAGAAAACCTGCACAGTTAGACATTACCTTTGCAGCCGGAAACAGAAAAACATTAGATTATGGCAAGATCAAATATGTATAGTGACATTAAGAATAGAGTAAGCCAACAGAGCACGGTGGCGTTGGTGGAGCAGTTCAATGCCCAGGTTGGCAAACGCTGCTGGGCTTCAGCTCGTGCAGCTCATGATACAGCACTCATCGATACACTCATTGATAGAGGCGTGGATGTATTAGCTGTTTATGATGGTGAAAGCATCTCTTTCAAGGAGCATGTGGTGCTTAATGAAGACTTGAATAAGTTGTTTTTGGTGTAATTATTTAAACGATGAAGAAAACCTGCATAGTTAGACAGTAATTTTGCAGTCGAATAATGCAAACAATAATAGATATGGAGAATATAGTTAGGCAGTTTTACGAAGATGTTTCTGAAAAGATCTCTTTGACGTATAATCAAGAACTCTTTTCTGTTTTTGATAATATGCCTAGCCCTATCATTAACTTTAATGATATAGAACTTCTTAAAAAAGCCCAGTTATATGTTCGACATACAGACAGAGTATTCAATAAGAGTGTAGCAAGACTTATTCAGCGTTTGTTTGAAAATAAACAGATAGAAGCACGAACATGTGCAGACTGGGCTGGAAAGTGTGTCTATGTATATCCTATCAAAACACGTTTTCATTTTGTTGCGATTGAAAAATTTGCAGGCTTTCCACATGTTTCATGGCTAAAAGAATTTGCATCATCAAGCATTAAGAAGAGCAGCGAGAATAACATCTACATTGTTATGATAAAAAATGATGAAAAAGGTGTAGAATTTCTTCACTTGCTCAATTCATATCGGAATGAACGCGAAAAAAAATATTATACTTTTGAAGAGTTTATAAATACTATGTTTGGAGAAGAAGCATGGAGGCTGATTGATTCTTCTCTTCAGAACATTCAAAAATATGCTGCAGATCTTCAATGGTTTGAATTGGCAAGAACTACTAATTCTAAAAACATTAAAGTATTTAATGAATCCTTAAAAGATGAAATACTAAACTTCGATTATTATACGGAGTTGTCACATACATCCATATTAATGGACGATGATTCATTCACGCTAATAGGAAACAGATTCTTCAATGAGAACTTGTATCAGAAGCTATTTGATTACAGTGATTTTTCTAAATCTTTCTTAACATCAGAATGGCTTTACAAGAATCACATGAAGAATGATTTGTTAGATAAGACATATATTATTACAGGATATCTGAAATCCATAGAGCAGCTCCTATATTCTATTATTCACAAAATGGATACTGCTCATACCATTGGAATTTCAGCACCTGAGGGTATTAAGAACGTTTCTGTAAATTCGCCTGATTTTTGTAAAGCCACACTTGGTAATATGGTTTACTTTTTAAGGAACATCAATAACAGAAATGTTTATTTCCCAGGAATAAGCAAAATGTCCATCTCTGGTATAACACTAATAATTAATAAGTGGGTACAAAGTGAGCGAAATGGTTATTTTCATAAACACAATATGAGTAGTTTAGAGAAAGTTACAGAAATAAGAAATAGTACATTTCTATTGTATTATCTTATTCTCGGAAGTCTCGCAGATAATAATACATCATTTGTAAACGATGAAGCAAACCTGCATAGCTAGTCATTAATTTTGCATCCAAAAGATTCATATATGACACCTGAAGAGAAAGCGAGAGTCAAGATAGACCAGATGTTTGACGATGCTGGTTGGAAAGTGGTGAATAGAGACGCCTATTCGCCTACTCTTACGGCTGCTGCAATACGCGAAGGTCTCTTAAATGGTAATCGGGAAGCTGACTACTTCCTGTTTATCAATGGCATTGCCGTTGGTGTACTTGAAGCGAAGCGGAAAGAGGTAGATGTAACTGCTGATATAGTTTGCGAACAGACGGAACTCTATGCACGTGGTGTGCCCGAATGTTATAAGGCTTACTCTCGTCCATTACCTCTCATCTACCAATCTAACGGAGAGGAAACATTCTTCCGTGACTTCCGAGATGAAGAAGGTGATCTGATAAAGTTGAATCGCATCCACACTCCCAAGGAGATTGTCAAGATGCTGGGTATTGAAGATCCATACGCCGGGTTGCCTACGCTGAAGAAGAAAGGCTTACGCGATTGTCAGTACGAGGCAATCACGGAACTTGAGAACAGCTTCCGAACAGGACAAAACCGTGCCTTAATTGTTTTGGCAACGGGCGCAGGAAAGACATATACAGCTTGCTTGGCAGCCTATCGTTTTCTGGCTTTCACGCCTATGAAGCGGATTCTTTTCTTGGTTGACCGCAACAATCTTGGCAAACAGGCCGAAGGTGAGTTTGGGATGTTTCGTCTGACTGAAAACGGCGACCCGTTCAACACCATCTATACTGTCAATCGGTTAAAGTCCAACAAAGTCCCCTCGGATAGTAATGTGGTCATCTCTACCATTCAACGCCTGTTCTCTCTTCTTACAGGTCAGGAAATAGCGGATAACGATGACGACGATGAGGACACCGCTACAGGAGAAGTGCAGTTGACCGGTCAAATCCAATTACCACCGGATTTCTTCGATTTGATTATCATTGACGAGTGTCACCGTTCCATCTATGGCAACTGGCGCAGTGTCTTGGAATACTTCAATACTGCCAAGATGATAGGCCTCACGGCAACGCCCGTTCCTGAGACAATGGCATTTTTCAACAACAACCGTGTTGTGAACTACACGTTAGAGCAATCAATCATTGACGGTGTGAATGTCGATGCACGAATTTATCGTATAAGAACAGAAGTAACGGAAAACGGTGGTGCTATTCGAAAGGGTGACAAGCTGAAACGGGAAACACGTTATACTGGTAAAATCGAGACCGTCAAAAACGAAGAGACCCGACATTATACCAGAGAAGAACTGAACCGCAGTATCATCAATCCGGCACAAATCAAGTTGGTCTTAGAAACCTATCGTGATGCTGTCTATACGGAGATGTTCACAGATCCTCAACGTGAGCCAAATATGGATTATCTGCCAAAGACGCTCATCTTTGCCCTAAACGAAAATCATGCTACGAATATTGTACGTATCGCGAAAGAAGTATTTGGCAGAACGGATGACAAGTATGTGCAGAAGATAACCTATTCTTCAGGTGACAGTAACGAATTGATACGTCAGTTCCGCAACGACAAGGAATTCCGTATAGCCGTTACCTGTACGCTGGTGGCTACAGGAACTGACGTCAAGCCACTTGAAGTACTTGTCTTCATGCGTGACGTGGCTTCTGAGCCATTGTATATCCAAATGAAGGGGCGTGGTGTTCGAACCATTGGCGATGACCAGTTACGCAATGTGACTCCCAACGCCTTCAGCAAGGATTGTTTCATTCTTGTGGATGCGGTAGGGGTTACAGAGAGTGCAAAGACCACAACAAGCCCAAGCGATGGTGAGAATGAGCAGACCATTACGCTGAAACGATTGCTGGAACTGCTCGCACACGGTAATGTGAATGATGACTACTTGCGCCTGATCGCTGCAAGACTTGCACGTATCAACAACAAATGCAACGAACGTCAGCGTGAAGAGTTCCAACAAAAAGCTCTTGCCAGCATGAGAGAAATCTCAGTCAACATCTTTACCGCCTTTGAGAATAACAGCCTACCTCCTTATTTGGACATCAATGAGCCGAACAACGAACGGAAAGGCTTGGTGGCTCCCCTTGTCAATCATCCTGATGCCCGCCAATATCTCTTGATTCTTGCAGCTGGTTTTGTTGAGACCTTGCAGCCAGGCGAGGACACACTCATTTTCAGGGGCTTTTCTCAAGAAGAAGCTACAGAAGTGACATCAGCCTTTGAACAATACTGCCACGACCATCAGGATGAGATAGAAGCATTACGAATAATTTATAATAATGACGGGGAGCCTCTGACATATTCTATCCTGAATGATTTGGAGAACAAGCTGAAGCTGGCTAATAACAAGTTCCAGACTTCACGCCTATGGAACTGCTATACAATCATCAATCCGCAGTCAGTAAAGCAACATACCACCAAAGAAGAAAAGGAGGCGCTCACGAATATCATTCAATTAGTGCGCTTTGCCTATCATCAAATAGAGAAACTGGAGAGCCTTTACGCCTCAGCTCATCAGCTGTTCAACCTCTGGTGTGGACAGATGCAACGTACAATAACGGATTCGCAGATAGCCATTATCCGTCAGATAGTGGATTATATTGCATCCAATGGAGCCTGCACCATCAAGGATATCACTGATGATGACAGAACACAAGCTGCACAGCTGATCAAAGCCTTTGGCGGAAAGGCGCAGGCAGACGAAGCACTTGTGTCACTCTCAAAATTCTTACTTTACAGAAAAACGGCATAACATCTTATGGCAACCAATAAGGAAACATCACTCACCAAGAAAGTCTGGACGCTGGCCACTACGCTCGCTGGTCAGGGCATCGGCTTCACCGACTATATCACACAGCTCACCTATCTTCTTTTCCTGAAGATGGACGATGAGAATGTCGAGACCTTCGGCGAAGACTCTGCCATTCCCGAAGGCTACCGCTGGAAAGACCTCTTAGTACAGGATGGCCTCGACCTGATCACCCAGTATGAGGCCACCCTGAAGAAACTCAGTGAGGAAGAAAACCTTATTGGCACCATCTACGTGAAGGCTCAGAATAAAATTGACAAGCCCGTTTATCTAAAAAAGGTGATTACTCTGATAAACGAAGAGCAGTGGCTGGTGATGGATGGTGATGTGAAAGGTGCCATCTATGAAAGCATTCTCGAAAAGAACGGGCAGGACAAGAAGAGCGGGGCTGGCCAGTATTTCACACCACGCTCCTTGATTTCTGCAATGGTCGATGTCACCCGTCCGCAAATCGGCGAAACAGTTTGTGACCCTGCTTGTGGCACAGGTGGTTTCCTTTTGGCAGCCTACGACTACATGAAAAATCAGTCGCAGGACAAAGCCAAGCGTGATTTCCTTCGTGAACAAGCGCTGATAGGATACGACAACACAGCCCTCGTGGTGACACTGGCCTCCATGAATCTATATCTTCATGGTATTGGAACCAACCGCAGCCCGATCCTCTGTGAAGACTCCCTGGAGAAGCAACCTCAGAAGTTGGTAGATGTCATTTTGGCAAATCCTCCCTTTGGTACACGTCCAGCTGGTAGTGTAGATATCGACCGCCCTGATTTCTATGTTGAAACTAAGAACAATCAGCTGAACTTCCTTCAGCATATCATGGTGATGCTGAAGAACACGGGCCGTGCCGCTGTGGTGCTGCCGGACAATGTCTTGTTCGAGGGCGGCGCTGGCGAGACCATCCGCAAGGAACTGCTGAAGAACTACAACCTGCACACCATCCTCCGCCTGCCCACGGGCATCTTCTATGCCCAAGGCGTAAAGGCCAATGTACTGTTCTTCAAGAAGGGCGAGCCAACGAAAGAGGTCTGGTTCTACGACTATCGCACAGGCATCAAGCACACCTTGGCCACTAAACCTATGCTTCGCCACCACCTCGACGATTTCGTGGCTTGCTACAAGGCTGACAATCTCTCAGCACGCCAGGAAACCTTTAGCGAGGATAATCCCAATGGCCGTTGGCGCAAATATCCCGTAGCAGAGTTGCTGAAGCGCGACAAGACCAGCCTTGATATCTCATGGATCAAAGAGACGAACGATGATGACGACCTGACATTGGCAGAATTGATGACTACTATCCAGCAGAAGAGCGACAACATCAGCAAGGCCGTTTCGCAGTTGCAGGATTTATTAAAAGGAATAGAAGAATGAACGAGATAGAGAAGAAAGATGGAATTGTCGCGACAGCGGTGCGACAATCTCTGATACAAGATGTCCGCCAGATTATTGAGACAGCACGCAGCAATGCTGTGCGTAGTGTCGATTTTTGTCGTGTGCAAATGTATTGGAACCTTGGACAACGCATCTTCGAAGAGGAGCAGCAGGGCAAGGAACGTGCCGACTATGGAACTTATCTCACACGCAATCTTGCAAAATTATTAGAACCTGAATACGGGAGTGGGTTCGGAGTCCGTCAGCTTGAACAGGCCCGTCAATTCTATCGTACATATCCAAATGCGAACACACTGCGTTCGCAATTAAATTGGTCGCAATACAGAAGGCTAATACAAATTGATGACCCCGACAAACGTGAGTACTATGAACTGGAGTCTGTTAACAATGCATGGACCGCACGAGAGACAGAGCGCCAGATAAACTCAATGCTCTACGAGCGGTTGCTCATGAGTAATGACAAGGAGAGCGTATTAGCTGTAGCTCGCAAGCAACGAATTCCAGAGTCGCCTGCGGAACTCATCAAAGACCCTATGGTGTTGGAGTTCTTAGGATTGCATCGTGAACCGAGTTATTACGAAAAGGATTTAGAGGGAGCCATCATCTCGCATCTGACAGAATTCTTGCTTGAAATGGGCAATGGCTTCTCTTTTGTCGCACGCCAGAAGCGACTATTGCTTGAAGACGATGAGTTCTTTGCCGATTTGGTATTCTATAATCGTCTGTTGCGTTGCCATATAGTCATAGAATTAAAGACGGGTGAACTGACGCATCAGGATTTGGGACAGTTGCAGATGTATGTGAATTACTACGACCGCAACGTAAAACTGCCCGATGAGAATCCCACAATCGGCATACTGCTGTGCACAGAAAAGAACGACACAGTCGTCAGGATGACATTGCCTGAAGATAACAAAACCATTCTTGCCAGCGAATACAAGCTCTACCTGCCAACCACAGAACAACTTGTTAATGAAGTCAATGAGGTTAAGAAGAGGGCAAGAAAGATAGAGAGCGAATAATGGACACAAAGAAACTACGCCAGAAGATTCTCGACCTCGCCATTCGCGGTAAACTTGTCCCACAAGACCCGAATGACGAGCCAGCCTCTGTATTGTTGCAACGCATCCGCGCAGAGAAAGAGCGACTCATCAAAGAAGGGAAGATTAAGCTCAGCAAGAAAACTACTTCTGATGAAGAGATTGAAGCACCATTTGAGATTCCTGAGAGTTGGGTGTGGTGTAAATTGGACGACTTAGCCTTTTACAAAAAAGGCCCCTTTGGCAGTAGTCTTACTAAGTCTATGTTCGTTCCTGATGCGTCTGGTGTATATAAGGTATACGAACAAAAGAATGCTATTAATAAAGATGCTTCGTTAGGGCATTATTTTATAGATAGTGCGAAATATGAGGAGCTAAAAGGCTTTGCTGTTTTACCTTCAGATATAATTGTGAGCTGTGCAGGTACTATAGGTGAGACATATGTTCTACCTCAAGGAATCCGAAAGGGCATTATAAATCAAGCACTAATGCTGATTCGTCTATATGATTCCTCTATCACAGACTTTTATCTTCTTTACTTTGATTTTATTCTTAAAAATGAAGCTGCTAAAGAAAGTAAAGGTACAGCAATAAAGAATATTCCTCCATTTGAAGTACTTAAAAACTTCCTTATTCCAATTCCTCCATTGACAGAACAGCAACGCATTGCTAATGAAGTTGAACGTTGGTTCTCGCTGATTGATGCGTTAGAGAGCAATGAGTGTGACTTATTGAAGTCTATAGACCAAGCCAAATCCAAAATCCTCGACCTCGCCATTCATGGCAAACTCGTGCCCCAAGACCCGAATGACGAACCTGCCATAGAACTCCTGAAGCGCATCAATCCTAAGTTTGAGGCTTGTGAGAATGTGCATGATAAGTATTTACCCTATGGTTGGCAAATTTGCAGTGTAAAAGACGTTTTTCAGATTAACCCCAAAACGAGTGTTGCTGATAATTTGGATGCCGCTTTTGTGCCAATGACAAATATTGAAGACCAATATAACAATAAATTTGTTTTTGAAACACGAAAGTGGGGAGACATCAAACGTGGTTATACTCATTTCCAAGATGAGGACATCGCTGTAGCAAAAATTTCGCCCTGTCTTGAGAATAGAAAGTCTGTTGTATTCAGTAATCTTCCAAATGGAATAGGAGCTGGAACTACTGAGCTTAATGTATTTCGCTCTGAGATAGTTAATCCATTATATGGATTATACTTTTTTAAGTCAAATCACTTTATATTAAAGTGTATAGGAACATTTAACGGTGTTGTCGGTCAGCAAAGAGTTGCTACCAAATATTTGGAGAGTATAATTTTCTTTCTCCCTCCATATCAAGAACAGCTCCGCATCGTTTCCAAGATTGAAGAACTCTTTGCCGTCCTTGATGGCATCAAATTATTAACAAATTAAGATGATAGACAAAAATCTATTCAAAAAGATTGAAGCTAAAAGTCTGACGGGAATTGAAATAGAGACGTTTTATCCATATTATGAAGAGGAGAATATTGTGTTTAAGATTTTCCCCTCTTTAAGAAATAAAATGGATAAAGAGGGGCTGTTTTATGTCAATGACCTACTCACGGAATTTTCTTTTCTCGGCACTCCAGGGATATCAGAAGTTGGTTACTTAAAATCAAATAGCACGGAATATACTATTATGTTTCATCAGTGTTTAAGAAGGGGCTATAGTATATTTAATGATTTCGGTATTATTGTACCTTTCTTCATAGATCTTTTCCAGGAAGGGAAATTCCCCACGTTGAAAATCGCATTGGATTTGGATAGAATAATGTTAAGTAAGGATTGGTCCCCTTATTGTAGGAGGGAACTATATTATGGGGTTCCTTTTACGAATGACATTCCCGCAAATAAAACAGGGCAAACAGCTTATGTTTTGAATGATAAAGATAGACTTGCCACACATAGTTATGAGACAGATTTTTATTGGAAAAATAAGAAAGACAACAGATTTCAATTAGAGGTAGAGGAGCTGCAAGTTGTAGATTGTACAAATACATCTGAAGATGTTTTATGTAAGTACATCCATACCCAATATGATAAGACGACATCAGTGTTTGAGCATATAGATGGCGCCATTAGAAAGTACAACGCAGATAACTATCTTAAAAGGACAGCTGGTAATATAAAAAATGGTGACGACGCTCAAATGTTAGCTCAAAGGTTTAAATTATTTAGAGTGGATGGGACAATCTCCTTTGATGTATGGAAGTCCATCATTGCATATTATATGCAGTATAATAGCAATATTGACGAATACTTTAATGTAAGGTGAATGGAGCGATAAAGACCTGATTATATGGCACTACCGAAGTTTATCATAACGATGGATGGCTACTTGCGGCTGGGCATGGTCAATCAGCATAAGGATTTGCTGATTGGGGATGACCAGTGCATTGGTGGCGGATACTACCAGTTTGACTGGACGAGTAATCGGCTGCTGCTTGACCGTGCATCGTATGACTTTGGACGGCCAAGATGGCATTTGCTCGAAACGCTGAAGGTGCCGGCATCCTATCGCGGCCTCCGCATCGTCTATCTCTACGATGATGACCACGAGGACTTCATCGTGAGTGACGAATTACCCATCGAATATTACGAATAAAAAATTATATACAAGATGGCTTATACATACAAATATCCAAGACCTGCAGTGACCGCTGACTGTGTGGTAATGACAAAAGAAGAGCGGCCACAGGTGCTGCTGATTCAGAGAGGCTTCGACCCGTTTAAGGGTTGCTGGGCCTTTCCTGGTGGTTTCATGAATATGGACGAGACAACGGAACAGAGCGCCATCCGTGAGTTGGAAGAGGAAACGGGACTGGTGGTGACAGAACTCCATCAGATTGGAGCTTATTCCAAGGTCGATCGCGACCCAAGAGGGCGCACCATCACGGTGGCCTACCTGGTATTGGTGGATCATCCCATCGCTGCCACTGGCCAGGATGATGCTGCAAAGGCGCAGTGGTTCCCCATCGATGCGCTGCCTCCGTTGGCATTCGACCACGAGGATATTATGCAAGATGCGATGATGGTGTATCAAAAGTTGGTATAAGTCCAATCTCGGTATCAATTCTGCAGAAAAAATAGAATTTTGCAAAAAAGCTTTCACCTTTCACGAATGCTATGTAATGCGGTGAAATGCAGTGGATTACAAAGTGAAACTTTCCAAAAAAGCTTTCACTAAGCTTTCACCAAGCTTTCACCAAAAGGTTATGAAATGCCTTGAAAAAATGGCTGGAAAAGCAGATATGCAGGCCTGTGAGGTGAAACTTCCGTGAAAGCTTAGTGAAAGCTTTTTAGGAAAGATTCACGCTGTAAATTGCACGAATACAGCCGTTTAGATATGGTTTGTGAAAGGTGAAAGCTTTTTCGAGAAATTCTTTATTTTTGCACCAACGCGAGGGAACTATGGTTACTTGTCGAGGTAAGTATAGTCCCTCGTCAAAGGAAGTAGTAGTTCCTCGTCGAAGGAACTATAGTTACTCGTCGCAGAGACTATAGTTTGTTTTATTCACGTCCATACGTAGCGGCCAAGACGTATATACATAAAGCCTCACACGTATATACGTAAAAGCCGTTACGTCCATACGTGGAAGACGATACGTCCTATCGCGGAAGACGATACGTCTTATTGCAGAAACAGATACGTCTTATCGTGTTGACAGATACGTCCTATCAACTTTTCAATTCTCAATTTTCAATTTTCAATTTCCAATCATCCATCACCACTCCGGCCATTCGTCTTCTGTCCAGAGGATGGTTCGCTGGATGAGGAAGGCGGCGCCGTTCTGGGTGGCGCTGTAGCCGTGGCAGACGAAGATGTCCTCGTCGTCGAAGGTGTAGGCGGCGCAGTGGCCTGCCGCTTCCCAGTTGGTCTTGTCGCCCTCGAGGAAGAGGGTGCCGCCGCCGTTTGCCATATCCTTGCCCGTGCGGTCGAGATAGGGACCCTCGATCGTCCGGCTACGCCCGACTGCCACGCGATAGTTGCTCTTGGCGCCACGACAGCAGTAATCCCATGAGACAAAGAGGTAGTAGTAGTCGCCGTGACGGAAGATGAACGGGGCCTCGATGGCGTTGGTGCCGGCATATTTCGATGTGGGATTCTCTTCCGTAGGTTTGTAGTTGGGATCATAGCGGCGGGCAATGGTGCGGGGGTAGGCACCTTCACCTTTCTTGAGATGCATCGTGGTGTCGAGGGGAGCGAGCTGGATGCCGTCCCAGAACGAGCCCCAAACGAGCCAGGGCTGGTCGTTGTCGTCGATGACGAAATTGGGGTCTATGGCGTTCCAGTTGTCGCGCTTCTCCCGTGAGGTGACGATGCAGCCCTCGTCTTTCCACATATTAGCAGCGAGCGAGCGGCTGCTGAGCAAGCCAATGGCCGAGCCGTTCCTGCCGAAGGTGGAGCAGCTGTAAGCCATCCACCAGCGGCCGTGCCACCGGATGACATCGGGCGCCCAGACATGACTGCCGAAGCCGGGCACGGAGTCGGTTGTCCAGCCGGGGATGACGGTCATCACGGGCTGTGGCAGCACCGTCCATGTCTTGCGGTCCTTGGAGGTCATCTGCTGGATGCCCATGCCGGTGGCATATACATAATAGGTGTCACCCTCTTTGGCCATTACTGGATCGTGTGCCATGGGTGTCTCGGTGGTGAATGCCTCGCGGCGGAAACCTCGGCGCGGCCCCTGGGCGGCGGCCGAAAGGCTGATGGCTGTGAGCATCAGGGTGAAAAGCAGTTTGTGGGTCATGTCTCGAAACGTGTTTTATGTCTTAATAGGATACCATATCAATGGTTACTGGGCGCAAAGATAGTGAAAAATTAAAAGTTGAAAATTGAAAATTGAAAGTTTTTGCACGGCAAGCCCGTAAAGTTACAACTTTTGCGTATATTTGCACCCGAATTAGCAAAACAACACAACAAAAAAACTACTATTATGAGACCAAAGACCGTTCTCGCACGATTGTGGTGCGCCAGTCTGCTGATAGCAGGGCTGGTAGCACTGATGACTGGTTGCAACACCGCTACTGACATAGAGCAGCAAGTTGACGAGCTGTACAAGAAGATGTCGCAGGAAGAGCGCATCGCCCAGCTGAGAAGCATGTATATGGACACCCTGTTCAACAAGCAGGGACAGCTGGACACCGCGAGGTGCCGCGAGATGATTCCCTATGGCATCGGACACTTCTCGCAGTTCTGTATGCAGCAGCCCAGAGACCCGAACGAGTTGCGCAACCGTGCGGCGGCCATTCAGGACTGGCTCATCCATAACACGCCGAACGGCATACCCGCCCTGCTCCACGAAGAGGTGCTCTCGGGAGTGAACACCCTGGGTTCCACAATCTATCCGCAGCAGATAGGACAGGCTTGTTCGTTCAATCCGGAACTGGCGGAGCTGAAGACGCGTCAGACGAGTACCGCCCTGCGCAAGATGGGTGGAATCTTAGCGTTGTCGCCGATGGTGGATGTGTGTCGCACGCCTTCGTTCAACCGCCTGGAAGAATCGTATGGCGAGGACGGCTATCTTTCGGCGGTGATGGGCGTAGCCTTCGTCAACGGTCTGCAACAGGGCGACCTGAAGCGGGGCGTTGGTGCCTGCTCGAAGCACTATCTGGGCTACGGCGGCGGAGGTGATGCCGACGAGAAGGAGCTGATGGAAGAGATCCTGCTGCCCCACGAGGCGATGATCCGTCTGGCAGGCAGCAGATGCGTGATGCCGGGCTACCATGAGGTTCACGGTATTAAGTGCGTGGCTAACAGCGAGATACTGCAGGATATCCTTCGCGACCATCTGGGCTTCGACGGTATGGTGGTGAGCGATTATACCGCTATCAACCAGCTGCCTTTAGAAATGAAAAATGGAAAATCAGGTGGGGAAGGTGAAGAGTTAGCGGCTGCGCCGGAAGTGTTGAAGGCGGCTGCTGCCATCAATGGCGGCAACGATGTGGACTTCCCCCATGGAGCCAACTATAAGTACCTGCAGGAAGCCATCAACCTGGGGCTGGTCAAGCCCGAGACGCTGGAACGCGCCGTGAAGAACGTGCTGCGCCATAAGTTCCGCTCCGGCCTCTTCGACAAAGATGCCTACCTCTACACCACAGAGAAGGAGATCCAACTCGACACCCCCGAAGAACGCCAGACGGCATACGACATCGCCGTGCAGTCGGTGGTGCTGCTGGAGAACAATGGTGTGCTGCCATTAGGAATAAATAATGAAAAATGTAATATACTGCTGACGGGTCCTAACGCCAACTCCATCTGGGCTATGTGCGGCGACTACACCTACCCCGCTATGTCGTACTTCTGGAAGAAGGTGGAGAATATTGCAGACAGCGACAACCCGCACATCGTCAAACTGTTAGAGGGTATGAACGGACGCAAGCCAGAGGGAGTGAACGTGATGTATTCCCGCGGTTGCGACTGGACCGAAGAAATCGAAACGAAATACGGCGAGCTGGGCGACGAGCGTGCCTGGGAGTATGCAATCCTACATCGCAAGGTAGAATCGGGCGAGAAAGCCGACAAGGCAGAAGCCCTCGCCATGGCTCAGCAGGCTGACGTCATCATTGCTGCCGTTGGCGAGAATGTGATGCTGTGTGGCGAAAACCGCGACCGTCAGAGCCTGCGTCTGCCGGGCAAGCAGGAGCAGTATGTAGAGGAGCTTATCAAAACGGGTAAGCCCGTGGTGCTGGTGATGTTTGGCGGCAGGGCTCAGGTGATATCCGGGCTCGCAGAGAAGTGTGCTGCCGTCATCCAGGCCTGGTATCCCGGCGAGGAAGGCGGCAATGCGGTGGCCGACATCCTCTATGGTAAGGTGTCGCCGTCGGCTAAGCTGTCTGTCAGCTACCCCAACACCGAAATCTATGAGCCCATCTGCTACAACTATCCCAACCTATCAGATAATGAGTCGTCAAATGGTGAAATCGCCCAATCGTCAAATCGTGAAATAGTGCAATTGTCAAATCGTCAAATCGCCTGGCCTTTCGGTTACGGCCTGAGCTATACCACCTTCGAATACAGCAACTTGAAGGTCGCCGGCGAGGCTGCAACGAAGGACGAAAGCATCAGCCTCTCTTTTGAATTAAGGAACACGGGCGAAATGGCTGCCGACGAGGTGGCACAGATCTACCTCTCGCCCACGAGTGCCGACCAGCCCATCCGTCCCATTCAGCTGCAAGGCTTTGCCCGTGTGACGCTGCAGCCGGGTGAGAGCAAGACCGTTCAGGTGAAGCTCTATACCGAGCAGTTCGGTTTCTACAGCAACGAGGGTCAGCGCCAATGGAACGTACGGCCGGGCCAGTACCTTATCAAGGTCGGCAGTTCCTCTGCAGACATCAAGCTCCAAGAGACCGTCACCCTCACAGGCGAGCCCGTTCAGAAGCCCCTGCGTGATCATTATTTCTCAACGGTTTCCCAACTGTAATCGCCATCGGAGACATCCGCCACGAGATGTCTGAACCGTACGTGCAAAAAAAGCCCGACACGTCGGCCTAATGACTGATTTGGGTTAAATAAATCCAAAAAGGAGGACGCGAGGAAAGAAATTTTTGGGCAGAGGGGCGCAGTCTCAGAAGTTTTCACTACTTTTGCGCCGCTTTTGCGCGTACGTATGCGATTCATAAAGAGATTAGACATCTATATCCTGAAGCAGTTCTGCCTGTTGTTCGCAGGCACCTTCTTCATCTGCCTCTTCATCTTCCTGATGCAGTTCATCTGGAGGTATGTCGATGATTTAATCGGCAAGGGGCTGTCGTTCGAGGTGCTGGGGAAGTTCTACTTCTATGGTGCTATGACGCTGGTGCCGATGTCGCTGCCGCTGGCCTTGCTGCTGGCCTCGCTGATCTCTTTCGGAAATATGGGCGAGCGCCTGGAACTGCTGGCGATGAAAGCGGCTGGCATCCCGCTGGTGCGCATCCTGCGACCCGTTCTCATCCTTGTCTGCGGCGTGGCTATCGGCTCGTTCTATTTCCAGAATGTAGTGGCGCCGGAATCGAGCAAACAGCTGGCGGCCATCATCTACTCGATGCGCCAGAAGTCGCCCGAAATGGAGATTCCCGAAGGGCAGTTCTATAACGAGATCCCGGGCTACAACCTCTTTGTGGAGCACAAGGACAAGGAGACGGGAATGCTCTACGGCATCATGATCTACACACAGGGCACAAACTTCGACGACACGCAGATCGTGCTGGCAGACTCCGGCCGCATCCAGTCCACTGCCGACCAGATGCACCTCCGTCTGACGCTCTATGACGGCGAGCGCTTCCGCAATATGCAGAACACCGGCGGCGCGCTGAACAAGGCCGCCGTGCCCTACATGCGCGAGACCTTCAAGCGGGAGGTGGACCTGATTCCTTTCGACAACAATTTCAGCATCATGGACGCCAACCTCTTCAATGACAACGCCCAGACGAAGGACCTGGCGATGCTGGATGTGGGCGTCGACTCCATCACGGCGCTGCTGGATTCCACAGGGCGCGAGCAGTATAAATACTACCAGAACAGCTTCCTGCGACAGACACGCCTCAGCGGCCGCAGGGATTCCGCCGTGCTGGCAGAGCGCAACGAAACACACCCGCTGAATTTCGATACCGTCTTTGCGAACCTCACGGATAACGAGCGGGCTCATGTAGCTCGTGTGGCCCTGGACCAAGCGCGCAACGGAGCCCAACAGTCGGACTTCAACAGCGCCTTGAGTTTCCGCACTAACCGTTCGTTGCGCATTCATAAACTGGAGCGCCACAAGAAGTTCTCGCTCTCGCTGGCATGCATCATCTTCTTCTTCATCGGAGCCCCGCTGGGCGCCATCATCCGCAAGGGCGGACTGGGTATCCCTGTCGTGGTCTCGGTGGTCATCTTCATCTTCTACTACATGGTGAATGTCTCTGGAGAGAAGCTGGCAAAGAGTGGAGACTGGGACGTCACCTTCGGCATCTGGCTGAGTACGATGGTACTGACACCCATTGGCGTCTGGCTGACCTACAAATCCAATCAGGACTCCGCCGTATTCAACGTGGAAGCCTACCAGAACGCTATACGCCGCCTGCTGGGACTGAGGGTGAACCGACATATTGCCCGCAAGGAGGTCATCATGGAAGAGCCCAACGCACAACGACTCATACCGGAACTGCAAACCTTCTGCGAAGACTGCGAGAACTACGTGCAGACCCACCACCTCAGCCTGATGCCCAACTACTTCCGCATCTTCTTCCACTACGAGCCCGACCGTGTGGTCATCGACCTGAGCGATCGCCTCGAAAACTTTGTAGATGAACTGTCTAACAGCCGCGACAACCGAGTTATCGGAACGCTGAACGAGATGCCTATTCTGATACCGGATGCCCACACGCGTCCCTTTGAGGATATGCGACTGAACAGGCTCGTGGGCGTAATCTTCCCCGTAGGACTGGTGTTCTGGTTCCGCATCTGGCGCTATCGACTGCGACTCTGGCGCGACCTGGAACAACTGCAGAAGCAATGCGGGTATGTGATTACGAGGTTGAAAAGTTGAGAATTGAAAATTGAAAATTAAACTTTTGGAGCAGCAAAGCTAAATATTGAGAATAGAAAAGTGAAACTATGATACAACTCTCCTCTATCCAAGAAGCCATTGAGGACTTCAAACAAGGAAAATTCATCATCGTGGTCGATGACGAAGACCGCGAGAACGAAGGCGACTTCATCACTGCAGCTGAGATGATTACACCCGAGAAGGTGAACTTCATGCTGCGCGAGGGACGTGGTGTGCTCTGTGCACCCATCACCATCAGCCGCGCACAAGAGCTGGAGCTCCCGCATCAGGTGCAGGACAACACCTCTATGTTGGGAACGCCCTTCACCATCACCGTGGACAAACTCGAAGGCTGCTCCACCGGCGTCAGCGCTGCCGACCGTGCAGCCACCATCCGTCATCTGGCAGACCCGTCGGCCAAGCCCGGAGACTTCGGAAGGCCCGGACACATCAATCCGCTGTATGCCCAGGATCGCGGCGTCTTGCGTCGTGCCGGCCACACAGAGGCGAGTATCGATATGGCGCGACTGGCAGGACTGCAGCCCGCAGCGGCTCTCATCGAGATTCTGAATCCCGACGGCACGATGGCCCGGATGCCTCAACTCTTGGAGGTGGCCGAGCGACATAAGATCCGCATCATCACCATTCGCGATCTCATCGCCTACCGGCTGGAGCGCGAACAGATGGTAGAGGCTGCGCCCGAGGTGGATCTGCCCACCGCCTATGGACACTTCCGCGACATCACCTTCCGCCAGCTCAACAACGGGCTGGAGCATGTGGCACTCATCAAGGGAGAGTGGACTGCAGACGAGCCGGTGCTGGTGCGCGTGCATTCGAGCTGCGCCACAGGCGACATCTTCGGCAGCCAGCGCTGCGACTGCGGCGAACAGCTGCACCGGGCCATGCAAATGATTGAACAAGAGGGCAAAGGCGTACTGCTCTACATGAATCAGGAAGGACGCGGCATCGGGCTCTTTAACAAGATGAAAGCCTACAAGCTACAAGAGCAGGGCGATGACACCGTGGAGGCCAATGTACACTTAGGATTCCGTCCCGACGAACGCGAATACGGCGTTGGAGCACAGATCCTGCGCAAGCTCGGCATCCACAAAATCCGCCTGCTGACAAACAATCCCGTGAAGCGTGTTGGGCTGGAAGCCTACGGTCTTGAAATCGTGGAGAACGTGCCCATAGAGGTGAAGCCCAACCCCTACAACGAGCGTTATCTGATGACCAAGAAGGAGCGCATGGGACATACTCTTCACTTTAACAAGTGAAAAATATTGAAATACATCAATAAAAAGGAACCCATCCTCAAAATAGATATTCCATCTTGGTGCTCATCTCAACAAAATTTCATATTTTTGCACGCAGAATCAAAAGACTCCCTATATGAATACATTATCAGACCGATTGAACCGCCTTGCCCCGTCTGCTACACTCGCTATGTCGCAGCGCAGCAGTGAGCTGAAAGCACAGGGCGTAGATGTCATTAACATGAGCGTTGGCGAACCCGACTTCAACACTCCCGACCACATCAAGGCTGCCGCCATCAAAGCTGTGGAAGAGAACTGGTCGCGCTACTCGCCCGTTCCCGGTTATCCCTCGCTGAAGCAGGCCATTGTCGATAAGCTGCAGCGCGAGAACAACCTCACCTATGCTCCCTCACAGATCCTCTGCTCCAACGGTGCCAAGCAGAGCGTTTGCAACGCCATCATGGCATTGGTGAACGCCGGTGATGAAGTCATCATCCCCGCACCCTACTGGGTCAGCTATCCGCAGATGGTGCTGTTAGCAGAAGGAACACCCGTATATATCGATGCTCCCATCGAGCAGGACTTCAAGATTACTCCCGCCCAACTCGAAGCCGCCATCACCCCCAAGACACGTGCCCTCATCCTCTGCTCGCCCTCGAATCCTACGGGTTCTGTTTACTCGAAGGAAGAACTGAAGGGACTGGCAGAAGTCATCGCCCGCCACGAGCGCATCATTGTGCTGGCAGACGAGATCTACGAGCACATCAATTATGTGGGCAAGCACGAGAGCATTGCTCAGTTCTCCGAAATCCGTGACCGCGTGGTAATCATCAACGGCGTCAGCAAGGCTTACGCCATGACCGGTTGGCGAATCGGATTCATCGCTGCTCCCGAATGGGTGGTGAAGGGTTGCAACAAGCTGCAGGGTCAGTACACCAGCGGCCCCTGCTCTGTCAGCCAGAAGGCTGCTGAGGCTGCATACACCGGCTCGCAGCAGTGTGTGGAAGATATGCGTCAGGCTTTCGAGCGTCGCAAGAACCTCATCGTCAGCCTCGCCAAGGAGATTCCCGGGCTGGAGGTCAACGACCCTCAGGGCGCCTTCTACCTCTTCCCCAAGTGCAGCAGCTACTTCGGTAAGGCTGATGGCGACCGCGTCATCAAGACCAGCACCGACCTGGCGATGTATTTACTTGAGGTGGGTCACGTAGCCACTGTCGGCGGCGACGCCTTCGGCAGCCCCGAGTGCTTCCGCATGAGTTATGCCACCAGCGACGAGAACATTAAAGAAGCCATGCGCCGTATCAAGGAGACGCTGGCCAGATTGAAATAATTCCCCTAATAAAACACCCCACAATGAAACAGATAAAAACTGCACTCATCTCTGTCTTCCATAAGGACGGACTCGAAGAACTACTTAAGAAGTTAAACGCTGAAGGCGTGAAATTCCTCTCCACCGGCGGCACGCAATCCTTCATCGAGAGTCTGGGTTATCCCTGCCAGAAGGTTGAAGACGTCACCACCTACCCCAGTATCCTCGGCGGACGCGTGAAGACCCTGCACCCCAAAATCTTCGGAGGCATCCTGGGTCGTCGCGACCTCGAAGGCGACCGCCAGCAGATGGCACAGTATGAGATTCCTGAGATTGACCTCGTCATCGTGGATCTCTATCCCTTCGAACAGACCGTGGCCAGCGGTGCCAGCGCAGCAGACATCATCGAGAAGATTGATATCGGCGGCATCTCGCTCATCCGCGCCGGAGCCAAGAATTTCAACGACGTCGTAATCATCCCCTCCAAGGAACAGTATCGTCCTCTGCTTGACCTGCTGAATGCACAGGGCGCTCAGACCACGCTGGAACAGCGCCGTCAGTTCGCCACAGCAGCCTTTGGCGTGAGCAGCCACTACGACACAGCCATTCACGGCTGGTTCAGCAAGTCATAATAATGAAATCGTAAAATTGTAAAATTATATGGGATTTTTCTCTTTCACAAAGGAAATTGCCATGGACCTTGGCACCGCCAACACCATCATCATCACTGATGGTAAGATTGTGGTGGACGAGCCGTCTGTGGTTGCCCTGGACCGCCGCACGGACAAGATGATTGCCGTAGGCGAGAAAGCCAAACTGATGCATGAGAAAGCACACGCTGATATCCGCACCATCCGTCCCCTGCGAGATGGCGTCATTGCGGACTTCAATGCCTGCGAGCAGATGATGCGCGGCCTCATCAAAATGGTACACACGGGCACTCGTTTCTTCACGCCCTCCTTGCGAATGGTTATTGGTGTGCCTTCAGGCAGCACGGAAGTGGAGCTGCGCGCCGTGCGCGACTCTGCCGAACACGCCGGAGGACATGAAGTATACCTCATCTATGAGCCTATGGCTGCCGCCATCGGAGTCGGACTCGACGTACTGGCACCTGAAGGAAACATGATTGTGGATATAGGCGGCGGCAGCACAGAGATTGCCGTCATCTCCCTCGGCGGCATCGTGGCCGACCAGAGCCTGCGCGTGGCTGGCGACGAGCTGACACGTGACATTCAGGACTATATGAGCCGTCAGCACAACGTGAAGGTCAGCGAACGCATGGCAGAACGTATCAAGATTCATGTAGGCTCAGCCCTCACCGACCTTGGCGACCAGGCTCCCGAGGATTATATCGTTCACGGTCCTAACCGCATCACGGCCCTTCCCATGGAAGTGCCCGTCTGCTATCAAGAGATTGCTCACTGCCTGGAGAAGACCATCGCCAAGATCGAAACCGCCGTGCTGGCAGCCCTCGAGGAGACTCCGCCTGAACTCTATGCCGATATCGTGAAGAACGGTATCTACCTGACGGGCGGCGGCGCTCTGCTTCGCGGACTCGACAAGCGCTTGACCGATAAGATCAACATCCCGTTCCACATTGCTGACGACCCGTTGCACAGCGTGGCTCAGGGAACGGGTGTGGCGCTGAAGAACATCAACAAGTTCCATTTCTTCAAGTAAAACAGCGCTCGCCTTATCATTAACAGCGCAATAACAGACTGCCGTCCATGAAGACTCTTCTGGACTTTCTCGCCAAGTACTACCACTGGCTGATATTCATCATACTGGAAGTAGTGAGTTTCGTGCTCCTCTTCCAGTTCAATCATTATCAGAACAGTGTGTGGCTGACTACCGCCAATGCCGTAGTCGGCCGAATAGACTCGTGGGAACGCAGCGTCCTGAACTACCTGACCCTGGGCCAGGTCAACGAACAGCTGATGCGCCGCAACCTGCTGTTGCAACAGAACAACGACGAGCTGCAGCGCCGATTGGCAGAACTGACCCACGACAGCACTCAAACGGAACGGCTTCTGGCCGAGCGCCTGCAGGGAGTCCGTCTGCTGCCGGCGAAGGTAGTGACGAACAGCGTCATGCGGCGCGACAACTACATCACCATCTCGGCGGGCGAGGCAGACGGCGTTGAGCCGGAAATGGGAGTGGTGTCCGGCACGGGAATCGTGGGCATCGTCTATATGACCTCACGCCACTACTCCATCGTCATGCCGCTACTCAACCAGCACTCCCGCATCAGCTGCCGCCTGCGAGACTCACAGTATTTCGGTTACCTGCGCTGGGAGGGCGACAACCCGCTGCACGCCGTACTCGACGACATCCCCCGTCACGCACGCTTCAAGGTGGGCGACATTGTAGAAACCAGCGGCTTCAGCAGCATCTTCCCTCCCGGACTCTTTGTGGGGCGCGTTCGTGCCATCAGCAACAGCGACGACGGCCTCAGCTACAAGTTGGAGGTTCTGCTGGGCACAGATTTCTCCCGCTTACAGGATGTCTGTGTAGTGGCACAGGAGTTTCAGACCGAAATATCTGAATTGGAACAACGAGCCGATTCCTTAAACAGCGAAGTGCAATGATTATCACATTCCTACAACGACTGCTCTGGATGCTTGTACTCGTGGCAGCACAGGTGATGGTGTTCAACTACATCCATCTCTTTGGCTATGCCACGCCGCTGCCGTACGTCTATCTGCTGATGCTCTTTCCTCTGAACACGGACCGCTGGAGCATCCTGCTCTGGGGCTTTGTCTGCGGGCTGCTGTGTGATATTGCCTCGCTGACGCTTGGCGTGGGAATGGCAGCCATGACCCTTGTTGCCTTCATCCAGCCGCCCCTGCTCCAGCTCATGGTGCCGAAGGATGCCGTGGAAGATCTGAAGCCGGGAATTGCCACTATGGGATTCTGGCCCTACGTCCGCTACACGCTGTTAATGACATCGATTTTTGTGACCGCCTACTTTATCATCCAGACCTTCAACTTCTTCCACCCTCTGGATTTCCTGATTGCCATGATATCCAGTTGGGGACTGACGTTCCTCATGTGCTTGATTCTTGAAGGCATGCGCTATAAGTCCGAGAAATAACCTTCTACGTCCCAACCTCTTCTTCCCATCAATTCTCCTGTCCGTGGTCGACTATTCACTGAACAACCGTAAGTACGTCCTGGGATTCTCCGTGGCAGCCATCCTCATCATCTATTTGGTGAGGCTGTTCTCGCTGCAGCTGATGTCTGACGACTACAAGATGCGGGCAGACTCCAATGCCTTCATGAGACGGATCCTGTTCCCCGCCCGCGGAGCCATCACCGACCGCAACGGTAAGCTGCTGGTTTACAACCAGCCGGCCTACGATGTGATGGTGGTCATGAAGGAGCAGGTGGGCGTGGATACGATACACCTCTGCCGCAGTTTGGGCATCACCCGCGAGTGGTATGAACGGCGCATGAAGGAGATAAAGAATACCGTGGGCTATTCGATGCACACCCAGCAGGTGTTCATGAGCCAGCTGTCGGCCAAGGAATTCAGCAACTTCCAGGAGAAACTCTTCCACTTCCCCGGCTTCTACATCCAGAAGCGTAATATCCGACAATATACCGGCCCCTATGCCACCCACCTGCTCGGCGATGTGGGCGAGGTGTCGCCGGCGGACATCGAGAATGACGAGTACTACCGCTCGGGCGACTATATCGGCAAACTCGGCGTGGAAAGCAGCTACGAACGCCAGCTGCGAGGAGTCAAGGGATCCGAAATCCTGCTGCGCGACGTCCGTGGCCGAATCAAGGGACGCTACCAGAACGGTAAGTTCGACGTACAGCCCATTCCAGGGAAGAACCTCACCCTCAGCATCGACCTCGAACTGCAGAAGCTGGGCGAACGGCTGATGCAGGGCAAGCTCGGCAGTATCGTAGCCATAGAACCTGCAACGGGAGAGATCCTCTGCATGGTCAACGCTCCCACCTACGACCCGCGCAGTATGGTAGGTCGCCAGCGCGGCAAGCGCCATCAGGAACTTTCCGCAGACCCCATGAAACCGCTGCTGAACCGTTCTATCATGGGACTCTATCCTCCGGGCTCTACCTTCAAGACTTCACAGGCACTGACCTTCCTGCAGGAAGGTATCATCCAACCCTCCACACAATATCCCTGCAGCCACGGTTTCCATTTCCGCGGACTGAAGGTGGGCTGCCACGGACACGCCTCTCCCCTACCCCTTGTGCCCTCCATCGCCACCTCCTGCAACGGATATTTCTGTTGGGGTCTCTACTATATGATGGAGAACCGCTCGAAGTATCCCACCGTGCAGGATGCGATGACACGCTGGAAAGACTATATGGTCAGCATGGGATTCGGCTACAAACTGGGCGTGGACCTTCCGGGCGAGAAACGCGGCCTGATTCCCAATGCCGAGTTCTACGACAAGGCTTATAACAAATCATGGAACGGCCTGACCATTATCTCCATCAGCATCGGCCAGGGCGAGGTGACACTCACCCCCCTGCAGATTGCCAACCTCGGCGCTACCATTGCCAACCGTGGTTGGTTCATCACTCCCCATGTCGTCCGCGAGATTCAGGACGAGAAGATCGACTCGATCTATACCCAGAAGCGCCGCACCATGGTTTCGCCCATTCACTACGAGACGGTAGCCACGGGCATGCAGCGGGCCGTGGAAGGGGGCACCTGTCGCGCTGCCTATAACTCCGAATACGTCGTTTGCGGCAAAACAGGTACGGCCCAGAACCGCGGCCATGACCACTCTGTATTCATGGGCTTTGCGCCCAAGGACAACCCGAAAATCGCCATCGCAGTTTACGTCGAGAACGGCGGATGGGGTGCCAACTACGGCGTGCCCCTCGGCGCACTGATGATGGAACAGTATATCAACGGAAAGCTATCGCCCGCCAGCGAGCAGAAAGCCGAAACATTTGCAAACAAGCATATCAGCTATGGTGACTACGTCAGGTAAGAAATCCTTCATGGCCAGCCTCGACTGGCTGACCATCTTCCTCTACCTTGCCCTGCTCGCAATGGGATGGATGAGCATCTGCGGCGCCTGCTACGAGTACGGCGAGCCGAAGGACTTCCTGTCGCTGGCCTCGTTTTCCACCCGAACAGGAATGCAGCTCGTCTGGATAGCATCGTCCATCGTTCTGGGAGGCATCGTCCTTATGCTCGACGACCGCATCTTCGACACCTTTGCTTATCTCATCTACGGTGCTCTGCTTATCCTGCTCTTTGCCACGCCGTTCCTCACGCACGACATCAAAGGCTCCCTCTCCTGGATCAAGGTGGGTTCCTTCAGCATCCAGCCTGCGGAATTCGCCAAGTTCGCGACATCGCTGGCGCTGGCAAAGTTCATGGGAACCTATGGTTTCCGTCTGCAGGGTTCGTGGAAGAATCTCTTCGTATGCATCGCGCTGATGGTAGTGCCGATGGTTCTCATCGTCCTTCAGAAAGAGACCGGTTCCGCCCTTGTTTACCTCAGCCTCTTCCTGATGCTCTACCGCGAGGGTATGCCCGGCAGTGTGCTCTTCATCGGCATCGCAGCCGTCCTATATATCATTGTGGGACTGCGCTTCTCCGAAATTATGCTGTTCGGGGGACTGGTGTCATTGGGCGATATCCTGGTGGTGTTGATGATCATCGGCTTCTCCCTCGGTATGGTGTTTGTCTACTGCCGTCCGTCGGCACTGATTAAAGCTCAGGAGAACAGCCGCTCGACCATGGTCTCCCTCCACAGCCTGCGCCTGCGCCGGTATTTCTACATCGGTCTGTTTGCTATCGGTTCCCTTGCCATTCACGTCTCTGCCAGCACCCTTGTCGACCACCTGGCCGACCACCAGAAAAAACGTGTGCTGGTGCTCCTCGGCTTGCGCGACGACCCCAACGGCGTCGGCTACAACCAGATTCAGGCAAAGATTGCCATCGGCTCCGGCGGCCTTGCAGGCAAGGGATTCCTCAACGGCACCCAGACGAAACTGAAATACGTGCCCGAGCAGGAGACGGACTTCATCTTCTGCACCGTGGGCGAGGAACAGGGATTCATAGGTTCCGCCATTGTGCTGGCATTGTTCCTGGGATTGCTGTGGCGCCTGATCTATGTCTCCGAGCGCCAACCTACCGCCTTCGGCAGGGTCTATGGCTACTGTGTCTTCTCCATCTTCACCTTCCACGTAGTCATCAATGTGGGCATGGTGCTAGGGCTGATGCCGGTCATCGGAATTCCCCTGCCCTTCTTCAGCTACGGCGGTTCGTCGCTGTGGGGCTTCACGCTGTTGCTCTTCCTGTTTCTCCGCATCGATGCAGGCCGCACCCGCCTGCTGCACTAACCGCTTCCCGGCTTTATTTTAACAAGCTATAATAGGTGTCAAGCAATTGCTTGGCAGCGATGAACGACGTCTGCCTGCCCTCCAGCACATTACGTTCAGCGCCGGGCAACAGATCGCGAATCGTCTCATTGTTATAGAAACCGTTGCGCAGCTGCTCGTTGATGCTCTCGAACATCCAGTACTTCGCCTGTTCGGCTCTTCGGAAGTCGAAGTAACCGTTCTTCTTCACGAAGTCCACATAGTCGTACACCATATCCCACACTTCCTTGATACCCAGTCCGTAGAAACCGGAATAGCACAGCACCTTCGGAAGCCAGCCACTCTCGGGCATGGGAAACAGATGCAGGGCATTCTGGAACTGACGGGCTGCCAAGTGACAAGCCTCCACATTGTCGCCGTCGCATTTGTTGATGACAATGCCGTCTGCCATCTCCATGATACCGCGCTTTATACCTTGCAGCTCGTCGCCTGTCCCTGCCAGCTGGATGAGCAGGAAGAAATCCACCATCGAATGACAGGCTGTCTCGCTCTGCCCTACGCCTACCGTCTCCACAAAGATCTTATCGAAGCCGGCGGCTTCACAGAGGATGATGGTCTCACGCGTCTTACGCGCCACACCGCCCAGGGAACCTGCCGAGGGACTGGGACGAATGAACGAGTCGGGATGCACGCTGAGCTTCTCCATACGGGTCTTGTCGCCCAGGATACTGCCCTTGGTCTTCTCCGAGCTGGGGTCAATGGCCAGCACTGCCAGCCTGCCGCCAGTGCGCTCCAGCACATGGATGCCGAATTCATCGATACTGGTACTCTTGCCGGCACCCGGCACTCCACTGATGCCTATACGTATGCTCTTTCCGCTGTAGGGCAGACATTTCTCTATCACCTCCTGGGCCACCTGCTGGTGCTCGGGGTGCGTGCTCTCTACGAGGGTCACTGCCTGACCAAGAATGGTCACATTACCCTTGACGATGCCCTCCACGTAATCTGCCGCCGTCAGTTTCCGTCGCGAGAAACGGGCGCGGTTCAGATACGGGTTGATGATTGCGGGCTGCTCCACGCCGCTATTCACGGTGAGGCCCTTGTATTCCTCGTTGTTTTCTGGATGTTCCATTATGGTTTGGCTTTTATGTTGATGACAGCTTTCGGACGAGTGGGGTCGTCGGCAATGATGAGTACTCGCGGCCGGCTCTTCGTCTTCTGCAGATATTCCTTCAGGACTGTGACTTTCAACTTGGCACTCTTGCCGGGTTGGATGATGCGGCTCGACAGGCTGACATTCAGCGCGCTGCCATAAACCTGTACGTTGGAGATTGTCAGCGGGCGCTGACCCTGGTTGGTGACCTTGATGGTCTGTGTCACCTTCTTCTTGGAGCCCAGAGCACCAAAATCCAAACTGTCGGCACTCAGTACCATACGAGGTCCTGCGGCCATATCCTCTGCCGAGAGGTGCGCAAAGGCAGGCAGCAGCACTGCCGACACACTAATCTCATTCTCCGTCCCCACGCGGTCGCCCACCTTACGGGCCAGATAGACGGTCGTCTCCGTGAGGCCGTAGTTCTTCAATTCCTCCGTGTTCAGTGTCAGCAGGATGCGTCCTACACGTCCGCCTGCCAGTTTCTCCGGCAGATACTTTGCCGTGAGGTATGGCGGCAGATGCATGATCTCCGGCTTATAGCTCGAGCGCGACATATTCACCACCTGCAGCTGGACCACAGGCTGCTCGCCGCGATTCACATCGTCGAACTCCACCACATTCGAGCTCAACCGCACGGTGCCCAGGTCGATGGGAAAGTCCGTGTAGTCCGTCTCTTCCATCGTAGAGACCACGCGCCCCTGCAAGGTGAGGTACGTAGGCTCCGACGAGGCGTTCGTGTACACCTCCAACTCCTTCTGGAACGTACCCAGCATCATGGCATCGTACAGCGCCTCTATCTTCGCCGACTCTCCGGGGGCTATCGGCTCTCGAGGCCAGATTACATGGGTGCAGCCACAAGATGCATGTACTTCTGTAATCTGCAGAGGCTGCGACCCGCTGTTGCGAATCTCGAAACTGATGCTCTTCGGCTGCTGAAACATCACATCTCCCACATTCACCACGTCGGAAACCACCGTCAACTCCGGCTGGGCCGAGGCACACAGCCCCCAAGCCGCCATCAGCAGACACGTCAACAGCCGAAGTGAAATAGGGCTATAGTGTCGAAAAGGAACAGAAATATCGTTGTATAGCATAGGCTTTTCTTCATTTTGTGCCGCAAAGATACCGTTTTTTTTCGAATCGACGAAAAAAAGAAAGGAAAAATAAAAGATAAAAAAGGAAAATTAGGAATTTGAAAGACCTTGACGATTATATGTGGTCGGCAACTCGATTGGTGAGGTCGACGAACTGTTCGACGGAGAGCTGCTCGGGGCGGAGGTTGAAGAGGGCATCGGCGAGGAAGGAGGCGTGGTCCGCGGTGGGAGCAAGCTCAGAGAGGAGAGGACGGATATTATTCCGGAGGGTCTTGCGGCGCTGGTTGAAGGTGGTCTTCACGACTTTCTTGAACAGGTCGGGGTCGCAGTTGAGATGTTGGGTGTCATTGCGCATGAGCCGGATGACGGCAGAGCGTACCTTTGGGGGTGGGTTGAAGACGGAGGGTTCGACGGTGAAGAGGTACTCGGGAATGTACCACGCCTGAATGAGTACGCTGAGAATGCCGTAGGCCTTGGTGCCAGGGCGGGCACAGATGCGGTCGGCGACTTCTTTCTGGATCATGCCGGTGCAACAGGGGATGAGGTCGCGGTTGTCGAGCATCTTGAAGAATATCTGACTGCTGATATTGTAGGGGTAGTTGCCGGTGAGGACGAAGGGTTGTCCGTCGAAGGTGCGGTCGAGGTGCATCTTCAGGAAATCGTCTTCAATGATGTCGTCCTCAAGCTGTGGCCACGTGCGTCGGAGGTAGTCCACAGACTCGAAATCCAACTCCACGACTTTGAGGTGTCTGGGTTTCTGCATGAGGAACTGTGTCATGACTCCCATTCCAGGCCCTACTTCGAGTACTGGAAGTGCTGGAATGGCGTCAACAGTGTCTGCAATTTGCCTTGCAATCGTTAAATCCTTTAAAAAGTGTTGTCCGAGGAACTTTTTTGGCTTTACTGTACGCATTGTTTCAGAGGAAATCCTTAAATTTGCGGCAAAATTAGAGAAAAGAATTGAAAACACTACGCTCTATACTGAAATTTCTGCTGCCTTTGGCCCTCGGCGGCGTCATTTTGTGGTGGATGTACCGCGGAATGGACTGGGAGACGCTGCGTGTGGCGGTCACCAGTGAGATGAACTGGACATGGATGTGGCTTTCGTTCCCCTTCGGAATATTGGCACAGGTGTTCAGGGCGCTGCGCTGGCGGCAACTGTTGAAACCTTTAAAGGAACATGCGCGCGTACACACGAGTATAAATGCGGTATTCCTCAGCTATGCCAGCTCGCTGGTGGTGCCTCGGGTGGGCGAAGTGTTGCGCTGCGGAGTACTGAAGCGCTATGACGGCTGCAGTTTCACGCGCGGCGTGGGCACTGTGGTGACAGAGCGCGTGGTGGATATGGTGATGATTGCGGTGTTGTCGCTGTTGGTCTTCGTGCTGCAGATTCCAGTCTTCATGCGCTTCTTCCACGAGACGGGCCTCTCGCTCGGCGGATTCCTCGGACAATTCACAACGGCAGGTTGGCTGGTGACAGCGGCCTGCGGCATCATCATCCTCATTACGGGATACCTGCTGATGCGCCGCTTTCAGTTCATGACGAAGACGCGGTCGGTCGTTGCAGACCTGACTGCGGGTCTGTTGTCCATACGGAAAGTAGAGGGCAAGGTGGCCTTCTGGTTCTACAGCCTGGGCATCTGGGTGTGTTACTTCCTGCACTTCTACCTGACGTTCTTCTGCTTCACCTCGACGGCCTCGCTCGGTTGTTCCGTTGCTCTCGTGGCGTTCGTGGTCGGCACATTCGCGGTGCTAGTTCCCACTCCCAACGGTGCCGGTCCCTGGCACTTTGCAGTGAAGACGGTGTTGATGCTCTACGGAGTGGACGGCAACGAAGGCGCGCTGTTTGCCCTCATTGTCCACACGGTTCAGACATTGCTCGTGGCGGCACTCGGCCTGTATGCAAGTGCGGCGCTGGCGTTGACAAAAAAAGTTGAAAGGGTGTAATAATGCACAATGCATAATTCACAATCCACGATTGGTGAAATCGAAATAACGAAATATCGTAATAACATAATAACATCCATTTTAAATTCTTTAAAGCCCTATGACAATTCATGACCTTGAGCCGAAAGCAATCTTCGGCAACTTCTACAAACTGACCCAAGTGCCCCGCCCAAGCGGCCACCTCGAGAAGATCCAGCAGTTCCTGCTCGACTGGGCTAAGGAACGTGGCATCGAAGCCTTCAAGGACGGAGGCGATAACATCGTGATGCGCAAGCCTGCCACCCCGGGATTCGAGAACCGTAAATGCTGCACCATGCAAGCTCACATGGACATGGTTCCGCAGAAGACCGACGAGAGCACGCATAACTTTGAAACTGACCCCATTGAGACGTGGATTGACGGCGAATGGCTGAAGGCCAAGGGCACTACCCTCGGTTCGGACGACGGCATCGGCGTGGCAGCCATCATGGCTGTATTCGAAGACAACACCCTGCAGCACGGCCCGCTGGAGGCGCTCATCACCTCCGACGAAGAGACCTGCATGTGGGGCGTCAACCACCTGGCAGCAGACACGTTGCACGGCGACATCCTGCTGAATATCGACCACGAGAGCGAGGGTGAATTCTGTATCGGTTCGGCCGGAGGTATAAACGTGACGGCCAGCCTCGACTATCAGGAAGTGGACACCGACCTGACGGACATTGCCATGAAAGTGACTATCAGCGGACTGAAGGGCGGACACAGCGGACTGGAGATCAACCAGAACCGCGCTAACGCCAATAAGCTGATGGCCCGTCTGGTGCGTCAGGCCATCATGGACGACGACGCCCGTCTGTGCACATGGAAGGGCGGCAATATGCGCAATGCCATTCCTCGCACGGCAGAGACCGTACTCTCCATCCCTGCCGAGAACGAAGCCGACCTGCGTGAACTGGCGGCTTACTGCCAGCAGACATTCACAAATGAATATCGCGGTGTAGAAGAGGGCGTTGACATCACCGTCGAACGCGTGGCGCTGCCCACGAAGCAGGTGCCGGCAGAGGTGCAGGACAACCTCGTCAGTGCCATCCTCGCCTGTCACGACGGCGTACTGCGCAACATCCCTTCGATTCCTCACGTGGTAGAGACCAGTTCGAACCTCGCCATCATCAATATCGCCGAGGGTTCCGCCACGGTGCTTATCCTCGCCCGTTCTTCCTGCGACTCGCAGCTCGAACTGGAACAGGAGATGTTCGAGAGTACGTTTGGAATGGCTGGAATGAAAGTGGAATATAGCGGTGGCTACGGTGCATGGCAGCCTAACTTTGACTCGCCCATCGCAGCTCAGATGTCTGCCCTCTACGAACGGCTGGAAGGCAAACCCGCAAAGGTCGAAGTCGTACATGCAGGACTGGAGTGCAGCCTCATCGGACAGGTGTATCCGAAGATGGACCTCATCAGCTTCGGCCCCACCCTGCGCTCTCCGCATACGCCGAATGAGCGTTGCAACATCCCCAGTGTAGGTCGTTTCTGGCCTTTCCTGAAGACTTTGCTGGCCGAGATTCCTGAAAAATAATCCTCCACGGAATGGGCGGCAACGCCCATTCCTCCTAATTTTCCAATCCTAATGAAATCATTCTTTCTCTCACTCACTATGACCCTATTCCCGTTCTTTGCCTCCGCACAATCCTTCGATGCGCTCTGGAAAGCCGAGCAGAAGCTGGAGGCCGACGGCAAACCGCAGTCGGCTTACGATGCCGTGCAAGCCATCCTGAAGAAAGCCATTGCCGAAGGACATCAGGGACAGGCGATGAGTGCGCGTCTGCGGGCTGCTGCACTGCATCAGGAGTGGGCTCCCGACAGTTTCTTCACCGATGTGGCGGAACTGGAGGCCCTGCGTGCCCAAGAGACTCGGCCCGAGGCCCGGGCCATCTATGCCTCGATTCTCGCAGAGGTCTATGAGGGCAACCGAAACCGCTCTCAGTCCAGCGGGCTGCAGTTGACGAGCGAGGAGATGAAAGAATGGACACGAGAACAGTATGACAGCGCCGCCGTCATGAACTGGCGGCTGTCGCTGGCGGATATTTCCGCACTCAGCCAGGCCCGCAGCAAGGACTGGCTGCCCTTCGTCACCCAGCAGACGAACTCCACCTACTTCAACCACGACCTGCTGCATCTTCTCTGGCAACGGGTGCGCGACCGCAATCAGGGCACCTGGCAACCTTCGCCTGCGGCAGAACTGGCCGAAGCGGTGAAGGCAGAGTACGTGCGGCAGGGGAACCGCGAAGCCCAGTTGCTGCTGGATCTGGACATACTCGACGTCTCGCAGTCGAATTCTTCCGAAACCGCCTCTGTTCAGGGACGCAACCTCACAACAAAGTTGCTGCGACTGAAGGACGCCTATGCTGACATGCCGCTCTGTACGGAAATCTACCTCCGGCTGCTGAACAACTACGACGAGGCCGTAAAAGTCGAACAGAAGGTGGCTTGGGCTGAGGAGGCGCTTAAGCGCTATCCTCGCTATGCACGGATTGGCGAAGTACACAATATTCTTAACGAACTGCGCCGTCCCTGGGTCAGATGGAGGGGTAACGATATCTACTATCCCGGCAAGGAGTACACGTGGGAACTTTCAACACGTAATGCCACCGCCGTCACTTTCGTCATCTACCGCCTGAAGGACGACTTCAAGGACGAAGAAGTAGGGACCAGCAAGCTGTCGGTCAATGATTTTTTCCGCCGACACGGCACTGAGGTGCAGAAGATACAGCATTCGATGGAGAAGAAGCCTGCCTACGAGACCACCGAAGACAGCCTCCGATGGAAGGCTCCCGAGCCGGGACGCTATGCCATCCTCTACACCGCCACCACTGATGAGAAAGAAACCCGCCACCGCACCGTCACAAACCAATACCAACTCTTCCGCGTCACTTCGCTGAAGACGATGCACCGCTTCCACGACCCCAATAAGATCGAGGTCATCGTGGTAGATGCAGAAAGCGGGCAACCCATAGAAGGTGCCACGGTGAACCTCTGCAGCGAGGACTTTCGTACAGAGAAGCGTTCGAACAACGCTACCCAACGCACCAACGCTGAAGGCCGCGCCATCTTCCAGTACCACAGCGGCAGCGAGAACCGGCAGCGTTATATCCTCGCCGCCAGCACCACCGCAGACCACTTCCTCCCCGAAGAAACTCTGTGGCCGAACGGTTCTTCGTACGATGACGAACAGACGTCCACGACCCTACGGCTCTACACCGACCGCGCCATCTATCGTCCTGGGCAGACCGTCCACCTCAGTGGTATCGCCTACAGTCAGAAGCACTGGGACGCCAGCGCCCTTGCCGGAAAGTCTTATGAACTCATACTCCGGAATGCCAACTGGAAGGAAGTCAGCAAACAGACCGCCGTCACAGACTCCCTCGGCGTACTCTCGGCCGACTTCGTCCTGCCCGAAGGAGAGCTGCCCGGAAACTACCGCATCCAGACCACGGGAACCAACGTCAGTTTCCGTGTGGAGGAATACAAACGTCCTACCTTCGAGGTGAAGATGGACGATGCCCCCGCGCTGCAATGGCCACAGGACAGCATCGAGCTGATAGGTAAGGCTCTGGGCTACAACGGCGTTCCTGTCCGTGATGCCCGCGTGACGGGGCACTACCAGTTTACTTATCCCTACTTCTGGTGGTTCCGTCACGAGGATTCCCCCGAGCTGCCGATTGACACCATAGCAACCGATGAGAACGGTATCTTCCGCGCGCGCGTTCCTCTTAATGATATTCCGTCCGAGGCTTTGCGCTTTGGCCTCGTGCTCCGGATGAATGTGGAAGTGCTCAGCGCTGCTGGCGAGACCCGCGAAGGCGTCATACGCGTTCCGCTCTGCACCACCCCGCTCCGCCTGAATCTCACCATGCAGGAACAGCAGGACCGCGACCGCCTGCAAGCCCCCCTCTTCTCCCTCATCACTTCCACCGGCAAGTCCACCAGTGGCGAGATTCGCTGGTCGGTCGTTGCAGCCTCCACTCCCGCTTCGTCCTCAGCGACCTCGGTCTCGTCTGCAGAGGCCGTAGCCAGTGGCTCCTTCACCCTTTCTGCTGAGCCTTCCGGGACGGGAGGTGCATCAGCCAACATCGAAGGACTCCTCACGGCACTGCGCGCCCTGCCTTCCGGCGACTATGAACTACGCGCCAGTGCTCAGGCAGGCAACGATACCGCCTCATCCAGCGCCCGTTTCTACCTGTTCTCGATGGACGACACCCGTCTGCCACGATCTGCCGAGCAGTGGCTCTACTGCCCCTCCGACACCTTCGACGCTGCCCACCCCGCCCGTATTCAGGTCGGCAGCAGCTTCAAGGACGTGGCGCTCTACTACAGCCTCGTAGCAAAAGACGGTGTCGTCAAGAACGAACTCATCCAGCTTTCTGATGAACTACGCATCTTCGAGATTCCTTATCTTCCGGAGTATGGCGACGGCGTCACGGCCCACTTTGCCTTTGTCAAAGGCGGCACGCACTACCGCATGAACCAAAGCCTGAAGCTGACGATGCCCTCAAAGGAACTGCGTTGGCAGTGGACCAGCTTCCGCGACCGATTACACCCGGGTGACCATGAGACATGGACACTTCGCCTCACCGACCCCGACGGCAAGCCCGTAAGTGCCAACCTGATGGCAACCATCTACGATGCATCGCTCGACCAGCTGACGCCCCACTCCTGGAATCTCATCGTCAGCCGCTATCATCGTATTCATCAGATTCCCTGGCGCTCGCAGGATTTCTTCGCCAGCGGCAACGCATTCCAGTACCTCTACTTCACCATGAAGGATTATGAAGCAGAGGGTCTCGCTTTCGACTCCTTCGACGAATCCTGGATAAGCGGACTCACCTTCTCTTATGGTTATCGCGGAGGACTCCATCGGCCACGGATGATGAGAGCCAGCCGTGCCATGGGAGTAGCCATGGAAGAGGCCGACGGAGTCATGATGGAGATGGCTGAGGCACCAGCACCGGCACCCATGATGATGGCTGCCAAAGCTGCTCCCAACGGTATGGCGGCTGACGTGGAAGAGGCAGAGACTCAAAATGCCTCCGCAGTCACCACGGCTGGCAGCTCCTCTGATACGTCCCTCTCCCCTGCCTCGCCAGCGCTCCGCACGAACTTCAACGAGACAGCAGCCTTCTTCCCGCGCCTCCACAGCGATCCGGCAACCGGCGAAGTCACGCTCTCCTTCACCCTCCCCGAGAGCCTGACCACCTGGCAACTGCTTGGTATGGCTCACACAAGCGACCTCTTCACCACAAATATTCAGGCACAGACCATTGCCCGCAAGGAACTGATGGCCCGCCTCTACCTGCCCCGTTTCCTGCGCGCTGGAGACGAGAGCAGCCTGCGTGCCGTTATCCAGAACCTCACGGAGGGCGACCTCAGTGGGCAAGTTCGCCTTGAAGTCTTTGACCCCGAGACGGAGAACGTGCTGGTGAAGCACACCGCTCCTTTCACCGCCTCCGCTAACGGTGAAGCCGTGCTCGCCTTTGAATACACACCCAGCGAAGACTATCCCATCGTCGCCGTTCGTCTGACAGCCGAGACCACAGCACCCGAGGGATCAAGCGGTAAAGACGCCTCTTTCTCCGACGGCGAGCAGCAGTACCTTCCCATCCTCTCATCCAAGGAATACATCACCGAGAGTATAGAGATTCAAGCCGACGGCGCTGGCACCTTCACCACCGACCTCTCTTCGCTCTTCAACCACGACGCACCCTCCGCCACCCAGCGCCGCCTGACCGTGGAGTACACCACGCACCCCATCTGGAACGTCGTCCAAGCCCTGCCCGCGCTTCGCGAGGCGCAGTACGATGACGTACTCTCCCTCACCTCTGTCTTCTACGCCAACACCCTCGCCGCGCACATCGCCGCCACCACTCCACGACTCCACGACATCATCCAACTCTGGAAGCAGCAGGCGAGCTCCCCTGCAGGCAGCTCCTCTACGGGTCCCCTCTCACAGAACGACGACCTCAAGCAGCTCATCCTCGACGAGACTCCCTGGCTGCGCGAAGCCGACAGCGATACAGAACGCCGCGCACAACTCATCGACCTCTTCAACGAGAACCTCCTCAACAGCCGTATTGGCGGCACCCTGCAACGCCTCAGCCAGCGGCAGGAGTCCGACGGCGGTTTCGCCTGGTTCCCCGGAATGCGCAGCAGCGAACTGATGACACGTCTCGTTGCCATAGAAATCACCCGCCTTCGCAGTCTCACCGACAACTTCTCCTCTCTCCCCGCAGACTCGCGACAGAGTGCCAACAATCTCTTGCACCGCGCTTTCGCGTTCATTGCCAAGGAGAACAATAAGATGATTCAGGAGATGAAGAAGGCTGAAGCAGAAGGCGCCACCATCCATACGGGCGCACTGATGCACCTCCATTATGTCTATATCTCTCAGCGTGCCGGCGTTAATCTCACCAAGAGCCAGAAGGCAGACGTCCGCTATCTTCTCGACCACCTGAAAGGGACGGTAGCAGGAATGACTAACGACGAACGCGCCGTGGCTGCTATCATCCTGAAGGGCGACGGTCGCGACCGCGATGCCCGCCTCTATTTCGACTCCATGCGTGAGCACATGACGACGACCACAAACCACGGCACGTTCTTTGATTACGCCGGAGGCAGCTTCACCCCCACGGGTCATAAAGTCCTCATCCACACGGCAGCGATGGAAGCCGTGCGAGAGCTGACGCCCGACGACCAGCCTCTCAACAGCGGTCTTCGCCGTTGGTTGCTCCAGCAGAAGCGCACCCAGATGTGGGAGTCTTCCATCTGCACTACGGATGCCATCTACGCCCTCCTCCACGGCACCGCAGCAGCTGCTGACCTCCAAAGCACTGCTAAAGACCACCTCACCCTAAACTACTCTGGCCGCAAGGTCAGTGTGCCCGCAGGTTCACCCAAAGGAACCTCTGCGGCCTCTGCTCCTGCTGCCCTCGGCTACATCCGGGAGACCTACGTCGACGGTGCCGCACCACGTTCCATCACCGTGCAGCGCAACAGTCCTTCTGAAGCATGGGGCGCCGTTTATGCACAGTACCTTACGCCCATTTCTGAAGCCTCGGCACATGCCTCCGGGCTTACCATCCGTCGTGAGTTGAGCAACACAGCCCCACACCTCGGTGATAAGTTCACGACCCGCTACATCATCACTGCTGACCGCGACTACGAATATGTCTGTCTACGTGCCGACCGCCCAGCAGCCGCCGAACCTGCAGAGCAACTTTCCGGCTACCGCTACCAAGGAGGTCTGGGCTACTACCGCGCCGTACGCGACGCCCACACCGATTATTTCTTCGACCGTCTGCCCAAGGGCACATACGTCCTCGAAGAGACTTCCTTCATCGATCGCACTGGACACTACACCACAGGACTCTGCCGCATCCAGTGCCTCTATGCACCCGAGTACGAAGGACACACGACAGCAGTGGAAGTGGAAATTGAAAATTGAAAATTAAGCTGCGCATCGCCCGTGAGACCCAGTTAAAATGAAAATCGTAAAATCGTCAAATCCGTAAAATCGTCAAATCCATACATGCCTCTCATCCTCATCACCAACGACGACGGTTATCAAGCCGCAGGAATTCAAGCATTGGCGCGCGCCGTTGCTCCCTTTGCTGAAGTATATATCGTGGCTCCGGACGGTCCCCGTTCCGGCGCCGCAGCCTCCATCACCTGCACCACGCCCGTCAGCTACACTCCCCTCGCTAAAGGACTGTATGCCTGCACAGGAACTCCCGTGGACTGTATCAAGCTCGCCCTCGAACAGATCGTGCCGCGCAAGCCCGACCTGCTCCTCAGCGGCATCAACCACGGCGACAACGCCAGCGTCAGCGTACACTACAGCGGTACGATGGGCGCTGTCTATGAAGGGTGCATGAAGGACATTCCCTCTATAGGTATCTCGCTCTATCTCCAGCGAGGTCAGCGCTATGAGGACAACCCCGTCAGCGACGATACGCTCTCCGCCATTGCGTCCCTCTGTCAGCGCGTGCTCCAACAGGGACTGCCACAAGACGTCTGTCTGAACATCAACCTCCCCGTTGCCCACAAGTTCCGCGGCTGGCAGATATGCCGTCAGGCGCGTGGCCGCTGGAGTGCCGAATGGATCACAGCCTCCAATCCCCGCGGCCAGCAGTCTTTCTGGCTCACGGGTCAGTTCACCGACCTCGAGCCCGAAGCCACAGATACGGATTTCGCCGCCCTGCGCGCCGGCTACTGCTCCATCGAGCCTGTAACGGTAGACACCACCGCCTACGCCGCAATTACCACTCTTCAAGATTTAATCCCATAGGCCCCTTAAGGTCCATGTGTCTCATCCTATGAAATACTACATCATCGCAGGCGAAGCCAGTGGCGACCTCCACGCCTCCCATCTCATCACAGCCCTGAAAGCCGAGGACCCCAACGCGGAGTTCCGTGGCTTCGGTGGCGACCTGATGCAGGCTGCGGGGATGACCCTCGTCCGCCATTATCGCGATCTCGCTTATATGGGCGTTGTCGATGTCCTCCTCCACGCACGCACTATATTAAGTGGTATGCGGCAATGCAAGGACGACATCATCACCTGGCAACCCGATGTGGTCATCCTGGTCGATTATCCTGGTTTCAACATGAAGATTGCCCGCTTCGTCCACGATCGTACCCTCTGTCCCGTCTACTACTACATCGCTCCTAAACTTTGGGCGTGGAAGGAGTGGCGCATCACGGCCCTGCGGCGCGATGTCGATGAGATATTCTCCATTCTTCCTTTCGAAGTCGATTTCTTCGAGGGCAAGCACCACCTTCCCATCCATTATGTCGGTAATCCTACGGTGGACGAGATAAGTGGAATAAGACCCGGCAGACCCTCCCCCCAGCTCCTCCCTTGTAGGGAGGGGGGTGGGTCTGCCGGGGCTCTCTCCCTCCTCTGCGGCAGCCGTATCAATGAGGTGCGCGACAACCTCTGGATGATGCTTGTCGCCGCTGCGCCGTACGATGCAGACTACAACATTCAGATTGCCGGGGTGGCTGTCGTTCCGCGCGAAGTCTATGAGCAGAGCATCTTAAAGGCTGAGACCGTTCTTGGACGTAAGATTCGTGCAGACCTCGTCTTCGATTCCACCTACCAACTCCTCTCCCAGGCCACGGCAGCCCTCGTCACAAGCGGTACTGCCACCCTGGAGACCGCACTCTTCCGGGTGCCTCAGGTGGTCTGTTATGCCAAACGCTATCCCTGGCTTATGGCTACTGCAAAGAAGATTCTCCTCAAGATTCCCTATGTGTCGCTCGTCAACCTGATTGTCGGACGCGAGGTCGTGCCCGAGGTCATCCTCACCGATATGAACCCGGAGGCCATCCGGCGCCACCTCATCAATATCCTCCCCGGCGGCTCTGCCCGCGAGGCACAACTGCAGGGCTACGAGGAGATGGCGGCCCGACTCGGCGAACCTGGAGCTCCGCAGCGCGCTGCCAAACTGATGGTGCAACTCTTATCCCAAGATTAGAACCCTCATGGAGATGAATCTGTTTCATACGTCGTCGGACACTACTCACCTCCCCACAAGGGAGGCGCAGGGGGGCGGATCTCTTTCTCTGCTCGCCCTCAACAGCCTTGTCCGTGCCGCTATCGAGCAATCCCTGGATGACGAATACTGGTTGGAAGCCGAACTCTCTGAAGCGCGACTCGCCTCCAACGGCCACTTCTATGTGGAGTTCGTACAAAAGGACGACAGCGGACGCACCCTCGTCGCCAAGGCGCGCGGTGTCGCGTGGGCACGTACCTATAATATAATAGCCCCCCTCTTCGAACGGGCTACCGGCGAACGTCTTCGTGCCGGGATGAAGGTTCGGGTGCTCGTCAGCATTGAATTCCATGAACTCTACGGCTACTCGCTCACCATTCAGGATATAGATCCCACCTACACCCTCGGGGACATGGCTCAACGCCGTCGCGAGATTCTGGCCCGCCTGGAGGCAGACGGCATCCTCGAAGACAACTGCCAGCTGCCGCTACCCACCCTGCTGCGTCGCATTGCTGTCGTGTCTTCCGCTTCGGCTGCCGGTTACGGGGACTTCTGCGACCAGCTGCTAAACAACGACTATGGTCTCTATTTCTCCCTTCGTCTCTTCCCCGCCGTCATGCAGGGAGCAAACGTCGAGGAAAGTGTGCTCGCTGCCCTCGCCGCCATTTGCGACGAAGCCGACAGCTACGACTGTGTGGTCATCATCCGTGGCGGGGGAGCCACCAGCGACCTCTCGGATTTTGACACCTACAACCTCGCGGCAGCAGTCTCGCAAATGCCTCTTCCGGTGATTGTAGGCATCGGTCATGAGCGCGACGAGACCGTGCTGGATTTCGTGGCACACACCCGCGTGAAGACCCCTACTGCTGCCGCCGCATTCCTCATCGATTATCAGGCGCAGCACCTGGTTCGCCTCGAAGAGCTCAGCCGTCGTATCCGCCAGAGCACCGCCCTCCGCCTGCAGCGCGCCAGAGCCCGTCTGGACCAACTCACCACCTCGCTGCCCAGCACCTTCATCCTCATTACCGAGCGGCAGCGGCACCGTCTGGAACGCATCACCGACCGCCAGTCCACCGCTCTCACGCGCCAACTCGAGCGCGAGCGGCACCGTCTGGAACTCCTCGGTCAGCGCCTCAAAGCCCTCTCGCCCGAGCACCAGCTGCAACGCGGCTATTCCCTTACCTTCGCCAACGGCCAGCTGCTCCGCACTGCCGCCAATCTCGCTCCCGGCACGCAACTCACCACCCGACTTGCCGACGGCGAAGTCACCTCCACCGTTTAGCAAATTGCTAATCGTTAACCCGTTAATCCTTAATAATTCTAACCTCTTTAATCCTTACAGTTATGAAAATCGGAGTACCTAAAGAAATCAAGAACAATGAGAACAGAGTGGGCATGACCCCTTCGGGTGTCGCCGAGTTAGTACGTCGCGGACATCAAGTGTTCGTACAGCACACAGCTGGGGAGGGCAGCGGCTTCAGCGACGAGGCCTACGTGAAAGTCGGAGCACAGATCCTTCCGTCCATCGAAGACGTATATGCGAAAGCCGACATGATTGTGAAGGTCAAGGAACCCATAGCACCCGAATATCCGCTGGTGCGCCAGGGACAGGTGCTCTTCACCTATTTCCATTTTGCCTGCGAGGAAGAGCTTACCCACGCCATGCTGAAAAGCGGCGCCACCTGCATTGCCTACGAAACCGTGGAACGCGACGACCGCTCGCTGCCACTGCTCATTCCCATGAGTGAAGTGGCGGGAAGGATGGCTGCACAGAACGGTGCCTACTACCTCCAGAAGACCAAAGGCGGCAAAGGCAAGCTGATGGCTGGCGTGCCTGGTGTGAAACCCGCAAAAGTGCTAGTGCTGGGAGGCGGCACCGTAGGCGAAGCGGCAGCCCGCATAGCTGCAGGAATGGGAGCAGACGTCACCATTACCGACGTGTCGCTGCCCCGTCTGAAACAGCTGGCAGCCGAACTGCCCGCGAATGTGCATACGCTCTACTCCTCAGAGCACAATATCCGTCAGGAACTGCCCACCGTGGATGTCGTCGTCGGCTCGGTGCTCATTCCCGGCGATGCAGCCCCCAAGCTCATCACCAAGGATATGCTCTCGCTGATGGAACCCGGAACGGTGCTCGTGGATGTGGCCATCGACCAAGGCGGCTGCTTCGAGACCTCGCACCCCACCACCCACAGCGATCCCGTTTACACCATCGATGGCATCGTTCACTACGCCGTAGCCAACATCCCCGGAGCCGTGCCCAACACCTCTACGATCGCACTCACCAACGCCACCCTTCGCTACGCAATCGCCCTCGCCGACAAAGGCTGGCAACAGGCCTGCCGCGATGACCGTTCGCTCTTCCGAGGTGTCAATATGACCGATGGCAAATGTACCTACGAGGCCGTAGCTAAAGTATGGGGTCTGGACTACACGCCGCTCACGCTATAGTCCCTCTCCCCTCTATCCAAACTCGAATCGGTCATTAGAAACCACACAACTCTGTTCTAATGACCGATTCTATTTTATCTTTTTACAGAAAAACAAGAAAACAGCACCCTCCATTCCAGCCGTCAACCCGAAAGGTATTAAAAGAAACTTCGTGTATCACTGGTGAGCCTCGCTGAGACATATATACGTGAGGGCTAAGACGTATATACGTAAAGGCCGAGACGTATATACGTAAAGCGCATGACGTATATACGTGTGACTTTAACTAGAATAGGTACACACTTTGTTACCTATATTTACTATTGTTGTGCACACTTGTCTGTTTCTC
>Ga0265299_10000118_pt1 | contig 108348 bp, 146 predicted proteins | sample AusTroGonzalo_MG_4_FD_193485 | JGI IMG/M metagenome (GOLD analysis project Ga0265299, IMG submission 193485) | Bovine rumen microbial communities from tropical cattle in Woodstock, Queensland, Australia - Gonzalo_02 | ecosystem: Host-associated > Mammals > Digestive system > Stomach > Rumen ... | reverse complement strand
TCGCTAGATACAAAAGGAACAACATTTCTGAATATCAGAACATCTTTGAAAAGATTGGCATTTTCATCGCTAATCAAATCCTTCGTCTTATGGCTGATTTCAGGCTGTATAACATCGAGGCGAACACCTTCAATGTTCGAATCATGGTTTGGCTTGTAATCTTCATGATTCCCGTGATGCTTATGGTTGGGATTGCTATGGCAGCCTGTGTTAAATTCATTTTCTTTTAAAGCCTATGTGTGAATACTGCGAACACGAAACAAACGAAGAAGCAAAGCGTTTCCCCTTGTTCAATGACAACGGCAAGGCGGAAGCGTTTATCGACGAAGACAACTACCTATCTGTTTACACAGACAATGGCGAATGGGTTGGTGTAGCCATCAAGTGTTGCCCCATGTGCGGCGAACCGTTGAAGGGGGCTACCCAGTTTGACGATGAGCCTCCCGCTACCTTTGAACGGACAATGCAGGCTCCATTCCCGTATTAACACCTTGACAAATAAGGTGAAAAACTTATATTTGAATATAGAGGAATACCATGACTAACACTTACGTAAGAAACTGCATCCAGAACACGAAGAAGCATCTTCCAGATTACTTTGAAAAGTGTCTTCAACAGAGATTGAAGAATGGCATTGGTTCAACCACGGATTACGAAAACGTGTATGAAATGGAGCATGCGTTGATGGCTGCAGATTGGTCTCCGTGGATTGATAATGAAGGTGTGCTGGCCCCAGGTTGCAAGGGTTTCCTGACAAAGGATATCAAGGGCTATCATGGTATGCTGGATATCAACCAATTCCCTGATGATGCTCTCTGCTATTTTAACGACTTCAAGAAAACGGGGTTCCTGTCTTTGTGTATGAAGACCGACCAGCGTGAACGGGTTGACTTTACGATTTTGATTACGGGTCCCGAAGAAGGCATCGGCGATTGCATGTACACCTTCCATCCTGGCAATCCTGTCCCTGCTTCTACCTTCAAAAGCGGTGAGCTGAATGAAGAAGGACAGAAGAAAGCGTATCAGGATGGCGATACCATCACTGTGGGTGAAGCGAAAGCACTCGGTTTTAAACATGTAAAGGCAGAGTAAGAGGAAAATATGAGAGACCCTGAAAGACTCGAAACATTCTACGCCCAGTTGAAAAAGGTTCATCAGGAAAAATTTCCTGACTTGCGCTTTGGTCAGTTTATGTCGAACTTCCTTGGATGGCTCGCCCAGAAGCGAGATATATTCTTCCCCGAGGAAGATGAGATGCTGGTATACCTGAAACAGTATGCCCGTGGTCTTAAAAAGCCAAATGTTGCAAAGGCATTAGAGGCTGCAAAATGAGTATAAAGAGACGAATTCTGAACTATTTAAATTCAGATGACAGCATCGATATCATTATGGTGATTGCCTTTGCTATAACGATTGCAATCTGCGCTGTTGGGATTCGCCACGAAAAGAGTAAATCGGAGAATTGTGAGAAGGCTCATTATTCTACCACGGTGAAAGACCGTGCTCATGGCGGATTTGGATATGGGTTTGGATATAGTCTCAGGACGCACCGTTTTGGGTTTGGTTTTGGAACGGGTGGAATCAATTTTCATTAAGGGGTTATTATGAATGAAGAAGAATTCAAGCAGCTTTGCACGAGATATCTTCCAAAATGTCACTTTAAGGATGGTGGCACTTGCGGACTGATGTGTTATAATGGTGGTGATGATATTCACAATATCGTGGTCGCCCTTTTGCCTCGTGGCGAATTTGCTGTGTACGACAAATGGCGTGACATTACCGAAACATACGATGTTGACTATGTTAAGGATTGGCTCGAACATTGCAGCGGTGGCAGCAAGAAAAAGTAGTTTTTAACTAGGTATATCTTGACAGCCGTATTCTTTTTTGCTAAATTTGTTGCCATGAATAACGCAAACTGGACAAAATACTTTATTCCCCCGTTCCACAACGACGTTATCTGCGTCGATACAATATGGGATTCTACTGGCAACCGCACGACGAGTTCTAACTCCGATGCAGCATTTAAGGGCACGGCTGATGCTCATTTTCAGGCTATTGTAGCAGCAATGAATGCTAAGGTGAATGGCACGGCTAAACCCGATAAGATGTCATTCGGCTGTCCTGTGTATGAGGGCACCCAGAGCGATGCTGTGGTCAAGTTCAAAGCAGATGGGCAGGAAATTGAACTGGATGTTCGTGGCTGGGGTTTCTTGACTGGGCCGAAACGCCTTAACCCAAATGATGCCGCAGCTATTCAGGACGAATTTGGTAAATTCATTGTTGATTGTATACATTGGATTAACTCTGACGAAGACTTCTAACCATGAGGGTTGAATATGTTTACCCCGAAGATTGAGTTCCCGCTTATCCTTGAAAAGCAAGGTAATCCGTACAAGTGGGTTCCCCTGCATCCCGATGCGGACACTCTAACCGTACCGAAGATTTTCGGCGATGGGGCTAACTATATTTTCACAGGTAATGGAGACTTTTACGAGCTTGTTTGGCTTGATGCGAACACTCCGTTGGCGAAGTTGTCATCTCTCAATTGTACTCATTGGTTTACAAAACCGATTAAGAATGACGATATTCTCGACAACCACACTTGCCCAATATGTATGGACCATGGGGTTGAATATCTGGTCCGTATCAAAGAAAGGTGGCACTTTATCAGCACTGAAAGTTTGCTGCGTGACCACCTTCCAATCAAGTATTGGGCCAAGGAAACTGAACTATTCCCTATTCGCTAGGATAACTTTCATGGATAAAGAAGATATAATCGACATTATTCTGCGTGACTTCCAACCCTCAAAAACACGGGAAGAAGTACGTCCTTTTGTTGAACAATTCTTGTCATGGACGCCAGAAGAAGTTCTTGAAGATATGGACGAGTGGAATGCCGCAGAGGCTATTGCCGAATGTGCATGGGGATGAACAATGAGATATCTGCTTACACCAGATGACAGTCCTCCGCATCCGACAAGCGAAGATGATTTCAAGGTATGTATGAAATTGCTCCAGATGCAGATGCGTCGGCACAATGAGGAGTACAAACGGAAACACCCAGAACCGTACAAGCCGCTCATATACCTATATTCGGCCTAAGTGAACTTGTATTCCATAACGGTATAGTGACCGTAACTGGTCAGATTCTCTATCAGGAAATCCTTAATCCTTTCAATGTCCCTGATGAAGTCGTTTGTGTTGTAGAACGCAAACGCCTCTTTTGTATTCATGAGCTTTTTATCCTTTACGTGGTAAATCAAATCCTTGAACGGTCGTTCGTGGAACATGATATCGTGGATGAATGTGTCGTGGCGGTTCTTCGTGTTTTCCACGGCATTGATGGTAAGCTTGAAGTAATCGACAAACGGGAAGATGAGTCCATCCTGACCATCAACCGAGGTCAATGTACCAGTTGGTATCTGCTGTATTCCTTTTTGCATGACATTGTATTGACGCTGGCGGGCAATAATGTCGTCAGTTTCGCCGAGAATAAAACTCTTCATGTAGAGCGGATGTTCTACCATATTGTTCGCTGCAAAGTAAATATATTTAGATACCATAAGACTTCGTTTAGACCTCGCTATAAACTATATTCTGAAAAGTGGATTTCAACATGACCGACCTAAGTTTATCAATAAAACAGCCAATGGACAATGTCTATCGTATCATAGCCTACCCAGCCTATGCAAAAAAGGGTGAACCTGGGGTGGCTAAGGCCCTTGTAGTCAAGTCTGGTAATGTCAATTTCCTATGTGATTTTGCCGTGAAGGAGTCTGAGCGGGGCCACGGAATTGGAACTCGCTTTCTTGAAATGCTGCTTGACCAGTTCTATATCAACTGCCTTACAGTCGAGAAGGAAAACGAAATCGCCAAGCACATGTACGAAAAGGCGGGTCTTACTGCGGGTGAACCAGTTGATATAACCTTGTTTAACAACAATGCTACAATAGACCAGCATTGCATCTTTATGTCATCCTGTGATGTCAGTGATGACGAAAAGAGGGCGTTGGCAAACCTTCTGAATGAAGTTACCATGAAACTTTTCAAGAGCGTCTATGTAAATAAATATAACGCACCTGACTTGGATATAGATGCATTAGTTAATGAGATAGGCTCCTGAGTTGTACGGCTGGTTGAGCAGGCTGTTCTTTGCCTTGCTGTTGAGCTGGTTGCTTGGTTGCCTGTGCATCATTTTGCTGTTTCGGTTGTTCCTGCTTTTCATCGGGTTCTTCTTCGGCAGTTGCTATCTTCAAACCGAAGTATTTTTGAAGCCTTTGCTTAACATCATCGACCACTTTTTGGTCGGCGAATTTTCCGTTTACTTTGAGCAGCGGGGCGATTTCTTCATCAAAGTTGATTGGTTTATCTGATTTGGTATACTGGTTAACTTCATCTATGATTGCCTTGGCGTTTTCACCAAACTGGGTTGCCAAAGCCTTTTTGACATTTTCTTGACATCCTTTGAGATAGTTGTCGAATTGTGCCATCAGCTTTTTAGAATCTATCTGGTCCTCGCTTATATTGTTTTCTTGCTGTGCGGGCTCTTGTTTCTGTTGCTGATTACCCTGCGGTTGCCCTTGTTCCTGAGGATTCCCCTGAGCATTTGGCTGTGCTTGCCCTTGTGCCTGAGGATTCGCCTGAGCATTCGGCTGTGCTTGTCCTTGTTGAGGTGTAGTTTGTGCCTGTGCGTTCGCCGTAGGCTGAGCCTGCTGCGGGTTATTCTGCGGTGTGGTGGCGTTCTGTTGCTTCGCCGCTTGTGGTTGAGCAGGTTGTGCTGGCTGCGGCTGCTCTGCTTCCATGCAGATGTTCCGTATGGAAATAATATCATCCATGACGCATTTAGGAAGATTCAGTTTACGTAGTGATGATTCGAATAATGTCATATATGCCAGCAAAATCTTAATCTGACTATAGTTTATAGCCTCGGGTAGATTATAAATGAAAAACCCACGGGATAACCCGTGGGTGTATGTTAATGCGTTTATGGTAGATTAGCCTTTTTTACCTTTCTTCTGCCTGTATCGGAGAACTGCAACTTGTGCGTTCATCTGAGCCTTGTTGTATGCTGTTTGTTCATTATTTCCTTTCTTTATATATTCCGCCTGAGCTTTCTGTTCGGCATCGTCATAAACCTTCTTCTCGTCTGGGGGAAGATTCATGTAAGATACCTTTCCTGACAGGTACTGTGTCGAACCTTGGGTTTGCTTCGGGTTCTGCTGTTGCTGTTGAGCCTGCTGTTGCGGTTGAGCTTGTTGCTGTTGTGGTTGTGCAACCTGTTGCTGCTGTTGTGGTTGTGAAACAGCGCCTGATGTGCGGACTTGGCTTGGCTCCCTTGTCATGCCCTTTTGAGCTTGCTGTTGAGCCTGCTGTTGCTGTTGTGGCTGTGCGGCATTTTGAGTTTGATTATTGTTTCCCATGTTGTCAATCACCTTGTTGAGTGCGGCCTGACCTTCTTTGGCCCATTCGCCTTTTTGCATCTTGGCGAGAGCCTCCCTTGCTGCTTGGTCAGCCTTTTCAACTATCATGCTTTTGGGTGTCTTTTTATCGGCAGAGTATATTGTGATGTAATTCTGTTTGGTCTGGTCGAAGAACTTCTTTTCAGCGGCGTTTCGTGGTCCGTTGGTTGTATATGCAGTCTGTTGTCCACCCTTCTGTACATTAGTTCCTGCATTTGTCTGCTGTCCACCCTTCTGTACATTAGTTCCTGTATTTACTTCCTTCTGTTTCTGTTGCATTGCGGCAATCTGATTTTGAGTTCCTTGCGGGTTCTGCCTCTGGAAAACTGGGGCGATACCGTACTGCTTCCAGTTATTGTATTCTTGCTGGGAGATTATGTTGTTTTTAAGGAATTTCTGAGCCTGTGCTTCGTTAAACTTCTTGGAAGTTACATTTTGTGCCTGTTGCTGCGGCTGTGCTCCTTGCTGTTGAGCTGGCTGTGCATTTGCGGGAACCTGAAGGTTACCGCTGAATACAGATGCTACCTGCATATTAGCCTTCTGCAATGCGGCGAGCGTCTGCTTTCCGATGAGGCCATCCTGAGATACACCTAGCTGAGCCTGTGCTGCTTGCACTTTTTTCTTTGCTTCGTTAAGGAGTAGGTTGAATGCTTCCTTGGTGTCATTGTCCATCTTGCCTGTTGCATTGATGTTTTCTGTTGCCTGAATTGCCTTGATTGTGTTAGGACCGAGTACGCCATCAGTAGCAAGTTTCAGGTTTGGATTCCTTGAATTTAGGAAATACTGCACGGTTGCGACATCTGCACCTTTCCTGAACTGAGCTTGCTGTTGAGGCTGTGCGGCATTTTGAGCTTGCGGCTGCTGGTTCTGCTGTTGCTGCGGAGCCTGCTGTTGCGGTTGAGCTTGCTGCTGTGGTTGTGCAGCTTGTTGTTGAGGCTGCTGGGTCTGCTGTTCGGTGTTTTGTGTGGCAGGGGCAGCTTGTTGTGGGAAAACATTATAGGATGACGGGTTATTGAAATCCATCGCCTGCGGTATATTACGCTGACGAGCTGGGTCTACTTCTTGTGCGGCAGGTGCAGCTTGCTGTTGAGGCTTCTGGCTCTGCTGATTGTCCTTAAACACCATCGGTTGAGACGGTTGCTGCTGTTGCGGTAGAGCCTGATAATTCCACTGTTTGTTGATGGATTCTTTTTGCTCTGGTGTTACGGCTTGCTGGTTTCCTTTATTGGAATCAGTCTTAGCCTTCGCATCTTCAATCAGTTTCTTACCCCTTTCACGGTCTTGTTCGGACATTGGGGTGTAACCCTTGTCGTCCTTGTCGTCCTTCTTATCCTTGTCTTCCTTCTTGTCCTTCTTGTCCTTCTTGTCCTTATCGTCTTCCGCTTCTAGGCATATATTGTTAATGTCCTTGATTGCGGTCTTCATCTCCGCTGGGATATTCAGCTTGTCAATAGAAGCTTCAAAAAGAGATTTAAGCATATAGATACCCTATATTGTATTCTGAATCTAGTTTATACCGTCATTTCCATTAGAGCAGTTTTTGTAGGCGTTTCTGGGCTTGCAGTTCAAGCATATCACCCCACTTTGGACCAAACTTGGAGTCAATACGACTACGGTATTCTTTTACCTTTTCAAGCACAGCCTGTTTAAGTGCATCGCTATCCAGACTTCCATTACTATTGTTACCGACTTCGGACAGGGCCAAATTTATAGTGTCCTGAATGGACTTCATGGCGGCATCTTCCTGCTGCCTGCGTCTTGCTTGTTCCTCAGGATTAAATGTCGGCATGGATGAGTCGCTTTCAAGACATATCTTTCGCAACTCGATTACGCTTTGCTTCATCGATGGGTCGATGTTTAACTTGTTGATTTCGGACTCGAAAAGGTTCATTGTGAGTTCTCCTAATTGGCCTCAACCGTATTGAGGGCTATCATTGTTTCGCTAAAATTGGTCTTTACACCGAACATTCCCTTGTCTCCCTTGTCATAGAGGGCGAAATAGAACGAATAGATGGTTTCCTTGTTCGGGTTGATAACGTCCGATACGAACGTCTTGTACTTGCTTGCCGTATGGTACGTGAAGTATAGCCTGCCGTTCATCATTCCCCAGTCGAACCAAACTTCGCCCTCTGGAATTACCGTTCCGTCGGAAAGGGTGGTTTCATCGTTGCTGAGGTACTGGAAGATGGTATCACCTGGGGTGTCCTCTACAAACTGGATGGTCGCCTTGAATGTATATGACGACTCGATGTCGCCCTTGGCGTTGTCACCAAACCAGTTGAGAATCTTGCTCCAATCAACGTAGTCTTCGACGGCATATCCGCCTTCGACTTCCTGCCCGTTGCCAGGGGCTATGTTCGGAATGAACTTTCTCGTATCGTCATTGACGGCAACAAAGTCACGACCGAAACCACTCAGGTCGCTTTCGTGCGGGGTGTCGTAATCGAAGTTGAAACGGAGTAGGTCAAACGACGGAACTTCTGCAGGTCTCGTAATGTCGTCCGTAACCGATTCGCAATAGGTGTAAATCGGGATGCCATTTTGGTCAAAATCCTTTGGCAGTACGTAGTAGTCGGGCGATGTTTCATTGTCTGTCTGTGGGTTATCGACTGTTTTTGGGTCATCATAAGGAACCCCAGGAGTCTCCGAGTTGTACTCGTCAACCCCGCAAAGTTTCAACCCTTCGTGGTAAGTCGTTGTCGTGAAACGGTCAAATAGCAGGAGCTGTTTTAGAGACACATCCTCGTAGTATTTGGAACCGTCGGCATCCTCTTTTTGCATCAGTGTCGTAGACAGAGTATGCAAGATTGAGTAACCTTCCCTGATAGTGGGGCACACGGTTTCCCACAGCTTTTTCTTCTGCTGGATAATGTCGCTCGGGTAGACAAGTAGCTGTTCCCTGTGGATAAGGTCTTCGTCGATATTGAAGTTCATCTCGGCGTACTTAATCATCTCTGGTGTCTCGTACGGCCTGTGGTACACTCCGTAACAGTCAATCGGGTAAGTCACCTTGTAAACCTGTTGTTGTGCATCGGCGTCGGTAACTTCATCATTAAGTTCTGTCGTATTGCTATTGACGACCACGATAACTGGTCGAGGTATCTCTGGTGCGAAATCCCACTCCTTGATTACAATAGTCCTGTACTCGTTGAAATAGGGCTGGATATTTTCTTTTATCTGTAAGATATCGGATATGTTGTCCGCCTGAAACTGCAACTCGAAGTGGAATACGTAAGGTGTCGGCTGGATGTCCCTAATCCATCGGTCTGCCGACCTACTGAAAATCTCTCTCGCATAGGTTGGCTGCGGCCTGTTGCTCGGGTCAGGGGCGTCGCTTACAAAACGGACTGACCCTATCGGATAGGGTACGGTCTGCTGTTTGTACTGGGTTGATGACCAGAAGTTCGTAAAGTTGGCGTTGTTGTGGGTGATGAGGGGAATTTTCGCACTCCTAGAGTAGTCAACACGATTCATGTCATCATACTTGTTGACATACATGTTGTTGAACATGTCCATAAGTCCAATTAGGATTTTCTCAACAGTGCGAACGTAGTAAAAAGGTCTCATATCGCCTCACATAATCACAGAATAGTTTATAACCTGGGCTGCCAGAATCCGACTTTATAAACTATTTCTGAATACTCACGGACGTTTCATGACCAAAGAAGACCAATTCCGTCAGGCCATATCACAGCTTGGCCTCCCCAAAGTACAGCTAGAAGCGATTTGCGACCTCCACTCTACCGTTTACGAAGCGATTGACTGGAAAGGAATGTACGACAAGTTGTCTAATCTGGACAATTATCCTAGGGTTAAGAACGCAATCAAGGTAGGTGCTGCCGCTCTTGCTGGTGTTGGCCCTATCGGCGGTGTGTACAACACGATTAACGGGGTTCCTGAGGCTAATGACAAGGTCATTGAACAAAAGTATGAAAACCTTCCTGAAAGAGACACTTCCTTTGTCGAACCCATTCCCATCAATACATCTACTGTGCAGGCGGTTGATAATGATGCTGACGAGAAGCAGCGTGATACGGTGGAATTGAATCAAGGTGGAGAAGATATGGAAGGAATCAGGGATGGCTTTACCGTGAAATTCCCTGACGCAACCGCAGCTTCCTCACCCGATATTGCAATGAGGAAGTTCATTGAAGCAAACCTTTCAGAAAATTTCAAGAACAGGACTACACCTAAACAGCAAGCCGCCCACATCGACCGAGTCCTTAAAGCTGTCAAGAATACGGCTAAGGTTACTGCCAGCAGGGGTATCGGCGAGGCTGAACTGATTGCTCTTATCTGTGTAGAGAGCATGTTTAACGACAAGCCGCAGACTTCATACTATAAGGGAATTGCACAGCTCGGACCTGATGCTATAAAGGACGCAAGGACTCATGCAGGGAAGTTCGGGCTGGGTTCCGCACCTATGAGAGATGCGGAGATTGTTGAAGATGCAATCAACATGGCTGCAAGTTACCTGCTGCGAATCATGTACACTAGCGAGCGCAGCAACAAGGTCATTATGGTAGATGGTAAGGAGCAAGACAAAAAAGAGTTTGGTGACATGAGGTTTGTCTTCGCATGCTACAACGGTGGCATCGGAGATTTCCCGAACCAGTTCGACCATAACAAAGATGTGAGCATCCCTCAACTGTATCGAAAAGTCCTTCGTGGCGAAATGACTCCTAAACAGGCGAAGGATGTAAAGGGCAGCATGAGAGAGGCCCTTACCTACCCGACCAAGATATTCAAGGTTCTTGATTACCTGAAAAGTATCGGTGTCCATACGAATTTCGGTTCAGAAGGTTATATTTATAGCAAAGCGAAGAGGTGAGTCTATTGAATTACTTGGCTATCTATTACGGTATAATCAGGAAGGCACAGAAACGGGAATATGTAATAGGGGAGCTATGCGAAAAGCATCACATAACCCCAGTTTCGTGTGGCGGTAGCAACAAAAAGACCAATAAAGTAGAACTTACACTTAAAGAACATCATATCTGTCATCTTCTAATGCTTCGGGCTGGCATCTGCACGTCGTATTATTTTTCAAGACTTTCGTCAAAACAATATATTTTTATGAAAGAAATGGAAAAGACAAAGTATGAACGCAGCAAGCACAAACAGAAAACCCGAAGACGTTACAAGGCTCGCCAAGTATCTCTTGTTTAAATACGCACCTATTACGCATGCGGTTCTCGGATATGCCGAGTTCGTCTTTGATGATGTCAACACGGTGGCAAGCGCCGTAGAGAACGGCAAGCTCTATGTCAAGATTAACCCTGATTTCGTATCTACGCTCGAACCTCAGGAACTTGCGGTGATTTTCTATATCGAGGCCGTCCGAATCGGTCTCGGCCATGTGACCACCCGTCTATACAGCAACAAGCAGATATCCTTGATGGCATCTGACCTGATTGCCCTAAGAATGGGCCTGTGTTCCGATATTGGGGTGAACAACACGGCTTACGGCAAGATTTTGTCTAAGGTTTCTAAGTTGGAGACCAACGTAAACAACCTCTATTTCAGCAAGTTCTACAAGGAATACGATTACAGGAATGCGAGCATCGAAATCCTGTACAATTTGCTTACCGAGGGCCAGAATGGTGGTCGAAATAACGACGGCGAGAAGAGGGATGACTCCAGTAAAAAGAACCCGTCTGGCGGAATGTCTACCTACCTGAATGATGAAACTAGGGCCGACGAGTGGAATGCCGAAAGCAGCATAAACGAAGCGGTTGAACAGGCGGCTGTTAACGGGGGCGGAAGCTGGGGAACGGCTGATGCCAACGGTGTGATTAGCATGCTGTCGAAAGCGGAAAAGAAGGTACAGGGTCGTACGATAATCAGAAAGTTTGTGTCCCAGTCTGTTGAATGCGGGTGGCGTGAATGTAGGTTCAAGAGGAACCGTCGTTTCGATTTGATGTACCCCGGTCATATTGCCGAGTACAAGTCGAAACTGCTTGTTGCGGGCGATGTCAGCCGTTCGATGCCTACAAGTGCCGTTTCTAGGATAATTTCCCTGATTTTGGCCGTTGGAAAGGATGTCGATATTGATTATTGCTGGTGGAATACCAAATGCACCAAGCCCGTCCATTTGACCCCTATGATGAAAAAGAAGAAGCAATTTGCCGTTTCCACTGGCGGTGGAACCGACTGCAACTGCGTTTTCCGAATGCTGGACACCTGCCGAACTAGGTATAACGGCATAGTTATCGTAAGCGACATGGATTTCTATCCCGAGCTTAAACTATGCAAAAAGTACAGGGTTGGCAAGATACTGTGGGTTAAGACGTGTCCAGACAGGGACCCTCCCAAACAGTATGCCCGAAAAGTCGTGGACTTGAACGAATTGGAACAGTAAATTTTGAATCTGTTTTTTGTGCGTGGTTATAAACTATTTTTGATTGAATTTATCGGCTAGACTATGACACTGGAACGACTGACGAAAGAAATTGACGTATTGACCTATAACGCAAGAAGCGTCCTGAACGCATTGATTAGGTCTGTACTCAGATATGGTACATCAAACGGATACACTGTTACAAAGAGTTCCGTCGAACTGACGCTGACCAGAAACGACATTTATCTCCTTTACAGGCTGTATAATGAATGGGCTGGCCTCGGTTTTGAAAAGGATACCTTTGAGGCCGCATGCGACAATGTGCGTGAAAAGTTCATGCCCGCTGCGAATGCCAACCCGCTCCTTGTCGCCGATGCCGATAGCGACGAGCTGCTTCATGCGGTGGTTACCCACTCGAAGATTTTGTATCTGAATTCCAGCAACAAGAAGGAAGATAACCAGTATTGGATTGACCAGATTATCAACGCAGCCGATAAAACCGTCATCCTGAATTCATCTCCAATTCCTCTCAACCTGAGAACCCCTGTGTTCGACGAGAACATGGAGGTGGACAAGTATTCCCAGTATGAGACGTACTTGCTTCCGATGGGCTACTACATGTCCCTTATCCTCGGTTCTGCGGGTGATGAGGTTGACCATGTTGCTGGCGGAAGAAACTGGTGGTTTGATGTCGATAATGAGTTCAAGGTAAGCGCCCCAAATATCGTTCTCGGTGGAGACGACGGTACTGACAGGTTTACATACAGAAGTGCCGACGAGCCTTCCAGCGGAGGTGTCTACACCTCTTATGGTTACAGTCTTGCCTATGGCTATAATACGAAACTGCGTGGTCTTCACGATACGGTTGGCGGTTGTTCCACCTTCGTTTTTGGTAACGATTCACACGGAATATCCCATAACTCAATGATACAGGCAAGGTACGCAGGTATCTACGCTGGTTTGAATAACCAAGTTCATGAAGATAACGGAATGACAGCAGGCGGTGAAGACCTTGTTGTTCTCGGTAGTCACGGATTTGCGGCAAACCGTTTCAACACGGTTGGATTCCCTGGCATGCTGTTCAAGGTTCCTAATCTCACAAAGATTGACGAGAACTGCGAAGTCGTGACAAACGTATGCGCCCCAGAAACATCAAAGACGCTGACAAAGTACAATCCGACCAACATTCTTGATATCTACGCCAACCAGAATGAGTTGACTCCAACCACTTGGTCGAACTTCAAGGTCGGTGACGAAGTTATCATCTATGACCAAACCATTAACGGAAAGAACTATCTGGACTGGTTCGGTGTCGAACTCCGCCACCAGATAACGTCAATCACTGGAATAGAAGACCACGGTTCATACACAAGGTTCATCCTTAAAGACAACATCAGGTACAGCGAAATAGGTGTCGATGGTGGTCGTGTCGCAAGGTACAGTTCTAACGATTACACGAGCTATACTTACGAATATTCTGGTTCGTCATCTGGAAAGACCCGTAGGTACTTCGGTGCAAACTCTACCGCATTGAACTACCTGACGATAGCTGCTGGGTTTAACCAGACTGTCGCAGGATGCGCCAACTACCCGATGGTCAACCCGAACTTCATTGTGGGTACTGGTTACATCCCAGAAGGTGACGAAATCCAGACCCAGTATGTCGGTCTCGGTGTGTTCGGTAGTGATTCTGACGGATATATTCACAGTAAGGTATATCGTCAGAATTCGTTCATGGTGGCTAGGGATTATATTCAGGCTGCAACGAGTTCATACCTCATGTTTGGCATGGTCAATGACCAGAACCAGACTGACATTGCCCACTGGGTTTCTACGACGGATAACAAGAACCACCGTGAAATGTACTTGGAAGCCGTAGACGGCTCTCTTGAAGTTGCATGCAATGACCCGAAGGACAAGACTCTTGATACCGATGACTATCAGCAATACCATACGAGCCATATCGGCCTAAGCAATAACAGGATGGTTATTGGTAGGTTTACTGACCGTTCGAAGGATGCCGACAAGAGCTGTCTCGCTGCAATCAATTTCTATGACAAGACTTGGTTCGCAGACCATGGCGATGTGAACTCCAATAAGATGCCTCGTAACACCGCACTCGAACTCTTGGGTGAAAATGCTATCCGTGAATTGAAGACGAACTTCAATATCACGAACGGTTTCGTGACGAAGGATGGTTATATCTGCCAAAGCAGATACGCCCCAGAAGGAAGCTATGGCGTATGGCAGGATAACATCGTTGCTGGCGGTTTTTACTACGAGAGTGAATATATTGGTATAAGCAGTGCGAATACACTGTCGTTGTATTCTGCAGAAATGGTTCACATTGCCGCCAAGAGTAAGGTATATGTTGCTGGCCCTAGGTTGGAAATTTCAGCTTCCACATCAACCATTGGAACACTTGCTTTGACAGGCAATGCAAAGAGCCACTGCCATGACTGGGTTTGCGGTTGCGCAACTGTTGATAACAAGAAACAACCTGACTTCGCCCGTGTGATGTACGGTGGCTTCTTGATTGCAACCTCAAATGACGTGCATTATGGATGTACGAACTACATCTTGCCTGCCCGTGACGGATGTTGCTGGGGTCTTGATGAATTCTCTGCTGGCGGTTCAGTATCGGCCCACATCTTCTCGTCGGTCGGTGGAGACAACTCGAAGATTCCTGGCTACGATACAACGTGCAAGAAGGAATCGGTCAAGTTGATTTTGCCTGGACCTGGCCCTGTTGACCACGTTCACCCTGTGATGATGCGTTACAGGGAAGCCGAGGTTACCAATGGTCAGGAAACTAAACCTGAAATCATGCAGGTTGACAAACTTGCTCTCGTAGATGATATCGTCATAAGGCGTAAGCTTCATGGCGTTAATAACACTGGTGTAACAAAATGGGTAAAGATAGCCTCCGTGGGTGTTCCTAATCCTGTAAGCGGCGTACAGTGCTTTGTTGCAGCTTCATTTGTGGTTATGGCATCTGGCGCTCATGGATGTGCTAAACGAGAAGTTCATTTCAATCTCGTTGGTACTGGACCTAATGCCCAATATGTTGTCAAGAATTCGTATTCCATTGATAACAAAAGTCGTACATCAGGTTCCAACAATGCATGTGGAAAGGTGATAGCTGTAATGACTAACCAAACATCAGGCGCTCCGTCTGATACTATGCCAGCGTATTATGATATTTGGATGGAAATCTATGACCTTGATTTCTTTACCGTATATCCATCGAGCTTCACCGAAGGACAGGGGTATGTCAAATGGAAGGAAGCGGAATTCGCCCTAAAAGATGTTAAGGACGAAAACTGGGTGAGAAGTGGTGAGCCTACGCCGACGATTACTACCCGAACAGATAAAAAATTCGAGCTGGCGGTGTAACCTAATTTATTGGAGTTTTTATGGCACAGACTTTTTCAAACGCATTTCCTATTGAATCTATCGGTCGTGACATCGCAAGGAACAACTACAATTACGAATCGATTTTCAATGCCTTGATGGAATGGAATAATTCTGAAAAGGATTACCTCACGGTACGCCTGATGAAGAACAGCGCACCGTATTTCCATACATGGACGATTCCTACCAAGAAGGCCCAGTCCAAGACTGCAAGCATCTCTTTGGTAACTCCTGTTGCCTCAAAGGCGTTCGACCTTGATGGTGAGTACGGCATGGTTGCAGCTACTGATGCGACTGATGAAGGAAAGGATGATGTAGTGATTCGCCTCAATGTTGTCAACAATGGAAACACCCGTTGGAGGGCGTTCATTGATGCATTCATCTTTGACAGCAAAGAAGCTGCTGAAACTCTCCCGTATGCAATTTACCGCAATGCCGAAACGGAAGGGTACAGCCTATATGTGGTTGACTCGGCCAAGACTTCAACGGCAGATGCACAGACATCTCTCATGATTTCCGAATACAGTTCGAACACGTTCAAGCAAAAGAATCACGTTGTAATCAATGAGGGTTCAGTCTATGTGGTAACTGCTGGTGATGGCACAGAGTTGCTTCATCTTACAGACCTAGGAACATCAAAGGCTGTATATATCGGTTCTGTGTGGGCATCTGGAAAGTCATACAACAAGGGCGACCTTGTTGCCAAGAAAGACGAAAGCGAAAATTACCACCTGTTTGTAAACCTTGCCGATGACAATGCCAACCTTAGCGACCCTGCCGATTACTTGGGCACTCTGGTTGATGGCAGCTATGTTGATTATGCTGGCGAGGACCAGCTGTGGAAGGAAATCGTCCTTCTCCCGATAAGCAACGAGTTTAGCGTATCATCGGTAGTCAGGATGAAGCCAGACAATGACTTTATGGGCATTGTTCTGCAGAATGTAGGTTCGGATTATGCTGATATTGGCGTCAATATCGGTGTCGAAGGAAATACCAAGTACAAGATGCCTGACAGCACTTATGCTCGCAGGGTAGGTGTGTTCAATACGGCAAACTACTCAATGTTCCCGTATTCGACCGCTGATGCTTGGGTTGACGGAAAGACTTGTGAATATGACCCGAATGTTCCTATCACGGAGAGACAGGCATACAGTGCAAGCATGGTATTCGACCATTCAGCGGAGGATGTATCTACCGTCAACTACATCAATTATGACGGACCTGACCTTGACCAAGGTCTGTGTATCTACCTTCCCGTTCACGGAAAGTCCGATGACGGAACTGGCGAGAATACACCAGAGGACGGATATACCTTCGACTTCTTCTTCCGAATATGGCCGACCCCAGCATACAACGGGCAGTCTACCAATGACCTTATCATCAATAAGGCACAGATTTATGTGTACTCCGTTTATGATGCGGACGAGGCAAAGGGCGGCTCATGTACGCTTAACCCGATAGCGAAGTTCAGTATGGCAAGGCTCACAAACTTCTATGTGTACGATGAAAACATCGGTGTGCCTAACAGGCCCGTGATGTACCGTGCATCCTTCGTGTATTCAGCAACGGATGGCAAGTGGAAGCTGTTTGACTACTACCAGCTGCCAGACCATGTGTTCATCGGCCCTGTCGGCTTCGTTGACCCGACTAACAAGGGCATTATGGATGATACAAGACCTGGAAACGAGTACAAGGGCTATGAAACTGCTGGTTTCCCGATGTTTGCCGACCCGTTTGAAAAAACTTCGTTAGAACCTGTGTCAGAATAGACTTTAAAAAATGTAATTTAGTAGTGAAGGAAGGTCGAGATGTCATACAATTAAGTTGGCATCAACACCATGGAGAAAGATGCATACACGTTCAGAAATAAATAAGTTTCTACGATGCTATAAATGCACTGGAAACCAGAAGACGACAGCGCACGATTTTGCCGAATTTGCACATGTGGACCAGAAGGATAAGGCTGGTGGAACATTACTATCCCATATTGAGAGAGTTGTAGATTTTCTCGAAGAAAACGGTTATAGTGAGGAAGTTATCCTCGTAGGGTATCTACACGACATCTTGGATAACGGTGGGTTCTGCCAGACTGATTTAAGCATGTTCTTCCCCGAAGCTGTGTGGAAAGCTGTGAGCCACCTATCCCACAACAAGACATCTTGTCGTGAAGAGTATCTCAGCAAAATCATGGAAAACAAGTATGCCACCATCGTAAAGATTGGTGACTTGACTGACAACATGATTATCACACGCAAGGAATATCCTACTGACAGGGAATACTGGAAGACTTGCAAGTACAATCGAGAGATTGAACGTCTGACCAACAGACTGCGTGAATTTGGTGATGAATAATAACCTTGATACTCAATATAACAAAGGCGGCTTTAAGCCGCCTTTTCCGTTTAGAATAGATTGTCAAGGTCGAAGCCGTCTCCCGAGTCCCCTTCGGGTGCTGGCTCTTCGGGCGCTGGCTCTTCTGCGGGCGGTGCTTCCGCCACTGGCTCTTCCGCAACGGGTTCTTCCACTGGGGTTTCTTCCATAGGCTGTTCGGGTGCTGCGGTTGTACCATCGTCACCGAACATGTTGTCTAGGCCTAGTCCGTCGGTGTCGGCGGTAGGACTTTCCATAGGCTGGGTAGCCTCGGGGAACCCTGTGTCGCCAGTTTCTGCAGGAGACGGGGTTTGACCGAATAGTTCAGCCTGCTGCTGAGGGTCAGGCTGTACGGTCTCGATATCATCTCCCTTGTGGTCGAAGATTTCCGTGCCTTCCTTCTTGTTTTCGTTAACGCCAACCATTGAATGAACCTTGTCCATAAGGCTGTCTACACCTTTTGTTTTGGTCTGATTGATTTCGGTCTTTTCAGGTTCTGTCTTAGCCGCATCGTTGTTTGTAGGGGGCGTTTGCGGGGCCAAGTTGGATTCCATCAGGCATTTGCGGTATGCCTTGGAAATGGACTCGTACAGTGACGGTTCATTTCTTTTGAGATATCTTAGTTGCTGGTTGAACGTTGACATTGCGTTATCCTACGATGTTATTGGTCTTTCCGTTGGCAACTGCGTTGAAGTTCTTTTGAAGGTCGTCGAGTTCGGTATTGAGCTTTTCCTGTGCCTGAGCAGCTGCCTTGTCATTTTCTGCCTTCTGCTTTTCGATTTCTTGGAAACGGGCTGCGAGCGACATTGCCTGCTGCGAGTTCAGGTTGTTCAGGTCACCTTGAATCGTTCTCGGCTCGACCTTCTGCTGGCCCTGTTGCTGGACCTGTTGCTGGCCCTGCTGTGTCTGAGCTGCTGCGGCTGCATTCTGCTCTGGCGTGTTTGCGGTAGAAACCGATGTCTGCGGCTGTACGGTAACAGCAGATTCAAATTGGCCGTGTTTCTCGTTTTTCAGCCATACGTCGTGGAGTGACTGGATAGTTTTCTTGAAAGCGTCGTCATCGACGTATTCGTTGATGAAATCGAAAAAGTTCATTGTGCTTTCCTCATGGAATTGCCTCTGATTATAGTTTATATTCTTGGGCGGATTTATGTACCAGATTATAAACTATAATTGCAAAAATGGAGTGCCGATGGAAAGCAGAAGTATAAAAATAAAGGATTATGTAACTCACGAACGTGTTCCTGTTAGGGGCGATTCCCATGGAAATTTTACGCTGAGTCCTTTAGGCTTTCCATTCGTGAACCGAAGCGGATATGAACCTGGCTTGCCTCCTCCAACCAAGTTTACAGCGGAAATGCTGGTAAAGCCTGATTTGATGACAGGGGAAGCCTCGGTTACACCGATTATGGTGTACAAGGATAAGTTCGGCTTTCCTCGTACAGACAGCGACCACGACACGTTTAAAGTTGATGCCAAGCTGACAAGTGATGGCACTGGCTACCAAATCTCCGACGAACATGCTACGTTCTATGCTGGATGCCCAGTAACGATTGAGGTCGAGGATGCTACCTATGAGTCGATTAACGGAGATTATACCGTTAACAGCGAGAACTACATTATTCCGCAAACGCTTGTTCCTGCCACTGGACTCGCATGTACAGTGACATTCCATCCTGAACGGGTTGAAACATCTGCAGCTAATCCGTTGTTTGTAAGGTTTACTAATAACGGAAATAACAGCGGTATTTACAAACTCGTCGTATCTCGAACGCTAGGTTCGGAAATCTTGTATTATACTTGGATGTACAAGACATCTAATGCTGAATATGAATGTCAAAATCCAGGCGAGGTCACGTTTGATGGAACGGAAAACGACAACGTTCATGACCATTATCGAAACAGGGTGAGCGACGAGGAAGTTGCCGACTATCTGCGTGACAGGCTTGGTGCGGCTATTGATTGCGGCAAGTTCCGTGGTGCCGAATATCCAGTCGATGCTCACGGATTGCTGGTAAAGTGGTTCCTGAGTCATGGAGCAATCGTTCACTCGATTGCTGGAAGGACTGTTGTTCTTGATGGGTTTGGACATGTTATTGACACGAGTGGATTAGGCGACTGTTCTGGCACTCCTGCGGACAATGACCTGTTGCTGTCTAACATAGGTCAGCTGCATGATTGGCTGATGTCAACTGCTGGTACTAATGAATATGCGGACTATCCGTCAGAAACTCCGTTGACGAGCGATAACAACAACATAAGGCTCGCCAATGTAACTTCTGGTGAGAGGCATACGTTTGTTATTCAGCAAGACTTGACAGACATGGCGTCTACTCCTCCGAGAAGAACATTCATCCATTTGCCTACTGCATTGGACCTTGCTGATGGAACCGAGTTGGAACTTAATGTTGCGTTGCCCGTTGTAAGTCAGCCAAGTCCTGTTGGACAAACTGACGAGGCTGTTAAGGAGGCTCTTAAAAGCTTTACTGACTATGTGTCGCAGCCTATGGTGTATATCTTGTCTGGAAAGCAGACTCCTCTTCCAAACAATGCGATATTGAATGACGATATCACCACGACGGAAAATTCGTTTACGTTTGTTCCAAAACATACAATCGAGACGGAAGCAGAGAAGATTGCATTTGGTTTGTACAACCGCCATGAATGCCCAAAGACGTTCCATTTTGTTGGAAATATAAATCAGAACGGTTCGATAACAGTGGATGAACCGTTCCCGTATAACCGTTCAAGCAGAAGATGGAAGATGTATTCCAAGGATGCGACTTGCATGGTCGATGTAAGAACGGTTGAAGGTGAAACTGGGGAAGAGGGATTGACGGAACATGATACCGACAGCGGAGCTTTCGATAGCACTCAGACGTTTTATCCTGCTGCTACGGAATTGACTGACCCCAAACTGCTAGACGAAGATTCTATCGTAGCCACTATCTATCCTACATCTACGAACACGTTCCCGTGGAGACTTAACGGAAGAAACCGTATTCGTCACCTTGGCTTGACGACAAATGCCAACGTGGACTATGTTAGTGGCGGGGCCAACCCGTTGACCAGACTTGTGTTCGAAATGAACGAACGAGTATATGATGCCCTCAGCGGCATATACCGTGGATTCCGTCCGAAGTCTGAACTGCGTTATTGCGAAGCTAATAACAATACCGCAGTAGGAAATTCTGTTCTTGGCTCACTCCTTAGGGTAACTCTCCCGTCATCACTTGATGCTGATGTTGATGAGGAGGACAAGGATAACATGTATGTTGTCCGCCGTGCAAGAAAGGCTTTCTACGACCTTATTGGCGACTTCAAGGTGGCTCGTGTTGGCTATGTGTCGTCTAGGGAGTTGTCAAGCAAGGCAAATACAAAGTGGGGTGATGGAACTGATACACCGCTTCCTCAACTCAATGGCGACACCAGCAACCTCCAACGACTCAATGACTGGGAAACAAAGATAATCCATTTACCGAACTACTGCTTGGGCGTGGATGCAAATTTGGAAAGAAATCTTGCCTATGCTGGCTGGAACGAGTACACGCATAAGGATAGTTTCAGAATATTCTATGATGATGCTGTTGACCCATTCGTAGAATCTGATGGATATGGTACTTATGACGTAGGTAATACCCGCTATTCTGATTTAAAGGACGATGCGGGAACCACTCAGAGGACGGTTGATAATTATTTGGACGACGCCGAAGATGACGCCCCGTTCAACTACACCGTGGAAAACAGCGTGTTCAAAATATTCTTGCCTAATCCTACCGAAAAGACTCGCAACCAATATGCTGCATTTGTTCACGGATTCCTTGAACTGCCTGTAATAAAGAGAGGCCTTAGGTCTATTTCGTGGCTTTTCGTTGATGAGAGCAATCTTGGACGAAAAAGCGAATTTGACAACCGTGATATGGAACCGTTCTATCCGAGTTCACATGTAATGTCCACAGACGGTGTTGCGTTCCCTGACGTTAGTAGGAATGCATTGCGTCTGGTGGCACAAAGTACAGACACGGACGTTAAGCGAGCCCTCCTTGCTATCCCTGATAAGGTGGCTATATACAATAATGATGATATTAAGGAGCTTAGTGCTGAACTTATTTCAGTCAACCTGAGAGCAGAAGCAAAGAATAAAGAAGTGGTTGACTACATGAAGTCTTTGCTGACTATGTATTCCAACGGAATGCCGTTGCATCTCTATGATGCACATAGGGCAATCAATGTTGGAACAGTTGATGTGAACGGACCGTTTAGCGCACTTCTTCACGCACATGAAGTCACTTTGTACAATGATAATGCAAGTGACCGAATGGATGCTCAGCATAAATACTGCGACCTTGCTGTAAATAGTACGGAAGACCAAGGCCCCGAAGATGTCAACATGACATATAACTTCATTTCCAATAATGATACAGACCCAGATGCGGCTCCACTGTCACTGACGACTCCGTTGGAAAATGTCTCGTCTTCGTTTATTTCAAGAGAGTTTGCTGGTATGTACACAAGGGTGCATGTCAAGGTTATGTTCTCGTCGGCTCTCGGAAGGTGGATTGTTAAGGATTACCGTCAATATCCTACCTGCTTCCTGACACCTCTATATGGTGCCAAGACAATCGACTATATGGAAAAATCTTATGCCTTTGGCAATCCGAAGTCCTATGCAAACAGAGTTCAAATGAGCGAAGGCGTTGTAAACAAGAAGTTTAGCGCTAGCAAATATGTCGAGGCATGTGAAAAACAGCCTCTATGGCAGTTGCCTTGCGGGGCTGGTAGCGACTATACAGATTCTCTGTACAAGCGCTATGTCGAACAGCCTGCAATGGAAATGAACCCAGGTTGCGTACCGTTCCTGTTGGAAAGCTTCCCGTACGATGACGAAGGAAAGTTGAATGGAGCAATCAAGTTCAGGAACTTGTATGAAAGCATTTCGACCCCGATGGATGCCAACGGTGACCCGAAGGAAGGTTCTGTCCCAGAGGTTAACTTCTGGAACATCAAGCTTCATATCAGGCCTGCCCGTAGTGCATACCCAGGTGCCGACATTCCTAGCGATTCAGCAAGGACTGGCGGAACCCTTGGAGACCCGACTTTGGGCATGTTCCATGACCTTCCCGAAGAAGAGGAAGAAGCCACTGAAGACAACAGTTCCGAAGTAGTTGAAAATAATTTTTCAGAGTAGCTTTAAAAAAACATATATTTCACATTAGAAGTTAAACCCTCTAATGTTGAGAATTTAAATATGAAAACAAGTACCCCCGAAAGCGGGTTCGTGGTCACTCTGAATGCTGAACAGAAGGAACTCTTCAAGATAGCACAGAAGTATGGCTGGAACCGCCAGAAACTACTTGATAATGCACAGAAAGAAATCGATAAGGCTGGCCTTGGAATTTCCAAGGATACTCTACGCAAGCGTTTCGACCGTCTTTCCGAAAGATTCAACTCCTACAACGCTGCTTTGAATAAGGACGAGGAAACTCCCCAATATCCGCAGGATAAGGAAGACCCAGTCGAAGACCGTAGAGAAAGCGAAAATACCTACTTAAAAAAGCAGTTGAACAGCCTCCGTGCCGAAAACAATAAGCTCAGGGTTCGTTCGTATGTTGCAACCGAGTTGGCTGATGCATTGAAGACGGAACTTACCGAAGTTGAATACGACAAGTTCTACATCAATGTCAAGAAGGCTAACGACGGTGAAAACCACCTTGTTCTTCCAATTTCGGATGCTCACTATGGCGAAGTTGTTCCAAGTGCCAGCACCCACGGAATTAACGAGTACAATCCAGACATTTCCAAGGCACGTCATATCAAGCTCTTTGAAAAGGCTCTTGAAATGGCCCGTGACAACAAGTGCGGAACCCTTGACATTCTCATGCTTGGTGACCTTTTCTCTGGCAACATCCATGACGAACTCAAAGAGACTAACGCTGGCCCGCTCACTAAGCTCCTTATTGACTACTTCAAGTTCATCGTAGGTGCTTTCAAGAACCTAAAGAACCAGTTCAAGAAAATGAATGTTTACTGCGTAGTTGGTAACCATTCCCGCACAAACCAGAAATGGCAGGCAAAGAATAAGGCATACGATAACTACGAGTACATCCTGTACAAGTTCATCGAGGAAGCCTTTGCCGAAGACAAGACCGTTTCCATCCATGTTTCCGAAGCTCCGTCTGACATTGCCGTAATTGGCGAACAGAAGTGGAAGATTGAACATGGTGACGCATATCGTGGCGGCGGTGCATTCTGCTCCCCGATTAGCACGGTCACCAGAGACAACTTCAAGGACTACGGAATGTTCATGAAGATGGGCATTGATTTTGACGTTGCCATCATGGGTCACTGGCATCGTGGCGGTGAATGGTTCCTCAGCGGCAAGTGCATCCCTGTGTTCCTCAACCCGTCAATCGTCGGCCCGAACGAATACAGTATTGAAAAACTCCACGAGACTTTCCCTGCATCCAGTTACATATTCGTGACAAACGGCAAGGAAATTACATCTCAAACCCTCTTCATGTTGCAATAGATTATGGCTTCATTTTCAAAGGCAAAGGCTCATATACTGAGGTTGGCACCCGAGACGGCTTGTGTCCTTATCGGGCAACCTGGTATTGGTAAAACCGAGTTCGTTTTCGACCTTGCTCAAACTCTTGGTCTTGAACTCGTCAAGCTCCGTTGTGCCGAAGCTGGTGAAACGGGTGACCTTAGTGGTCTTCTGAGGGAAGTCAACGGAGTTCATTCCCATACGATTCCTGACTGGCTTTCCCACAACAAGCCCGTGTTGCTGTTCCTTGACGAAATCAACCGTGCCAAGAAAGATACCATCAACGCAATCATGCAGCTTTGTACCAAGGAACAGGAATTTCTTGGTCACAAGTTGGCACCTGGGTCAAGGGTTATATGTGCGATGAACCCGTCTAGTATTGCCAGTAACGATGTTGACGAGTTGAACCGTGCGTTGTTCTCCCGTATGTCCAGAATAACCATTGATGTCAGCAAGCCTGACTGGCTGGCATGGGCTACGACGCATGGCATTCACCCTGATATCATCAGCTACATCGACCAAGCTACTGACGAGCATTTGTTCAAGATGGACGACGTTGAGCAGTTTGAAGATGAAAACACGGTAAACCCGAGAGCGTGGGAAAACTTCTCGAAGATGTACGCCAACGGCATTAGACTTGGTGATTACAAGGTAGACCCCACGTTGATTCAGAGCGATGCCGCTAGCCATCTCGGCCCGAACGAGGCGTTGTGCTTCTTCTCTTGGCTGTGTACTAAGCGGATGTTCAATCCGCAGAATTACCTCCTAGAGACGAATCAGGTTAAGGTAATCGCTGCCGCAACCCGTGTCTCCAAGATGCTCGATGTTTACCAGACTGAATTGTGTAACAACGTGACCAAGACGATGATAGCACTTTTGTCTAATCCTTCTATGGAACCGTACAAGAGCACTATCGTCACCAACCTCTACCACCTGTTCGACCGTATATCCGTAGAACATGTGGCGGACGCATACGAAACATACATTCAGCAAGCAGCCCTCCAAAATGACAAACCTGATTGGTTTATAAAGCTCGCTCACACTAACGAGGAGACTTGGAGTAAGATTAAAACTATCATCCAAGGTCGTGGAAAACCCGTCGTTAATGTAAAAAAGTCTAAACAAACCAAGAAAAAGTAACTTTTTTCACGAAACCCCTTGCCAAAGGGGTTTTAATGTACTATATTCTTAGTCAGTGAAATGAAAAGTCTCACTCAACAAAAGGTAAAAATATGATTATCAAACTCAATATCGCAGGAATGCCTTCAACTCGTTTGAAGCTCACAAGCAAACTTTTCACCCAGCTTCACGTCGAACGCAAGACGGACGAATTCGGTCGTCGTGTGTCTACGTCTTGGACAACTGGTAACACCGAAGTTACTCTCGAACGTTATCATTCCAACAAGAACAGCAAGGATGTTGATGGCGTGATTTACGTCGGTCGCTCCTTCCAGCAGTACATGGACAAGTTTGATGCAGACCTCGGTCTCCGTCTTGCTGCCGTCCGTGCATTCACCAAGTTCTTCACCCTCAATGGACAGAATGCTGCAGACGCCAAGAAGCTTGCCGCAGTTGCCACTGACATCGTCATGGCAAACAAGGACAAGAAGAGCGCTGTTGTTGGTACTGCCGCACCTGCCAAGAAGGCTAAGACTGTTGCAAAGACCGCTGCTGCAAAGAAGCGTGGTCGTCCTGCTAAGGATGCAAAGGCTGTAGCTTCTACCGCACAGGCTTCTGTCGCTCCGAAGAAGCGTGGCCGTCCTCGTAAGCAGCCTGTCTAAGGAGGAAACATGAAGAAGGAATTCAGTGGCTACCTCAGTGCATTCACGCCTGCGATAAAGGACAATGTTCCTTTTGTCAAGTTCTCCATCAAGACCAGTGAGAGCGGTGCTGGAAAGCATCTTCTTGACGGTACTCAGGACCTTGACAATGCGTTTTCGAGCGTGAAAGATTTCGTAACGAACAAGGGTTATGGAAACACGAAGTGCGACCTTGATGACCCTCTTCGTGTTAACGTTACCTTTGCGTCGTTCTCCTACGAAGCATTCCTTGTCTCCATCGCTGTAAAGAAGAAGGTTGACAAGGAACTTGGCGACGTAGCAGAATACACCTTCAATTTCGAAAAGGACCCGAAGAACGATGATACTCAGTTCTGGTCTTCCCACCTCAAAGTCAAGGAAACTGACGACGGGGATGAACAGGATGATGAAGACGGAGTCTCTCCCGTCGATGCTGAAATCATGGCTCAGACCGACAGCATGCTTGGTCTTGACGAGGCCCCGAAGAAAAAGAAGAAAAAGTCTGGCTTCATCATGTACGCCGTTACGGTTGAAACACCTGAAGTCGAAGAAGGCACCGAAGATGTTCCGTCTGAGGATGCCTAATGATGAAGTATACACCAGATACCGATAAGGCGTTGGCATGGATTTTTATCCTTGCCATGGTTGTCGGCCTCTTGGTTTACTTTTTCCAAGGTTAGGATTGGTTTGGAGTGAGGAAGGGCTACCCTTTTGGGTAGCCTTTTCTGTTTACATATGTGCGCCTCTGTCAAACAGGCCGCAAACATTTTCCTCGGTTAAAACAATCCAGTTTACACCTCGGTCGATACACCAGTTTCGGGCAGCAGCCCATTTCGCTTGGTTCACCATCACTTCTTCGCATTGCTGGTAGTAACGGAGCATTTTCTTCTGGTGCGCCCTTACCTTCTTGGCGTTCGCACTTTCCTGCAATGCCTTCGGTGGCTGTGGCATTACTGAAAATTTCTCTGGCTTGATTTCGATGAGAAACTTGTTTATCTTGCCCTCGTTGTTCGCCTTGCACTCACAGTATATATCGGGGAAATACTTGCTCATCTTATGGAGTTTGGGCGACATATAATAGATTTCGAAATCAGGTTCGTACCCCCATTTCAGTACATAGTTGTTATTGTCCATCGCTTGGAAAATTCGTTCTTCCCAAGAAGACTTGCATATCGGTGCGGCCAGATTTTCCATGTACTTCTCTGGATGCACCAATTTGTAACGAGCGTGTTTCGTCTTTGTTCCGTAAATCATTTTGCCCCCTTTTCATCAAGAATTCTGTTTATTTGGTCTTCGTTGTAGTCATCAACGAGTTCGTATGTCACTTCAATCTCGGCAGGATATACGTCGATTGCAGCTCGTCCAGTCTGGTTTGACGGGAACGGTGTAAACTCCTGACTCATGTTTACTGGGAAGACCTTCTTGCTGCAGTTATCAAGAATCTTCGTGAGTTCGTCACCGGTGTCGCTTGACATCTTGTAATCGGCGAGCATCCTGAGCAGCTGGTAGTATTTCTCGGTGAAATATGGGCTTACCGTCTTGTCAATCAGGTTATGAGAGATTGAGATACACTTCTTCTCTTCTGATTTCGATATGGGTTTCTCGCCAACATTTACTTCGTTTTCCCTATCTGGTGCCGTCCTGAACTGGATAGCTTCCTCGACCTTGCTTGTCGGGGTGTTGGCTGCGGTAGACCTTCTATGGTCACTGCACTTCTTCTTTATTCCAGATGCTTCAAGCTGGGACAGTAGCGAATCGAACTGGGTCTTCGGGTTGTCACGGTAAATCTCACGGAGCTCGTAATCGGAGAATGATTTGTAACCGAGCTTTGCCGCAATGCACATGTCGTACAGGTCTGCTTCAAAGGCACCCTGCCAGAACGTGTCGTTAAGACGGAGGTTCTCGTTAATCTCCTTAATCTTGCCCTCGATGTCCTGCATCAGACCTGGGCAAAGATGACTGAAACATACCGTCCAGCTCTTGAAGGTGTTAATCATGTCGATTATCGACATTCCGTAAAATTCCCTGTTGTTCTTGTATTCAAGGGTGTAGATGAAGAAGCACTCGAAATTGCCAATCGTCTTGATGAAACCCGAAACATCGAACTTCTGGGTCAACAGGTCGGCATAAGCCTTGATAAGTGCCCTGAGGGGCTTCATGAGCATTTCGAATGTCATCTCGATGGCTTCCTTGATGCTCATGTACAGCTTCAACAGGAAGTCGTGGAGTAGGTCGTTCAGGGAACCTGCGATGCCACCACCAATTCCAATTCCTATGCCAAGCGACAGCGGGAACTTGTTCTGGAGACATTCCAGCACCATCTCGGGGTTTCTGGACATATCGTTTCCGTCGGAATCCTTGTTACAGCCTGTTACGCATGCGATTGCACGGCAGAAGCACGGGCAATCAATCATGATTTGAAGGAGTTCATCCCAGTTGAAATCAAGGCTGACGCTTGCACCGACACCCACATCGAGAGATGCGGACATCTTGATATCGGATAGCAAATCCGTGATGCACTTGAATACTGCGTCGTTGAAATTCAGCAGGGCTTCTTCAAGGCGTAGACGGGCGGCATCAATCTTTGCGAACAGGACGAATGCAGCCTTTGTCGCAATGTCGATTGTACCCTGAATCCATGCAATCCATGTACCGATTGTCTGGCACAAGGATTTGCTCAAAGTCAGTGCCCCGTCCAGATTGACAGGAAAGTTGAAATTGTTGTACTCCTGAAAGCTGAAATTCAGGTTGGACATCATGCCCACAGCGGCATAGGCGTTGATACCCATGGTGTCCCTGCACCAGTCAAATACGACCTTTGTGCAGTTTGTTGCTTCAAGCTTGTTAGTTACATTGTTTACGGAGTTAGCGGCCTTCTCGACAGCTTCGGTGAAGCTGCTCAAGATGCTAGAATCCGTTTCGGTAGCCGAAGTCTCCTGTCTAGGCGAAATTACGTCTGTAATGCACTTTGCCATTTTGTATGCCGCATGTTTCGATTATAGTTTATATCTGGTCAAAAACCGTGTCTGCATTATAAACTATCATTGAATCGACAGGTGTATTATGGCCTCTACAAACCAAATTAAATCTACTCAAACGTCCACTCAGAAAGCCAATCAGACTTCTGGCAATGACTCAATCAAGTCAATTGCCGATGCCCTTGCTGCATTGCCGAAAGATACTGAGCAGACGATGAAGGGATTTCTTGACCAGCAGATGGCCAATGCGAAAAACGTAAACGACAAGCTGGTTGAACAATTCGGGAGCGCCATCGACAATAGCGAGATTGCTGAATCCTTGAATGAAGTCAAGGAGCATTTCCGCAAATCCAATGAAGAAAGAAAACAGGATGAGGAAGCTGCTAAACAGCAAGAGTTCATGTCGAATATACAGAATGACCTCGAACGGATAATGGAAATCCAAGGTGATTCCCTCAGGGCTGAGTTGAAACGTGATGAGGCCATCAATGATGCAAACCTGAATGAAGTCGAAAATAAGGAAGATGAAAAAGTAGACGAAGAGACCAATGTAGTAAAGGAAGATATCAAGCCTACCGAAGTGAAAGTCGATGTACAGCTTCCTCAACTGGAAGAAAAGGAAACAGTTGAGAACACTCCTATCGAACCCAGCAAGGAAGAAACATTGCTTGGAGATATCGCCAAGGCCCAGACGGAGCAGAATTCCTTGTTGAACGATATTGGTCAGAAGTTGACCGAGGTCGATGAGACTGAACCCAAGGAAGTAAAGCCCAATGAACCTAGCAAGGAAGAGAACTTGCTTAACGACATTGTTACGGCACAGACAGAACAGAACGCATTGTTGAGCGATATCGGCAAGAAGTTGCCAGATGTCGATAGTAACGAGCCTGTAATAGACAATGATGAAGTCAACAAGAAGTTACCCGAGGTTGATGAAAAGGAAACGGAACCCCCTGATGAACCCAAAGATGATTCATCGAAGGAGACGGAAAAACGGGTTTCCGAAGTAAATGACAGCTTGGGAAAAATCAACGATAGTCTGGACGATATTTTAGACCAGTTTGGCGACTCCGTTGCGAACACGGACATCAATGAACCTGTTCCAGTAAATGTTCATGTAGATGTGGAAAACAAGCTGCCTGAACCAGAGAAACCTCCCGTTGACATTGTAGAAAACAAGCTTCCTGAACCAGAGAAACCTGCCGAGGAAATTTCTGATGAACCTAAATCGGTTGAACTTGCCGAAGGTAGTATGAACAGCCTTCGTGAACTTGCCGATACAATCAAGCAGAATGAAGATGAGCTGTTGGAAAAGCTGGGAAATCAGGCGGTTGAATCGAATGCAGAAAATGCTCGTTTGAACAAAGAGTCCATCACTGAGTTGGCAAACGACATTTCTGGTGCCTCCGATGCAATGAACAATCAGGATGACACTCCGTTAAAACCTCGTGAGGATGAAAAGGCTGAACCCGAGGATAACTCACGTAATGAACGGCCTGTTACCGAGAAGAGTCTTCAGTTTGACGAGGAGACGAATCAGGCGACTGCAACGGAAGAACCCGCACCAGTCCTAGATACTAGAATGGATATGGCAGAACGGGCGGAAAGGGACATTACACCTAAATTGAACGAGGTGCAGATGTTCAACAGGATGTCATTGACAAAGGAAGAAATTATGGTGCTTGCATCGGAAATAGGAAAGGCCGTTAGAGAAAACCTTGTTGACAGGGATGGCGACAGGGCTCGTGATGCAGCTTATCTGGATGAAGTTGAACGAATGATGAAGGGTTAGTGTATGGCGGAAAATAATAGCATATTTGGTAAGAGAACCCGTTACGGTATCAAGGAGAGTTACGCACAGGATGCGAAGGGAATTATCCATAACTCCATTAACGAGCTTAATCCTAACGTGGTTAGAATTGAACCTCTTGGCCCTACTGCTCGCCAAGTGTATCTGGGCCCAGTTCATGCCGCAGCCGACGCATTGAAACTGCGTATGGCGTATGCGATGAACCCAGATGCGTTCAAGCCTTTCTATGGAATATTGACTCCCAATGACCTAAGAAACGTGTGCATCAATTTCGCATCCAACTGGACAAGGGAAAATGGCAAAAGTTCGTTTGAACGTGCAGTTGAAATTCTTAAATCACCTGCTGTTGCAATGCCGTTGGGTGCAAATGTTGGAGAAACCATCGGTGAGAAACTTGGTGGTCACGATGCGGCAGGATTTGGATTAGGAACAGCGGCAGGCGCCATTGCTTCTTTCATCGCTGATGGAAAAACTGATAAGAACGGCAAGGGCACATCTCTTGTAGACAAGGTTTCATCATTTGTTGGAAATGTCAGCGAAAAGCTCGGGTCTACTACGGAATTGTATGGAATGGACTCTACATCTACTGGCGCTTCTACCTTGAAACGATATGCTGGTGCAAATATGAGTATTCCAGCAACTCTTACATTTACATGGTATATGCCAGAACAGGAAGACTTGTTCCGTCTTTCCATACACAGGCTCTTGCAGCTTGCTTATGTAAGGCGTGCTTACTCAGACAAGACTGAGTTCTACGATAATCTGAGAGCAGCCACTAACTCTGGTATGCAACAGTCGTTCATCAATGCGAAGAATTTGAAGGATGAACTGGGCGGGGTTGGCAAGGCTTGGGTTGATGCTGGCACTAGCGTTGTGGAGGCTGGTGAGACTATTGCTCTGGACGATGCATCGCTTCGTGAGTTTGCTGAATCGAGAAAGGGGCAGCTTAATGATGGTATCGTTGATGCGGCTGGAAGTGGAGTCAAGGTTGGAAACGCTATTGCAAACGGAATTAAGAACATGACAGATTCCCTTGGCCAGACCATTGATGCAAACGCTGCTGAAATGAGTGAAAATGGACAGTTTGCCGATGCGGACAAGCAAAAGATGGTTGAGGGAATGAACCGTATCATATCTAAGGTATTGGAGGCGTATGTCGAGGGAAGTACGTTCATGGGAGCGAACTTCGTCCTTGTACCAAACCCTGTTCGCCTTACGATAGGAAACATCCTTGATGTCGAACCTATGGTTATTGACAGTGTTAAAATCATTCCTTCGGAAGAGCTGTTCATCAACAGCATCGGTGCAAGCATCCCTGTGACTATGAAAGTACAGGTTACACTGAGCCAGTGGATGACTCCTGGCCCGAACCATGACTTCATTCACCTTATCGGTGACAATCTGTTTTATCCTATTCCTACGAAGGATTCTGACAAGTCCAAGTAATGGAGGTTTATATGGCTGATGAAACGAATTACCCTAGATTCAGGGATGACGAGCTTTCCATGCTGACCTTGGATAATGTTCAGGGTTACGAGCAGGGAAGGCCTGATGTTATCGCTCGCCGTACGATGGGCAGCAGCAGGATGTGCAAGGTTTTCTGTGCGGCCAACCATATCAGAAATCCGTTGCCATGCCGTGATTCGGTTCGTATATTTGAAGAAAGCGTGTATAACGAACTATACATGAAAGGCTATCGTGGCGACAAGTTGCAGGCTGAATACAAGAAGATGCTTGATGAGCTTGAAGAAACTCCTGAATACTGGTTGCATTACAACAACTTATTCAACGGGGTTATCAGCGAGGTTAGTGTCGGAACATCGGTCGTTGTACCACAGCTTAACGATTCTTTGACTTGGTTGAAGAAATACGATTCAAACATTCGATAGGTAGGCATTCATGCTTAATATAGACAACATAGATAGCGCCTCGATAGAAATATACCTCATGGGAAGGGTTTACCCGAATTCCCTCGTGACGAAGTTTGCCCTTACCATACCGTTGAACGGGGTTCCATACGGCATTGCCACTGTACAGAACGTGGACGATTCAAATGCGATTATCCATACAGGCGAATACGGTATAATGAAATTCAATAATACTGGAAGTTCTGCAATGGATAACACTCCATTGACATTCGTCGTCATGGACTCCTCTCCAATCAAGGTTGTGTCTGGTACGAACAACAGCTATCAGGACATCGTTTTCCGTCTGGGTGCGTTCGAGACTATGGACACAAGGACGTTCCAAAAGTACGGTACGTCAACGGAGACGATGCAGCAGGTGTTTAGGCATCGTAAGATTGATGACCCTGTAATCGTAATCCCGCCGAAAACGACGGGTGACATGATGAACTGGATTGTCGTCAAGGCTGACATGGAGAATACCCTTAACGATATCGTGGAGCATTCCTTCCTCGAAGGCGACTATGTGTATTACGCATTCTCGACCGAGAAGTGTAACTATGTCGTATCAAGCATAAACCGTTCAAAGAATTATTACAAGCATCAGATGCTGATGTACTATGTGAACGCAAAGCGTGGCGGTAACGCCTCGATGTTCGAGGATTCTGACTCTGGTTATGTCACTTGGTTCTATACCACTGACAACAGGTGGAGCGATGCTGGCAAGAACAAGAAAGACCTGTTCCCTCACCTTACTTACATGACCCTGACTGACAACAAGCCTGATGTCGGCCTGTGCGATAACGACTGTTTCAGCAAGCTGTTGAAAGGGGCTGGCTACACCAATCAGGAAGAAATCGACAATTCCTTTGGCCCTGCTGGCTATACTTTCGGTGATGCCTATATGATTCGTGACTGTACGGTGAACACTCATAACATGTATCAGGTGTCTCCATTTATCCGTCGCCGTTATATTGCTACCCTTGGAAAGAAGATGAATGTGACATTGACAAACCTGATGGGCCCAGATGTGGGTTCGACTGTGTATGTCTACGCCAAGTCCAAGGAATTGAGGGACGACTTTTCCGCACCTGACCAGATTTACTGTGACGAGTACATCGTCTTGGGCAAACAGATAATTAAAAACGATGGACTTGATAGTGGCTCGGCTACCTCAGAAGATACCCTTATCACCGTCGTTACTCTTGGTTCTCCAAACCTTCTTTACGGCCATCCGAAGGAAGTTGAGGATGAAATTGCCAAGATTAAGTTCCCAGAGTATAACAACGCACAGAAGAAAGTGTAAAAAATGTATTTTATCCATTGTAAAGTAGCTGTATTCAACTATGGGTAAGCTTTGTTGTGATGGAAAATTCGATGTCGGCCTGTATAAGCCGTTGTGTCAACAGCTTGTGGACTTTGGCAACGAGTGTTTTTCCAATTTTGTTGACCGAAACACGCTGATGTGGATGTTTATCTTCTATGACGGGGCGAACGATTGCCCTAAGTGCAGGTCTTCGTTGGCTGAAATTCACGACTGGTTCTACAAGAAAGGTTTGCTGGACAGCTCTAACAACATGGTCAAGATAGTTGTCGAACCAGAGCCAGAGAAGTGCAAGATATATAAGTCGCTTGGTCTAACCCTGAAACCGATGCACATATTCTGCGAACCTGACGGAAAGATTTTCGACATCTTCACTGGACTTCCAGACAGCAAGTGGCTGGACAAGCATATTTACCCGTACATACAGAAGAACATAGGCATGAAGAAGTTGTTGTCTACGATGAAGGAGCAATGATGACGGACATTAAAGAACATAGCATAAAAAGGATAGTTGTCGGTTATACGCTGGACTCCGTTATCGAAGCCCATAACCAGGCACAGAACATAGAGAATGAAGTGGTGTTCTACAACACGGGAACCCTTGGTGAACCCCTCGACAAGTACAATGACTTCATCTCGTATGACGACGCAAAGCGACTCAGCGTCATTCTCCCCGACCTTGAATTCGATGCGTTCCCAGGTTGTGACTACCTGTACATCCCTTATGAAAAACTGAAGTTCAAGAACAGCCGCAACGGGTTGATGTCGCTTCCGCTCAACAAGCTCAGTTTCGACGACGTTGAAGAGTGGAAGGCGGTTAGAGACGGATATTTCGACGAGCATGTTCAGGCTATCCTGAAAGACATGTCAAATTCGCCTACCCGACTGATAACGATGTTCAAGCAGTATTTGCCGAAATGGTTTGTTGACAGCGTTATCCGCAATACGAGTAATACTCGGTGGGCGGACATCCCGACAAGCAACATCACCCTCAATGGCTATCTGTACGAGTTCAACCTTAATCAGATTGACTCGGAAGGCATCCAGATGTGGTACAAGCCGAGAATCAGCTATAATGAAATCTGCAAGCGGATTTTGAAGAAGGACAAGATTCCTGTATATACGGCAACCAAGGAAGATTGCACCCGTTTCCTTACCGACCGTTCAATCGAGTATGTAACCTTCATGGACAACCGAGTTGACCATTACCTAGGCTACCGTAGCGGCATTTTCGACCGCTGTGTGATGTCGGCTGTTCGTTGCGAGCTACCGTCAGTTTTCTCAAACGATTTCGACAACGGCATTATCCGTACACCGACGATGACCCATTGGGGAATATGCAAGTATGGAAAGGATGTCCGTAAACTTTATTCAAAGAAGTTTACTTCAATCATAGATGTTCCTACATCCGATATTCCGATGACGAAGAACAACCTTAGAATATATGATGCATACTCTAAGCTTCTTCCGCTGTTTGGAAATTTCAAAACATTGAATTTACAGCAGAAAATAACTACGCTAATAAAGTAGTTTTATTGTTTTGCATTTTGAGGGGCTGGGATAAAGCCCCTATTTTGTTTCAGTCTCGAATTAAAGTCGTTTTCATCACTTGCGTTAAGGGCCTCGTAACTGTTACGAGTGTTAAGCATAGTCTTCTTTGTTCTTTCCCAGAACCTCAGGTTGTAGTCCAGAGAAGTTTCTGAGGAACCTACTGTTGCCTGAGTTACGGTAGTATTGTCGTGCAGGCCACGGTCGCTCTTCTTGAATGTACCATTGAGTGGGTTCGGAACCTTGAACTCGACGGTGAACGAAGCAAGGTCCATGTTGGCGTTGTTCGGGTCAATCGTAGGTGCAGCAGTAAGCACAACTGAATTGTATTCGGACATCTGAATGACATCAAGGTTCGTCCTTGTACCTGGGGCGTATTCTAGCCACGGTGCAGTCGATGCCAACGCTTCCTTGTTCATGTCAACCGCCCAGTCGTCAGCGGTAGCACCGTTAAGAAGTTCTACCGAGATGTCAATCTTATGAAAACCAGACTTTGGCCGCAACACAAGCGGAGAAATTTGCGAGTTGAACATTGCATTGAAAAAGTTGAACCACATCAGGTACTGGTCATCAACTACGGTCAACGAGAGCTGCCCAGACTGTATCTTCTTTGGCATGTTGAATGTCAAGTCCTTCATGCTGTCAAGTGAGTCGATTTGCTCCGTAGTCAGAGTTGGCTTCGGAAGCGTTATTGACTTGCAGTTCCACAGCATGTTAAGGATTCGCTTTTCGTTATCCCAGTGGTCGTCGATGAAATTACTGAACTTTTTCATCAGGTACGCAGAACCGTTGAACAGCTTCGGTGCATGCGTGTATTTGTCGCCCGCACAGTTAACCTGCATTATGGTAAGCGCCTTCTCCACATACTCGCCACTGAACCCTATATGGAACTTGTTCGGAACAAATCCTTCTGCGTGTGCAAAATACTTTTGAAGGTAGCTGTCCGTTGGACGCTCCGTATTATGCATCACGGGTGTGACGTGAGTGACTTGGTTATATGGAGTAGACGGTGTACTTGCCATAAACGCTCCTAGTATGAGTTACTGTTTTCTCCGCCAGTAACTACACATATAGCTGACATAAGCGAGTTGGGGTCGGGGAGGCGGATAATCCTCTTAATCTGGTAATTGAACGACATGGTGAACTTCAACGCCTGAGCACTACCTGGAGTTACTTGCAATCCACTTATGCTGGTAGGGAAGCAGCGGTAGTAGCGAACAATCATGTGATGTTGGGCCCTGTCGTCTCCGAAGTGGAAGTCGATATGGGGGATGAACATCAGCCTGTTCCTGTACCTGTGGTCGTAGCCGTAGACCCTGTGGTTATGGTCCAGTATAGGGAATGCGTCCGTCTGACCGCTCTGGATTGTTTCCATGTAGCGATGAAGCGCCCAGTAGTTCTCGTAGTAGTCGTCACAATACATGCTTATCGAAATCGAATCGTCATATTCGTTATCCTCCTGTGTCGGTATGTAAACAGTGAACTTGTAATGGCTTTCCTTGGCGTATTTCAATGAAAGGCCAGGTGCGGTAAAGTTATCAATGTTTGCATTGACCGTTTCAGGAGGAGGCGCTGTGTGCGCCTTTGTAACGTCATCTACGTGATGTTTCCCGTCGTAGTCGGGGTCGTAAGATACTGGAAGGTCGCCTATACGGCACCTGATGAAACCCTGATGCACGGGCACAGGATTTCGCACAAGGTTACGATGCAACTCCCTGACGGTGCGGGGAGTTTTTATAGGCATTTTCTCAGTCATATCTTACTTCTTTACCTTAACAACGCCGACGAGGTCGGTCTTGGAAGTCTTCGGAGGTTCCTTCTTGTACTCAGGCTTACCGAGTTCAACAAGCTGTTCCGTCTTCTTGCCGTCCATGTCCTTCTCGACATACTTTGCGTATGCCTTCGGGTTCGGGTTCTTCATCGGCTTGTCGCTCGTGACAACACCGAAGTCGTCACGTCCACCGACATTGAGAGTCGGCTTCTTCTGCGGCTTGACGATGCCGACATTGTTCGGAAGCTTGTTCGTTCTGATAGCAGCAATGAGCGTCTTCATGTCTTCAATGGAAACGGTCTGGCCAGCCTTGATTGGCTTGATTGTGCCAACAAGGGACTTGCCACCGACGGTCGGGGCGCCCTTCACCTTGTAAGTCGTATCGACTGTTGCATCGACAGGCTTGAACTTAGGGGTTCCACCAGCTGCTTCCATCTGAGCAGTCTTCTTGACTTCTGGTTCCTTCTGAGCTTCACTCGTAGTTTCCTTGTGACCCTTGATGCGTTCAGCCTTCCATTCCTTGATGGTCTTGAGAGGCTTTACGCAGCCCACCTTGTCGTTCGGCATGACCAAGCCTTTCTTGTTCGGCTTACGCATTGAATCGGTGTCTGCGGTGGAAACGGAAGCGGCGTTCCAGAACGGGAACACGTCGTCCACATCGAGCGTTTTAACTGGCTTCTTAGTCTCCAAGTGAGCCTTCACTTGGCCAAGAAGTTCTTTCTCTGTCGGAATATCAAACATATCCATAATTATACCTATCTGGCTTTTGCCAATACTGTTATGCAAATAGTTTATAATATTGAACTGGCGAAATAAGCGGATAAACACGCATTTTACTCGCATCAAGGTTATAAACTATTTCTGAAATACTTGGTGCAGTGCAATGGAAAATATCTTCATAGAGTCCGTAAACAAGTACAATGGATTGGATGACACCAGAAAGGATGCCATCGTGTCCCTATATCGTACCTTGTTCGAGGCTGACGAATCGACCGAGAAGAAGGACGAAAAGAAAGACGAAAAGAAGGATGATGCAAAGGATGATACAAAAGGCGATTCCGATAGTTCAGAAAAGGAGCCGTTCAATATAATCAGGAACCGCACTCCTTCAAACATGACTCCCGCCAAGAACCGCAAGATTCAATATATTGCTTTGCACTACACCGCTGGCAACTCTTCAAAGACTGGCTCTGCAACGAGAACTGTGTTCCCCGCAAAATGCTCTGCCGACTTTATTGTTGACGATGGTGAAATTTATCAGTATAATCCTGATTTGGACAACTACTACACTTGGGCCGTTGGCGTTACTCCTGATTCACTGGCAGAATATAAGAAAACCGCAAAGATTGGCGGTGCTGCACGGTATCATAACCAAGCTACAAACGCAAACACGATTTCAATCGAGATGTGCAGCAACTACAAAGGCAAACGAGAAAAGGGAACATCCCCGTTTGACCCTAACTTTTATCTGACGGAAGCGACATTGGCTAACACTGCCAAGCTTGTCGCTTACCTTATGCAGAAATACCCAGGTGTACAGATAGTCCGTCATTTTGACATCACTGGAAAGCCATGCCCTGGCCCGTGGACAAGAGACGATGAAGGAGACCAAGCGTTCCGTTCGTTTGTATCAAGGTGCGGTTCAACTCCTCCACCTGCTGACCCAGATTTCCAGAATGTTGAAGATACCATGATGGAAAAGGATGAACAGCCGCCTTGGCCAGATTTCGGTCGTTTCTTTGCACCAGATAAGACGGGAACTGCAGCCGAAGCGGTTGAATCTACTATTTCTGGAAACAATGTTGTTGACGGATTTTTGGGAGCCATCAAGACTCCTGCGGGCAAGCTGATTGCCGATGTCATCGTAAAGAATAACGGACAAGTGTCCAAAGATGTTGTTAAGGATTTTGCCAACATGGTTGCCAAGAACCCGGAGATGTTGAAAAATGTACTCAAACTTGTACCTAAAAAATAACTACGCTTTGATGGAATCTGCGTTGAACGGTATTGAGGGTCTTGACACCGATACGGTCAGAGCCATCATTGATTTGCACCAGACGATTTACGCCCCGCAGTTTGAAAGCGCTGATGGTGATGCTCGTGCTGCACTATCGACTGGAATGAACAGTTACTTCATTGGTGCTGGTGCGGCTGGTCTTGCTACTGCAATTACGGGTGCTATTGCCGCTGTTGCTGGCGCTCCTGCACTTGGTATAACTCTTGCTGGACTAGGTGTTGCTGGTGCAGTTGGCAGCCTTATCTGGTCAATTTACGACGGGTATGGTTCCGCTACGAGAGCGAAAGATGAAGCTGACCGTTCTAAACGTGAAGAAGCCGCTATCAAAGACGCAAATGCCGCTGTGGAAAAGAATTTGTCAAGCAACCCGTTCGCAAAGTATGCTACAAATGCCGCAAAGCGCACAAGCGAGATTTTGGCTAAGACGGGTGGAACCTTGTTTGACAAGGTTGACGCCGTTGGACAATCTGTAAGCCATGTTAAAGAGGATAACACGACTAGCATGGATGATGATGACTTTGAAGAAAAGTACGGGTTTACCAAGGACCTTCAAATCGTCGATGCGGCCAAGGCACTCAACCATTCGTTGCAGTTCTACTTCCTAATGAACGGCATGAACGAGAACGGAAACAAGGTTATCGACAAGAAGGCTTACGCCCAGTTCCAAGAGGCGTTTGAAGATTATTGGGAAGAACATAGGGACTTGCTTCCGTACTTTAACGAAAAGGCTGCAAAGGCAAAGATGTTCCCTGAGTTTGTCCGTCGTTATTACACCGATACATTCATGCCAGCGTACAAAAAGAAACTGGCAAAGGCAATCGAAGATATTGACCAGAACAAGAGCGTTGCAGAACTGGAAGCCGAAGGCCGTGATGAATTTGGCAAGGTCGTTGACAAGAATAAATACTATGCGTCAATGGGTTTCAGCGCTGATGGAAATGTAACGGACATGAAGAAATTCTCCAATGCGTTTATGGCCAAGACTGGTCTCGACCTGAGTTACAATCCTGTATCTCCTGATGGTCACCGTCTGCTTGAACGCATGATGAAAGACCCGTCAAGCGAATATCTGAAATACCTCCCTGCTCCCGTGTTCCTTATGACCGAGGAAGACCAGAAGCCGTTTATCGAGAAAGCGAAGGACCCAGACCGTCGTGGAGAATCCCAGTTCGGTCGTTATGGTAGCGAAATGGTTGCGGCTGCTGGTGCAACTCAGGCTGTCGCAGGACAACAGCAGGCTGGTAAGGAACAGCAAATTGGACGTAAGGTGAAAGGCCCTGCACAACAGGCGGCAAGGCCAGTGTCCAAGCAGGCTGCATCTAAGCAGGATATTACAGACGCTCCTGATGTCATGAAGCAGGCCCCACAGTGGCGTACCGTCGGTAAGGCTAAACTTGCCTATCTCTACGGCGTGGCGAATGACCGTGCAAAGCATCTTATGCGACTTGGTTACATCATGAACATCAAGGACGGAAAGTTCTACCGCATGAGTGACGAAGACAGGAACACGATGTCGAAGGTTGTGTTTGAGGAAATGGACAGACGGTCCCATGAGAACGCCCAACAACGTCGTCAGGTGGCTTTGAACCAAGGTCGTTTAACAAGGGCGGAAATGACCCAGTCGGAAATTGACGCTTCAAACAAGAAGGCAGGATTCCCGCAAGGAACATAGATAGAAACAGATAAGGAGTGATACATGCCATTTAACGGAATACCTAATTTGCGTGATGCAAATGAGCCTGTGAAGCTCGACATTGAAAAGTTGAGGGAACTCAAAAAGTGCGCCCTTGACCCTATTTACTTCATCCGCAATTACGTTTACATCAACACGAAGGACAACGGCATGCAGTTGTTCGACCTGTACGACTTTCAGGAGGCGGCGATAAAACGGTTCTTGAAATACAGGTTTAATATCAACAAGTGGTCACGACAGGTGGGCAAATCAACCATTGTGCGTGGTTTCATCCTTTGGTGGGGCATCTTCCACAAGGACCAGCTTATAGCAATGATTGGTAACAAGCTGTCGTTGGCTAAGGAACAGATGCAGCAGCTTCGTGACTCTTACAGTAGGCTCCCGACATGGTTGCAGCCAGGTGTGAAACTCTGGAACAAAACGTCAATCCAGTTCTCGAACAACTCACGTATCATCGTGTCTTCGTCATCGCCTGACAACATCCGTGGTTTCTCCATTAACTTGTTGTACCTTGACGAATTTGCGTTCCTTAGGCCGAACCTTGCAGCTGAATTTATTGCTTCCGTTATGCCGTCTATTTCCTCTGGTAAGACGACCCGTTGCATCATCACTTCGACCCCTAACGGAATGAACCACTTCTATGAAATGTGGCAGACAAGCTTGGAACTAGACCAAGCGGAAGCCGAGTATGATAAGGGAAACAACAACCTTTATGTTCGCTCCGTTGTTACATGGGACCAAGTACCTGGCCGTACAGAGGTGTGGGCGAATTCGGAAAAACTCAAAATTGGTGACCAGCGTTTCCGTCAGGAATACGAATGCGAGTTCGTCGGTTCTGGTATCACCCTTATCGACTACCGTTGCTTGGAAAAGTTGAAGGCCGTTGACCCTTTGCCGTTGGATAGCAGTATATGGCCTCCCGAGCTTGCTGACATTGTACGGGATATTTCGATGAGGGCCTTTAAGTACCCAGAACCTGCTGGTGTTATGGAAGCGAAAGGTTACTCCTATGTTGCATCCATTGATACCTCGTACGGTATGCGTCAGGACTACCATGTGCTGCAAATTGCGAAGGTGTATTCTAACATCAAGTGTGAACAAGTGTTTACGATGTCGTCGAACAGCACGGAAGTTAACGACTTCTGCCGTATTGCGAACATCATTCTGAAATTCTATCACAACCCGTACCTAATCATCGAATACAACGGACCTGGAAAATCCACCTATGACTATTTCTTCAATACGGCCATGTACCCCAATATCCTAAACTTCGACTTGAAGTGCCGTGGTCTGTGGGCAACGCCGACGTTGAAGAGCAACGTGGTTATCCTTCTGAAAATGTATGTCCAGCGTGGCTACATCAAGGTGTATGACTACGATACAATCATGGAACTGATGACGTTCACCCAGAAAACCCAGAACACTTGGGGTGGCGGCGGAAACACGCACGACGACCATGTGACATCGCTATACTGGATTGTTTACTACCTCAATACGACGATGTATTATGGTAACTACGAGCAGATAGAGGATTTGACTGAAACTGAACTGTTGCGCTTGACCGATGAAATGAGAAACCGCTATGCCGATGCTCTCGACTTTATAAGGTCTCCTGATGCTATGGCTGAACAGCACAAGCTTGGAGCTATGGCCGAAGCAAGCGTATAAACTACAAGAAAATACGGTAGCATTATGGCGAAAGATATTAACGATTTGATGGATGGCTTGTATAAGGACGGGACGACCTCTGTAACAAAGGAGAAGGTGAATATCCTTCGTATCTTCTTGCAGCGAGCTTTTCCCGATGTGAACAAGACCGTCATCAACGATGCGTCTGCACTGCTTGCCGTATACTGTTGCCTTGTCACGGAGGGCAAACATATTTCAGTTAATGGGCATGAGCTGGATGCGGAAGGTTTCCAGAAGCTCTTTGAGTCGTACGGCAAAAAGGCCGAGGCTGCGTTCGACAGTCCGCAACACATGTACGATTTCTATGGTTCTGCCATGGTTGTTGCCCTGTATGTGTACAAGTACACCAACGGATTCACCAACAAGGAAGCCATTTTCCGCAAGCATAGGTCAGGCGACAAGTCCGACCGCATAGCCAGTGCGATGTGGGACGACGAAATCCGATAAAGTCCCCTTGCAATTTACATCACAAAAATATATATTTTGGAGGAATGTACATTTTATTTCTCCTCTGAGGATTATATGCCAGAAAAACCTAAGGTGATTCCTGTTGTTCCGCAGCCTACGGACGAGAACGGGACGGTAACTGTTAATGAAAACATTGAGAAACTTGCCGATTGGATGAAAGATAAGGTTAAGACCAAGAACAAGCAGGGCAAGTTCGATGTGGATATCATGCTTCAGAACATGGTTGAAAACATCGGTGATGGTCAGATTAATGCGAACGGACTACTCATGCAGGCCCAGATGCAGCTTGCCGACCTTGAACATGAGAGGGCAATGAAGTGGGGCGAACTGTTCGAACAGCTGATGAGTAGCAGACAGCCTTTCGAGAAGACCAAGGACAATGTGAACATGTACCTCTCTGGAAAGAAGGAGATAGCCAACCTTGATGTCAGAATCAAGAAGAAACAGGCTTATATCGAGGATTTGAAGGGATTTGCTGATGCAGTCAGGTTCTATCCTAAGAATGTCCAGACTATTCTTGACCTGAATTCTCTTGCCGTAGAGTCTGGCAAAAAGGGTCTTATCGACCTTGATAAAGAGGTGGAGGAAGACAAATAATGTCTGACGAAACTTTTAACCCGTTTAACATGAATATGCCGTGGGATGTTGACCCGAGCAAGGAGTCAGCTCCTGCCGAACCTAAGGATGAACCAAAGGCCGAGGAACAACCTGCAGAACAGAAACAGGATATCTTCACGGCGCTTGAAGAGAAGTTGAGGATTCCCATTGGTTCGACCAAGGAAGGTATCGAAGAGACCAAGCAGATGGTCAACCAGATTAAGGCCAAGAGTCAGATTTTCGAGACCAAGGGAACAGCGCTTCTTGCACAGGAAAAACTCGGAAAGCTAACTCCTGAACAGCATTTTGCTGAATGCGCTCGTATTAGGGCCCAAGCTAACCGTCTGTACGACATATCGTCCAACCTCATGGACAAGCTTAATGACCAAGTTGAGTCATCTCTGGATATGAGCGACAAGATGTGGTCTGCGGTCAGTTCCATGATTTCCAGCGTGGGCCAGAGCTTGGAACGCCTGTTGAAGGTCACTCAGGAACTCCGCAAGGAAGAAGACCTGCTTGCAATGCAAATCAAGAGCATCGAGGATGCCAAGAATCTTACAAACGATGATGGAACCATTGATGCTACCCCAGACGACATGAACAAGCTTATCCTGTTCTTCCAAGAAGGCGAAAAGACTGAAAAGCAGAAACAAATTGAACAAAAGGACACAGAAAATGAGTAAAATCGGAATTATCGGCGACATCCATGTTGGGAAGACTTTCTTCCACAACCAAGTCATTACCGACTACCACAACAAGAAGCGTGATGAAATGTTTGACAAAATCATCGCTGATTTCAAACAGGAAGGCATCGACACCATCCTGTTCAGTGGTGACATCTTTGATAACCGCAATATCGTTACTGTGGAATCCCTCCACTATGTAATCGACCTGTTTGCCAACCGCATGAAGGATTTCCATATCATCACGATTACTGGAAACCACGACATGCAGTACGAAAACTCCGATTGCCTCAATTCGTTGGAGTTCCTGCGTTACATCCCGAATGTTACTCTTGTGGACAAGGAACCCGTGCAGATTACTCTCGGCAACTACGACTGGCATCTGTTCCCGTGGCTCGGTACTCCTGCAAGCAAGGAAAATGCCCTTAATTACATGAAGTCTGTGGGCAAGACTCCTGCACAGCGTGACCACAATGTGTTCTTCGGTCATTTTGACATCATCGGTATGCTTATGGAAGCGGGTAACATTTCCGTCGAAGGATTTGACCCGAACGAGATGTCCAAGTATTGCACCTATGTCATCAGCGGCCATTACCACTGCAAGTCTGCAAAGAAGATTGGAAACACCCGTTTCGTCTATCTCGGAACCCCGTATCACCAGTCTTTTGCACACCTCGGTACAGTACCTGGCTACTACACTTGCGATACCGACAACATGAAAGTTAATTTCATTGAGAATACCATCGGTGAACGCTATGTTGAAGTGAACGATTTTGACGACATTGATGCCCTCCCAGACCTTAGTGGAAATCTGGTCAAGTACAACAACGATGTGTCCAAGAGTGCTGAGGAAGCTATTGTTCCGCTTGACAAGTTGACATCCAAGAATCCTCTCCATGTATTCATGTCACCGTATGGAAAGCATGTCGAGGAGCATAATCCTGAGGAGGCTGTGGCAATCATCGAAGAGGATGACGAGGAAGCAAAGAAGGTCGTTACCATGAGCCAGATGGAAGTTGCCCGCCTGTTCATGGAAAATGCCGACCAGCCGCCTCCGACACTGAGCGACGGAACTAGCGCCAAGGATAGAATTATTTCTATGATTGCTGGTTTTGATGCAACATAAAAGGAGCTGATATGAACCAATACAAGGTATTCCCGAGAAATCAGGTTCGGGCCGTTTACAGCGGCCACACATTGACATTGACTGATGGCACTGTCATTGACGGGTTCCCTATGGGTATCCGTGGGACCACCGAAGTCATAGTAGACGATTGCGATGCGGGAAAATTCGAGTACACCCCGATTTCATTTGGATTTCCAGGTGAACCTGAACCTAAACCATCATATTACCGTTACAGGATTAAGACGCATGTCCCAGAGGACAGTCCTAACCAGAAATCCTCGTTCGTGCATTACACAAACGACCCGAATGCCGACACGCTTATAAGGTGGGTGTCCTTTGCAAAAGGCATGCCTATGATGGATAGATTGTCGTAATTATTTTAAATATAGCGATTTTTATAGAAGTATATGTTTAAAAAATGTATTTTACTTGTGTAAATAACAACCTTTTATGCAGAAGGATACTATGAAAGCTACTGAGCTATATGAAAAACTCATTGAAGACAAGGTCAAGGTAAAGGCTACCGTGGATATCATCCATGTGAACGATGGTGACTCTCGCCTTTTTGGTGGTCGTTTTAACGAAGATTTCGCACACCTGTGCCCGTTCTACGATGCACTTTGCACATTCAACCACATCACGATGACATCCTCTATGTTCATCGACCTTTATTCCAAGCTTGCAATCAACAAGGAAACTGTCGTCATTCTTGACAACATCAAGAACCCTGCCGTTTTCGAAGTGGTTCAGAAGATGAAGTTCAGTAGTTTCCAGAACACTGTCGGCGATACCGTGCTGGACACTGCTTATGACAAGAACGATAACGAACAGGTTAGCGCCGAAAAGGAAGCAAAGAACGATGCTATCCGCAAGGTGAACTTCCGTGTCATCTACATTCTTGACGAACTTGTTTGGGACGGCGTTGGTGGCCGTGGAAAGACTATTTTTGAAGCCCGTGTGATTGAAGACCTTCTCCAGATGTCCGACTCCATCATCGTGCCGACCTCTGAATTGAAGCATGCCCTTATCGATATCGGATTTGTTCCTGAAACAAGGGCAAACGATGTTACCGTCCTTCCGTTCACTGTCTCCCCGCAGATGTATCAGGTGTACGCCGTTAATCAGGCAAGAACGTACAGTGCAACCCTTTCCAAGCCGAAGATTCTTGTCAAGGGTGCAGTCCTCCCGCAGAACGTCATCGAGTTCATCGTTGCCAAGCACAAGAAGTACAACTTCACTGTTTGCTCTGGTTCCGAGTTCCCCGAAGACTTGATGCTTCTCCTTGCAAACGGCGATGTGCGTCATATCGTGCATTACACTGCACCGAACGTGAATTTCAAGAACATCACCAACACCTATCTCGACGAACGTGACGGTCGTTACGATTTCGTAATCCACTGCTCCAACACGCTTAACTACGATTTGGCAAGCGGTGACATTGACCCGATGTTGTCTGTCGCATGCGGTTCTATCGCATTCGCTTGTGTTCGCAAGGACTGGTTCAAGCCTGAAACTCACCTTTGCGTAAAGACTGGCACTTCGTTTACCCCGCAGGCCACTTACAACCAGATTGACAACATGGTTAGCCATGCCTGTGTGACTGTCGAATGGAACAAGCTGTATAATGAGCAGCGTGGTGCCATCGAAGGCAAGATTTCAGACAAGGCTGTGGCAATGGCAAGACTCTTCGCCGTCCTCATCGGTACGGAAATGGTGAAGAGACGTTTTTCTGCAGAAAACGGTAATGTAAATGGAACAGCAGAATCAACAAACTCCGCTGAAGCCGCTGACAAGTAGTGCAGAGCCGCCCCGCTTCAATGTCATCCGATATGACATGAAGTGGTACGAAAAAGGACATGACCCGCATGATTACAACTCCATGCGGGACATGTCCATTTCTGAACCTATTATCGTTGACAAGTTTGAAGACAAGACTTTGCCCGACCCGATGAGCGAAAAATTGGCAAAAATGGTCTCCGATAAACTCAATGAGAACGAAAAGGAGAAAGAGCGTATCTCCATCGACCTGAAAAATGGACAGCATTATGAAGGGCCGAGGTACGTCTTCTCTTACTATGCTGGGGTATAAAATGGCTGAACCAGAAAATCTGCTGAAACAGGCGGTAGCATTGAGAAAACAGTTGGCAGGCAATCCGATGGGTTCAATGATTTTTCAGGAACCTCCGAAAAGGAAAGTTGTCAATGAAAGACAATCCGTGAAGATAATCAAGCCTGTCAAGAAGTCCTTCAAGATTGAAGAGCCAGAACAGGAAACGGAAAATCAACCTGCAGAACGTCAAAGATGGTTTGACCCGCACAAGACATTCCCTGCAATGGATGCCCGTACGCCTCATGTTACTGACGAACAGTACGATTCGATGTTCTATCATGAGAAAGGCGAAACTCCTCCGAACGACGTGCATCACATGTCTGGGGAAGAGCTTGCCCGCAAGTATTCTCAGGCTGCTGCCAACAGGGTTCCTCCCCCAGTCAAACAGGAACCACAGCAGGGGTTCGCTCCCCAAGCAGCCATTCCTCAACAGCCGCAGGTAGCGGTTCCTTCTCAGACACCAATAGTTGCCGTACATGAACCCCCACAGACAAACGAGGAAGATTTTCTTCCGCTAGATGAACTTCCGTCAAAGGGATTGTTCTACCAAACACCGATGTTGGCCCAGCCGTTGCGACTAATCGACATGCTGATGGTCGAAAACATGGACAACGAAAACAAGATGGATTCTATTACCGAAATCCTCGGTCGTCGAACCCGCTGCCCTGGGGGTCCAACAGAAATATTGACTGGCGATGAAATCTACACCTTGCAGTATCTTCGTGCATCGACTTTCCCAAAAGACCCGTACACATGGACAACATTCAAGTGCGAACATTGCGGAACCGTTGTCGATGACCCTGGCTACAAAATTGACTTTACAAACATGAGGTTCCGTCCGAATACTGACCCTGCCGAGCTGTATGAACTTTATAGGGAATATGGTTATCACCCCATCGAAAAAATCGGTGGAGTTAACGCAGTCGAGGTCTATGTAAGACGCAGATACCATGACTATGCTTACAAGGAGCAGATGGAAACTTGGAAGCAACAGGGTTTCAAGCCGACCAAGCCGTATCTCGCCCTATTGAACTTGGCTCTTGTCGTTAACATCCCAGGTTGCTATACGATGCAGTCGAAGATAGATTTCATTGGTAACCTGAACAAGGATGACTCATGCAGGTTCTTGTCCGAACTGTCGAAATGCTCTTTCAGGACCAAGACGATGGTTGCACATACGTGCCCTACATGCGGAGGTGTGACGGTGACCCCGTTCCCCTTTCGGTATTCTACATTCATTTCCTCGATACAGATTAGCAAGCCTAAAGAAGCGTAAGATATACGTTACGGCGGAAACATCTACATCTATGGCTGAATGCGACCGAATGTTCTTCCCAGACTTCATCGAGTTGAGCGATTATGTCATAGACAAGATGAAATCCCGCAGAAAAGTTAATAAAAGCAACGAAGTGACCTACGGCTAATGCCGTAGGCTTTCTTTTTTGGGACCCCGAGGTATAAACTATTGTTAGTTCATTACTGAGGAGTAATATGAATCCGTATAAAATTTTTGTGGAATCAATGCAGCAAGCTGGCATTGACCAATGCACTATTGATGCGGTGGCTGCTATTCACAACGCCATCTACGAGGCAGCCGAAAACGACTCGGATGACGATGAAGAAGACAAGAAAAAGGGCAAAAAGAAAGACGAAGAGCCAGAGGAAGAACCTGAAATTGAAGCTCCTGATACTGACCCTGAGGACGGCGGCGATGAGGGCGAAAAGTCCGACGAAGAGTTCAACGCTCCCGAAGAAGACCCGCCTGATTTCGAACCTGACGAAAGCCCAGAGACAGCCGCAAACGAACCGAACGCTGACGAAGGTGCCAAGGCAATCATGTACAACATCCTGACGCTCATGAACGCCAAGCAGAACGCATACCAGCAATACCACTGGAATGCAGAAAGCAAGGCCCTGCACGAGAAGGCACAGGACTGCTACGAACTCTATCAGGGAACCAAGGACAAGGTTGCTGAAACATTGCAGGCGACATACAACGAGCCCATTGATTTCAAGGTATGGTCTGGCAAGGTTCCTAACCTGACTGACAAGGGAGCTTTCCTTGCATCTGTCGATGAAGACCTTGACAAGATTTCCGAATTCCGTTCCCAGCTTGAACACTTCGAGACCTTTGGCCTTAACGGTACGCTTGATGGTTTCATTGACAGCTTGACGGCAGTCAAGTATCACCTCATCCGTTTCTTTGAAAACAAGGACGTTTAACTCACGGGTAAATATGAACGATAGTCTTGACAAAGCGGCAATGTTCTATGACAATATCGACAAGCTTGGACTGACCGAGGCCCAATCAGCCGTCGTGTCCGCATTGTTCGAGGAATGTTTCAAGCATCCCGAGGCTAACTTCATTTATTTCAGCCCAGAGCACCCGCAGATGTTTTTCACGTTCAGGGGAATCGAGGAAATATATGCCCGTACCCCTCACCTCATCAACCGATTCACATATTGGTTGCACCACGAGTTGGTTGACGGAAGGATTCAGAAGTTCGAGTCCAAGCAGGCGTTGAAGGAATTTATCTTGGCTAACCTTGATATGTACTACACGCCGCAGTTCGGAATCAATGCTGAACAAATAAATTCGACCAAGGATTTCAGCATCGGGATTTCACATACCCCCGATGGCGGAATGAAGGGCCGAATCAACGTTACGTCAAACAAGACGGGCAAGCCACTGTTCAACATCACTTTGAAGACGGGCGACCAAGAAATCTATTCTAGGTTCCCAGAGAGGAAGATTGCGTAATGCGTAGAAATCCCGACATTTACACTTTGCCGCCAGACCCGCTGCCAACGATGTTGATGACTCGTGACGATATCACCGAGTACATCAAGGCTAGGCTTGGCTATCCTGCGACGGAAATCGAGATGGAAGTGGAGAACCGAAACGGTCTTGGTCATATCGCTATGGCCATTCAGGACTCTCTCGACTACTTCTACCGCTATATGCAGTCCGAAGCGACTTACAGCGACTACATGGTTATCCACCTTAAACAGGGAATCATCGAGTACAGGGTTCCAGACAATGTGTATCAGCTTGTCGATTTGAACCCGAGCTACGGTAACACGTTCAGCCCGATGATGGCATGGGATATCGGCCCAGGTGAATCCCTGATGGGTGTAGGCGGTGCTGGCCTCGGCGGATTGGGACAGTTCGACCTTATCACCTATGCAGGCGCCCTCAGGTACTTGCAGGATGTTAAGAAGCTCGTTGGAACCCAGTACAGCGTGAAGTTGCACCCAGTCGAACACCGTATGCGTGTCTATCCTACTCCGAAAACGGACAGGAATGCAATCGCTAGGGTTTACTTGAAGGCTAAGCAGGCAGAAGTGTTTGCCAACCCGCTGTTCAGGGACTTCGTGGTGTCTAGGGCTGGTATGCAGCTCGGCATCATCCTTATGAAGGACACGGTTACCTTGCCAGGTGGTGGTACGGTGAACGGACAGACGATTTATACCACTTGGAAAGAAATTAACGATAAGAAGCTCGAAGAAATCAAGAACGAGGCTGCAAGGCCGTGCATGATGACTGACTTATCTACTTAATACTTGACAGTCGTGATGTTTTTATCTAAATTAGGAGGACGACATGACAAGACGACCAAAATCTACGGAACCCGTTTCAGTTCAGGAAGATAGCCTCCCAGTGAAGGAAGCTGTTGCCATCGAACCTGCAACGCAGGACGCCGATGGCAAGGAGCAGAGCGCTCCCTTGAAGAAGAAACGTATCAGGCACCGCCAGACGGTAAAGCTCCACAACAAGAAGCTTTCTGTGGCGGTCATCTGTGCCAATCCGTATCTGAGACAGTTCTTGTAAAGGAAGTGTTATGACGGATGAAATTAAAACAAAACTGGTTGCCCGTTTGAAGGAATACTTTACATTCCTCTTTTGGGCTGATGCCGACCAAGTGAAAATCATGATGAAAGTCCTTAACGAGACTTCTGTCATGATAAGGGTTCTTATGCCATACATGGGATGGAACACTGAAATAAGGACGACAATTAACGGAGACCTCAATCAGCTTCTCAGCGATGAATATCGTGGTAGCGAGGACCTAGATGGTGCGTTCGATATTGTCCCGTTCATGAGCGAAACTAAAATCTTGGTATCAACGGCGAACACATATAATGGAAAGCCTATTTCCGCCGAGTACACTATTAAGCCAGCGGATGGGGCTGGTATGAGCAAGCTTGTTAACCAGACTTTCAAGCAGTTCGAGGACAAGGTTCGCAGGGATATCTACGACATGAAGAAGGCTGGAACATTCGTTGACGACGCTGTTGCCGCCGAAGACACTTGGGAAACAGTATAAACTAAATTTGATTAAGGTGGGTTTTATGGGAACCGACATGTAGGATGATATTATGGGAGTTGAGAGCGCATTGCCGAGCATGATAGTCGGTGGTAACGTAATCGGTTACAGCGACCACAATGAAAACCTCTATAAGGAACGTGATGTCATAGGGGAGTTCAACCGCCGTGCAATCAACGCCCCTGGCTTTGGCCACAACGACATTCTTGCCACGATAGAAAGCTTCAAGCGTAATCACGGTTACGAGTTTGAACCGCTGACCGACTATGACCGTAAGGAACTTAGTACGAGCAGCGTTTCCACTCCTTCTGGAACTACGGCGACGATGGTCAAGAGGGGCACTGGTGAACCAACAAAGGCGGTGACAGTAAAATCGCCTGACCCGATGGACCCTGACGTAGCACAGGCAATGAGCCTCCTGAAAGACTGCATACTCCAAGGATAAGACAATGAAACCAATATACATAAAAATAAACGAGGCGAAGGAAACGCCCTATGCAAGGAAGCTGCGGATAGCGGAGACGGAAAACGGTCGAAAGCTACGATGCAGGATGGTTGAATCAAAGAAGAAATATAAGAGAAGTCGGGAAATGCCCGACTTTAATTTTTTGTGTATAAAAAGTCTTGCATTCATATATGAAAAGTGTTATATTTCCTTATAAATAAGAAGGAATGGTACACATATATGCAAAAATTCTGGATAAATAGACGAGATACCGTTCCTTACATGAGGAGCTATGATAAAAAAGGAAGTGGTGTATGTAGATAAAAAGGTACTATCCGACTCATATAAAAAATCACAGACATACATAAGCGCATTAAAAACAAAACTGAATATGGTGAGTACAGGAGATATAATCAATTCCATCATTGGACGATGCAAGACGCTGTTGAATAGTGAAGACCCCAATGACAGGAGAATGTACAACCTATATCGAGACATTGTAATCGGCAATTACTCGCTTTATCTAATCAACTTATACAACAATTACGCTAAACAGTATTTACTGAATGCCAACGAACTGGTTCATATCCCTTATGTGAATTTCAGTACGCTGGTTAGAAATTTTAACCCAGATGGTGGCGCATCGTTCAACTCGTACATGGTGCTGTGCCTTCACGGCTACATCAAAAAGTTCATATCGGATGATGCTCTTGTGCATGTAAATCCAAGCAAGAAGGTTACCATAACCTATACGGAAGTTACAAAGCAGGGGGCTGACGGAGACTTGATAGAATACCTGACATCGAACGAACCGTTCAATGCGGACTCGCAGGGAAAGCTCCAGTTTGCATCAAGGATGTGCGAGGATTTCGACCCGCAAATGCAGGACATGTACGGCTACCTTGTCACGACGGAATCTCCTAAACAGGCAACCGAAATATATGCCGAAGCCCATCGTTGCAGCAAGTCCAAGGCCAACCTTATGTTGTACCGAATGCGGCGAAAGATAAGGATGGGTTGGGAAGACAAGCATTAACACAGGAGTACACTATGGATTGTTCAACTTACAGGAAAAAACGTGTTAGCCCCCCTGAATACGACATTCAGGATATGGTTGACGATGCAATCAACGTGATACAGGCGTCTAGCTACATCGCACGAAACAGGGCGTATCTGGACAAGATTAGCAAGGTGAAATTCGTATACAGCGAAGAGATGATTGCAAATTCGTTCGCTGCAAGAACTGGGCTCAACTCGTACGGTGTCTATACTTTCGCTGGATTGAGCCTGTTGCTATGCACCTGTGCGGCAGTATTCAGTGAGTTTACGAGTAACCACAACGCTGCTCAGGCAAAGAAGGCGTTGAAATGGCTTTTCGGCCATGTGTTCACCGAGATTTTTGCGTATGGCGATGAATGGGATGCAATCATCCCCGAAAAGATTGATGCGTTCTACCGCCGTTTCCCAGAATACCTCGTCAAGGAAAACTATCCTCGTTACATGGAACTCGCCCGCAAGATGATTACGTTCGTCCTTGGTCATGAAATCGGTCACATCATGCTTTGTCATTGCGATAGGACCAACGGCAGAATGAACAATGTGTCCCGCAATAATGAACGCTCTGCTGACCTTTTCTCGTGTTCAATCTTGCAGGGAACTGGTTTCGGCAGCACTTTTGCCGAGGGTGCAATCTTCCTCATTCTGACCTTCTATTTCATGGACACCAAGAAGACAAGGAACTTGCAGTACGGTACACACCCTGGCCATACAGACCGTGTAATGAACATCATCCAGTCGTTCAAGAATGAACTTAGGTTCACTAATATCACCGAAGCTGACATCCTTTATCTTATGAAATAATTATGAAGATACTCTACATCTACACATTTTATTCTACTGACGCATGCCGTATCAGGAACTTTACCGCTTCAATCGAACAGCTTAAATCGGTTGACCCCGAAGCTGACATCTGCGTTGTCGAACAGAACGGTCTTACAAAGATTCCAGAGGTCACCTTTCATCACGAAGTTGACATCGATGATACGAACTTCCATAAGACGGGCCTGCTTAACTATGCAGTTCAGAACCACCCAGACTACACTCATTACGTGATGATTGACGCTGACTCGTGGATTGATGCAGGTGTCGTGGACAACATCCATAACCACGCCGATGACGCACCTCTTGTGTTCCCGTATGGGACTTGCGTGTATCTGAGCGAGGCACAGACCCGTAGGAAATGCCGTCACGAAATGGTTGACATCCCTCTGCGTTACAACGCCAACATTCCTATCACCCGTCAGACTGGCCTTATCAACTGTTTCAGCAAGGAGACCTACGACAAGGTTGGCGGATTCGACGAGGCGTTCGTTGGATGGGGAGCCGAAGACGACGCCTTCGTGTTCAAAATCCGCAGGGTTACTGGCAAGCGTGAATTGCGTTGCAAGGGCGGTGCTGTCCTCCACATGTGGCACAGGAAGGTAAATGACCGTACCTATCTCGAAAGTTTGCGATACAAGAAGAACAGGGCCTATTGCTCCCTGATGCGTCGCATGACAGACGACGAGTTCAAGCGCTATCTCAACAAGGAACTGACCCTTGACGAGATTTACAAGGACTTTGCTGAAAGGGGCGGTATCGAGGGCGATGCAACCCTTATTGTCGGACCGAGCATACGTTTGAGCGTGAACACGTCGATTTACTATGTGCATACGCTTACCCCGACAATGACGGAGTTCCTCACCGAGGTATTGGCGGAGGATGGCCCTGACATGGTTAAGGCATTCATCAACTGCTATGTCAACGATAAGAACGCTTACCCCGATGTTCTGCAGGAAGTCAAGGATTTCTACGAAAAGAACGGTATAACGAATGACTAGCCAATTTGAAGAAAACCTGGCGGGTGGCGGGGAGTCTGCCCACAACCATCTTGCCATATCGGTTGCATCAATACGGCATGACGTGCGGTTTCACGAAGACAGCTTTGCGGGCCGCCTCTATGGTTTCTTCGAGGGTGGAATCCAGTGTTCTAAATCGTCGATGATGCGTTCTTACCGTAGGGTGTACATCAAGTATGACTCCGAGGCTGAATATGACATTCCGTCTGGTTACAGGACAATCGAGTTCGGCGAGGGCAAGACGTACCTGACATACCCAGTTAGCGGCGACTACCACAGGCTGTTTCCTAAGGTTGACCAGACCGTGGCTTACGGAAAGGTTAGAACCCCCGAGCAGGCTGACCAGTATATCGACACTTTGTGCAAAATTGGGGGCAAAATACTCCTTGCCAACATTGGTAAAAAAGACTATATTTCCAAGATAAAGGACGCACTCGATGCACACGGCATTCCAGTCGTTGTCCCGAAGGACCATTCGTTCCATGTACTTGATACATACCTCCGTTCATCGGCAAGGCTCGTTCATTTCGGAAACGGAAACCACGGGATGATGTTTGCGAAGGGCTGCCTGTATGCGTTGGGTGGTGCAGATTTCATCACGGATTGTGACAAGGTTGTTCCAACCGACCTGTCGGAGTTCATTAGCAAAGAGAAGCTATGAGTGAAAAGTGTGACAAAGGGTTAATCCTGAAGATTGAACGAATAGGAAAGGACCCGCTCGAATTTAGAAACGTGAGCATAAGCGCTTACGAAGGCATAAAGCGTGATTTGGCGACTGGTCGCCATTTCATCGAAGTGTCTGGCGTAGTCCAAAAGGATGGCGAAGCCTGCAACAAGATGTCCTTGATTCCTGTCATCCACGTACAAGAACTTACGATAGAAGAACCGTCAACCCTTGAAAAGGAAGGAAAGAAGTAAAATGGACGAAATCGATTTGTTATCAGGAAGCATTCCTGAGGCCGAAATGCCGAAAAAAAGTATTCCCGTAGCCAAGGGCGGTTACGAAATGTGGGTTGTCAAGCATCAGCCGCAAACTGTTGCCGACATGGTTCTTCCCGCAAACATCAGGAACAAGATTGACACTGCATTGCAGCTCAATGCGTTTGGACATTATGTGTTCTACTCGACGGCGTCTGGTACAGGAAAAACCACGCTTTCACAGGCGATTCCTAACACCCTCGGAACATCGTTCAAGTTCTTCTCTGCACGAGAACAGTCTGACATCTTTACCGACATTGAAAGCTATGCAAGCCTCGCCTGTCCTAACGGTATTCCAAGGTTCGTTATTCTCGACGAAGCCGACCATCCTAACAGGCCCGAAGAGTTCTATCGTAAGCTTCAAGGATTGATTGAAGATACCCAGAGCACAATCCGTTTTATCTTGACGTGCAATGCGTTCCATCGTCTCCCGCATGCAATCTCTTCAAGGTGTTTCGCCGTTTCTTTCGACTACCCCAAGAAGGACGAAAACTTGAAACAGGCGATGATTGCAAAGATGATGTCCATCGCACAGGAAGAAACTGCACCGTATGGCGGCACGGTTGACCCTAACACGGTGGTTGACATCGTTGAAAGGTGCTACCCAGACATGCGACTGATGACATCCACGATGTTCAACAACTTCTTGGAAAACAGATGTTCAATCAAGGGCATTGCTACGGTTATCAGCACGGAGTACACTAATAAGTTGGTAGAGTTTGTCCTGAGGGGTGACGACTTGGGCGCCCGTCAGTTTGTGCTTGACAACTATGTTGATTTTGACAGTCTGTTCAATAACTTTGCCGATATCATCATTTCGAAGAACATCCTTCCCCCGATGGCAAGGCTTGAATTCAATGTTGCCACGGGCCAATACGCTCAGATGAGCGAGTTCCAAGTGAACCCGTATACTGTTGTAAATGCGTACATATCCAAGGTTATTCTCCTGCTTTACAAGTACGGATTGTTAAGACTTGTTCAACCCACGGCAGGCTAGCATGAAGTTTAGTGTTTCACAATTTCTTAGAAACCGCATGGCAGGGCTTCCTGTTTCCGTTGAGGAAGAGGAAACCTTCGAGCCGTATCTTGTACAGGTAGCCCTTGAAAACGACCCGAGGATGAACGATATCCTGCTCCAGACAAATACCAAAAGCTTCTTCCATCTTACGAAGAAGCAGCAGGCCCATTCGTTCGACTGCTTGCAGGGAATGCGTCTGAACATGCAGTACAACCCCAAGCGAGGGGAGCGTGTTGCCAAACTGAAAGAGGAAATTTCTGCATACATGAAAGAATTTGGAATGGATTACAATTCCGCCAAGGCGATAGTGCTTGAAAACGCTGGTATGAAACTATGATTAAGAACGCATTGAAAGAAGAAGGAAAAATTTTTACCCCGCTGAATATCGTGAATGTGCTTCTCGATGTTGCCCAGTACGTCGGGGCTGAACGCATCCTTGAACACCATTTTATGGACAACAGCGCAGGCGACGGAAACATAGTCGTTGCCGCTATTTCCAGATACTGTGTCGAACACATCCGTGTCAAGAAGGGCAATAAGGGTTTGAAAGAAGCTCTTGAAACCTACATCCACGCAATCGAACTGAACAAGTCGAACTTCCGCCAGTTGAAGAAAAGACTGGACGATACTGCGGCAATGTACGGTGTAAACGACGTGAAATGGGATGTCCGTCTTGGCAACTCCCTTTCCATCAAGGATTATGACGGAAAGATGGACTATGTTGTTGGAAACCCGCCTTACGTCCGTGTTCATAATCTCGGGAAGCTTTACGATGTGGTCAAGAACTACAAGTTTGCCGATGAAGGAATGTGTGACCTGTATCTTGCTTTCTTCGAGCTTGGTATCAGGATGTTGAATGACAAGGGTGTTCTCTCGTATATCACCCCGTCCTCTTGGATGCATTCAACATCTGGTGCAAATTTCAGAAAGTATCTGCTGGAAAACGGTAATCTTTCATGCCTGATAGACTTCGGTCACAAGCAGCTGTTCAAGGGCATCACGACATACTCGATGATTACCTGCATCGACAAGAGCCTGCATAATGCTGCTGTCAAGGTTGCCAACTTCAATGAGCTGGACCAGATTTTAAACAACACTTGCAACAGGATTTCCCTTTCCGATATGAACATCGGTGGAAAGTTCTATATCGGTAATTGGAGCGAACTGAAAGAACTCCGTGAGATTAAATCTGGCAATTACCCGAAAAAGGTTGTCGTCAAGAACGGCTTTGCAACCCTTGCAGACAAGGTGTTTATCGACGCTGATGACCTCCCGAGAATGTACTGCATTCCTGTCTTGAAGGCATCTACTGGAAAGTGGGGAACCTGTTTCTATCCGTACGATGCGGGCGGTCATCCAATACCTAAGGAAGACCTGTTGAAGCCGCACCGCTTTGGGGACTCGATGGATGACTCTGTTGAAGCCTTCCTCATCCACCATAAGAAGGAACTCTTGAAGGGAAGAAAGGACAAACCAGATTTGGATTGGGTACACTTCGGAAGAACTCAGGCAATCAACGATGTCTACAAGAACAAGCTTGCCGTGAACACCTTGGTTAAGGATAATAACTCCGTCAAGGTGAACTATGTCGAGTCTGGAAAGGGTGTTTACTCTGGTTTGTACATCATGGGTAACGACTGCCGAGTTGACATCAATGTTCTGACCGCATTGCTGACCGAGAAGCGGTTTACCGACTATGTGGCGTTGTTGAAGAACTACAAGAGTGGCGGCTACTACTCGTTCAGTTCTAACGACCTTGAATGCTATCTCAATTACAGGCTTAGCCTGATTAAGGAACCTAAAATCATCTACATTGGATAAGAAAATGAAAGAACTTCATGTTAAACGCTTTTGTGGCACAGTTGATGCACCTATGATACCTGCTAACGCTTGCTGTGATTTTGTCAATGGCAATAAGGGAATAGAGGTACAGGCGATTGTGCATTCTAACAACGATGTATTCCTTTATTATAGGGGAAAGGAAATCTAGGAGAAAGTAATATGGAATTAAGATGTCAAGTCGAGATGAACTGGTACGAGGTCGGTAAGGAAACTCCTCGTGAAGGAATCCTTCTGTTCATGGTAACGGACAAGGAACCAGACCTCATTTTCAGCGGTTACTACATCCAAGGTAGCTTCCGTATATTGGGTCAATTGGGTGGAATCCTTATGCTCAGGGATAGCAACGTAACCCACTTCGCATACATGAACAACAACATGCTTCCGAAGAACTGCAAGGAAGGATGCCTCGGTAGCGGTTGGCATATTACCGAGAAGGAAGTACCTGACAATGATGAACCTGTTGCCATCTGGCCTGAATACAAGGGATGCCGATTTGCCGTCTGGAACAAGCACGAGGAGTGCTGGGACGACGAAACCGCTGATGACTTCCTTTGCCATAAGGATGAAGTTGAAAAGTGGTTCCCGATTAACTGGGGCGGAGCAGAATAGAAGGAGGCATTATGCTTTTGAATGACGAAGAAACAGAAATAATCACTCACACTGTGTACGAATACCAGAATGCAATCGACCGAATTAAGTACATCAAAGGTCAGCTTACTGATGTGGTGAATGGTAATGGAACACCTGAAGAAAAATACTTCAAACTTCGTGATGTACTTTTCGATGAATATGGTGTCATTGAGAAGCTTGACCGCCTTATCAATGATGGTATGCTGTATCTCGAAACTGATACGGTTAGCTCCCTTATTGACAACATTAGGGCAGAAGCATTTCATCCATTTACAGTTGAAAACAAAGTGATGAACCCAGTCAGTTTCTATCACAAACTAAAACTGGTTGGTGTTGCCCGTAACAGGGAAGCATACCTCGCTACATTGAAGCAGATTGGCGACAAGAAGATTAAAGGATGTCAGGCGCTTATTGGCGAGGAACTCATCGACATCACGGAAAACGGCGAACTTGCTCATGAACCGAAGAGTGGACCCGTAATTCCTGATGACACAATGGATTATCTCCATTGGAACCGTGGCGTTTAGTTAACTCCATATAAAAGAAAAGGGCAAGCATTTCGCTTGCCCTTTGTTATTTTCACGCCGATTAGACGTACTTATATCCAGGCGGAATCCAGATGGTGAACCTGTCGTACTGGAAGGTTGCCCTCCATTCGCCAAGGTCGCCCACACCGTAGGTTCCCTGCTTGGGAAGTTCCACCTTCTTCGGCCATGCGTTGATATACGTGATGGAGAAGATGCAGTCACCATACATCCAGTCGTAGTATTCAAGCGTCACGCTCTGGTTACGGAGCAGCTGAACCGTCGGGTTGGGCCAGTTGGCCTGCTGTCCGAGACCGAGGTGGATGTGGTTTGACGAGTCCTGAGCGATACGGTTCGTCTGCCAGTTGGCATCGGAACGGTTAGCCAAGGTCATCTCACCCGTGTTGTACACGAGGTTACGCCATTCCATCATGGCTTCATACGGAGCCATGTCTTCCGTACACACACCACCGATGGAGAATGTTCCATCGAGGCCAGTCTGACCGACAGGATAGTGCTTGTTGAAGCCCATGTACTGGAAAGCCTTGGACTGCAATTCCACGGCGGGAATTGTAGGCGGCTGCTGAACATACAGGGCGAACGATGCTTCACCGTCCTGAATATCGAACTGGTCGTGGTTCTGAAGACCCATGCCGAAAGCGTGGAAGATTTCGGTGGAAATCAGCATACGCCAGCGGCTGGTTCTATACGGGTCGGCCAAGGTGTCGATGGCAGCGCCAAAGAACACCTTTTTCTTCAATTCGTCATCAATAGTCTGATTGATACCCATAGTTTACCTCCCATTACACATAAAGTGAAGTGGATTGAGTGTTGCTGGAACCATTGGACTCAACAATAGTTCTCAATGTAATCCAGCGAGAGGTCTTGGTTGGCTTCAACCTGAGGTCAACGTGCAACTCGTTCCTGTCGATTACGTCAGGCGTGTTGTTCGTATCGTCGCAGATTGCGGTGCCAGAGTACAAACCAGCTGGGTTAGAGTTCATGATTGCATCCAATTGAGCCTGCAAGTCAGACTGAATGTTGGTACGCAGGTTGGTCGTATTCAACTGGAAGACCTTTCTATCGAGGTAGTGATAGAACATCTTGTGAATACCAGCCAAGAGCATTGCCACATGGACTTGGTCGAATGCAGAGCTTTCCTTCTGCATCGTGTAGTCACCCCAGATGAACATTCCACGGCTGTTGAAACGAGTCGGGTTGACCCTGATTTCAGTAAGACGTGCGATGTTGGAATCTGTGTCTTCAGGATACTTGAAGGTTCTCGGATACTTTTCGGTTACGCCCCATTCCGTCGGAATCACGGCGTTGATTTCGCCAGCAGGCGGCAACCACCAAATTCCGTTAGCGGCGTTAGCCGTGATGATAGAAGCCAACTGAACGGACTTCACGACTTCTACGTTCATGAGAGTGTAGTAGCTGTCGAAGAAGACGCCACGTCCATCATAGATGGCACCCCAACGGCCCTTGACACCGAATCCCTGAGCACCAATCATCTTGCGGAGGGTCGTTTCGATGTTGGCTTCGCCTACGCCGTCAAGGATAGCAAAGCAGTCCTTACGGAGTTCGCAGACGTTGAGGATTGCGGAAATAACCGTTCCGTCGAGAGTTTCACGGTTCTTCTTGAACAGGTTCTTGATACCCGTACCAGCACCGATAAGCATAGACACGTCAGTGCCATCCTTGTCGAGGAAGAGGTTCCAAGCGTTGGCGAGAGTTGCCGTGTCGCTGTTGTTTGCTGGCGAGTATTCCCAGATTGCGTCGTAGATGATAGCAGGGTCACGTTCATCGTAAGAGAGCATCGTCGAAACAGAGTCGAGGTGACCGTTTTCAACGCTCTGAGACATGTCGTATGCGTTGTTCGTCAGGAAGTTGTCGAGGATGCCGCTGTCGTTGATGAGAAGCCTTGCACCGCTGTCCGTGAGAACAGAGTCGGCAACGTCACCAATGTAGAGGTTTCCGTCATCGTGAACGTAAGGAACGATGGTTCCTTCCATGTCGTAAGACTTGCCGTTGAAGTGGTAGGTGATGTAGAGGTACATCCTTGCGATGGCCTCGCCTTCCGAAGAAAGCACATACACCTGCTTTGCCTCACCGTTGAAGTTCACATCTTCGTACTTGACAGAAGCAAGACCCATTGCGTTGAACGAAGCACCAACGTCGTCGCTCACAAGGAGCTTGTCGGTACGCTGTACTGTTCCACCGTTGTAGTTCGTGTATGCGAAACTGAGCAGGTCGTTAGCAGGAGTGTCGCTAGGAACGAGGAAGTCCTCTTCCTGAACGTTTGCAGGAACCGTCAGGTCGTATGCACCGAGCATGTTGAACGTGAGACCGTCCTTTCCAGCTACCCAGATGTTAGCGTTGGATGCAGTCAGGTCAACCAACTTCCATTCACTGTTAGTACCGAACTTGTCGGCCAAACCAGTTTCCCTGTCGAAGTTGATGTCTCCGCTGTGGCTGAGAACCACGATGTCCTTGAACGTGTTGATGTTCTTGACTTCGTAGATGTCGTTCTTGCTGAAGATTATAGCGCCGTCAGCAGCCTTGTTCGTCTTCTGAGGAACGAATGCAACGAGGTCACCGATTCCGTACTGGGTGGCAGTTCCGAACGGTACTTGAACGCCGATTGTGGTCGTCGTGTTGTACTTCGTCTTGTCAGCAGCATCGGTAATCTGAGTTACGTTGTTGCCAAGGTAGGTGTTGATGGCGAAACCTTCACGGTTGAATGCTGCGAGAATGTTGTTCGTCGTAGCGGTGAGGTTGATAATCTTGGTTCCAAGGCTGGTTGCTCCGTCTACGTCTTCACCGTTCTTTCCAGTGATGGCGATTGCACCAGAACCCGAAACAGAGGTTACATAGTATTCATCACCCGTGCTAACGAGCTTGATAATGTCGTCTGCCGAGACAGTACCGACATCGACCATGCCACGAGTCTTGAGTGTGGACGGCTTCTTCGGAAGAGCCTCTGGGAACACGAGGGAAACTTCGTAATGAACACTAACAGTGTAGCTAGCGCTCACATCTACTTCGGTTCCGACTGTGGGTGCAGTTGCTGGACGATTTGTATAAGTCAATGTCCAACCGTTTGTACCCTTTGTCAATGTGCCGAGTGAGCAAGTGAACGTTGCATTGTCAGGTACATCGGTTTCAACCCATGTGACAGTTCCTGTTGCAGTTGCAGGAACAGCATCCTGAGCTTCGTGTGTTTCATCTGCTACCTGAGCGTCATGACCAGGGTCATAACTTGTAATCTTGAACGTTCCAGCGCTAGTTTTTGCCGTAGGAGTCTCATCTGCGACTGCTTTCGGTCCAGATACGTTTACACCGACGAAATCTTCTGGCTTATCAACGCCGTCGAATGTTGCAACTACGGTGTCTTCTCCGTTGATGCTGTCCATAAACGTTTTTGCCTTAGATTCACTGTCGAATGAACCTAAAAGTTTAGCGGGGGTCAGCTCATCCCATGTGAGATTGGTTACGCCAACTTCATTCAAAACCAGCGGACGGTTGGAATTGACATTCAGCGTCACAATCTTTGCAGATGCGTCGCAACTTTCCTTTCCAACGGAAGTGATTTCGTAAGACGTGAAACTCGAAATGCCAGCTTCGAGAGCAGCATCCAGAGTAACAGTCACTTCGTTGTCAACGGTAACGGAATCAACCGTACCCTTGATGCTCTTAGTGGTTGTCACTTGTTTTCCATCAACGGTAGATGTAACCGTGTAGAAGAACGTCACGCTGTCGCCAGCTTCGAGAACAGCCTTTGTCGGAACAAAGCTGAAAGTCTTTCTCTTGTCATCGATGCTCAGGCTAACCGTTTCATCAGTAGTGAGACCGATTACACGGGTAATCTTTGCAGCTCCGTCAGGTTCACGCAACAGGATTGCGTCACCCATCTTGAACTTGGAGAAGTCAACCTTTTGGTTCGTCTTGGCGTAGTTCATCTCGCCATACTTCTTTACAGCACGGTTTGCAACGGCGGTCTTGACTTCGAGGTAGTCAACGCCTGTCGTGGCATCGTCGTTGTTGCAGAAGAATGTTGCTGTCTTTGTAGCCATCGTCGGTACGTTGTCCATTTCGGTTTCGTACTCGGCGACAACCTGAGTGTCAAGAATCTTGTTGACGGTTGCGTACGCACCCTTCTCGCTTTCAACGAAGTTGGAAGCAGGGAAGTAGATAACGTCGCCAACACTGAATGCAGGAACGGAGTCGCAAACGAGCGTTACCAGCCTCTTGTTGGCGGAATCTGTGTTCTTGCGTACCGTAGCAGTGTAACGGTCGGCTGCACGCTTTGCTGCGGTCGGGTCGCTATTGACGATAGCGAACAGCACCATGTTGGTGTCGGAACGAACATCGGAGAGCTTACCTTCCTCGTTGAACTCTTCGCCAGCGGTCAGCTGGAAGTCCACGTTGGAGTTTTCAGCAATGGTTTCCTGCGTGGTGTTAATCTTACGCTTTCCACCGAAACCTGCGAAGCCGTCAGCGATGTAACGGGTAGCAGCGAAGTGGCGGATATCGAAAGATGTGTGAATCACGTCGGTTTCGTTCTCTTCGGCTGTACGGGACTTGTCGTAGTAGTCGCTCTTGGATGCGTTGCGGTCGAAGCACACAACGAATGCATCAGACTTCAAGTCAGACTTACGAACGTCCGTCTTGTCCACCTGTTCGCCGTAAGGACGCACGAAATGGACGTGACCGCCGTTGTTCAGCACGGCACGGGTAGCGTACATACCCATGTTCCACTTGGGCTGGTTGAAGCCAAGTCCAAGGATAGAATCCTGATTTGCCGTATTGGTAATTTTCAGGATTTTGTTGAATTCGCCTTTCGGTGAATAGCCAACGACACCGCCGATTAGGGAGGGGTTCTCAATGAAAGAATACCCTGAACGGTCTTCAATCTTGATGGCAACACCGAAACTACCTTTTCTAGCCATAATACCTCATTTGGTCATTACTCATCATAAAGTTTATGTAGTGGCCACAATTTTGAAAAAAATCTGAGGATTAACCCTTGCCGAGTAGGGGGTAAAAAATGTATCTTAGATATAAAAAAGAGGCAATATGGGAAAATTCAATACGCAATTGCATCGCCTCGCCAAGTTAATTGGGCTGATAGGCATTTTGAAGGACTTTTTCGGGGACGAGGAGAAATTGAAGAAAATCTACCGAGTCCTCATGGGCGGGCTGATTGCCTATATTATCGGCAAGACCGTCTATATGTCGTATAAGGTGTTCAAACAGGGGTTCGTCAAGGAAATCCACCGTCGAATAGATGAAGACGGGGAAAACGAGGGTGACTATCCGTCGCCAGAAGCTGACCCTGAATTCGACGGAGAAAAGGGGGACGATTATGACGACTAATAACGAAAGACCTGCACCTCTAATTAAAGTAGACTTTAAGACCCTTGATGAATGGAAGAAGTTCGGGTGGCGTGACAAACTGAAATGGGTTAGACACGTCTTCCACGACAATGTTGGAAACATCAAGGGAATGATTAACGACAACATTACCGACATGCTGGATGTCCTGCATGCGGCGACTGCACGGGGAAGCATCTACCGCAAGCTGGTTGACCTAGGTCAAATCACGATGTCGTCAAACAAGTTCCTGTCGAGCGTGGAGGAAGTCCTGACGAAGGAAACCCGTATCGCCAGTAACCAGTACGACTATATCCTGAAGTGGGTTCATGCCACCAGCGTCGAGGATGACCTGTTCATCAACGATGTTAGCATCAACTCCGATATTGTCAGGAAGTTCGCAGAGAACATCAAGAAAATTTCAGAAAGCGGTGCGTTCAAAATCAAGAAGATGGAGTACGAACCGAAGTCCAAGAGTGCTGGGCATGACGTAGCTGTAAACTACCTCCTCGAATACACGGGTGACGTGGAATTTGGAAAAGGCATAGAAACCTTCGTCCACTGCTCTTACTTCAATACTACGGACAAGTCAAGCAATGCACTGAATATGCCGCCAAAGGGCTCGTTCCTTGTCGCAATCAATGTCAACGGGGACAACGCTCCGCTTATCGACAATTTGGAAAACAACGGCGATGGAGGATGCTTTGACATCTACCGTTCTATGCTCATGGTCGCATTGCAGAATTATGTGCATAGTTTGGATGTTGCCAGCAACTTCATTAAGCTTGACCCGTACGGTGACCTCAGGTCAACATCTAGGCGTATCGTGCCGTTCAACATCAACAACTTCGACAAGGAGTCTGTCATCAAGGAAATGAAGAAATGCCTTAAATCAGGCAGGCGCCGTGGTTACCTGTTCATGGGAGACCCTGGCACGGGCAAGACCGAGTCCATCCAGAAGCTGTTGGAACAGTTTACCGACCTTCCAGTGTTCTGGGTTGACAGCTCGACTCTGAGTTCCTACACGGCTATCCACGAGGTGTTCAAGACCTTGCACTACTTCCCGAGGTCAATCTGCGTGTTCGACGATGTTGACGCACTGGACCTCACTGCCAAGTCCGACAAGACCACTGCGTTCATCGAGTGTATGGACTGCAAGGATGACAGCCTTGCTTACAACGGAATTGTCATCATGACGGTAAACGAGCCGACACGAGTGCATTCGTCCATCAAGTCCAGACCTGGCCGCATAGACAAGATTATCTATATCAAGAACCCAGACAGCATTGATATTGTCTACGATGTCATCAGTCAGAGATACATCAAGGAGAACCTCCCTATGCCGTCCAAGTTCAGCATGAAGAACAAGAAGTTTGTCACTTGCATGCAGCGATGCATCGATGCGAACTTCACCCACGCTCACATCGCTGGTATCATCGACGACATCATCTACCTGTCCGAAGCAACTGGGGCACAGCTTGTTAATGAACTTTCGGTGCGAATTGAAGAACGCATCAATTCAATCAAGTATGCCAACATGAAGACAAAGAACGGGTACTTCGACAAGGGGAGCCTGTCCGATGCCTAGTGCATCACACATGGTAAGCCTAGTTAGATTTAACTAGGTTTTCGTGTGTTTTATCCACCCGATAACCGAGGTTTGAAAAGCAACAGAAAAGTGTGGCAGATGGTTAAATTAGCACTATAAACTAAATGCACACATTAAGGAATCGATATGATTAAGTACGTAATTAAAAGAGATGGCAGACGTGCCAAGTTCAATCCAACCAAAATTTCCAACGCAATTACGAGTGCCTTCCTTGACAAGGAAATACAGTTAAGTAAAAAGGAACTTGATACCCTTACTGACAAGGTTTGCGACAAGCTTGAAGCAATGGTTACTCCCGAAAAGCCGACGGTCGGCGTAGAGGCAGTGCAGGATGTCGTGGAAGATGTCCTCATGTCAAAGGAAAAGTACAAGGAAGTCGCCAAGGCATACATTCTCTACCGTGACGCAAGAACCCGCAAACGTGAATCAAGCAGCCAGATTATCAACACTATCCGTGAAATCAAGGCTGCAGACCTTAAAAGTTCCAACATCCTCCGTGACAACGCAAACGAATCTGGTACGACCCCCGCTGGTGCTTACGGAAAAATCGCATCCGAAACCAACAAGACTTACAACCTACTCAATGTCGTGGACAGGAACATTGCCGAGCTTCATGCCAAGGGATACATGCATATCCATGACCTGAACCTCTACGACCTCACTTTCAACTGTCTGTTCGCCGATATTTCAAAGCTTTTGAAGAATGGCTTCGACTCTGGTACGGGTTTCATCCGTTCGCCAAAGTCAATCCAGTCAGCCGCTTCAATCACCGCCGTCATTTTGCAGCTTCAGTCGAACCAGCAGTTCGGTGGCATCGCTTCTGCAAACCTCGACTTTGAATTGGCCCCGTATGTTGACATGTCCTTCAAGAAAAATCTTGCTTGGATTCTTGCCTCCGAAAAGGTGCTGAACGAAAGGAGCTGTGCTTACGAATCATTTGACGACATCGACAAGGATGATGTCGAAAAGGCTATCAAGAAGGAAGCCCACGCTATCCGTAGCCAGATGGCAAAGGACGGTCTCAGCCTTGACCTCCCGTTCAAGGAAATCGTTGAGAAGTATGACCGCAAGGCTGTCGTTCAGGCCTACATCAAGACCAAGGATGACACATATCAGGCAATGGAAGGCCTTGTCCACAACCTCAACTCGTTGCAGTCCCGTTCTGGAAACCAAGTCCCGTTCTCGTCCCTGAACTTCGGCCTTGACACCTCTCGTTGCGGTCGTCTTGTTTCCAGCAACCTTATCGCAGCACAGATGGCTGGCCTCGGTGACGGACTCACTGCAATCTTCCCGATTCTCATTATCAAGTACATGAAGGGTGTTTCCTACCTCCCAGAAGACCCGAACTATGACTTGAAGAAGGCTGGTATCGCTTGCCTCGCACGTCGTTTCTACCCGAACGCCGTCGGTGTTGACAATAAATTCAACGCCCCGTATATCCGTTATGAATACAACGACGAGTTCAAGCTCACCAATGACACCCCCGTTAAGAAGATTGGTGGCGACCGTGTTGCAAAGTACGGCGATGTTTCTACCGAAAACGACATTTATCCTCGTTGGGAAGTCCGTGTTGACGGTAAGTATTGGCAGATTTGCCAGGGCCGTCTCCAACGCATCATTCCTGAAAGCACCGTTTCTACGATGGGTTGCCGCACAAGGGTTATCGGCAACGTTAATGGCCCGCAGCAGACCGTTGGCCGTGGCAACCTTGCATTCCATACCTTGAACCTCCCGAAGCTCGCTGTGGAGGCTCGTATCGAGGCTACGAACGAGGCTGACCGTATCAAGCTCTTCAACGAAAAGCTCGACCGTATGCTTGTTCTCGCCCGTCAGTCCCTCGAAGACCGTTTCAATGTCATCGCAAAGAAGACCTACGAGAACTTCCCGTTCACGATGCAACAGGGCTTGTATCTCACGTCTGATGACAAGCAGCATCAGTTGACTGATACCATCGCCGAAGTTCTCCGTCAGGGAACCCTCTCAATCGGTTACATCGGTGTTTATGAAGCCGTTCTCGCACTCACTGGCAAGACTTGGGGTAAGGACGAAGATGTGTTCGACCTTGGCTACGGCATGATTAAGCGTATCCGTGACTTCTGCGACAAGACACAGAAGGAAACCCACATGAACTGGTCCTGCTTCGCAACGCCTGCTGAAGCTGTTTGCGGACGCTTCTGCAACATCGACATGCGTCAGTTCATGAAGAACTCTGCCATTGAAGGTGACATTTTCACCAAGGATAGCGTCGATGTCGAAGGCATCAACGAAATCACGGTAAGGAACATCGCAACTGAAAACAAGATTACCGTTCCGTATTCCGAACTTCTCGAAAACAAGGGCAAGTACATCAACACCTACGAGTATTTCCATAACGGAAAGTGGGCTGTAATCGACTCTGTTGGCAAGCAGAAGCTCGGCATCAAGTATTGGACCGACTTCGGTTACCACATGTGGGGTAAGGGTTACTTTACCAACTCTCACATGCTCCCGTTCGGCATGAAGACGACACTTGCGAACAAAATCAAGTGGGAAGCTCCGTTCCACGAGATTACCAACGCTGGTCACATCTTCTATCACAAGATGGATGGTGACCTCAGCAAGAACCTCGAAGGTGTCGAACAGGCCATGAACGCAATGTATGAAGGTGGCATGGGCTACTTCACGGTGACGATGGATTCCGATACGTGTATCGCCCCGAAACCAGACGGAACCTTTTGCGGATTCCACGGTGTCATTAACGGCAAGTGCCCCAAGTGCGGCAACACCCTTGACAAGTACATCCTGCGTGTCCGTAGAATCACTGGTTACCTCACGGGAAGCCCGAGAAAGCGTCTTGAATGGAACTGGAACCCAGGCAAGTTGAAGGAATTGGGTGACCGAGTGAGTATCTAATCTACTTCGCTCTTCGATACAAAAAAGCCGTTTGAACTCAGATTCAAACGGCTTTTTGCATATTCTAGGAAACTTTATTTGAGAGTATATGGAAGGTCTTCGGTTTTCCATTCAGTTTTAAACCTATACACATCACGCATAATTCTCCATGCAACTTGCTCTGGTTCGATTACGTCATCCATTCCAGCATTGTTATCTTCTTGACCCTCCGTGCCGTAGAAAATAGCTTTTACGTCTGCTGCGCTAGGGCCGTTCATTGCGTTGAAACAGTGCAGGACTTCCTCTTTCTCTTCTGGGCTCACCTCATCAAGAAAGTCAATTAACGATGCGTAGCGTAGTCCGCTGAGATGTGTTGAATAATTCTCATCCATGGGCTCGTCCATTCCATGGTTTGGATAAATGAAGCCCAAGCAGATTGTCTTGTACCATACCGTGCATTCGTGTTTTTCATCGTCATATTCCACCGTTACGTCACCATTTCCGTTACGGTATGCAAGTAACTGGTTTATGTGTTTGGCCAAGTTGGATAGTGACCTGTCTCGTAATTCATTGTGGATTTCGTCCCACTTTCCATTCTTAAATAACCAGTCGTTTCTTTGTTTCATGATAGTTGGGTGGCCATCATACGACCTCATCTTTTTAAAGAGAGGGTCTTCGTGAAACGGTTTGGTATCTAATGGAAAGAATGCATAGCCAGCACCAGTTCCTTCCATAACGGGTTTGTCGTTTGCTTCGCACAATACATCGAAACCTTCTTGGAGTGCTGGCAGTGCGTTCATGCAGTTGAACTCTCGGCATACTCCTTCAAGGAACGCATGCATGGTCTTTTGATATTCTTTCATAACACTTACTCCGAGTGTTTGACTTGATATCAATAGTTTATACGTCTCTGATTTCCATACGGGTCTCGACAAGGCTTCCATACCTGTTGCTGGTGGAAAATTCGAGGAGGCCCTTGGTGGTAGAGTCCAGTTCGTAACCACGGTCGTACATGATGTGGCATCTGAGGACTTCGCAAAGCCAGAAGGCGTCGGCGATATCGTTCACGGGTGATTGGTAGTTGTCCTTGAACTCCTCGGGAAACCATTGCGGGAACATTTCCTCCCAAGCCTGACACATTGCTGGTTTACCCGCCTTGCCGTCTCCTGTTGCGAAATTCTTGTTCTGGTCGATGTTGTAGGCGATGACTCCGATGCCACGGTCGAAAGCGGCCACTTTGAGCGAGCCTGCCACCTGAGCAAGCTGGAGAATCGAGTTGGTATCGACTTTCTTCTGCTTCAACTTACCGTAGGCTAAGTCTTCCATCGACATGTACTTGACTCCTTCGGTGTCCTCCATGAGGTAGTTGGTAATCCACGAGATTCTGTGGATAAGGCCAATCTTTGTCCAGTCCTTCGGCAGGTGCCTGATATGTATATTGTCTGTCTCGATACAGCGTTTCTTGGTCTGGTGGTAGCCATAGAATTTAACATCCACGATGTCAAGGTTCTTTTCCTCGTCGAGGGTCATTATCACCTTACCGCTTGAATTTATCGACTGGTCTATTCCCATTATCTTAAACATTTTTATTCCATGTAGGTCTTCCGATGTATAAACTATATTTAATTGGAATCCATAGGATAACAACATGAAAATGAAAGCTAATGATTTGTTCGAGAGCTATCTGCACACGATTTGTCCTGTCCCCGCACAGTTCGAGGCTATCAACAAGCTGCATAAGCTCTATTTTGAAGGCCAGATGGACAAGGAAGTTGAATGTGACGACGGCGAATGCTGTGAAGATGGCAAGTGCTGCAAGGAAGGCGAATGCAAGGACGGCGAATGCAAGTGCGAAAAGGGCTTGAATGAAGCTGTTGGCGAAGAAGGCCTTGACATTGCAGAGGAAGCCGACAAGAACGGACTTACCGTTCCAGAATATCAGGAAGCGGCAGAACTGTTCTTCGGTGCATAAGAGGTCGTGCGATGGATAAGAGAGGTTTCAACATGGAGCTGAACCAGCTCAAGGACAAGTACCCTGACAAGCTGGTTCTAATCGAGGGCATCCAGCGTGCCTTTAACCGTGATGTCCCTTCGATTTCACGGGAGAACCTCCTTGCCCTCTACCAGAACCCAGCCCAGTTCATGTTGAAGAAGAACTTGGCTGACGGTCTGTGGACGACTCAGCTTCACGAATGGGCTGACAATGGCGTGGAGGACTTGCTCAAAATCAATCCGATTTATCTCGGTGCAAAGAACGCCTATGGCGACACCGTGCTGATGAACATGGTTGAATACGCCATTGGAAAGACGACGGAGCAAATCAATTTTGCCTACTTGAAGAAGCTGTTGGAAAACCCGATGGTGTTCGAGTACAAGACGAGCGAGGATGGCGAACTGTGTCAGGCTAGCGTTTGGGACATCAAGGATATCACTGGACGCACCCCAATAGACTATCTTAGCGACATGGCTAGCGGAACGGGAACGTGTGAAGGGTGCGAACCAATCACTGAACTTGCTCCGATGATTGCCGAATGGGCATCAATCATGCAGTCTGCCCTTCCAGGTGAAGATGAGATGGTTGCTGCACTCCCCGAAGACCAGCAGCCACAGGAACCTGAACCGACGGAAGAAGACATCCTTAATGCAATTTCTGAATACGAAATGTGTGAGGGTGAATGCGAGCCGTGTGACGGTGAAGATGAACCTGTCGGTGGTCAACCTGGCTCCGAAGAATACTATCCCGAGACTGGTGCTGTCGGCGAAGTTCCTGAAGGCGACGGTGCGGACGATGCTCTTCCCGAAGGGGCCGTGGCAATGATTCACGAGGAAGTCGGAAAGGACCCGTTCATACGGGACAAGGGAAACGTGGAAAGAATCGCTTTGGCGGCAAGACAGCCTACGCCTACTTAATCGTAGTTACATCTGTTCCGTCAGGAAGGGTCTGGGTCATTTTCAGACCCTCTTCTGTTATACTGATGTTGTCGTCCTTGTGTTCACCAAGGGTTTCAAACTCTGCGAGAGAAGGTGGCTCGTCGGTCGCTTGGTCAACGATGTCGGCATCTGGGGTGTTTTCACCGTATACCGTGTTGTACAGGTCTCCTACGGCCTGTTTTTCACGCTCGCTTATATCTGGTGACCTTTCGAGTGCTTCTAAAAAACAGTTGTTCATTTTTGTTTCTCCTTGGGGAAAGCCTTCATGGTTATAACCCCGTTTCCGTGCATCTTTAGCAGCTCGCTGTAATCGCCAACCTGCCATTCACCCGTGTCCACTCCCGAATGTCTCGGGTCTTCCCAGAACGAACGTGTGTAATCCTTTATGTTCGGGCCAGCCGTAAATATAGATAAAACCTGTGACGACGGGTAGTTTTGCCTTACTTTGGCAACGGATTTTCCGCACAGGTCTTTGTTCTTGAATATCTTGTAGAACACAAGGTACTTGTCATCGGGGTCTGGAACCCTCGGCTTTATGACCAGTGCGAACTCCCTCCGTTCCGTACGGAGTGCCTTGATGTAGTCCGAGTCGGAGAAGTTGTGGGTAGGATATCCTCCCTCGTTGCAATAGATGTTGACTACATACTTTCCGCCGCTCATCTCCTTGATTCGGTCAATCCATTCCTTGAAAGTGTAACCGTGGCATCCACGTATTCCGCTACCGTTCCATTCGCTGAACGGAAGGTGGGAGAACTGGTAGATGTGAATCATCTCGTGCAGCATCAGCAGTTCCGCCTCGTGTCTCGTTATGTTGTTATAGAATGTGGATAGCCTTATCCTGAATGTCCCGACGTACCACTCGTGGTTCTTCATCGTGCATTCCTTGGTGCGCCTCTTGTTCTTCCAGTATCTGGCGTCGCCCCCGAATGTCTTGGCGTTCACTAACTTGAACTCGATGTCGTGGGGAAGCTTCCCTTTAAAGAACATGGCGTTAAAAGCGTCGTAAGCCTCCCTCATCCAGTTGATGGTCGGCGTAAACATTACCCTTTCATTCTTCATACGTTTCCCCACGGTGTTCCCTTTAAGTTTATAGGAGCATGTAGGCATAAACTATGTGTAAAACGAGGAGAAATTATGGCTAAATTCGCTATTAGTGTCAATGGTGGGGGCGCTCTTGGTATCGGTCCCCTGCATTTCATGAGAAGACTTGAAGAAAAGCTTGGCAAGCCGCTTACACAGATGGCTGTCGCCTATGCTGGAACGTCCACGGGAGCTATCATCGCAGCCTGCCTGTCCGAGGGCATCAAGGCTTACGACCTGTTTGACCTGTATGACAAAAACCTGTCCAAAATCTTCACGAAGTATTCGTGGTACAAGAGGTTGCAGCCTAGCTGCCCGACCTACGACAACAGCAACTTGAAGAAGCTGCTCCAAGCAAAGTTGAAGGGCAAGTGCAAGGACTGGGAGAAACCGACCTACATCACGACCACCTTCATGAACGGTGAATCTGTCGAAAAGGTCTGGGACAACAAGGATGACCAAGACAAGTGGTTTGCCGTCCTCACTTCTACTGCCGCCCCGACATATTTCGATGTCATTTCCAAGGACGGTAAATACTACTGCGACGGGGGCATGTGGTCGAACTCTCCTATCATGGTTCTCGAATCTGGTTTGAAGAGGGATTGCCCCAAGTGGAAGGACGTGAAGATTCTGTCCTTCAACACTGGCATGGACACGCCGAACGATGACACAAAGGGAAACCGCAACCTGCTCCAATGGGGCGAGTACATCCTTGACAACTGGGTTGCAAGGGCTGGCAAGAGCGACCTCTTCGAAGCTCAGGCAAACCTCGGCAAGGAAAATGTGTACGAAGTTTCCCCGAAGGTCAAGAAGAAATACAAAATGGATAACCTGTCGCTTAAAGACGAGGTTATCCATATTTGGGATGAAGAATTTAACCGCATCGGTGACGAAGTGGTTAAGTTCATCAAGGGCTAACGCTTAGATGGCGGAGGATATGTAACCTTCGAGTTAGAATGGATGTCGTATCCTCGCCATTCCATCCAATAACCCATCGTATATTCAGAAAGGTATCCGTACAAGCGGGATTCCTGTTTTCCGTGCATCACGTCGGAATTGAACTTTTCAAGCATCGGGAAAAGGAATTGGGCGTAATCGTCCGTTACCCGCTTGTTTCCGATGAACATGTTGCAACCGTAGTAGCCACGGGTGGTAAGCATCCTGTGGAACATGTAGTCAACCAGCTCGGCTGAATAGTTGTCCCTCAAATACATGAACCACTTGAACAGCATTTCCTTCACGATTGTGTCGGTGCTTGCGTTCGGGTTGTGCTTCTCCTGTGCCATCCATGTCATGACATTTACTGCACGAAGATGGTTGGGCGACATGATTATGTCGTGCGTAGAAAGGATTTCCTTAATTTGCCTTTCGCTGAGGATTGTGGCTGGGCCCGCATTGCTGTCCGTGAAGAAACGGCGGTAATGTTCCAGTCCAACGATGTCCGTGTTCACCTGTTTCCAGAGCTTGTACATTCCGCCAAGCTCGCAGAAGTAACGGTGGTCAAGATAACAGTTCCTCAAATCGTAGAAAGCTCTCGGGCGGCCTACGCTGATAGGCACGTCCTTTGCATTGGTTCCGCAAATAAGTATAAGCATTAGATTTCCTCCCTGCAAACTGTCGTCCTTTCAACTTCTTCAAGCTCGGTAAGCTCCTTGTTGAAACGGATATGCGGTTGAAGTTTCAAACGGTACTTGTTGAACAGCAGCCATGCGCCGAAGGTAAATTCCCCGAGATAGCCGATGTGGCGATACCGCTTTTCAGACAGGGGGTACTTCCGCATGAATGCCCTCGTGTTTGCGAACATCCATTCGCAATACTTGTCTATCAGCTCCTTCCTTGCGATGAACATGTTGCAGCAGATGAGCATGTCGTGATGCAGCCAGTCGAGACAGAACTGCTTGAAACCTGGGGTTCCTTCCTCGACGATATCAAGCCAAGCGTTGAACATCTTCGTGTAATGGGAAACTTCGAGGAAGCTGTAAGCGCTCCTGCCTGGGGTGTGCTGATGGAACGTCACGATTGCATCGTATTCGTCAAGGATTTCCCTTGCATCGCACCTGTTGAGAATGTTGTACGCATTTGGGTCGTAACTTCCGTTGTCCTGCATTACGAAGCATCGGCGGTAATGTTCGAGACCGACATACTTTGCAGTGCTGTGCTTGTGCATGTAGTACAGTGCGGTAAGCTCGCAGAACCACGGATTGAACTTGTCGATGTTCGGCTGGTCGTGTTCCTCGTCAACGAAGAAGAACTTTCTGGAACGCTCGTTCTCCTGCATTCTCAGTACACGGTTCTTGGTGGAAGTCACCACGGTTATTTCCATTTCGTCGTCAGTGGTACGGTCGGCCTTCAACGGCAAGGCGTGTGAAACTTGCGGGATAAGCTCGTCGTAATAAGTTTCGACATCAAGCTTGATTTGTTCCATGTACGGTGGGGCAGGAAGCTCCATCGCAGGGGTAAGATGCCTGATTGCGATGCCGTTGTCCTGACAGAGAATCGACATGAAGATGTGGGCGTTGTTTTCATCCAACGGAAACTCACGAAGTTCGCAATCGTACATGAACGTAAATCCAGAACCAGATTTGGCTGCTGGATAGATTGTCTCCTGAGAGCATACAAGTTCGTAATACTTGTTCGCAAAGTCCCTGTCCTTCCTTTTCTCGGCAAGGCTGGAAAGCGTTACAACAGGCTTGTCATCCTTTCGTGACACCTTGATGATGTTGAACGCTGCCGTGCAGATGCTGTTTGGGAACTGCTCGTGCATCCTGTACAGGTCTTCAAGGCAGTTTGAATCGTAGTTGATGTTCGGCTGAACGGAAATGATGGGCAACTTTTCGTACCTGTCCATTGCGAATGCGACTGGTGCCAACGGGTTGTGCGTCGGCTTCATAACGTGGGTTTCGACCCTGTTCATCACGGGAGGGGTATAACCTTCCGTTTCGGACTGGATGCATACAAGCACGTTGATTTCTGGGTTCCTGCTCAATATCGAGTTGATTGTCTTTCGACATGCACTCACTTCACTTTCGTGTACCGTCATGACGGCTATCGCTTTTGGCATTTTTAACTCCTTTAATCGCAATTAAAATATATTTTTGGGCCCGAACTCTTGCCAAACGTTTTTGATTTACTTATATTTCCTAACATGAAACAGTATCTCGATTTGCTCAAAGACATTATGGAGAACGGCGTTGACCGTTCCGACCGTACTGGTACTGGAACACGCTCCGTATTCGGACGCCAGTGCCGCTATGACCTTACCAAAGGGTTCCCGTGTATGACAACGAAGAAGCTTCACCTTCGTTCAATCATACACGAACTCCTTTGGTTCCTGAAGGGTGACACCAACATCAAGTACCTCCGTGACAACAATGTGACCATCTGGGACGAATGGGCCGATGAAAACGGCGACTTGGGCCCTGTTTATGGCCACCAGTGGCGTTCATGGCCGACACCTGATGGCGGTCACATCGACCAGATTAAGAACCTTGTCGAAACCCTCAGGAATAACCCAGATTCCCGTCGCCATGTCGTATGCGCTTGGAACGTGGCGGAAGTGGACAAGATGGCTTTGCCACCTTGCCATTGCCTGTTCCAGTTCTATGTGGGCGGAATTGGCGATTCTGGCCGCAGAAAGCTCAGTTGTCAGCTCTATCAGCGTAGTGCCGACACCTTCCTTGGCGTTCCTTTCAATATCGCTTCCTATGCCCTCCTGACGATGATGCTGGCACAGGTCTGCGGTTACGAACCGTGCGAATTCGTTCACACATTGGGTGACACCCACATCTACCACAACCATTTCGAGCAGGTTCATGAACAACTCTCACGAACCCCGAAGGCATTGCCGACGATGAAGATTAACCCTGACGTGAAGGACATCTTCGACTTCCGCTTCGAAGACTTCGAACTCCAGAACTATGACCCGTATCCTGCAATTAAGGCTCCGATAGCAGTATGATTGTTTCAATGATTGTTGCGATGACTCCCGACATGGTTATCGGGAAGGAAGGCCACCTCCCGTGGCATATCAAGTCCGATTTGCAGCGGTTCAAGCGGATTACCTCTGGTCACCATGTCGTTATGGGCAGGGTGAACTACGAGGATATCGGCAGGCCGTTGCCGAACCGTACTAACCTCATCCTTACCCGTGACACGAGTTTCAAGGCAGAGGGTTGCACCACGGTTGCATCCATCGAGGAGGCAATCAGGATTGCCGAAAATGCGGGTGAAACCGAGCTTTTCGTAATCGGGGGTGCCTCAGCATACCGTGCAGCAATGCCGTATGCAGACAAGCTGTACCTGACAATCGTCTGTGCGAAGGTGGAAGGAACTGTCAAGTTCCCCGCAGAGTGCTGGACGAAGGAATGGCTGCAGGTTGGAACCGATGTGCATGGGGTCAGGTTTGCATGTCCTGTTCTCGGACCCGATTCCAACGATGACTACGACACGTTGTACTGTACTTTTGTAAAGAAAAATTATCTTGAACGGACTATTGGTACGCTGTCTTGTATTGAACCTTACAAGCCGACAAAGCAAGACATGTACGCAATGACCATGATGAACATGGAGGAAAAATGAATTCCGCTTACGTTTTCTTATTGATGCTGTTTATGCACATCTTGGACGATTTTCATTTTCAGGGTTGCCTAGCGAACTTGAAGCAGAAGTCATGGTGGGCGGCTAACGCTCCAGACCCTAAGTACAAACACGACTGGGTTCCTGCACTTCTTGCCCACGTAATCACATGGTCTATGCTGATTATGCTTCCGTGCGTGTACTTCTTGGACGTTCCTGTGTGGCTCGTCCTGCCGCTGTTCCTTTTCAACTGCGGGGTGCATTTCTTTGTTGACAACTTGAAGTGCAACCGTCTTGTAATCAACCTGATTGAAGACCAGTTGTTTCATCTGTCCCAAATCATTTTGACGTTCCTCGTGTGTTTGAAGATACCTGAAATGATGGCATAACGGAGCGGTCATGAAACGGTTTCAAATCATTTATCGTAAGCAGGTTGGCCATCTCTGGTTTAAACGATATGCCGAGTTCTACTACACGGTTGTTGCTGGCGAGCTGGTAAGCAATGACGGCACCAAATCCATGTATGCCGCCATAAGCGAAGGCTCGATAAGCGCCCCGAATATCGGCTACGTCAAATGCCATGACTATGTCCAGTCCTACAATGAGTTGTCTCCTATTAACTCCGTTGTAAGACATCTTGCAATGAACATAGCCTACGAACTTAATGTTCCTAACTATATAAGCATACTGGAAGACCGCACTTAAACCAAACCACTTCAACAAAAAGGACTACTATGAGCCACTTTACCACCTATGTGATAACAAAGACCGACCAAAAGGAAGAACTCGACAGGCTGATGCTTCCGTACCATGAATACGAATGCACGGGTCGTACCGATTACTGTGTTCATGTTGACAAGTTGGAAGAGTCAATCAAGGAATATAACGAGAACAAATCGGACTATGAATCTCCAAAAGCATTCTTGAAAGACTGGTACGGTATTCGTCCCGAGAATATATATTCCGAGGAGCCAAAGGAAAGACCGTCCAAATCATATGCCGTCGTAAAGGATGGCCATATCGTACAGAGTTATCAGTTTACCAATCCGAACCATAAGTGGGATTACTATACTCCGTATTCTTGGAGAAACTGCCCGTTCCTTACCGATGTTGGCGACACTGATGTGAAGGTGGTTAAAAAATCTCAAATTGACATCGACACTTTCATGAAGGGCAAGAAAGATTACTTCACTGGTGTCTATAACAGGCTCAAACCATATTTCAAACCTGATTTCATTAGCTGGAAACAGGCACGAGAGAGCGTTGACGGGGACATCAAGAAAGCAAGGGAAATCTACAAGGAACAGAAGAGCATCAAGGACATGGAGGCGGGAATCCCCTCAGACGAACTGTTCAATCTTAGATGGAATGTCCATGTGGACGATATTGCTGTTATGACAGAACAGGAGTTCGTTGATTCAAACCTTCGTGAAGCGGCTCCGTTCTGGGCGATGGTGATTCCGTCAGGCCAATGGATTGAACATGGACACATGGGCTGGTGGGCGATAACCTCTGATGAAGACAAGGATTTCAACAAGACTTGGATGGAAGTATGGAAAACCATCCCTGATGACTGCTATGTATGGCGCTGTGATTGTCATACATAAACTATTTGTAAATCCAAATGGAGGAAATTATGAATACTGACAAGGGACATATCATTGGTCAAACTGCGAAATACCGTCTAATCGACGTGTTTGCCGACCTTTCTGGAAGAATGCATACATTCGGACCAGATGCCGTTGTTACATTTAGTGAACAGGGTTGGCGTGTCGAAGACCGCAAGGCCAAGCCTACCGAACGTCGCCTCCTTGGTGTCGTAAGTGACTTGGTTGACGCATTGAAGTCTAACAAGCCTGATGCCAGTGTGTCGTTCGATAGCAATGGTTGGATGAATCTCGCTTGACAATTCCGCTGTTTTTATCTATATTAACCTTCGGTACTTTAACCGAAGGTTTTTATTATGGCAATAATCGCAGTAGATTTTGACGGAACACTGGCTCTTGGGGACAGTTTTCCAGACGTAAACAACGCATCCCCGAACACGGTACTCATCCGAGCACTCAACCATTTGCGTGACATGGGTCACAAACTAATCCTCTGGACCTGCCGTGAAAACTACGGCGGAAAGAACTATGAGGACTCTCCGTATCTTGACGATGCAATCGAGTTCTGCGACAGGTACGGTCTGCAGTTCGATGCCATAAACAAGAACATTGGCGAGAATGCTGGCGAGGAGGGGACCCTTTATGGCAGGAAAATCATCGCCGACCACTACATCGACGACAAGAGCGTAATCCTTGAACCGATAAACTGGGAAGGGTATGTAGAGAAACTTTTACAACGGTTTAACCCATTATAATGCAGGGGGTGGCTTATGTACATGAGTGAAGACGAAGAGCTGAGAATAGCGGGAATCGAGCAGGAATCGTTCGTTGACGGTCCTGGCATACGCTTTGCCGTTTTCACGCAAGGTTGCAGCCACCACTGTCCCGAATGTCACAACCCCGAGACGCATGCTTTCGGAAAGGGTACGGTCGAGACGGCTGAATCCCTGTTGAAAATGATTGATGAGAACCCGTTGTTGAGCGGGGTTACGCTCAGCGGCGGAGACCCGATGGAACAGGCGGTACAGCTCATTCCTTTCGTACACGGGGTAAAGATGAAGGGATTGAACCTTGTCGTGTTCACTGGTTACCGTTACGAAACGTTGATGTCTAGGTTTGCACATCCGGCAATGAGGGAGTTGCTTACATATACTGACATCCTTATTGACGGACCGTACATGAAGGACTTGCGGGATTTGAGCCTGACTTACAGGGGCTCGTCCAATCAGCGCATTATCGACGTGCCGAAGAGCCTTGTAGAAGGGAAGGTTGTCCTGCACGATATTCAGCTTGAAGAAATGAAGGAGAGGGAGGAAACGGATGGTAGTGTCAGTTAGCGGTTTGTTGTTCTCGATAGTGCTTGGCGTTATCGGAGCTATTATCGTACTTATTTTGACCGCTGTCATGGGGTATCTAGTTAAATTAATTCGAAGATTTTTCGCTTGGATTTCAGATAATTTCAAAAAGTGGAAAAATAACCCTTGACAAGCATGTTTTAATCTTCTATATTTTCTCCTGTACAACCAATACAGGAGATTTTTTATTATGAAAAATAAGAACCTAATCATCGTTGACATGCAGGTGGACTTCATTAAGGGTGCCCTCGCAAACCCGAATGCTGAATGGGCCCAGAAGGTCATCCAGAACATCCTCAAACTCCTCAAGGAATTTGACGGCAAAATCTGGTTCACCCGTGATACGCATTCCGCCAATTACCTCGACACGCAGGAAGGCCAGAACTTGAAGATTCCGCACTGCATCAAGGGAACTCCTGGTTGGGAAATCATTCCTGAACTCCGTGACTACGTTACCGAAAACAATGTCATCGACAAGAACACTTTCGGCTTCCCGTACTGGGCTGCTGTTCTCGGCGACCGTGAAACCTATGGTGGCATCGAAATTCCGCCGACCGAAGTCTACCTCGCAGGAACCGTGACGAGTATCTGCGTTGACAGCAACGCAAACGGTGTCAAGACCGCATTCCCCGAAACCATCGTCGGCGTGTATGAAAACTGCTGCCTCGACCTTAACGAAGAATGCCACAACGCCGCCCTCATTGCCATGAAGTGCAAGCAAATCAAGATTTTGAACATCTAAAAACAAGGAAGCATTATGCTGCTAGATACACTAAACACAAAAATCACCGAACTGATGAAGTCTCACGACACTGTGGCTTTGACCGCCCTCCGTACGCTCGTGTCCGACATCAAGAACGCTGCAATTTCCGCACAGAAACCCGTTGATGACGCAATGTGCATTGCTGTCCTCGACAAGGCTATCAAGCAGAAGAATGAAACCATCGAAGGCTATGTCAAGGCTGGAAAGACCGACCGTGCCGACGAAGAAAAGAAGACTCTCGAACTCTACAAGCAGTACATGCCCGCACAGATGTCCGAAGACGAAGTTGTTGCCGAAATCGCAAAGGCTATCGACGCAACTGGCGCCTGCGAACAGAAGGACATGGGCAAGGTCATGAAAATCCTTACCCCCATCATCAAGGGTCGTTTCGACGGCAAGGCTGCAAGCCAGCTTGTCATCAAGGCGTTGCTCGCAAAGGCAGGCAAGTAATGAAGAATTGGGTCTACATCGGCAGGTTCCAGCCGTTCCATAACGGACACCTCGACGTTCTCCATCAGATTATCGACAAGATGAATAAGCAGAACGACCGTATCACTCTGGTTCTCGGCTCCACTGGTGCAGTAGGGCCAAGAAACCCGCTTGAATCAAGCACCCGTTACGAAATGATTCAGGCCATCCTTGATAACGACCCTGTTATTACCAAGGAGGGTGTCCGTACTCGTATCTTTGTTGATACGCTCCGTGACTCCCCGTACAACTGGACAATGTTCGGCAAGTGGCTTCAATCCACGCTTAGCGCTCATTCCGTAAACATGAACAACAACATCCTTTGCGGAATGGAGTACATCAAGGAATACGCAAACCTTGTCGGTTGCCCGTATTGGCAGGCAAAGGAAAACATCCATGTGCATGCTACGGAAATCCGTCGTGCAGTTGCCGAAGGGAAAGAAGATTTCTTGAAAGCGAATCTCCCCGCAGGCATTTTCGCTGACGACGACCTGTATCTCCGCATCAAGACCCAAATCCTTTATGCCTACAACTTGCAACTCAAGTACATCAAGGATTTGAACCCGAAGTATTCTTCTGTCTACAAGACGGTTGACAATATCATTCTCTGCGGTGGTCACATCCTGTTTGTCGTCCGCAAGGATAACGGCAAGTATGCCCTCCCTGGCGGATTCCAGGACCCGACCGACCTTTCTGCACAGAAGGCTGCAGAACGTGAACTTAGGGAAGAAACTGGATTGGATTCGTCCGATTGGACCCCTGTTGCATCGAAGAATTTCGACGCACCGTATCGTGACCCTCGTTCTAGCGACCGTGTAAATGCGGAAACTACTGCGTTCCTGTACCGTATCAGCCCGAAGTACGAACTTGGTGAAAACGGTGTCATGTACCCGAAGCTCCCCGAAGTCGTCGGTCAGGATGACGCAGCTCGTGCAACTTGGCTTAAACTTACTGATGTGTGCAGTTCTGACGAAAGCTATTTCCACGCTGACCACAAGAAAATCATCTTAAACATGCTCGGACTTGAACCGAGATTCTAACTCAAAGGAAGGTAACAATATGCTCGACCATTGGTGCATAGAAAGTCTGCTTGAGACAGACCTCTACAAGTTCAACATGGACAACCTCTACTTCACCCAGTACAGCGACTACACCGCTAAGTGGGCCTACAAGTGCCGCAACCGCAAGGATGGCAGCGTCGTGCAGTTCACCAAGGAAGACGTGGCGGAAATCAACCGCCAGCTCGACCACCTCTGCACCCTCACGCTTACCCGTGAAGAAATCGACGCTCTCATGAAGAAAGCCACTTGGCTTACCCCTGCTTACAGGCATTTCCTTTCGCTGCTCCGCCTCGACCGTAGCCAGGTCCGTGTTTCTTACGTCGAAAACGAGCCGTCCCACATGGTTCTTGAAGCTGGTGGTGATTTCGACCCGCTTATGGTGAACACGTTCTTCGAAATCTACGTGCTCGCCATCGTGAATGAAGTCTACTTCTACAACCACAATCCGAACCACGCTGAACTCGAAGCCGAAGCAATGCGTCGTATCGACCAGAAGGTTAGCATGATTGCAAGCGGCAAGTATCGTCTCGGTGCATTCTCCGAATTCGGTCTCCGCCGTCGTTTCTCCCGCAAGGTTCAGGATTACCTCATCCGTGCATTCGCAACCGCACAGAAGAGCGGTGTCTTCGGTGATTCCATCTTCCTCGGCACCTCCAATGTGTATCTCGCATTGAAGCACGGTGTAAAGTTCATTGGAACGGTCGCTCACGAAGCCATCGAAGCAATCGGCCAGGGCAACCCGATGTACAACCCCGCCTACTCCAACCGTCTCATGATGGATGCTTGGCAGAGACAGTACAAGGGCTGCAACGGTATCTACCTTACTGACTGTGTCCGTACCGATGTCTTCCTGAAAGACCTCACCCGCAACGATGTCCGTGTCTGGGATGGTTTCAGACATGACTCGGGCGACCCGTATGTGTGGGGCGACAAGATGATTGACGCAATCAAGGAACGTGGTGGAGACCCGTTGCAGAAGACCCTGCTCTTCTCCGACTCCCTCGATTTCGAACGTGCAACCAAGCTTTACGACTACTTCCATGAACGTGCTAGGGTTGGTTTCGGTATCGGAACATACCTGTCCAACGACTGCGGTCTGGAACCGTTGAATCAGGTCATGAAGGTCATCGAATGCAACGGTCGCCCTGTTGCAAAGATTTCCGACACCGAAGGAAAGCTTATGTGCCGTGATGCCGAGTATGTCGCCCGCTTGAAGAGCGAACTTGACTGGCGCCTCACCCACGGGTAATAAAAATAATTAAAAACCCCTTGACAGGGCTTGTTTAATTATCTATATTAAGTGACGGATTTGTTCCGTCACTTTTTTCATAGGAGTCTAACATGAGTAAATACTTTCCTTCGATGCTTTGCCATTTCAAGTTCATGGATTCTGATGGCAAAACTTTTCCGCCGTCAACCATCGTGAGAAAGTACAAGAAAGTGTACGATTCGATGAGTCCAGACGATTTTATGAAGTGGCTTTATGACGACAAGAAAATGGTAATCTTTTATTGCTAGGAGGCTTTTATGATTAATGCTCAGTTAGTAGAATTATTGAAAAAGCATATCGAGGATAACCTCGTGTGCATACGTGTGGCGGGTTCACACCAGCGTCTTAAAATAGTAGATGTTGACGACGGTTGCGATGTCGGAATGCTCGAAATTGTTGCAGAACCATTTGAAAGCAATGTGAACTACTATGCCGAAACCAACAAGCAGGCGGAAAGCTGGAACCGAAATACGGTAATCACCAAGGACATGATTGGACCGACGTACTCGGTCTATAACGGGAGTAGGTTTGTTCCCGTAACTCCGACCACTGAAGATATCGGAAAAAAGCTCATATCCCTTGCCATGAAGGGTTAACTTTACTATATTTCCAAAGAAAAGGGCCAAATTATGATTAAATACGTCACAGCAGACATGCTCGATTTCAGCATTGATATCCCCGATATCATCATCCACCAGACCAACTGCGAAGGAAGAATGGGCGGCGGTGTAGCCAAGTCCATCAAGGAAAAGTTCCCTCAGGTGTATGTGGAATACCTTGAATTCATCGCACAAAAGCGTTTTAAAGGTGAAAACAACTTGCTTGGACAAGTGTTTGAAACCAATGTTCGAGTTGGCGATAATGTCGTCAAGTTTGTCGATGTGTTTGCACAGAATAGTTGTTCTGAAAACGTTTCGTTATATCCTGATGGCAGGTTTACCAGCTATGACGCATTGCATGATGGCTTGCTCTATGTCAGAGACCACATTGTTGAACGTTTGCTTGAAAAGCGTGGTCGTTCCATCAATATCTGGATGCCTGCAAAGATTGGCTGCGTAAAGGGTGGCGGAAAGTTTGATATCGTCACTGCAATTATCAAGAGCGTGTTCGATGATGAGCACATGAAGCACAATGTTGTACTCAAGCTTTTTGAAAAACCTCCGTTTGAACAGCCGACGGTTGAAATTTTCGATACTTAACTCTCAAAGAGGATTATCCATATGAATAATTACACCCCGTATTTCAAAGTTGAAGATGAAACCGACAAGCTGAAAGCGCACATGTTCGAGTGGTTCAGCTCCAGAGGCTTCAAGAAGGCTATCGTCGGAGTTTCTGGCGGTGCTGACTCCACCGTTTGTTGCAAGCTGTCTTGCGACGTACTTGGCCCATCCAATGTATATGCGGTCAGCATGCCGAACGGCAAGCAGGCTGACATTGCCGATGCCCGCAAGGTTATCGAAGTATGCGGATGCAACGAATCGACGCTCAACATCGGCGAAATGTTTACCGCAATGAACGCCCAGTTTACCCAAGCGGGTTTCGAGCTTAATGACGCATACAGGAGCAATAGCCCTGCCCGTCTCCGTATGGCCATGCTTTTCGGTCTGGCTCCAATCGTAGGAGCTGCCGTCATCAACACCTGCAACCTTTCCGAAGACTGTGCTTGGGGTAACTTCTCCACGCTGTTCGGCGACAACGCAGGTTGTTACGCATGCTTGCAGGGTTTCACCAAGACCGAAGTCCGCATGATTGGCGACTACCTCGGCCTCCCGCATGACTTGGTCTGGAAGACTCCTAATGACGGCATGTGCGGAAAGTCTGATGAAGACCGTATTTCCGAACTGTCTGGCATCAAGAATTTCACTTACGAAGAATTTGACAGGTTCATCCGTGGCTGTCCGCACTCGTTCAGCAAGTGTGATGTTCAGCGTCTCATTCACGGTTACAAAATCGGTAAATTCAAGAACAAGATTGTCAACATTGACCATTACACTCCTTCGTTGCCGAACGCATTTGAAAACTTGACTGTGGTAACTGGTTTACTATGAGTGGCATTTACGTAGGAGAAATATCGCTCGACACCTTCAAGACGGTGTGTGAAAAGCACTGTCTTGAAGTCGAAAAGTCCGAGAACGATAAGATGGGGCTGTACTGTGCCGTCCTCAACGTGACTGAGGACGTGTTTATGCTCATCACGTATTCAGAAGAAGCTGACGACCGCAAGTACGTCAGCCTTTTCGCCAGTAACCGCAAGACAGGCTCTACGCAGCAAGTGACTCGTGGGCCCGCCTACTACAACAACCTCATTAGCGCAATCAGGAGCGCAAACAGAATTTACGACGACACCAAGGCACGAGGACTTGCGGTAGTGCCGAGAACCAAGAGGAAAACTACCGATGAAGGTAATGGTAACGGGCCACAGGCCAGAGAGAATAACGGGCAGGGAGCAGGAAATCAAGGAATGGCTGACCAAGAAGGTCGAGGAACTGAATCCTAGCAACTGTATCTCTGGCATGGCTCAGGGTGCAGACCAGATTTTTGCCGAGGTTGCATATGAAAAGAACATTCCTCTTATTTGCGCTTGGCCTTATGAGCGCAAGCTTCATCCTGTTGAGCAGAAGTATCACGACTATGCGGAAGTGAACTATCTTGCATTCCACAAGTACCAACCCAGTTGCTACTCCACCCGTGACAAGTGGATGGTGGACAACTGCGACATCGTGCTTGCGGTCTGGGATGGAAACCCCGTTGGCGGCACTTTTGACACTATAGAGTACGCAAAGTCCAATTACAAGAAGATTTTATTCTTCCCGTGGAACGAGGATTTCCCGCTTGCCCATATCCCGATGGACCCTCCGAAGAAAACACCCGACGGTTGGACCCTCTACTAGGAGCGACCCATGTCTATTTTCAACAAGAAGGAAAGGGCCAACATCGCCCGTGTCCGCAAGGAAATGAAGCAGACGACGGAATACAAGGACCTGTTGAAGTTGAAGGAAAAGTTCAACCGAAAGGAAATCACAGAGTCCGAGTATATCGAATCTATGGGCAAAATCCTGAACAGCGTTCGGGAAACCGATATAAACTTAAACACTAAACCAATGGAGAAACCATGAACAATCTCAGTCAACTCGAACAGGCAATCGCAATTCCCACCGCAATCGCAGGTGACCTCACTCAGGCAAAAACCCTCATCGATGCGGACAAGAAGGACGAAGCCAAGGTTCTTATCGACAAGGTAATCACTTTCATGCAGCAGCAGGCAGACATGGCCAAGAAGCAGATGGAAATGATTGTGAAGAAGCACGAAGAAGCAATGGAAGTCATGAAGAAGGACAAGCACGTTGACCTCAACGACCCGTTCATCATGATGCTCAACGAAAGCACCTACAGCTTCAAGCGTCAGGAATGGGATGCTGGCATCCGCTACATCCGTGACCAAGACGGCAAGACAATCTGCCGTGCCCGTAACGTCGGTGGCCTCCTCACGGAAATCGAAAAGACCGACTTGCAGGACCCGTTCCAGGCAATGAAGGGTCAGGTTCCGCAGGCAGCTCCGCAGGCAGAAAGTCCAATCATCAAGGGTTAATCCATGAAGAAATCAGAGTTCATGAAGGCCTGTGACAAGGCTGGATGCACCCTTAAAGATGGAAAGGTAATGTTCGGTGACATGGAATTCGGCACTTACACAGAGCTCGGGTTCGATGTCACTGCGAGCGTTGTAAACACGAACCTGAGACACTGTTGGATGTATAGCCAAGTAGACCTGAATACCTTCAAGGTGCTGCTGAAAAATACAATCGACAGTTTGTTCAGTTCCATCGGAGGAACGACAGATGTTAAGAAAGATTAGAAGTTTCTACCTGAACACGGAATTTGTCGAATCTGTGTTTCCCATAGACGAATTGAATTACGAACTCCACATGGCTTCTGGTGAACACCACGTTGTTTCCAAGGAGATGGGTGACAAAATCCTCCTTGAAATGAAGGCAAGGGATGCAAAGAAGGCTGCAGAAAAGGCTATTCCCCAGAAAACCAAGAAAGACCTTAAAGAAGTTCTCGAAATGGCTAAGAAAGTAAATAGCCCGTTTGGTAGGTAGTTAAAATGGCTGATTGGCTTAATAATATCAAAGCATGTGGTGACCCGCAACTTGAACTCCGTGCAGTGAAACTCTTCGAAGATTTCAAGCAGGTTGTTGTCAAGGCTGGTGTCGAGAATCCTGACGAATTTGCCGAAAACATGTTCGACCGAATCATGCACCTTTACAAGAGCACCGAAAGGGTGTATCACATAGGCCCGCATGACGGCGTAATCGACTCGTTCTTCGCAAAGTATCGGTTCCTTAGCAATTTCGAACCATGTACGGTCGTGTACGACGGAATGACCTATTCTTGCTCCGAGGCTGCATATCAGGCCGCAAAGACGACAGATGTATCGCTCCGTATCGCTTTCACTACGATGAACGGCTCCAAGGCAAAATACGCTGGTCAGAAACTCACGTTGCGACCAGACTGGAACGACATCAAGGTGAACGTGATGTACGAAATCGTGAAGGACAAGTTCAGCCGCAATCCAGAATTGAGAGTAAAGCTGCTCAATACGGGAGATTTGCAGCTTGTCGAGGGAAACTACTGGGGTGACACCTTCTGGGGAGTATGTAACGGAAAGGGAGAAAACCACCTCGGCAAGATTCTGATGCGGGTTCGCAAAGAGTTGGCCGACGCTGTGCTAACTTAATTTGGTTATGGGATTAGGAGGAGAAAATGAAGAAACTTATTTTTGCAGCTGCGGTTGCCATCATTGCTTGCAGCGATGATGCCTCACAGCAGCCGCTAAACGCTGTCGAACCGAGATGTACAGAACACAATCTTACCTTCGAGGATGTCTCGTGTGTTCCAGGCCCTGATTGCAGGTACGGGACATACGCATCGGACTGGCTCAAAGGGGCTTGCATCAAGGCGAAACTCGGTAGCGGTAGTGATTGCGAAGGTTACAAGTCGGGTTATGTTCTGACAATTACTGAATGCGAGGAATAATGGGCGACAAGAACTGGGCTCACGAACGTTGGATTGACGACATTTGTCATCGTCACGACCCTAGCACCCCGAAGCACAACAAGGGGCGCAAGCGTCTCAGACGTGCAGTGAAACGTAGGGAAGCTAGGCTGGTTATGAAACAGGTCGATGACTTGAAACCGACAGCAGCCGAGGATGCCGCCTATGAAGACATCTGCAACCGTGAATACTGGCTTGATGAAATGTCTTGCTATACCGATTATGACGATGCCGATGTAGAAAAGTTCAAAATGGAAAAGTAACATACAAAAGGAGATACCGTTATGGCACAAACCTATAAACCTGAAACAACACAGAAAAGAATCGCTGAATTTAAAGCAGAGTTGGATGCGTTTACTGACCTTCTGTACAAGGACAATTATGTACCAGACTCTATCTATTCCAGAGACCGATTGTATTCAGTAATGCGTGAGGTGAAAGACTGGCTTAAATGGCAGAAAACGTCGAAGGACAGTGAACGTATTTTCCAAGGAATTACAGATGCGATAGCACGTGACTCGGAATGCTATGTATTTCCTGAGCGTTTGGAAAAGTCAACTTTCATTGATTTGTTGCATCTTGGCGAAGTGACCGAAAAGTTGATTGATGGAACATATCACCTTACTCCTGAGTATAACCCTGATGAACACTGTGCGGCTATCACCAAAGAAGGTGAAAATGAATACCTTCGAATTGTTATTAAGGATGAAAATAATGAACGTATAGGAAATTATGCTTGGCTACAACTGGTTACCGATGAGTTTTGGGAACAGTTTGTTTGCGGCGAAGATGAAATTCCACATGATGATGAATAAGAAGACCCCGCATCAATCCGATGCGGATTTCTTCTTTTTCTTCTTGGAAAACTTGCTGAGCCATACCTTGTATTCCATATCGAAGACAAGGTTTGCCGCTGCGTTCGGGTCTTTTCCTGATAGCATCAGGTGGGTGTCAACAGGGTCAATCACGACTTTCATAACGCCTCCGCTGTAACGAGATTAAAATATATTTTTTTACATGGGTTGCCATAAATTCTACATTTATGTATATTTCCATGGAATAGTTTAATAGGAGAAGCCAATATGAGAATCCTGAAAGTTTGTGCAGACGCACGTTACACCGAAGATGCCGACATCCTCAATCCAGAGACTGGTGAGTTCGAAGAGGACAAGGAAGGGAAGATGCCTTGCCTGAAAGGTTCATGCTGGTGTCCAGAAATCGACCCCGACACGGGTGTAATCACCAACTGGACGCATGGTGTCGAAGCCCGTCTGCATTACAAGGTGTGCGACTGCTTCTCAGCGGAAGTCTTGGTTGACGGCAAGGTTGTCGCACAGGTTGAAAATGAGTACGTACCAGACTGCATGTGCCCTGCTGACGAGGGATATGGCGACTACATCGACATGAACGTGCGTTCCGACGGTTCCATCGAGGGATGGTCCTGCTCCGACTTCGAGGAATGGCTTGAACGTATTTGTAAGGATGAGGAATAATGTCGTTAGATATCATACTGTACTGGGGAAAGGGTCGTGGGCGTAAGTCCGACAGCCGCAACATCACCCACAATGCGGGGAAGATTGCAGAGCATGTGATTCTACACGACATTCAGGGCGAAGGTACAATCACCCTGTATGACGTTCTTTGGAACCATGCCGACAAGCAGATGAAGGCTGGCGAACTCATCGAGGACCTTTCCAACGGGTTGCGTATCATGTCAGATAACGCCAAGAGGTTGAAACGATACGAGACGACCATCAAGGAGGAGCCTGAAATGATAAACGGTAAGATGGTGTTACGCAAGCTTCCTCCCGAAAAATGGTACAAGTGGGGGAGTCTGGAAGAGACCGACAAATACGGAAGGAGATTCGGTCTAATCCCGTTTGTGGAAGAAATTCTCATCCTTTGCATCAAGCATCCGAATGCAACGGTTGAGTGGAGTAGATAATGAATGATGTAGGGACTGTTTTTCTAGTTTCGTTGTGGATATGCGTCATAGGAATGTTTTTGACGGTGGTGTTCCATCATATTGCCGACGCATTCTATCTGCGGAACTATAAGGTGGCAAACATTATGAACGATATTAGCAAGTTTTCACTGGCCATCTCGGTGGTCTTCTGTTGTCTAGTCGTGCTGATATCGATTGCATCTGGGGTTTAAATGCCGAATAACGAAGAGTTAAACAAACTTAATGAGCAACTCCTTTCTGCCCATTCCAAGGTGGAAAAGGCAATGAAGGAGGCCGAAGAATCCAAGAAGTTGGCCGAAGAGGCTTTGTCGAAAGCACAACGAGCCGAAGAACGGGCCAAGAAGAATTACGAGCGCTTCATACGCAAGGCGTTCCTTGCCCAGATGAAGGAATTTCTTGGAGGGGCCCCTGTAATCATGGATGTGTTTTACGACGATAACAGGAAGCTCCCTCCAGAAGATGAACCTGACAAGAATGGATGCAGATTTACCATAACTGCATTCCAGAAGGGCGTATACGTTAGCGGTGAATATGCTTCGCTCAGTCCTATCAAAGAAGATTTCTTTGATGTTATCAATGGAATGCCTCCCATACAAAAACCCTATGATGGGTGGTCCCCATCTGTGAGCAACATTCCTTTCATGCCGAAGAAAACGACAACAAAGTGGGTTCAACAACGGTACGTCCCGATACACAAGTTCGAAACGATGCGTGAAATGTTTCAACGCAATTATGACAAGTTTATAGACAGGGTTAAAACGCAGATAGCATCTTGGAAGAAGGAGTTGGATGGGGCCGAGCTGTATACGGCTATGGACGAAGACTGTGATTTCTTATTTGTGGTTGGCGAACATCCGTTCTATATCGTTTGGCACAGTGACTGCCGATGGGGTAATGAGCCCAAAAAACATGAAACATCCAAGGATAAGCCGTTCGAGACAATACGCTGGAATGACCCAGTTGGCCATAAAAAGGTTGCTTACAGGGATGCCTGCAAGATACTGGACAATGTCGTAAAGATGAATGAAACCTATTTTAAAAATACGATGAAATCGGCGAAGCAGTGGTTCAACCATTGCGCCGAAATTGTAGCAGCAGAAAGCAATGACTGATTCATATAAACTGAAGGTATGAACAGGAAGGCACTTTTTGAAGAACAGCTCGCAAAGGCGGGCCTGCCATGGGCGATGCGGGACATGGTTTCCAAGCTCCACGACACATGTTTCGAGGACAAGGACAAGATGAACCCGTGCATCGACGAAAACGGGTTTTACAAAGACCCTATGGCTTGCGATATAGACACGTTGAAGAAGGCGTGGGAAACTCCGATAAGAAATGACGATAACAAGGTTGAAGTCAAGGAAGTTGACGGACCAACCCACGACAAGCCGATGGGTGGTTACATCGAGATTAAGTCACAGGAAGAAAAGGATGACGAACAGTACGCTGATGACCCTCTGTATCAGTTCTCCAAGTGCATCCGTCACGAGTTCACCCGCAAGAGCCGTTACAGGCTTCCGTTCAGCGGCGATTACCAGATGAACTACCTTGTCGGGCCAGAGATTGACGACCCTGACCCAAGGAAGCGCATATTCGACGAATATCCGAAGACGAAGCAGTTCATGAAAGACCACCTTGGATGGCTCTGTGGACACATCGCTTCGAGCGAGATGGCGGAGTACCTTGGCGGTATGGCCAAGATGATAATTGGAGGCTGGCGAATCCACCTTATCGTCGTCAAGGACCCAGAATCGTCCCGTGTTGACTACTGCGTGTATGGAGGCCCGAGACTCTACATGAAGCAAGGAACCATGTACGACGGCGACTACATTGCTACCAGCGATACTGACGACGTTGAAGAAATCAAGATGATTTGCCACAAGATTCTGGAAGATGCTTACGGAAAGGCTGTTAAGGAACAGTTCCAGTCAAACCGCAGAAGCAGCCTTGATGTCTAAATACGCAATATATTGCACTTTTGTGTGAAACTTTTATGTGAAACATTTCCAAAAAATGTTTCACATTTTTATTTAAAAATATCGGGGAATGCCCTTGCCAAAAGTTGCTAAAATGGGTATATTTATAAAAAAGTTTCATTACAAGGAGAAACCTATGTTCGGTATTGAACCAAATCTTGACAAAGTGTTCGGCGGAATGTTGAAGCCGCAGCCAAAAAAGCTCGTTGACTATCAGGCTTACCGTCTCGAACGTGACAACATCCGTTACAGCATCTTTGGCCGCAGGGTTGAAAACAGCCCGAGCAAGTGGCTCCGTGATTGCCGCTTCTTCTTTGACCGCAAGTCCATGACCATCATTCCTGAGATTAGTCCGTACATGGATGTTCTCGGTGCAAAGATTTTCCCAGACACTTTCAGGTACTACGGAATTCAGGCTTAACCGTCGGGGGAACCATGTGCGAGATACATGAATACCTGAGCGCTTACCCTTACTACGACGAAAGCAAGTGGCGTTGGGAGATTGCCAATCCTAACGAGGATAACAAGCTGTACATGCGCTACCGTGCCCGTAAGGGAATGGGTAAGGACAAGAATCCGTTCTTCGATTCAATCGAGAAGGATGCTAACCAGTTCGGACTGCATTCATGTACCTTCACTGACATCTTCGGTATCACTTGGAAGGGTGAGAAGGGATGCCACATGGTTTCCGAAGACCCTGATTACGAGCAGCACCTTTACTACTACGATGAAGACTCCGAGGAGTATCTGGTGTCTGACGAGTACACGCAGGACAGTCCGCCGTCCGATTTCATCAAGCTTCGTAACCCGAGATGGGATATGTGGGTTGATGTCAAGGGTATCAAGACGCTTGAATACAGGTGGATAAGGGACAATAACCACCTGTTCAAGGATTCCGTATTCGATGTTGAGTATGAAGATGGAATCAAGCTGTCGTTCTCCGACATTATCGGTCTGATGCACGGCCTGAAACGTCTTCGCCCAGACCTCTACGATGGCATCCTTCCAGAAATTGAACGCCATTTCGAGAACCTGCGTGACAACAAGCGTGAAGAAGTAAAGGAGTTCTGGCCTGGGATGACCGCCCGTGAGTATTTCGAGAAATGGAACAACGCCATGGACGAATCTGAACAGACTGGTGAGCCAATCCTTACTGATGCTTAATTACAATCAAAGGAAGCAAGATGAAATTCAGGTCAAGTAACAGTGAAGAAAGCGATGATTACCTCGTCGTTTGCGGTGTGTACTTACACGGTAAAATCTCGGATGAGTTCGGGACTGATACGGTCCACATTGCGAAAGCCGATGCCGAACCGTTCCGCCTCATGGTAAACGAATCCAATGGCATCGAAGGGATGAAAGTCGAGGTCGAAGGGTATTCTGGTGAAGCCGTGCTTTATGCATGGAAAGCACTCATGGGGTTGCCTATGGTAGCAAACCCGTCGTTCGAGATGCTCATGTTCAGGGGTCTCATCGTAGACCCTTCCGATAAGAAGATGCTCGCAGACGCAAAGAAAAAATTCAAAGAAAAACGGCAGTTTCTGTAATCAATGCGTAGAGGTCAAATAATGAAAAAGGAATTCAAGAGCACGGGCGTAGGAGCAGTCGATGCAGCCCTTTATGCACACGAAAAGCGTGTGGAAGACGGTACTGAAAATTCTGGTTGCTTCATTCAGAGGCAGTACCCGCAAATCGACCCGAACTACAAGCTTACAATCGAAGATGCAATCGCAATGTACACCAAGTCGGCACAGGAACACCCTGAGTTGAAGGATATGCACACTCAGGTTGCCGAATGGTTGAAGGAACTGGTCGAGCTGCGTAAGAAGGTTAAACCTCGCAAGAAGAAAACGGTATATACCGTCCATCATGTGTACCAGCACGATTTCGACATTGAACACAGGCTTGTCTATAAGGGTTCTGATGCCGAGCAGGCATTTGCCAAGTGCTACGAGTATTTCGAAAATATCGTCAAGGACACCCGAAAGGACTATGAGTACCCGTTTGACGACGAGCATTATAAAGAGAACGAAAACAAGAAGTTTACGGGTCTCGAAATAAAGGCTTTGTTCATTGACAAGATTAGAAATGCAATTGACACCAAGGCAGGCCTCACCTATAGTTCCCGTGACGATTATCTGTGGGACAAGGAAGCCGATGGTGAAGAAGGCGGATTTGAACTCAATGTTGTTGAAGTTTAACATGTAATCAAAGGAGAAACATCCTATGCAATTTGAACTTACTTACGCAGTCCGCAGGACTTTTGAAATCCCCGATGGTGCAACCGACGAGGAATACGATGCAATGAAGGCATCCGTCATCACGGGCATCGTTGGCAATCCTGAGTTGCATGCGGTTGAAGGAACGGTCACTGTCCGCAAGCTCAACACTCCGCCCAAGGAACAGCCGAAGTACGAAACCAATCCAGATGCGGTAGACTAATGAAGAATACGCTTATTGTGAACCTGTATGGCGGCCCAGGCTCGGGTAAAAGTACAGGCGCTGCCTATATTTTCTCCAAGTTGAAGATGGCTGGTGTCGATGCCGAGTATGTTACCGAGTACGCAAAGGACAAGGTATGGGAAGGCAACAAGGAAGTTTTCAACTGTCAGTTCTATATCACTGGCAAGCAGGTTTTCCGCATCCACCGTTGCTTCGGCAAGGTCGATGTGATTGTCACTGATTCTCCTATCCGTCTCGGTGCAGTCTATGCCGCCCGTATCGGTCTTCCTCATCTTGCGAAGGCCTGTGTCGAAGCGGCGGACAAGTACAAGTTCCATTCACTCGATATCTTCTTGAAGCGTGTAAAGCCGTACAACCCGAACGGCAGAAACCAGACCGAAGAAGAGTCGAAAGGAATAGATGAAACCATTTTGAAAATGCTCAAAGACCAGAACGTAGTTTATCACACCTTCAACGGTGACCTTGATGGTTACGACAAGATTTTTGACGTAATAATGAAGCAAATAGATGTCACAGCAGATAAGATTTCAAATACTTAAAACCCTATCGGGTCAGGAATACCAGTTAGCAATCAATGGTGTCCTCCTGAATGGAAAGCAGCTTGACGGTAGTTCCATATCGGTTTCTACCGACATGCTTGCTTCTATGTTCAGCATGTCCGAACTTGCCGAGATGCTCGCAAGCAAGAAACGGTGCGAAGAATACACGAAGCAGATTTTTGTCACCAACAGGGAGCTTGCCGAATGGCTTAACGCCAAGGAAGGGCGTCGTTGCCATGTTGTCTATCCCAATCAAATGATTAGCCAAGGGATGTCGTATAACGAATGGAAGTACACTGAGGAAACTGCGGATTGCAATGCCTCGGCAGGTTTCCAGATATACGTTGTCAAGGAAGGCACCTGCACACTGGAGTTCCTTACCCGTAAGGTAATTGGATTAGATTAAAGGGGGTTGAACATGTCGTTGCGTAAACTTCGTTACCTAAAAATGAAACAGTCGGAATTGTCCTTCGCCATGCACTATTTGCCGAATAATGCGGTATGTTTCGATGACTGGTCTGGGCTTCTTATAACATTTGCTGACATTTATCTAAGCATCCGTTTCTACAAGGATTTGGATGTCGGCGAGGACACGACTTATCTAAGGACAGAACTCCACACAAAGACTAATTTCGGCGAGCCGCTTGTATTTGGACGTGTAATGGACTCCGAGGTAAGGGACGGTGACAGGATTGCCGCAATCCGCACCGCAATAGAGATGGGGAAGAATTTCGACATTGCGTTTGGGTATGAACTTAAACTGATTAAAAGTAATTATGAGACCATCAAACTGGGATGAACTAAAATGAAAACAATTCGTCACTCTGTTTTTGAAACCAATTCAAGCTCTTGCCATGTAATCACCTTGCTGAGCGACTACGAAATGGAACAGTTCAATAATGGTGAACTGCTCGTCGAGTTCGGAAGGGGCCAAGGGGCAAAGATTGTTGCAAACTTCGTTGATAAGTTAAGTTTTGAATATGAACTCGAACACCTGCAATTCGGCTACGATTACAGGGAGGAAAAACCTACATATTACGACCTTCCGAGGGAAACCTTGAAGAAACTGAAAGATGCCTTATGGGATTTGCTTCGGGAAGGCATGAAGAGTCATATCGAGCATTTTGATGACAAAGTTGCTTCGATATTCTCTGATGCTGGCGTAACGGATGAGTTGTACATCGAACGGGTTAAAGGTTACATCGAAGACTTTGCTGGTGTAGCGACCGTTAAGCACCTTATGGAAGACATGACGACATACACGATGCCTAACGGCGATGTCATGCATTTCAGTTGTCATGAGTTCGAGTGTTAAGTTAGGAGGAAAAAATGAAAAAGGTAATTCTATTCATGCTGGCATTTGCCATGGTGGCATTTGCCGATATTAAACTGGACTTTCAGGTTTCCGTTAACCGCATGGGTTGTTCCCTTATCCAATGGATTGAGAACGGCTACGAGTCTGGAGTGAAATGGAAGCACTACGGCAAGTTCGCCTGCAAGGAGGAAATCAAGGCTCCCGTAAAGCTGGTCGGCCTGAAATTCCTGTATTTCGGCGAGAACTTGAAGGGTGAGTACATTTACGTCTATGGCGAGGACTAATATGAACGTGCAGTTGAGCAAGTATGATATTATCGGCCTGATTAAGTCGGTTTCGCTAGAGTACCGCAGGTATGCACCAGAACTAGAAAAGGCTGGCGAATGGAACTACAACATGGACGGCCCCACGACGTTCACATGGTACACACGATACCTTCTTACGTTCAGCGAGGAGAAACTGTACGAGTTCTACCTGAAATTGAAGAACGGCGAGTTGTACCTTCCTGACCTGCCGAAGAAAGGTGAGCCGTATGAGGCGGCGAAAATACCGTTGGTAAGGAGGGTGTTCCCGACACTGAAGGGTAGAAGGAGGAAACATGAGGCCTAAAAACTGGACTGAACTGGGTCAGGGAGAGGAAGTTGAATTCGATGTCCACTGCAAGATGAAAAAGTGCTGGGCAAACGAGTTCCTGTCCATGCTGGCAGACATGCAGCGTCTCGGCGAGATGGGTTGCAGCAGGATGAGGGGCATGTATTGCGACGGTGATGGCGACTTCCGTCCGAAGTTCAGCCACAACCTTGAAGGGTTCACCGAGACCGAACACAGGGTAAGCAAGGAAGACCCAGATATTTGGTTCTGGGATGCGGGGTAAATCATGAGCGATGCTAAGTACAAAGATTTCCTTGAACAGCGTCATCCTGAACTAATGAAGGAGGCTGAGGATTACATCGAGACGTGTGAACGTGGAAGTTGGGAATATGTGTGCAAAATGTTTCCGAAGTTTGCCGACCTTCACCACAAGAAAATACCAGCCGAGACGATGAACCGTGACTATGGTTGGGAAGTGTATCGGGAAGTGGCCGTGGGCAAAACAACCGCCAAGGTAGGTATTAGGCTGTGGGTATGCGCACACAAGTTCGTAGGACAGAACTGGACTAAGACGAAACTGAAAGATGAAGAACACCATATTGAGTTCTATCTTTTCTTTCACAGTGCCAAGCATGGTTCATGCACCTGCTACCAGATGATGACAAACTTGCCTGGAATGTCATGTTCAAACGGAAACGGGCAGAAATTCCCTGTTGATATCCCGACAAAACGTGAAGAAATTTACAATTACCTGGGGATTGAACCATGATTGATAACGATACTGAATACCTCGCATTGAAAAAGCAGTGCAACAACGGGCTGTACCAGTTTTCTCAACCGTCTGGTTACGACAAGAAAAAGTGGAAGGAAGCACCAGATACGGTGGACTGCCCTCACTGGATATTCAGCGAGGAATATGCGTTGACACACAAGGATTTCCAGCTAAGGTGGCATACCCCGTATGTAATTGACGGCGGCATATCATTCCATGCAGAAATTCACGGTGACACCTTGGAAATGAAGACAATCCAAGACGGAATCGTGGAACTGGGTGTGATTGACCGCAAGTCGGTGAAGCTGGAACGGTTCCGCAACTGCATGATTTGCATTCAGGTCGATGCCAAGGTCAAGTACGAGGAGGGGAAGTTCGATGACGGGCCTGGAAAGATAAATGTTTCCTTCTTCTACGACCCAGAGTACATCCTGTGGCAGGTTCAGTATTTCGACTACATCGCAAACGACGAGAGGTTCATCGTTGTCAGGGCAAGGTCGAAGAACGAGGCGAAGGTAATCGCATGGAACGATTCGTGCTACCGTAACCACAACATCGACCCAGAGACATTCAAGGCATGGGAATACAGTGGCCCGTACATCATTTCCCGTGACCCTAAGTTGAGTGACGACGTGATGAAGACGCAGACGCTTCTCTGTGAAGAATATGACAAAAAATATGGCTAATAGGAGTAGTTATGCCTAAACGTTTTTGGTACAGTTTTCTATATTGGGCTAAGACAGGAAAGCGAAGCTGGGGTTACCTCCTCAGCAAGCGTGACTACCACCATGCTCTCGACAGTTATCGTCGGAAGCAAGTCCTTAGGACAGAACAGGATGAGATGAATAACCGAGAGGATTAACTTATGTACAATAAGAAAGTGGAGCCGACAGCCGAGATGGTTCTCTGGTACAAGAAGAGCCATTTCAGCACTATTGAAGGCTGGCTAAGAAAGTTGAACCTTGACTACGCCCCGATAGAGGTCAAGGAAGTCAGGAAGATAGCTTGCTACAACAGCGTCAGGTACGATGCAGTATGCAACGGGGTTACTCTTGCAAGCTTTATGAAGGTAAATGCCGACACAGGATATTGCAACAGCTATGTCCTGATTAACCTCAACAGGGCTGTACCTCAGTTTGAACGGGAAAATGGAATCGGGAAAGTTCGCAAAGTCGGCGTATGCACCACGCAGATACTTGATTTCTACTGGGGTGGAGGAATTGGAAAGATTCTTTCGCATGAAACCCCGATAAAGGACCTTGCCGTTCTCAACAAGCGCCTCACGGAAGGTGTCAACCGTTTCCGTCGAACCCTCTCCCTCAGCATCGTCGCCTGCCAGCTACGGGGAAAGGAAAATCAGTTCACACCGTTCGAGTGGGACTTGATTAAGGCAGCACAGCGTAATCCCAAGTATGCCCTTCGGAGGATTTCCACATGGCAAAAGGAAGCCTAACCAGACAGTTCCATACGGCGGTGATGGCCTATTTCCCGATGATAAAGCTGGACGAGGAATCTGGTATCATCAAGGCTAAATGGGAACTCAAACCGCATTATCAGGAGTATGTCACCCCGATGACGCAATACAGCCGCCTTGTAGATGCAGGTATATGCCCGTCGCTCAGTTCTGCATTCCCAATGCTTGTCCCAGTTGACTTTGACATGGAATTCAATACGGAGACTGGCGAAACGTCTGTTTCGAGCTTTGTGACGGGTTATCCAGACTGGCCGAAAGTGCATCTTAAAGACATTAAGGAACTGGTGAAGTTCCTTTCGCTTATATTTGATTCCGATGTGTACAGTGCTGTGCGTGACTACAAAAAGTTTCCAGAGAAGATTTTAACAAAAGGCAATTCCCAATGAGCAATTTCAACCACCAGTACATATACGAAGGCGGCGAATACAATCATCTGACCAACATGAACGAATGCCGTGTTGTGACCGCCACGAGAAAGCTCGGTGCCCGTTTCTACAACCCGATGCGCTACGACATGCTGGAAAAGTGGCTTCCAGACAATTACGACTGTCCTGACAAGGAGTGCATGATTCATGTCATCGCCTGTCCGTGCATCATGTGGACTGACCTCGGTGAAGACAAGATGAACGAAAAGTTCAAGTTCTGTGCCTGTATCGAACCTGAAGTTGACATGACCAAGTTCGGCCAGTTTTGGCATCGTGTCGGCAGGAAAACATTGTTGTTCATATTTGGCTCCCCGATGTATGAAATCGGCCAATGCTTTTCACCTAACGGAAAGTGTTTCTACTCGATGATATTCCAAGCAGACGGTGAAGCATACGAGTATCTCGAAACCCGTGCAGGCTCGTTCGCAAACCTCCCGATAGGTTCGTCCCTTAACGCCTTCATGGCTGCTACTAGGATGAACCCGTTAAGGCCCCATCCGTGCAAGATTAAAGCAGCCCCGACCGTTGAAGTCAAGACGCTAGCAGAGTTCATCGAAGCAAAGTACCCAGATATCATGAAGGAATACCTAGAAGAGCTGAAACGGGTAACCAAGCTTTCATACGAGAGCCTTCCAGGTGAAATCACCAGTGCCAATCAAGGAGAAAAGGATGTCGGAGATAAGGAAGGAAACAATCTGGGGTGAAGAACCTGTAGAATATGCAGAGCTTGATTACGATAAGTTGCGGTTCGACCGTGTGTTCCCACCATCTATACCTGGGGACACGGCTGCTGAGCGCATCCACCGTGCGATTGTCAATCTGACGGGACACCACTATTTCAAGAACGACGAAACGGGTGAATACGACCTGATTCCATCGGATGTTCATTACCAGTGCTTCGGAACTATTCCAGCGATAGATGGCGGCTTCGTAATTCCGTACATCGACAGCAAGTACATCAAACGTCTCGGCATGTTGGATTTTAAACAGGTGTTTTCGGAGATGCGTAAGCGTGAAAAAGGGCTGTACGAACTGGTTAAATACGATGTTCCGAAGTGCTGGCAGGAAGATGAAACTGAATCTAAATAAAAGAGGATTATATGATTGAAGAAGCCAAGGATATTTTTCGTGACGAAACCTGCTTCTATGTAATTGCCGCAATCAAGAATGGCGATAACGGATTCATCAAGTTCTGGAAGTCTAAGCCGTCTGACGGTGCATGGGTTGACGATATTGCCAAGTCCAAGCACTATACGACGCTCGGTGTCGCTTCAAGGGAACTCCGTAACGATAATGGATATCTCCGTAACTATGGTAAGGTTCCGATGATACAGTCCCATGGAAATGATGTCAGATTTTCTGTATGCCATGTAAGGGCTAATGTCACTGTGGTTGAAGAACAAAAGTTTAACGTAGACCGTGCCAATGCACAGGAAAGGGGAAAATAATATGATTGAAGACAAGGAACTATACAGGTGTAAACGGGCAGAACTTTCCTGCAAGAAGGAAGAACTGATTGAAAGTATCAGTTGTGTAGATGCTGTCAGTGACATGATGAAAGAGTACAAACTCAGTAATCTGAGCGAATTGAAGGAGAAACTTGAAACAGAGTATGATGCTGCCGAAGATGAGTACGATAAGTACACAAAGGAAGAAAATGACACATTTGACGAAATCTGCAAGAAGTTCAGTGCCAACCAGATTGAATGCTGGTTTGCACAGGGCCGTGACGTTGTAGACCTTGTAAATTTATACCTGTCTGGAGAACTGAAATGAGCGAAGCACAAGAAGCCAATGGTTGCGAACTCTTTGACAACTACGTTGCCGCAAAGAAGGCTCTGAACACCCGTATCAAGCAGGTTCTGGAAATCCTTGCCAAGTTCAATGCGTTGGACGTTATTCCGTCCGAAGCCGCACAGGTTGTCGCACAGGAAACTACACAGGTTTCCAGCCACCAGTGGCGATACAATTCAGGGCATGAAACAATCTATTGCGAACACAGTTATGGCCACCGTTCACATGGATGCTTCCAGAAGTGTACGGTTAAGGTTCCTGTCAAGTACCTCGAAATGAAAGACGAGGAAATCGCCAGAGAGAACAAGGAAGCTGCACTTGCCGCACTGGAAGCGAAGAAGGCCGAGATTGAGGCACAGATTGAAGAAAAGACCAAGTCACTGCGGAACTATCTGAAACGGATTGACTCTGATATCGAAAAGTTGAAGAAGGATGAATAGATGCAAGACCAAACGATAACATTCCACTGGCGTACATTCGAGGAGGAAACACCCGAGTCGGGAAAGGACATCCTCGTTAAGAGTCCCGCTGCACCGCTATACTGGTGGACTAGGACGGCTCTCTTTGGCAAACACATTCAGTTGGCTACGTTGAGATACCTCAGCCAGTGCAAGAAGGACGGCCTGCTGTGGTGCTACTGCGACGAAATAGACGAACAGGCGCCCCCCGATTGGGAAGGCGTCTATCATCACAACGGTAGGAGAACTGATGGAAACGACAAACAAAAAAGTGTGGACTGAACTCGTATCGGACGAGTTGAAAGATATGCTTGTCAACCTGAAATCCGATAACGGGTTTGTCCCGTTAGGAACCGTTGACAAGCTTATCCAGCTTTTCGTGAACGATATCGAACGGTTGGGAAATCAATCTTCGTAATCGTCGAAGAACAATCCGTATTCCCTCATCCATGCACGGGCCCCGATTTGGTCGGCCCGTTTTTTCATTTCCTTCACGTTGAAGTTGTACACGTCCCACCAAGGGATTTCAACCATCAGGAACGGCGACTTTGCACCCATAGCCTCTACGCAGAGCTTGTAGAAGCTATTCTCGGTCCCGTTGGTAGCGGACGATATGATTATCTTGTTGAAAATACCGCAGGTAATTGTCGGGAAGATTACCTTGACCATGTGTTCCTGCTGTTCCTCTGTTGCGAACGCAAAGTCGTCAAGGAACATGTAGTTGACACGGGGCGTTACCAGATAGTCTTTACGGAATTTTTCTACGCTATCGAGTGTACCGTATGACTTTGCTATGATAACAGAGTCGTTTGCCGTGTTTTTAATCTCGCCCTTCTTGAACTTGATTGACAACCCGTCATTGTACCATTCCGCAGGAAGGTTTTTTAGAGAGAAGGCGATTTTACCCAATATTTCGCATGACCTTTCCATCTTGGTTGAAACGACTGTTATCGTAACACCTACCTCGAATAGAAGCTTGTGCATGATGAACAGCGTCGCTTCCAGCGTGGAGCCAGACTGTCTCGGCTGTTTCAGAATCAGGTTTCTCTTGTTGCCGCAGATTGGCGGGAGCTGCATCAGGGTTAGAACCTTCCGTTGGTAACCCCGTGTGGACATTCGTTCTGTCCCATGGCAGTTCTGGACATAGGTGAATTTCGCAAGGTCGAAAATGTTGTCCTTGCATTTAAGAAATGATTTATTCATAGTTTACCCCGTGTGTTAACCAGCAGACGGAATTGCCGACTGGCCGAAGCATTCTTAAAGTACATTTTATAGGATTCGGTTGACAGGGACGGCCTTTTATGCTATATTTCAATCGAGGTCTCATATGAAATTTAGATTACCTAGAATCTACTACATCCTTCGTCACAAGTTCTGGAGCTTTGCCGCCCGTAACTGGCGTGGATGCGAATACTGTAATGAAGAAGTCCTCGTCAAGCTGCTTGGCGTGGATGTTGACTCTCCAGAGAAGCCGATTGGCGACCAGTTCAACCAGCTCCTCGACAGCGTTCCTATCAACGGGAACAAGAGGAACATCGCCTGCTATTTCTATCCGAGGCGTGGCTGCATCGAGGTTACCGAGGTCGATAAGGACATGAAGGTGACCCCGCTGGAATCAATCTTCGTCAGCAACTGCCCAGAATGCGGCAGGGCCCTTCATAAAATCCGTTTCAAGAAGAAGGTTAAGAAAGATGACTGAGAAGGAAATTGAACACATCAAGGCCGAATGGTTTGACCGTGGATGGCGGTTTGGCTTGTTTGTTGGCATAGGCATTGCGGTGCTGGCGGCAATTATAAATTCCATTTTGTCAGGAGTTGATTAATGGACTTGGAAAAGGAACAAATATGTCTGGAATCATCTATTTCATCTGCAACTTGTGCTCCAAGCTGTTCTACGGAATCATCACGGGTGTTCTAATCCTGCTGGTCCCGTTCAAGGTCATCTGCATCCTCTTGACGATGATATGCAACTTAAACCATCCGATTTACCTAAGTGAAAACTGGGCTGACGACTATACGGTTTGGATTCTCAACAAGATTGGGATATACACCGAGAACACCGACCGTGCCCCCGCCGATGAATGCGATATGATAGTTGAAATGGGTTGGAAAAAGGAGACGAAATGACCGACGCAGAAGCAGAACAGTATTCAATGCCGCTTGTAATTCCCGCAGGAAAACGCAAGATGGCTCCTCCACCGTGCCGTGTGAAACCTATTCCGTACTCGCTAAACCCAGGTAAACAGTACCGTAAGACAAGGAGAGTAAAATGAGCGTTTCTTTCTTCCCTAGTGTTCCGTACCCTGACGAAATCGGGGTCAACATGACGTATTCATCCTTCGGCGAAGTCAGGCAAGTCCTTGCAGGGCTCATCGACAAGGAGTTTGCAGACCTTATCAAGGAAGCTTACAGCGAGCATTACCCGTCGGATTTCTACACCCGTTACGACAAGTGCTGTGACCGATTGAAGGAAACCGTCGGCAAGGGTTTCTTCGAGCTGTTCAACCAGAGCGACTGCGAAGGCGAGATGAACAAGGATGCCTGCAAGGACTTCCTCGCAGCAATGAAGGACAAAGACCTTAACGAAATCCAGTGGGACCACCGACGGAGACAGGTAGAGAACATGCTGAAAATGATGCAGATTGTGGTGGATTCCCCGAAGGAAGACGCCGTTTTCAAGTGGTGGTAAAACCCGAGGTAAATATGCGTAACATGCTAATTGGATTCGTTTTAGGTATCATGATGTGCGTCCTCCTTGGAAACGCCGAGCATCATCCCCGCAGGATTTCCGACAAGCTGCCATACCAGCCATATATGGAACATAATTCAACCTCATGGGGATTGCATCGTACACGGGAAGTCATTGAAAGCAACACTAAGCTTCTCTTGGAGAACCAGGCGAAGATTTACGGCCTCATCTATGACAGGTGCGGTTCAAACAGGGATTAAATATACACATGCATTTTAGACAGGAATTCAAGTTCAGGCTTGGCGACAGGGCTATCTACAAGGACCCGACATCTGGTGAAACCGAAGAAGTAACCATCAGGCAGAGAACCCTCAGGATAGACAAGGACGGTCAGAAGGTGTCCTATGTGTGCAGGGAAGGTAACCACAAGCATGTCTCCTACTGGGATGAAATGGCCGAGGAGAACCTTTCCTTTGCGGGTGAAGAACATGGCAAGGACGTGGTTGCTGGCGACATCATGGACGGACTCGGTGAACACCTCGAAATAGGTGACACCGTGTTCTATGACGTGTATTACTGTGCCAATGGAATCCGTGTCGAAGACCGTGTTCCGAACGTCGATTTTACCTTTGCAAAAGAGCTTGAAATAGACCACTTCAAGATTGACTGGTATATCGAAGTAGGTTTCAAAGACGGCAAAGTGGTTGACGACGTGGATAAAGTGTATTATGATAAGCAGGTACACGGAAAGATGACTTTCGAGGACCTGACCGTTGGTGAGAAACGGTATGGAATGCCAAAGGGATTCCCGTTGCAGGAAAGGGCTTGGAATACCCATAAGAGCATCGGCGAGAACTTCGCTCAGGAGTATGTAGCCGCCCTTTCAAGACCTGGATATGCGTTGATTGGCAAAGATGCCGCCAAGAAAGCGTGGAAGGAACGGAACGAAGGTGAGCATGACTTCTATATCATCAAGCGGTGGCTGACCCATCTAGGAAAGTTCGACGAAGTGGCTAAGCTGATTGAAACGGGAGTGAAACCTGTGGTGAAGAAACCTCGGGTGGTTACACCTCGCAAGAAGAAAGATGAGGATTCTCTGGATGACATCATGGCTAAGTTGAAGGCTGACCCGTCGTTGCTTGCCAAGGTTAAGAAAATGCTTTAAGGAGGCATTGTATGGAAGAAAAGGAAGAAAAGAAACTTTACAAGGAAAGACCAGACTTGGTGGAAGCGTTGAAGGGAAAATATTTCTGCCCGTTTGAACTCTCCAAGGGATTCGATGGGTATGAGCACGACTCATTCGCCGAAATCATGTCAATCTCGGAACTTGTCGGTAAGAGAGAAGTAAAATTGATTCTTAGATTGGTATCTTTTGGCAGGACTGCTAAATATAGCGTAATCACCGCCGAAACAGAATTTCCATGGTGGATGTCCAAGAAGAATGCTGACGACGAACTGACGGTGAATATGGTCGTTGATAAGATGAAGAAGACGCAAACCCGTGAAGAACTGCTCGAATTGGCCAGAAAGACTCTAAAACAGTCTTTACAGGT
>Ga0265299_10000117_pt1 | contig 109792 bp, 69 predicted proteins | sample AusTroGonzalo_MG_4_FD_193485 | JGI IMG/M metagenome (GOLD analysis project Ga0265299, IMG submission 193485) | Bovine rumen microbial communities from tropical cattle in Woodstock, Queensland, Australia - Gonzalo_02 | ecosystem: Host-associated > Mammals > Digestive system > Stomach > Rumen ... | reverse complement strand
AATGACGGTTTCTTCTTGTACTTACTGTACTTCCCTGTACTACTTGTCTCGTTGTCAGTATTTCAAAGAACGACGTTCCTGCAAACCGCAGGGCTCCCCGGGAGGAGCGAGCGTAGACCACAGCCCCGACGGAGTCAGGGGTGCCTCTCTCGTTTGCGGCTGCAAAGGTACGGCGATTTTTCCGAACCGCCAAACGTTTTAGCAACTTTTTTACCAAAAAACAGCAAAAAAGCGCGAGAATGTTGACGCGCATCAAATACCTCGCGCGCGTACATTATTAATATAACGCGAGCGGGCGAGTGAACATCATTACAAAAAGTAAAAAAACAAATAATTGTAACGAGAAGCCCATCGATTTCATCGACTTCCTTGACTCTCTTGGTATGTTAAGAGCCGGAAAACGACATCTGAAAAGAGCGAACAGCAACTTTTTCGATGCTCCTACCGCAAATAAATGACAAAACGAGTACAACGAAATCATTTTTTTGCTACCTTTGCAGCGCCGTTTATAGAAAAAACCTATAGAATCATTAACAAGACCACTAATTCTATTATCAAACTTATACTATGAGACCTCTTTATTCGATTCTGATTGCACTCGCCACCCTGTTTGGTGTTGCTGTGCTACCAGCAAGAGCCGATGATCCCGAACCCATCGACCCGAAAGAAAACATCAACCTACTGTTCATCGGCAACAGTATCACTGCCGGCGCCACACTCTCCAGCCCTTCGACACAGGCTCCGCCCATCGTCTGCGGAAAACTTGTGAAGCAGGCCACAGGAGTGAACACCAACGTCTATAATGGCGGGCACTCTGGTATTACCACTTGGGGTTATCTGCCTGGTCGCGATGACTTCACCCGCATCGTCAACAACGCCCAATCCTTTCAGAAGCAGAATGGAGGTCTGGTTTACATTTCCATCATGCTCGGCACCAACGACAGCGCCAGCACCACCACAGAGGGCGCTCCCGTCTCTACCGCTACCTACCGAGATAATATCAAAAAGATAATCGACGAGCTCATCGCACAGGTGCCCGGCTGTAAGATTCTGCTGAACTATCCCATCTGGTACAGCCCCAACACCCATAATGGCGCTATGTATCTCCAGGAAGGCCTGGACCGCCTGCGCAGCTACTACCCCATCCTCGATGCCATCGTTGAAGAATACGACCAGGTCTTCGCTGGCAACCGCGGTGTCTGGGAATACTTCGAGGACAACAAGGTGCTGTTCACCAAAGAAGCCGGCAACAGCGGCGACTTCTTCCTGCATCCTAATGTCTATGGTGCACAACGTCTGGCCGAAATCTGGGCCAACAGCCTTCTGGAAATCATAAAGGCCGACGGCATTGAGATTAAGGACCCATTGCCTGAATGGAATGTCTTCCAGCCCAGTAACAATAAGAAGTACACGATGGCAACCCCGCGGGGCGTTTATGGCGCGAAGGACGACGTCGTGACCAATGATGTAAAGACTGGCATTGGAGCCACCAAAGGCGAGTTTGCTTTCATCACCTACGAGGGCAAGACCTATCTCTACAGTATAGCAGACAAGAAGTTCGCCTATCGCGACCCCGTCCCCTATCAAGACGACTGGAGCAATATCATCCTCTCGGATGTGGCAGCAGACCCCATAAAGATTCATTACACAGGAGTTAATTCACAATATCCCTATTGTCTTACCATTGAAGGTTATATTGCCAATTCTGCAAACAGCACCACTTACGGCGTGGTGGTGAACACATGGAACAGCGCCACCGACGGCGGCAACCAGACCGCCATTGAAGAAGTTGGCGACTTCGACCCGACAGAGGCTTTGGCAATCCTGAAAGTATGCCTCGAGAAGCAAGACAAGCCAGTAAAGACGGTTCAACTATCTACTGGTGCCACCTTTTCCATTTTCCGTGCTTCAGCGGACAAAGCTAACGGAAAGGCCGTTATCATCATACCTGGTGGAGGATATGCTTACGTAGCAAGTGGTTATGAAGGAGCCGATTGGGCTCCTTTTCTTAATGACCTCGGCTTCACCGCCGCCGTCCTTAACTATAACCTTCCAAAAGGAAATCCCGAAGTCATCTTAAACGATGGACGTGCAGCCCTCCAGTACCTGCGAGATAATGCAGATCAACTGTTGATAAAAACAGACCGCATCGGTGTCATGGGCTTCAGCGCCGGCGGACACTTTGCCTCCACCCTTGCTACGCACCTCACTGGCGACGAGCTCCCCGCCTTTCAGATTCTCTTCTACCCCGTCATCTCTATGGAGAGTGGCACCACTCACGCCGGTTCTCGCGAAAACCTATTAGGCAAGAATCCCTCGAAGGACCTCGTCACCCTCTACAGCAACGACAAGCAAGTGTCGTCCGAGACTCCGATGGCCTACATCACGTGGGCCAACGACGACAGCACCGTACCGACTGCCAACAGCACTCGTTATATCAATGCTCTCAAGAAATTCGGTATTCCCTACCAAAAGAAAACGTTCAGTAGTGGTGGCCACGGCTTCGGTTTCAAAGAATCTTTCGCCTACCACGATATTCTGCTAAAGGACCTCGCCGCATGGCTGCAGGAAGTCGAAGGCATCCTCACCGCCATCAACAGTCCCGCCAGCCTCGAAAGCCCTAACAATGGGGTTTACTACAGCCTTTCAGGGCAACGTATTAGCAAGCCTCAACGCGGCATCAACATCACCCGCGGCCACAAGATACTCGTCCACTAACTATTTATTTGTATTCGCCGTCAGCTACGCCAGACGTATCTCGCCAGAGCCGTAGCAGCGGTGTTTCTGTATATCATAGATTACACAGAACTGCCCAGGCGCCACACCCTGCAGGGGTCGCTCTGTGTGAACCTCCAGATATCCGTCGGGCAGCAGACTTATTTCTGCCGGACAGAAGTCAGGTGTGTGCCTAATCTTCAGGGTAACACTTATCGATCCGGACGCAGGTTCCGCAAGCTCAAAGGGGCTGATAGTCAGCCAGTGAGGAGCCGCCACACGGAAATGATCGGAATAGGCAGCAATGGGGTCATAGCCGTGGGCTACCCAGAGGATGTTCCTCCGCATGTCCTTCTCCACCACATACCAGGGTCCTCCACTGAATCCCAATCCCTTACGCTGACCAATGGTATGGAACCAGAGGCCGCAATGCAGTCCCAGCACCCGTCCCGTCTCGCGGTCGATGACCTGTCCCGGTTGCTCGCCGAGGTATTTGCGGATGTAATCGTTGTAGTCAATCTTTCCCAGGAAGCAGATTCCCTGGCTGTCCTTGCGGTGGGCCGCCGACAGGTGCTCCCGTTCAGCAATAGCCCGCACGTCTGCTTTCGGCAAATGACCGATGGGGAAGCAGGCTTTCTGCAACTGCACCGGCAGCAACTGCGCCAGAAAGTCCGTCTGGTCCTTGACGGGGTCGGGACTGGTACACAGCCACGTACGACCTTCCTCGTCCTCTTCGGTTTGAGCATAATGTCCCGTGGCTATGACATCATAGTCCTTCCCCACCCGCTCTTCGAAAACGCCAAACTTGATGAGACGGTTGCACATCACGTCAGGATTCGGCGTCAGCCCCTGTCGCACCTGCGAGATGGTGTAGTCCACCACCCGCTCCCAGTAGTCCTTATGGAGATCTATGACCTCAAGCGGCAATCGATATTTGGCGGCCACCGCTCGCGCCATCTCCAAGTCCTCTTCTATGGTGCAGGTGAAGTCTGTCGTATCGCGATCCGGCCCGATCTGTATGTACCATAAATCCGGCCTCACGCCCTGCTCCACCAGCAGCGCCACAGCCACGGAGCTGTCGACTCCTCCACTGAGCAATGCCGCCACTCTCTTTCCACTCAAATCCTTCATACGATACTTTTATCTTTATTTGGAAAATGAAAAGTTGATTACAAATCACGGGTGAGCATCAGGCGATAGTCAACGGGCGACATACCGATGGCTTCCTGTATGCGACGCTGGAGGGTACGGACATTGGAGAAACCGGCTTCTTCGGCCACCACAGCAATGGTGTAGTTGGGTTTCTCGCGCAACAGGCGCAAAGCCGCCAAGGTGCGCAGGTTATCAATATAGGCATCTGGCGTTCGGTGTATGGTCTGATGCCTGAAGAGTTGGTTGAGCCGGGCCTGACTGACGCCCAACATCTCTGCGAGGTCTGCAGCATCAAAGTCGGGTCGCAGATGGGGCCGTTCTGTCTCCACGCGCATCTCGATGAGCGCCATCAGCTGACCATCGTCACGGAGGTCGGCATTACGCTGACGCTCGATGTTACCTTCCATGATTTCGCGCGCCACCTCTGTGCGTCGGCGTAATTCGACATCATACTCCAAACGTTCTGAGAGGTCGAGGTTGCGGCTCACCAGCCGCACCAACTCGTCCTTCAGCCTATCGACTTCCTCGCGCAGCTGGGCGTTCTCGTCCTGTAGCTGTTTTATTTCTTCCTTGGTCATAAGCTATCATTCGTCATGCTACGATCACAGTTCCTTAAACAGTTGGAGGAATCCGCTGAGTTGGAATACCTCTTTGAGCTCTTCGCTCAAGCTTTTCAGGTAGGCTTGGTGTCCGTTGCTGCGCGTATGCTTGTAGATGTTGAGGAGTATGCGCAAGCCACTGCTGGAGATGTAGTTAAGTTCAGCGCAATCAATGACGACATCGCTGTCTGTACGTTCAAAAACTGGTGCAAGGCCACGTTCGGCCTGCGTGCTGGCTGCGTTGTCGAGGTCGCCAACGATGGCAACAACGAGCCTTCCTTCTTGTTCGGTAATGGTGATGTTAAACATATTTTGATTTGACAATTTGACGATTTGACAATTTGACGATTTAACGATTGAACAATTTCACGATTTTACGACATTTCAATATTACGACTTTTTTATTTTCAAGACATTGTGTCCGTTGACGCGTTGATACTCGAGCCCATCGGTCATCTGATGGAGGAACATGATGCCGAGTCCGCCAGGCGGCCGCTGGTCAGGAGGCACAGAGAAATCTGTGGTAGAGCCGGCTGTAGGGTCGAAAGGTTTCCCGTCATCTTTGATGGTAAGCCATAAAGTATTGCCTTCTTGAGGGGATGTGTGTGGAGCCACCTCTGCCTGCAGGGAGATGTTTGTGGCCTCGCCATAGTTAATGATATTGGCCACTACCTCCTCTACTGCCAGGCGCAGGCGTTTGGCCTCCTTGCCCTCCATCTCAGCTTGTTGTGCCACGTCTGCGATGAAAGGTTCCAGCTGCGCGATGTCGTCCATCGAGGGCTTCAGGGTCAAGGTCTTCTCCGGCGTTGAAATCGACGGACACCCTGATGGCAGAGCCAACCATTTGATGGCCAAGAGCGTGATGTCGTCGCTTTGCGAAGCATTGCCTACATGGCGATGAACTTCCCCCTCTATGAACTCCACCAACTGACGTGCGGTTTCACTGCAGTGTTCATTGACAAGTTGCACTACGTGCTTCCTGCCGAATTGTTCTCCGGCAGTGTTCATGGCCTCGCTGAGTCCGTCGGTATAAAGGAATAGCATGTCGCCGGGCTTCAGCTGTGCCTCCTGGCCCTCATAGTTCCAGTCGGGCAGCGCGCCCACTGGTAGATTTGGTTTGATTTTCAGCAGTTGTCCGGCAATGAAGGGCGGCTCATGACCTGCATTGCAGTAGTCAAGATGTCCAGAAGTGAGGTCAAGCACACCTACGAACATGGTGACGAAATCACCACCTGTATATTCCTCGCCAAGGTTACGGTTCATGGCCTCAACAATGTCGGCAGCACTATCGGCACGGTGTGCTTCGCTGCGGAACATCGCTCTCATCACGGCCATGAGCAAGGCTGCAGGTACACCCTTACCACTGACATCACCGATACAGAACACCAGACGACCATTGTGTACGAAATAGTCGTAGAGGTCACCCCCCACATCGCGGGCAGGTGTTTGCATGGAGAAGAGATCAATGTCTGAATGGTCCGGAAACGACTGGGGAAGCAGAGCCATCTGGATGTCGTGGGCTATATTTAGGTCATGTTCCATAACAGCCTTTTGTGCCGCGAAGGGGTCTGCAACATCTTTGATTTGCCGGCGGCAGAACAGGTAAATGGCCAAAAAGCCAACAATCATTATCAGAATGATGATGATGTTCAAGCTGCGGGCGTTGGAGAGGATTACATCTTTAGGTGTCACGATGACCATGACCCACCCGATTTCTTTGATCGTGCGATAGTATAGGCGCGACATCACACCATTAACCTCCGTGAGGCATGTTCCTCGATGGGCCGCCATGGCTTTGCCCACATTCTCATCGAAGGGCGTCAACATACATTGCTTTTCAGGATGTATGACATAGATGCCTTCACGGTTGATGATAAATAAGAAAGACTGCTGTTTCCGACCTCTCTCGTACTGGTCGTTTATCTCACGAACATCCTCCATCATCTTGCTTCTCAACTCTTCCAACGACAGATCTGCACAGAGCAGAGCGACAGGTCTTCCCTCGCGGTCGTGGATGGGGGCGGCATAAGTCGTCAGCAGTCGTCGTTCCTGACCGCCGGCAAACAACTCACTCTCAAAGTAGGCATCTGTCCAGCAGCTTTCGTCTTTCTGCATCCGTTCCCGGAACCATTCATCGTAGAAGTAGCTGTGGTAGGTGCTGTCAATCCGAGAGACCCTCAAGCTGTCTGCCGCGTCCTTCCTGGCACAGGGAACAAAGACCCTGCCCTTGCTGGGATAAAAGTCCGGCTCAAACAACATAGCGGTGCAGACAATGGAGGGGTTCTGCCTGATGATACGCTCCATGTGAGCGAACATCTTATCAGGATCATCGATGTCGCGCTCGATGTCATGCACATTATTCTCTACTGCCACAAAGACCTCCGACAGCCATCGGCGCATCTCCTGATGATTCTCCAACAGGATACCCAGATAGCGCTCTTTGGCCTCATCGAGCATATACTCCCTCACGAAGTAATGCACAACGGCGGTGATGACAACCATCATTGCCATAACCACCGCCATAATGCGGTAAGTGAGCCTTGCGGACAGGGTTTTCGCCATTGTTTTGATATGTTTACGGCACAAAGGTACGTTTTTTAAATGATAAATGATAAATGAAAAATGAAAAATGTACAATGAAAGAGGGAAAAATGATAAAATTGAAAATGAAAGGGGGAAAAATGGGGGAAAAAGAGAATCTTTTATATTCCAACGGCATGGTACCACTCCAGCCGCCTGATGTCCTCGTTGTATTTTGCATAGTTGCCCTTCGTGGGATCCTGGGGCACAAACATCGAAACGCCATGGAAGTTCTCCTCCGTCACCGTAAAATCAGAATAGACGAAGCGCCAAATCTTATCCGTACTCCACCACGTGGCCATGCGACGTGCTACGACAGCTTTCTCCAGCGCCTCGCGCCACTGCTGATACACCTCCTTGGAGGCATGGTTGAGGAAGAAGTTGCCGGCATCGTAGAAGATGTTGAACTCCTGCTGGTGATCCGCATGCGCGTCGGTGTAGTAATAATGTATGGCTCCCGTCATGTCGGCATAACTCTGCCCAATGTTGTCTTTCACAGCCTGCAGCGCCTTGCGCGTTGCCTGGGCCACATGCTCCATCTCGCAGGTTTTGACGGCAGTCAGGGGCAGCGTGCCGTCAACACTCTCGTAGTACTTGTCAATGATGCTGGTGTAGAACTGTCCGTCGGCGAACAGATCGGGAACAATCTGGTCGTAGGGAGCTCCCTGCACAGGAATCTCAGCAGGCGATCCGATAATGTAGTCGCAGACGTCGCGCAGTTCGTAGAGGTTCTCCAGGCACATGAGGTTGCAGCAGTCACCCATGATATACTTCAGGTGAGGCATACCGCGCAGTACTTCGACCAGAGTCGGGATATTGATCCAGAGTCCTTTCTCGAATTTCTCGTGATCGCCCGTGTCAACGCCGTAGGCACGTGTGTCGGCCTTCACCTCATTATTGATCAGCCAGCCAGTGCCGTGGCCCCAGAGCACAAGACCATAGTGTCCCGTGGCGGCGGGATAGCGGTTGAAGACATACCGCATCACACCCTTCATCACCATCGGATCGCTGGCGCGCATCAGTCCGTCGCTGCTCTTGATGCCCAGGTCCGTGAGGCTCACGCTGTCGGTGACCTGTCCGTTCCTGATACGGGCCAGCCAGGGCACATCACTACCCATGTAGCTGCGGACGAAGACAAGCAGGTTGTCCTCGTCGCCGAGGAGTCGCGAACCTTCCTTGATCTCGTTGAGGTCAGGGGTTACGGCATCTGTGAGGTCGTTTCTGCCGGCCATATAGATGAGCACGGTCTTTGCACCTTTCATGTTACCGGGCTGTTGAGGGGTTGCAGGCGTCATTTCGTCTTCGTTGGAGCAGGCTGCCATCAGCACTGCGATGGTGATGATCACTGCATTCAGGAAATTCTTCTTCATGATTGTTATTTTTGTTATAAACATTGAACTTCTTAAACCTTAAACCTTTGTTGTTGTCTTTCGACAGTGCAAAGATACGGCGTTTTCCGACATCCGCCATGCAGCTTACCCAACTTTCTTTCAGACTTCTTGCGACACTCACCCCATAATGCGACAAATCGCCCCTGGTGTGGAGCGATCTGTCGCATCAATTATGATTTTTCAATTCTCAATTTATTTATTTCTCATCTTGTACTCGTACTCAGCCTTGTACTGAGAGTAGTAGATGAACTTTTTCTTAATCCAGCTCATATCGTCAGCGGAAGCGACATTCGGTTCGCGGTTGAACTCGCTGAGGAACCATTGGTGGATATTATTCCAGGCCACCTCTTCGGAATCGCCTGAGCTGAGTTTGCAACCACAGGCTTTGATCTCCTTGATGATGCGCTGCCAGTTTGCTGCGTAGATCCAAGTCCAGTCTCCATTTTCGCCAGCCTTCTGGTACTGGTAGTCGTAGTACATCTGCTCCACTTCGCCCATATATTCTGTGAGTACTGCGCAAAGCTCTGCATAGATGGCGTAGTTGTATGCCGGTTCGCTGTCGTATCCCTTCTGGAGTCTCTCGATGAGCATCTTACGTGCCGTAGCTTCGTTGCAGCCATTGATCTCCTTCAGCATGTTGATGATGTGCTGCATGTCCTTGATGAAGGCGGAGCCAACCTTCTTGTAGAAGTTCTTCCATTCGGTGACGTTGACGGTGGGAGCTGCTGCCTTTACACCTTCCTTGTCGCCTACCTTGTGCTCTGTTCCGTCGCTGGGGAACTTAGCCAGGGTCCAGGGGCCTGCCATCGGAATATTCACTTCTGTCTCAGCCAGTTCGTAACCTAAGAGGGTCAGCTTGGCACCGAGTTTGGCATTGATGTCGAGTTTCACCTCACCTTCCACGTTGACAATGTCTTCCACTTTCTCAGCATCGAAGGGCGATACGGTGATGTCGAGTGTAGCACCCAGACGGGGACCAGCTGCGAAGTCGGGACCAGCGCACTTGTAGATGAGGATGTCAGCGCCGATGAAGAGGCCTACACCACATTCCATGTTGATATTGATCTGCGGGGGATACATCTTGAACTCGTTCTTCGTCTCTTCGAAGTAGCCGATGCCTTCCCAACCCTTGCTGTCGGTGTAGCGACCGCCGCCCATGAACTTGTTGCCGTACTCGTAGGTGAAACCGGTTCTGAGGGCACCTGATATCTTACCGTCGAACTGCAAGAACATATTGGGCTTGACCTCTATGGCTACGGGAACGGGACCTACGAAGAAGCTGTAGGTGTAGCCGGGGAACTTGGCGAGGGGTATCTTGCCATCTTCTTCCTTGAGCTTCCATTCACGCTCAACACCGAATTCAATCTTGGCACCGAAGTCGAAGTGACCGTCAACGCCCGTTTCGAACTTCTTTACGTAGGGACTGGGAAGGAATCCGCTCCACTGCAGGCCACCTTCCAGGGTGAGGAAATAGTTCAACTCGAAATCGGTCTTGACCTCGTAGGCCACGTAGATGGAGTCCTTGGAACCCTTGGCTGCGTGCTTCAACTTGTTATTAAGGTTGCTGTCGAAGGCCAACAGGCGCTTGCGGATGCCAAAGCGGGTGTTGCCACCAGCCATTTCTTCGGCCGTGATATACTGATACTCACCTGTCTGTGCGGCACGCGTCTGACTTGCAGCAGGTTCGTCACCAGGATAATGCACATCGTTGTCATAACCGTAGGGGTCGGTCAGATGAATCACTGCGGGGTGAATCACACCCGTCTCGTCCACATACTTGGCGGCATAGTCGGGAATGTCGCTGCCCCCGGCACGAGTCTGCACGGAAGAGGGGTTGTCGTTCACATAGATGTCGGTCTGCAGATTCACCTTCTTGTCACCGATGACCTCTGCCAGCGTGGCGGGCACCACACTTACGACAAAGCGATCGTTAACCAGTTGCTCGGCTATAGCCTTGCGGATGTAGGGAAGTTGACTTTGCTTCTGCCAGATACCCAGAGGGTGGTTCACGAAGGAGGAGATGCCCAGTTTCTCGGCGTACTCGCGGCTGACGCTGATCTGAGTGGTGTCGGCATTGAGGATGATTACGTCGTCGTCGTTGATGAATGTCTGGTAGGTCAGGCCATAAGCTTCGAACGAGCCCGATTCAGCAGCAGCGGGATTCGGGGTGTCGTAGGATTCCATACCTTCCATGTCGTCTTGACAAGCGGTGAGAGCCATTGCGAAAATACCTGCGGTCAGGATGTTCATGAACATCGACTTAACCAAATTCTTCATTGTCTTCATAATTGTGATAGTTTTTTTAAAATTAATAATGTTGTTATTTGTTTTTGGTTTAACTTTTCAGTTTGTCTGGTTGAGCTGAATTCATTTTTATCATTTATTTGTTGAATTTTCGCTCGTTGTTGTCTTTTGACGGTGCAAAGGTAAGGGGTATTTTTATCCCATTCCAAATCTTTTTTTGTTTTTCACTCTCGTTTGTTGCGACACACGCCCCATATTGCGACAAAGGCGCCACACCCCCTCCGAATCTGTCGCAAAGGCCCTAAAAAAAGCCCCTCAAAAGCTACAAAATGCAGCACAAATAGTTTTTTTTGCGTCAACTTTTTGCAAGAAAGGTGCGCCTAACCTTTATAATGACTCCTTTTTTTCTTCTATGGGCAAAAAGATGAGCTTAAAACGGTAAAAAAGTGCCCAAAACTTGCCGGTATCGGCAAAAAGTGCTACCTTTGCGGGTGAAATGAAGTAAAAGTTTGCCGATAGAAGGCATCGTACCTTTCATCATTACTGACGAACTTAAACTGTTCTATTATCGTGGTCTGAGCGAGTGGGGACACACTAACGGCTTTTTGCTGGACACCTGCCACACCGTCCAAGACCAGTATAAGTCTGTACTCGAATATTTCAAGATAAGATACAAATGAAGAAAATCATCATCACCGCACTGCTCGCCGTCGTTGCAATGACGGGGCTGGCGCAAAGTAAGGGAGAGAAAGTCTGGAATGAGGTCGTTGTGGGATATAGTAATGCCCCTATCCTCGAGGTCAAAAAAGTATCGCTGTACGCTGACCGTACGGAGGTGGCGCTTTTCCTGAACTACCAAGTTGGGCAATGGATAAGCATTGCCAAAGAAACCTATCTACAGGCTGGCGACCAGCAGTATCAAGTCAAGGATGCCTCTGTGATCAAGCTCGGCGAGCGTTACACGATGCCGACAGACACGATGAGCTTCGTGCTGACTTTCAACCCAGTGCCGCTGGATACCAAGAAGATGGATATGATGGAGCCATATGGCTGGCAAATCATGAACATGCGTAGTAGCGACTACCTGCCTGAGGGCATCACCGACACCTACTGGCGCGACGAGGCCACGGGCGACTGGCTTATTGGCTTCGCTCCCAAGCACGTTATATATAAGAACAAAGTATGGGACATCGCTAATCAAAGTAAAAAGAAAGACGTCTACACGCTGACACTCGCAGGTGGCCTGATCATTAAGGTCGACAAGCTGAAGAAGGGCAAACGCAATATCACCATCGGCAATGGGAAGCCCATCGCGTGCAGCCCCATCACGGCGACTGCCTTGCCCGACTATCCCACGAAGGACCTGCGCACGGGCTTCGCTGACAACGGCTACCTGGCCAACGACAGCGTGACCATCATCGGCTGGTTGAAGGACATGCCTGAACAAGCATGGAAGAAAGGCCGCGAGTTTGAAGTCAACATCGAGAATGTTTTCATGGACGACCAGCAGAAGTTCTATGCCACGATGGACTCGCTGGGACGCTTCACACTCCGCATACCCATCGTCAATTCTTCGCAGGCATACCTCGATTTGGGACGCACGTCGGCTGAAACTGTTCTGGAGCCTGGCAAGACCTACTTCTTCTTGAACGATTTCAAGACAGGACAGCAGCTCATGATGGGCGACGACATCAGAATGCAGAACGAACTGTTGGCCTATCCCGACAAATGGAACTATTCACGTATTGAGGAAAACTCGGACGCCATGCAGTTCAAGGCCCAAATGGACAGCATCTGTAACGCTATGAGAGCCGAACTGGAGGAACATATCTCCCTGCGTCCCAACCTCTCGCAGCGTTATATCGACTACGTCAAGGGCTGCTATATAGTCGGTCAGGGCGAGTCGATGATGCAGGCTCGCTTCCAGTTGAGAAACGAGCTGCCCAAGGAGTATATGGACTTCGTGACCACCGAGCTGTGGCAGAAAGTGCCTCAGCCCTACACCCTCCAGCGTCCCTTCACGACCTTCATGCGCGACTATCTGGACTATATGTCTCAGAAGGATTATACCATCCCTGCTGGCAGTTATACCATGTATGTCAGCGACGCCCTCTTCTCGTCGGTGCTCCGCAAGAACAGGTCCGAGGGCAAGGTGGCCATTACCGACGACGAACTGGCTCTACTCGACCGCTATGCCGCCAGCTATAAGGCATTCCTAACTGCTCAGTTCAAGGCGCGTACAGAGGCTGGCGCTACAAGTTTGGACGATATTTTTAATATCGACAGCGTGGCCGTGCAGCAGTTCAATCAGCAGGACTATGTAATGCAGCACAACGCCCTGTTGAAGCGTGAAGACATAGCAAAGGTGCTGCAAGACGAAGCACCGTTCTTTGAAATCTACAAGCTTCAACGAGTGTTCGATGCGACGGATGCCGACCAAGCCTTACGCGACATTGCACTGGCTCACCATTTCTATAAGCAGATTGACCAGAAGCGTAAGCCACTTGCTCCCGCTGTGCAAGAATTCTTCGAGCAACAGGTCCATCTGCCTGCCGCCTTAAGTGCCGTCAAGACCATCAACGACAAGTACGTCGCCCTTGAGAATTCAGACCTTGCCAATGCCGCCAGCCTGCGTCCTTCAACAGATGTTGAGGGCATGAGCGATGGTGAGAAGATATTCCGCAAGATCATCGAACCGTACAAAGGACGCATCGTCTATCTCGACATCTGGGGCACGTGGTGCGGACCCTGCAAGCGCAACCTGAAAGAGTCGTGGAAGGTGAAGGAAGCCCTGAAGGACTACGACATCGTGTATCTCTATCTGGCCAACCGCAGCAGCGACGAATCATGGAAAAATGTCATCAAGGAGTACAACCTCACTGGTCCCAACTGCGTCCACTATAACCTGCCCGAAGATCAGCAGAATGCTGTCGAGGATTATGTAGGAGTCAGCGGCTATCCCACCTACAAGCTTATCGACAAGGAGGGGAATATCCACGACCTCCACTGGCTGCACCACGAGGACATGAATAGTTTCATTGAACTTATCGACAAGTTAAACAAATAAACATCGAAGAGAACGATGAACTGGAAAATCATCATTACCGCACTGCTCGCCCTCGTCTCAATAGCAGTCATGAACAAATAAATCCATCATCACCGCATTTGTCCTGTAACAGCTCCGAAGCGTTCGGAGTGTATCGGAGTGTTCGGAGTGTTTTTGCGTCAACTTTTTGCAAAATTCATCTTTTCGAGACCATATGAGGATGTTTTTATCTCTGCGTCCTAAGAATCTCAGAAGTTTTGTTTATATTTGCGCCCGATAAGGTCATGAAAACGATACCGACTATGAGAAAAACCTACTTTTCCAGGGCTTTGTGGCTGTGCGCGGTAGTGCTGCTGCCGATGGTGCTCTGGGCTGAAGAATATGAGGTGGCATCGCCTAACGGTCATCTGAAAGCCACCGTGCGGCTGGCCGACGGCAGGCTCAGCTACAGCGTCTCGCGCGACAGCAGCTTGGTAGTGGACGAGTCGCCATTGGGACTGAAAAGCACTTCGGCCGACCTGACCGAGGGTCTGGAGCTGGTGAGCGCTGAAAGCAGTTCCGTGGACGACACCTATACCCTACCCGTGGGCAAGCGCAGCGAATATCGGGACTGCTGTAATATGCTCACCCTCGTGACGGCACGGGGAGCGTGGAAACTGTTTGTGGTGTTCCGCGTGTATGACGACGGCTTTGCGTTCCGCTATCAGGTGCCGAAGGAGGGAGGGCACTCTGCTATCACCCTGACCGAAGAGGTGAGCCGCATCCGCGTAGCCAGCTTCAAGGACTGCACGGCCTGCCGCTTCCGCGGCAACACGGGCGGCAACGATCCCAACTACCCCTATGAGGGCATGTACACCAACTATACGTCGTGGGCGGAGCTCGCAGCCACCGCCGACGGACGCTTCAACACCCCTACCCTGGTCAGCACGGGACAGGAATACCTGCTCGTTTCGGAGGCCGACAACCGCGGCATCTTCTGCACCTCGCTGATGAAGGCCGAGCAGCAGGAGGGTGAATTCTCGTTCAGCTGGGCCGGACAGACCAAGGACTACGCCACAGAGAAGGCGCAGCGCATCGCCTGTTCGCTGCCCGCCTTCACTCCTTGGCGCATGGTCGTCTGCGGCGACATCAAGACCATCTTCGAGACCACGATGGCAGAGAACCTCTGTCCGCCCACGGAGATGACCGACCTCAGCTGGATCAAACCTGGCGTGGCAGGATGGTACTGGGGCGGCAGCGACGGCGGCAAGAGCGACATCAGGGCGGCCTACGGCGGACTGCGCGAAGGCGAACAGGCTCATGCCGACCTGGCGGCGGAGATGGGTTGGCCCTACTATCTGATCGACGCGGGCTGGAGTTCCTCGTGGTTCCCCGGCTTCGTGAAACGTGCCGCTGAGCAAGGCGTGGAGTGCCTGTTATGGCAGAACGCCAACCTCGAGAGTTCGCAGGATTTCTCGAATGAGAACATGGATGCCACGCTCAAAAAATGGAAGGGATGGGGTATCAAGGGCATCAAAGTGGATTTCTGGGAGGACGACTCCAGGACAACGATGATCCGCATGGAGAATGTGCTGAAGACCGCTGCCAAATACCAAATGATGGTTAACTTCCACGGCTGCACCCGTCCCTCGGGACTGCGGCGCACCTACCCTCATCTGATGACGCAGGAGGCCATCCACGGCGGCGAGCAGAACTTCTGGTCGCCCAGCCGTAACACTGCCCTGCACCACCTCAACGTACTCTTCACCCGCAACGTCGTAGGCGCCATGGACTACACCCCCGGCGACTTCGCCACCTGGCGCGGCAGCATACTCACCCAGCGCAGTATGGGACATCACATGGCGCTGCTGACCGCCTTCGAAAGCGGCATCGTACATATCGCAGAATGTCCGCAAAACCTGAAGTATTTCATCGGGCGCGACATTATGAAGCGGCTGCCCGCCGCATGGGATGAGAGCCGGCTGTTGGAGGGCAACCCCGCACAATACGCCACCATCGCCCGCCGCAAGGGAGAGGACTGGTGGATAGCTAGCATCAATGTCGATGAACGCAACTGCCGCCTGAAGTTCGACTTCCTGGAAGAGGGACGCGAATACACGGCCTACATCTATCGCGACGGAACCTGCCGCAGCGACCTGAAATTCGAGCAGCGGAAGGTGACAAAAAGCACCACCCTCAATATCAAGGAACTGAGCGAAGGAGGATTCCTCATGCAGGTGTCGCCGAAGGATAATCTGGCGGTGCCCCAGCAGCGAACGACCTACGAGGCCGAAGCCACAGGCAATGCAATCCGCGGAAAGACCTCCCGCAAGACCTACTCCTCGCTCCATGCCTCCGGCGGAGGATTCGTGGGCGACATCGGACAGGGCAGCTCCCTCCAGTTCAACCACATCAAGGCGGCACAGGACGGAGAGTACATCCTCACCCTCTACTACATCTCGGCAGACACCCGCACGGCAAAGCTCTTCGTGAACGGCGAACAGGTGGGCGACACCATAACCTTCCTCAGCAACGGCGACTGCACCAGCACCTGGAACCCAGAAGGCATGAGCTGGAAGATGATTCCCGTGACCCTGAAAGAAGGCGGCAAGAACACCATCCTCATTCAGGCCTTCGATGATGAATGGTCGCCGAACTTCGACCGCATCACCCTCCATCCCCTCACCCCCGACAGCGACGAGACAGGAATACAGGTGCGCCACGAGCCGGGCAAGTCCTCAAACGACCACGAATACTACTCCATCGACGGGCGCAAACTGCCCTCGCAGCCGGCCGCAGGGGTCTTCGTCCACCAGGGAAAGAAGCACTACATCTCCTCCCATTGACGTCCTCAGCCAGCAAAAACGGCGTTCCAGACCATCAGGAACGGCGTTTTCACCCCTTTCTGCAGGGTGTAATCCCTATCTGGAACAGAAGAAGACGCCATAAACTCTAAAATAATGTTAAATTTTCGGCCGAAACACAATTTTCGACCTTTTAACGATTCTACATTTCAACTATTCCCCCTACCTTTGCCCCCGCTAAACCCCTAAAATGTCATTGCCTATCGCGAAACATTACTCCGAAACCAACTTTATTGGAAAGTAATGCAACATCTATGTGCAGAGTCTGACGAGATGCTCGTCAAGCTCTATGAGAATGGTAATGACGAGGCGTTTGACGTCCTCCTCGACCGCTATCAGAAAACAGTCTACGGCTTCATCCTGACGCTCGTCTGTGATGTCAATGTAGCCGACGACATCTTTCAGGAGACCTTCTACAAGGCCATCGTGAGTATCCGCAGTCACCGTTATACCGACACCGGACGCTTCCAGTCGTGGCTCATCCGAATTGCCAACAACCTCATCGTTGACCGCCACCGCCATCGCGAGCCCGTGGTCGATGTGCCTACGGCCAAGGACCAGGACCGCCTGTTCAACTGCATGGACCTGGCCGAGGGAAACGTAGAAGACGACTACCACAACCAGCAGACGCTTTCTGATATTCATGAGATGATCGCCCGCCTGCCCGAACCTCAGCAGGAGGTCGTGCAACTGCGTATCTTTGAAAAGAAGTCGTTCAAGGAGATTGCAGACCTCACCAACTGCAGCATCAACACAGCGCTGGGACGTATGCGCTATGCTACCATCAACCTGCGACGCATGGCAGCGCGCCACAAGCTGGATCTCACCTTCGTGAACTATAATTGATTATTCCCTGGGAATCAGTCGTTAAGATTGAACTTGTAGCCCAAGGTGAGGAGAACAGTACTGTTGCGAAGATTACCGGTTTCCTCGGCATCCTTATTGATACGGGTCAGGTCGATGTGATAACGGAGATCGAGGACAAAGTGCGGATCGTCGAACTCATAGGACAGACCGACAGGGATGCAGCAACGGAAGCGGCGCGTTTCATCGAGGATACTTTCTGTAACCCGCTCTGAAACCTGTTTCGTAGGACTATTATAATCCACCTTCATCCGCAGGTTCGCATTCGTCAGGAAACTGAACTGCACACCGGCCTTAAGAGCCAGGCCCTCGATGACATAGAAGTTAGCCATAATGGGCAGATTGAGGTATCCCAAGACGTAGCTCGGACTCTCGATGAACAACGCATCCTTATGGACGCTCCTCCAGGAACCGCCTTCCAGTGAATAAGTTAAGGCGGCAGCCAGCCCCACCTTGTCGGCTACCTGGTATTCGGCTTCGACGCCGGCAGTGAGGGCAGGAAACACGCTTCGCGTCAGGTCGATGACACCTGTCACCCCAGGAACTCCCAGGTCACTGATATCCTCGCGCAGGTCGGGCATATGGGTTATGAAAGCAGAGCCGACACCAATCTTAGGCTGGATGCTGAGGGTTCCTTTTTCGAATTGAGCACTGGCGCTCATGGCTACCACTACGAGGGCGGCAAGGGTAATAAGTCTTTTCATTTATAGAATGCTTTAAAAGTTTGATTCATTGCATCTTCCAGTCGCCGTCAATGCATATCATCGGCAGACCCACCTCCTCAGAAGTGGAGTCGGCGTAGGTCAGCTGGAGGTAGATATGGGCATGTTCGTCCTGGATGGTGTCGCCAATAGCTTCGGCTGAGATCAGGTCACCGTGGGCACGACGGTCGCGCTCGGCAGCCTCATGGATGAGGTCCTGCATCTGACTGCGGTACTCAGGTGACATCTGGTCGGCATAGGCGATTTCACTGACGAAGCGGTCATACTTGCCTTTCTGCAAATAGCGGTAGCAACGTTCTGCCGCACGACGGGCACGGCGCTGATCGCGGGTGAGGCCATCGTCATGACAGGCGGCGATAGCAAGCACCATCAGGACGGCAGGCAGGAGACGCTTCAACGTAGTTTTTGTCATATTCATTGTCATTTTGGCAGAAATGCACTGCAAAGATAGTCTTTATGGCGGGATTGTGCAAGAAAATGGCGGTCTTTTTTATAAAATAAGGTTCGCGCGTAGGAGATTTCATATTTTGGCATACAGTTTGCTCGTTGATAGGTGTCTCGTTTTCATAAGAACGACCCACAAGAAACAATAAACGATAAACGTTAAACAAAAATTATACAACTATGGGAAAGATTATTGGAATTGACTTGGGTACCACCAACTCATGTGTATCCGTTTTCGAGGGCAGTGAGCCCGTCGTTATTGCCAACAGCGAAGGCAAGCGCACCACACCTTCCATCGTCGCATTCATGAAGGACGGCGAGCGCAAGGTAGGCGACCCCGCCAAGCGTCAGGCTATCACCAATCCTAAGAACACCATCTTCAGCATCAAGCGCTTCATGGGCGAGACCTATGAGCAGGTACAGAAGGAAATCGCCCGCGTGCCTTACACCGTGGCCAATGAGAACGGCTATCCCCGTGTGGACATCGAAGGACGCAGGTATACTCCGCAGGAAATCAGCGCCATGATTCTTCAGAAGATGAAGAAGACCGCTGAGGACTATCTGGGTCAGGAAGTGACGGAAGCCGTCATCACCGTTCCCGCATACTTCAGCGACAGCCAGCGTCAGGCTACCAAGGAAGCCGGTCAGATTGCCGGTCTCGAGGTAAAGCGTATCGTCAACGAGCCTACCGCAGCCGCTCTGGCTTACGGCGTAGACAAGGCTAACAAGGACATGAAGATTGCTGTCTTCGACCTCGGCGGCGGCACCTTCGATATCTCCATCCTGGAATTCGGTGGCGGCGTGTTCGAGGTGCTCAGCACCAACGGCGACACCCACCTCGGCGGCGACGACTTCGACCAGGTCATCATCGACTGGATGGCCAGCGAGTTCCGCATGCAGGAAGGTGTAGACCTGAAGCAGGATCCCATGGCTCTGCAGCGCCTGAAGGAAGCTGCCGAAAAGGCCAAGATCGAGCTTTCCAGCAGCACCAGCACTGAAATCAACCTGCCGTACATCACCGCTGTCAACGGTGTACCTAAGCACCTGGTGATGACCCTCACCCGCGCTAAGTTCGAGCAGCTGGCCGACAGCCTCATCCAGGCTTGTAAGGTTCCCTGCCAGAAGGCTATGCAGGATGCAGGTCTCAGCAACAGCGACATCGACGAGGTCATCCTCGTAGGCGGCAGCAGCCGTATCCCCGCTATCCAGAAGCTCGTGGAAGACTTCTTCGGCAAGGTGCCCAGCAAGGGCGTGAATCCCGATGAAGTGGTGGCCGTAGGTGCCAGCATCCAGGGCGCTATCCTGAATAAGGAAGAAGGTGTGGGCGACATCGTCCTGCTCGACGTGACACCTCTGTCCATGGGTATCGAGACCCTGGGCGGTGTGATGACCAAGCTCATCGATGCCAACACTACCATCCCCTGCAAGAAGAGCGAAGTGTTCTCCACCGCAGCCGACAACCAGACCGAAGTGACCATCCACGTGCTGCAGGGCGAGCGTCCTATGGCCGCCCAGAACAAGAGCATCGGCCAGTTCAACCTCACCGGCATCGCTCCCGCCCGTCGTGGTGTGCCCCAGATCGAAGTCAGCTTCGACATCGACGCCAACGGCATCCTGAAGGTCAGCGCCAAGGATAAGGCCACCGGCAAGGAGCAGGCCATCCGCATCGAGGCCAGCAGCGGTCTGAGCAAGGAAGAGATCGAGCGCATGAAGGCTGAGGCCGAGGCTAATGCTGACGCCGACAAGAAGGAACGCGAGAAGATTGACAAGCTCAACCAAGCCGACAGCATGATCTTCCAAACCGAGAACATGCTCAAGGAGAGCGGCGACAAACTGCCCGCAGACATCAAGGCCGAAGTGGAAGCTGCCCTGCAGAAGCTCCGCGACGCCCACAAGGCTCAGGACCTCGCAGCCATCGACGCAGCCACAGCCGAGTTGAACAATGCCGCACAGAAGATGTACGCTGCCGCACAGCAGGCAGGTGCAGGTGCCGGCGCACAGGGTAACCCCTTCAACGGTGCAGGCGATCCCTTCAACGGCGCACAGGGCGGAGCCGGATTCAACGGCGGCGCCCAGGGTGGCCAGCAAGGCGGCCAGCAGGGCGACAACATCCAGGACGCCGACTTCGAAGAAGTGAAGTAACAGCGTACAAATGATCCATAAATAAAGCCTGTGTAGCGTAATGCTGCACAGGCTTTTTTATCTGGTCTTTCTATTTCAGAAGAGGAACTTCATCGCATCGTTGAAGAGAGCGAGGGCCATAAGTGCCAGCAGAATGGCCATCCCGACATACTGCGCACGCTCCATGAATTTATCGGAGGGCGGACGACGCGTTACGGCTTCCACAAGGAGGAAGAAGATATGACCGCCGTCGAGGCCGGGAATGGGCAGGATATTCATCACGGCAAGAATGATGGAGATAAAGGCGGTGATGTTCCAAAACGAAGCCCAGTCCCAAACGGAGGGGAAGAGGTTACCGATGGTGCCGAAGCTGCCTACGCTTTGTGCTCCTTTCTTCGAGAACAAGTAGCGGAGATCGCTGACGTAACCCTTGAGGGTGTCCCAGCCATAGGCGATACCTGCAGGAATACTTTCCCAAAAGCCGTAGTCACGATGAACATAGGCTTCGCGGTAGAACTGTGTATAAGAACGCTTGTAGAAGCCGAGCTTGTAGTCCTCATCGAGTCGGATGACGACCGTATCGGGCGCAGCACCCTCAGCGGCAACAAAGACCAAAGGAAGGGTACGCAAACGTACGCTGTCCTCGTGAGAACAGTCAGCCGCCAGCACGTCGTTCTTGCGACCCATGACCTGGTCGAAGTCTCCCCACCACTGGATGGGCTGTCCATCGACTTCCAGAATACGCGAGCCATTGAGAAGACCCGCCTGGGCTGCAGGTGAGGAAGGCATGACGCTGTCGATGACAGCAGGCACATTAACAGAAAGGAAACGCGGCTCGGTTTCTATCATCTCCAGCAGATTCAGGCCACCTTCGGGCATCGTAATCGTCACTTCCTGACCATTACGAAGTACGGTGACGCTTTCTGCCTTGGAGAGAATGCGATAGACAGTACCGTCCCATGACTCAATGGCCTCACCATCAGCAGCTACAGGAATATCGCCATCCACGAATCCGACTTCCTCGGCCATCGCATTATAGGAGAAGCCATTCTGCATGGATCGGATGGGAAGGCTGTCGCTGCCCCAGGCAAAGAGGATCATCGCATAGATAAACAGTGCCAGGATGAAATTAACGAGAACACCGCCAACCATGATGAGGAAACGTTGCCATACAGTCTTAGCACGGAACTCATAGTCCTGAACAGGTTGTTTCATCTGTTCAGTATCCATGCTCTCATCTATCATTCCGGCTATCTTGACATAGCCGCCGAGAGGTATCCAGCCAATGCCGTACTCAGTCTCGCCGGCTGCGACTTTCGGAAAGAGGCGAGCAAACCATTTATCCTTCGTGGAGAAAAGGTGGAACTTCCAATCAAAGAACATGTAGAACTTCTCCACCTTTACCTTGAAGAGTTTGGCGAAGAAGAAATGACCGCCCTCGTGCAAGATGATGAGCAGGGCGAAGCAGAGAATCAATTGTAGTGTTTTAATCCAGAAAACGCTCATGGGGATATTTTACAATTTGACGATTTGACAATTATACAGATTTGACGATTATACAATTTCACAATTTTCGATTATGGGACTTTACTATTTATAGGAGGGAGGCGGCGAGGTGACGGGCTTCGTCGTCTGACGCGAGATAGTCCTCATAAGTGGGTTGCTGAATAAATGTGGCTCGCTCGAGGGTCGAAGCAATGACATCGGCCATCTGGAGGAAGCGGCAACGGCCTTCGAGGAAGGCACGGTTCACAATCTCGTTGGCGGCGTTAACAATGCAGGGGGCATTACCACCGCGGTGAAGCGCTTCGTAGGCAAGAGCAAGGCAGCGGAACCGGTCGATATCCGGCTGCTCGAAGGTCAGCGAATGCATGGTGAACCAGTCCAAGCGGTCGAAACTGCTCTGCAAGCGTTCAGGGAAGGAGAAGGCAAGCTGGATAGGCACCCGCATATCGGGCACGCCAAGCTGGGCCTTCACGGCACCATCGGAGAACTGCACAGCAGAGTGAACCACACTCTGCGGATGGACCACCACCTGAATACGCTCGGGTTCCACGCCAAAGAGCCACTTGGCCTCGATGACTTCGAAGCCCTTGTTCATCATTGAAGCGGAATCGATGGTAATCTTTGCACCCATGTCCCAATTCGGATGCTTCAAGGCCATAGCTGGCGTGACGTCCTCAAGCTGTTGTCTCGAGAACGTACGGAAGGGACCTCCAGAGGCGGTGAGAATAATCTTCTCAATCGGCGACACTTCGCCCATCAGGCTCTGGAAGATGGCGCTGTGTTCACTATCCACGGGCAGGATGGGCACTTCGTATTCGTGGCAGAGGCGGTTGACGAGCTCTCCAGCTACCACCATCGTCTCCTTATTAGCCAGGGCTATCGGCTTGCGAGCACGGATGGCGGCAAGGGTCGGAGCAAGGCCAGCGAAGCCAACCATGGCCGTCAGTACCATATCGACCTCAGAGGACTGCACCACCTGGCAGAGGGCATCGGCACCGGCATAGACTTGAACAGGCAAGTCATTGATGGCGGAACGCAACGCCTCGTAGTGGCGATCATCGGCTATCACGACGGCCGCAGGCAGAAAGCGACGCGCCTGCTCGGCCAGGACCTGCCAGCGGGTATTAGCCGTCAGTATTCTGGCTTCGAAGCGGTCGGGGTGCTCGGCGATGACTTCCAAGGCCTGAGTGCCTATGCTGCCTGTGGAGCCGAGGATGGCTATTTGTTTCTTTCTTTGTTCTTGGTTCATATCGGGTCTTGTTGATTGCCGTGGAACGACAACATACTCAACTATTCAGGGTCAACAGTTCTTCAGGAATATCGACGAGGAGGCGGCGCTGGCGATGATCGGCGCTGAGGATGAAATCCTCATGAGCAGGAATCAGGAGTTCCCTTCCCTCAGATGTCTCTATCACGAGCAGGACGTTCGCCGTCTGGTCGAGAACGGACGACACGGTTCCGAGTTTCTGCTCTTCCTGCAACACTTCGAAGCCGATGAAATGCTTCCAGGTGAGTTCCTCTTCATCGACGTCCGTGGGGGTCAATTCCTTAGGGAAACAAACGTCAGCCCCCACAAGATGGGATGCCGCGTCGGCATTATCAATATCTTCGAACTTCAGCAATGCCACGCTATCAGAACGGAAGCGCCATTCCTCGAGAAAGAAGGGCACGAGTAGTCCGTCCAAACGCAAGAAAAGATAGTCTGCCTCCACACGGTCCCAGACATCATCCGTAAACTGGAACGCGACCTCTCCGCGAACACCATGCGTGCGCGTGAGCGTACCTATTTTATATACGTCGGAGTCGGAGATCATAGAAGGTCAACTATCGATTCGGGTGATTTTGGCACCGAGGGCATTCAGTCGCTGCTCGATATTTTCGTAGCCACGGTCTATCTGACCGATATTGCTGATAATGCTGGTACCCTCGGCACTCATTGCTGCGATGAGCAGAGCGATACCGGCACGGATATCGGGTGAAGTCATTCGTGATGCACGCAGACGCAGCTGGTGGTCGTGTCCGACAACGACAGCACGGTGGGGGTCGCACAGGATGATCTGTGCACCCATGTCTATGAGTTTATCTACAAAGAACAGGCGGCTCTCGAACATCTTCTGATGGATAAGCACGGAACCCTTGGCCTGGGTAGCCACAACGAGCAGCACGCTCAACAAGTCTGGCGTGAGGCCCGGCCAAGGCGAATCGGCAAAGGTCATGAAGGATCCATCGATGAAGGATTCTATCTCGTAGTGCTCGTGGCGTGGAATGTAGAGGTCATCGCCCATACGGACAATCTGAATACCAAGGCGCTGGAAGGTGTATGGAATAATACCGAGGTCATCATAGCTGACATCCTTGATGAGTATTCCGTCGCCACACATCGCCGCCATTCCAATGAAGGAACCCACCTCGATCATATCTGGAAGAATACGATGCGTTGTGCCAGCGAGGTGGCTGACGCCATGAATGGTAAGGAGGTTCGAGGCAATACCTTCGATACGTGCTCCCATGCGGTTAAGCATACGGCAGAGCTGCTGCACATAGGGCTCACAGGCAGCGTTGTATATGGTCGTTGTTCCCTCAGCCAGCACGGCAGCCATAATGATGTTTGCCGTACCGGTAACAGAAGCCTCATCCAGCAACATCCACGCACCATGCAATCGTTGTGCCTCGATGCGGAAGAGACTGCGTTCACTGTCGTAGGTCAGCTGTGCCCCCAGTTTCTCCATTCCGAGGAAGTGGGTGTCCACGCGACGGCGCCCGATCTTATCCCCTCCAGGCTTAGAGACCATGGCCCGGCCATACCGAGTCAACAACGGACCTACGAACATTATGCTTCCGCGCAACTTCGCAGAGCAGCCTAGGAACTCATCGCTCTCGAGGAAATCAAGATTCACCTCATTGGCCTGGAAGGTGAAGTCACCCTTGGCGTGCTGAGTCACCTTTACCCCTATCTGGCGGAGCAACTGGATTTGGTTGTTCACGTCGGCGATGTCCGGAATGTTCGAGATACGAACGGGCTGGTCGGTAAGGAGCACGGCACAAAGCACCTGAAGTGCTTCGTTCTTAGCACCCTGCGGAGTGATCTCGCCACTCAGGCGATGGCCGCCTTCTATCTTAAAGGAATTCAACATACGTCTGGGCGTTTTACATTTCAGTGATTAGCGCTTACGTTTTTTCTTGCTTGCATTGCTACCTGGGAGATGACCGTTGGTGACGGATGCGAAGCGGAAGCCTTCCGGCACACGGGCGGTGCCGTCGGTATATGAAGCCAAGTCGGCATCGACCTTGCGCTCATCCATAGCATCGCGGTTCCAGTTATAGAGACTGCGCTTCATGTAGTTAGCCATCATTCCCGTGAGCTCCTCGCGCTCAGGACCTTCCTCCATATCGCGAAGATGCTTCATGAAGGCTTCTGTCAGATGGCCATAGTGGCGGAAGCGAATGCGCTGCATCGGGTATTTCAGCGGACGCGGACGAGCTGTCATCTCTTCTTGCTTGACGACCTCATAAGGCCAATCAATATCCAACTGATAGTTGGAGAGAATGGCCAACTGATCCCAGAGTTTATGCTCGTAGTCGGCTTGCTGGCGGCCTTCAGGATTCATCGTTGCCATGATGCCGATGATGGTTTCGGCACAGAGCTGACGTTGTGCACGGTCTTCAATGCCGAGGCAGATGGCCACCATTTCCTGGATACCGCGACCGTATTCAGGGAGAATGAGTTTCTCGCGTTGGGTGTTGTAAGTCATTTATATTTTCGATTATACAATTATACAGATTGGATGATTGGGCGATTTCGCCTTTGCTACAGTGAATGAAGGAGATCCTTGGGTTTTGTGGCCACGAAATCCTTGAGGTAGAAAGGCTCAAAATATGCGGTGTCCACGGTCTCGTCGTTCCACAGCGCACGTTCCGCCAGAGGCTGCATGTATTTCGCCAGCGGGTGGATATTGTCGATGAATATAGCGTTGGGATGAGCGAGGACTTCCTTGCACTTCTCTGCACCAGGTCCAAAGAAACAAACTGGGCCACGGTCCAGGTATTCGCGGTAGCTATCACCACTGATGATATCCGCCTGCGTCTCCCGAACCTCATGCAAGGCGCGGTCATAGACAGCGGAGTAAACCTCCATTCTTCGGGCATCAATCATTGGAATGAAAAGAGCCTCCTCTGGCAAGTCCTCGCGGAACAACAGCAGAGGTACAGTAAGGAGTTTCAGCGTGGGCACAGCCAAAAGAGGTACTCCACGACCGTAGGCTACCCCCTTGGCCATCGATACGCCAATGCGCAGGCCGGTGTAGCTTCCAGGACCTTCGCTGACGGCCACCGCATCCAGGGGAATGGCATGACTCTCGGCGAAACTCAACGCCTCTTCCACAAAAGGTCCACAGACCGAAGCGTGGTTAGGACCGTCGAAATCGGCCTTGTCAAAAATCAGGGCGCTGTCCTGGCTGACGGCCACGGAACAGACCTTCGTGCTGGTCTCAATATGAAGTATACAGGACATTATTCTTGCATTTTGGCCGCAAATTTAGTGAAAAGACTTGGAATAAACGCAGGTTTAGGAAAAAATAACGCTTTGGAAGAGGCTAAGAAGCAAAGAAAGCTGTAATTTTGCACCCGAAAAGCAAAAAGCAGGTCCAGAAAACCTCTTTATAACCTCTTTAAAATAGTAATGAACCGATACTCACAAATGCTCCTACGACTGGTCGTGTTGGCCATCACGTCCTGTTATCTCGAGACCCACGTACTGTCGCAGGAGGATGTCCCACTGGTGGGACTCGTCAATCCCTTTATTGGAACCAGCGGAATGGGCCATACGTTCCCAGGGGCATGTGCCCCCTTCGGAGCCGTACAGCTTAGTCCTGACACCGACACCATCCCTCACAATGTCGACGGGAATTATCAGGCAGACGTCTATACCTACTGCGCCGGCTACCAATACGACGACCCAACAATCGTGGGATTCAGCCATACCCACCTCAGCGGCACAGGTCACAGTGACCTCGGCGACCTGCTCATCATGCCACAGACTGGAGCCTTGCAGCTGAATCCCGGCACTCGCGAGGACCCTGACGGCGGCTATCGTCAGCGTTTCAGCCATGATTCAGAACAGGCACGTCCCGGCTATTATGAAGTAACCTTGGCCGACAATGGAGTGAGGGCCCAGCTGACCGCCACACAGCGAGTAGGAGTCCATCGCTATACCTTCCCAGAGACGGCTGATGCTCAAAGACTTATTCTCGACCTGACACATGGCATCTACAACTACGACAGCAAAGTCCTGTGGAGCAGCCTGAGAGTGGAGAACGATACGCTACTCACCGGTTACCGCATCACAGAAGGCTGGGCACGCTGCAACTACACGTACTTCGCCATCACCCTCTCCCGTCCTATCAAGGAATATGGTTACCGCGATCGCAAGAGAGAGCCCTACACTGGCTTCTGGGGTAAGCTCGGTCTGCATCGTAATTTTCCCGATATCGGCGGACGCACAGTAGTCGCCTACTTTGATTTCGACTCGCGCGTGCACGAACCTTTAGTTGTAAAAGTAGCTCTTTCGGCCGTCTCCACCGAAGGTGCCCTGAAAAACCTGCAGGCCGAAGCAGGCGACAAGACCTTCGAACAAATACGCCAGGAAACACAGGCCGAATGGGAGCGGCAGCTGGCCTCCATACAAGTACAAGGTACCGACGACCAGCGGACGATGTTCTACACATCGCTCTACCACACAATGATAAACCCATCGGTTTATTCGGATGTTGACGACCGCTATCGTGGCGTAGACGGTAATATCCATGAGGGCCAGGGATTCCAGAACTACACTGTCTTCTCGCTTTGGGACACATACCGCGCGCTGCATCCCCTGCTCGGACTTATCAAGCCCGACCGCAATACCGACATGGTTCGCTCGATGCTTGCCCACCAGCAGCAAAGCGCCAACCACATCCTTCCCGTTTGGAGCCTTATGGGCAACGAAGGTTGGTGTATGACGGGTTATCATGCCGTCAGCGTTGTGGCGGATGCTATTGTCAAGGGCGCACAGCTCGACCGCGATGCGGTATTGCAAGCCCTGAAGGCTACCGCTACATGGAATCGCTTCCCCGGCCTCGAGGCCTATATCCAGCGTGGCTACGCTCCCTTCGATAACGACGGCACTGCGGCTTCCAACACCCTCGAATACGCCTACGATGATTTCACCATCTCCGCCGCAGCCAAGGCGCTGGGCGACAAGTTGATGGCGGATGACTTCGAAGCCCGTTCCCGTTACTACCGCAATACCTTCGACCGCCGCACCGGTTTCGCCACTCCACGCTATGCCGACGGCCGCTACAAGGAACCCATGGATCCGCTGCAGACCTACGGCGAGGGCTTCATTGAAGGCAACTCCTGGAACTTCTCGTTCCATGTGCCGCATGATGTCTTCGGCCTGATAGAGGCCATGGGTGGTGAGGACGTCTTCCGCCAGCGGCTGGATCAGCTGTTCTCCATGCACCTGCCTGAGAAATACTACGAAGACAACGAAGACATCACCCTCGACTGCCTCGTAGGCGGTTATGTCCACGGCAATGAACCCAGCCACCATATACCTTATTTATATGCATGGACTTCTCAGCCCTGGAAGACTCAGGAATGGCTGCGAACAATTATGAATAAGATGTACCGCAATGACATACGCGGATTGGGAGGCAACGATGACTGCGGACAGATGTCTGCCTGGTTCATCTTCTCTTCCCTTGGCTTCTATCCTGTCTGTCCAGGGACCGATCAATATGTGATTGGAGCACCTTATGTTCCCTATGCCGATGTGACGTTGCCCAACGGCAAACATATCATTATCAAGGCCCCAAGGGTCAGCGACCGCAATCGCTATGTCAAACGCGTGCTGCTCAACGGACAGCCCTATACCCGACTCTATCTGACCCACCAGCAACTGACCAGCGGTTGCATTCTGGAGTTCGAGATGACAAATAAGCCGGAGGTCAAGCGTGGTCTGAAAGTTGAGGACAAGCCCTTCTCCCTCACAAGCACCGAGGAGAGTCGTTGGGATGCACACCTGAATACCATCCACTTCATCGACCAAGACCGGAACAGCAAGGGTTCAGCCATCTATCATGCCTTGATTCCCAATCCCGACGGCTACATCAGGAAGGTGGCACGAGAGGTGATGCAAACCCTCTATTTCGCCCCCACAGACAGCATCCCTCAGCTGCACCGTCTGCGTTATGTCCTGAAAGACGACCCAGGTGTTTCAGCCAAGGATGGCGGCGACGGCTATGTGGAGATATTCTATAGTACGCGTCACGTAGAGAAATCCTACACGAACCTCGACACCGCCCGAGTGGACTTCGAGACCCGCGGCGTGCTGCTCCACGAACTGACCCACGCCTTTCAACTCGAGCCCCAGGGAATTGGTGCTTATGGCGAGAATCCTGTCGTATGGCAACTCATAGAAGGAACGGCAGATGCCGTGCGCGTGGCGAACGGAGGATTCCATGGAGAGAAAGACCGTCCCAAAGGTGGCAGCTACACCGACGGCTACCGCCACGTAGGCTACTTCTTCGACTGGCTCCGACGCAACAAAGACAAGGATTTCATACGTAAAATCAACCGCTCCTGCCTCGAAGTAGTACCTTGGTCATGGGATGCGGCCATGAGCTACGCCCTTGGTCGCAAATGCTCTGTCGATGAGCTCTGGAACGAGTATCAGGTGGCTGTAGGAGACAGGGAACGTTGAAAAGTTCTTGAAGAATCAAGCGACCAAAGATCGAGCGGAAAAGTTGAAATTATCTATAGCTACATAATCATCAAATCGATAAATCAATACATCAAGATATGTTACTATCCATGACTGGCTACGGCAAAGCCACTGCCGAATTTGGCACAAAGAAAATTACTGCCGAAATCAAATCACTGAACAGCAAGGCACTGGACCTGCAGACACGCATCGCCCCCATCTATCGCGAGAAGGAAATGGAGATTCGAACCATGATCAGTTCCGCCTTAGAGCGCGGTAAGGTGGACTTCTGCCTGTACATCGAACGCGACGACTCCAGCGCCGCAACGCCCATCAACCGCGCGGTCTTCAAGGCGTATGTAGATCAGATACGGGCTTTGAGCGAAGAGCTGGATCTCGACGAGCCAGAAGAACAATGGTTCCCCACCGTACTACGTCTGCCGGATGTGATGACTAAAGTTGAAAGCGTAGAACTCTCAGACGAAGAATGGGAGGTGGCTCGCAGCACCGTGCAACAGTCCATAGAACACCTGATGGACTTCCGACGTCAAGAAGGCGCAGCTCTGGAGAAGAAGTTCCGTGAGAAAGTGGACAACATCGAAGCACTGCTGGCCCAGATCGAACCTTACGAACAAGCACGCGTAGAGAAGATCAGGAGCCGTATCGTCGATGGCCTCAACTCCATCCCCGAAGTGCAGGTAGACCGCAACCGCCTGGAACAAGAGATGATTTACTACATCGAGAAGCTGGACATCAACGAGGAAAAGCAGCGCCTACGCAACCACCTCAACTACTTCCGCGAGACGATGGAAAGCGGTCACGGACAGGGCAAGAAACTCGGATTCATTGCTCAAGAAATGGGAAGAGAAATCAACACCACCGGCAGCAAGAGCAATATCGCCGAGATGCAGAACATCGTCGTCCGCATGAAAGACGAACTCGAGCAGATTAAGGAACAGGTCCTGAATGTCATGTAATTGTATCTAAAATATTTATAGTATATCTGAGTCATGAGCAAGGTCATTATCTTCTGTGCTCCCTCCGGCAGCGGCAAGAGCACCATTATCGGCAGTCTGATGCCCCGCGAGGAACTGCATCTCGCATTCTCCATTTCTGCCACCACCCGTCCGCCTCGCGGTCAGGAGCAAGATGGCGTAGAGTATTTCTTTCTTACTCCCGAGGAGTTCCGCCGTCGCATCGCCGCAGATGAATTCGTGGAGTATGAGGAGGTGTATGCCGACCGTTTCTACGGCACCCTGAAGTCACAGGTAGAGAAGCAGCTGGCCGACGGACAAAACGTGGTTTTCGATGTTGATGTTCACGGCGGTATGCGGCTGAAGGAATACTTCGGCGACCGCGCTCTCAGTCTGTTTATCCAACCACCAAGTATTGAGACTCTCCGCCAGCGCCTGGAAGGTCGCGGCACCGATGCCCCCGAAGTCATTCAGCAGCGTCTCGACCGTGCTGCCTACGAACTCTCCTTCGCTCCACGCTTCGACCGCATTGTCGTCAACGACGACTTGGAGACCGCCAAGGCCGAGGCCTATCAGATCCTGCATGATTTTCTCGCAGATTAACCAGAAGGCAAACACGCTTATGACCACCGGAATCTATGGAGGCAGCTTCAATCCCATCCATTTGGGTCATACCTCCCTCGGAAGCTGGCTTGTTCGTCAGAAACTCCTCGACGAACTATGGTTTCTCGTCTCGCCCCACAATCCTCTGAAGCCGGCAACCGGTCTGCTCGAAGACCAGGCTCGTCTGAGGCTGGCACGATTAGCCGTAGGCAGGAAGAAAGGACTCCGCGTCAGCGATTTCGAATTCAGTCTGCCTCGTCCTTCTTTCATGGCGCATACGCTCACCTGCTTGCGCGAGGCATATCCGGATCGGGAATTTGTTCTTGTCATCGGCGCCGACAACTGGCTCGACTTTCCCCGTTGGCGCCAACCCGAGGAAATCCTGCGTCATCACCGGTTGCTCATCTATCCACGTCCCGGCTATCCTATTGACCCCTCCACCTTGCCCGACGGCGTAACGATGGTCGAGACCCCTCTCCTTGACATTTCTTCCACAATGGTTCGCGAAGCCATAGCCCACAATCCGGACTACGATGGCAACGGCCTCGACCCTCGCGTGTGGCAGGAGATAAAAAGGAAACAATATTATTTTGCAAAAGACTAAAGTATCTCACAAATAATACTTACCCTTTGCAGGCGGAAAACGTATAAGACAAAAGAGTTATGGTTGACGGTAGAAACAAAATATGTTGCTTCGGAAGGATTGTTCTGCTGCTGGCGCTGTTAGTCCGTGTCACTGGGGTCTGCGCCCAAAGCGAACGCAGCAACCAACTGTTTGCGGAGGGCGTTGAGCTCTATCAGGCTGCACGTTACGCCGAAGCCATTCCCCTATTCTCTCAGGTGGATTCTCTCGACAGACTGGAGATGGACACCACCAGTGCCCGTTTTGGCTACGGTAAGCATTGGATGGCTTCATGTTACCATAAAATGGGCCAGACGGCAAAGGCCAAATCTATCGACTTCATATTTTATGAACTTCCACCTGTAGATCGCAGGCTTACGGAAAAGAGCGACTCCCTGATAGATCAGCTGCCCATTATCTTAAGGAACAATAAGCACGAGGAATCTCTTGCACCCATAAACCGCATCTGTGAACAGCAAAAAGCAGAGTTGGGCGAGGATAATCAGTCTTCACTAAACACACGCTTGCAATTATGCTATCCACTGGCTTATCTGGGACGAACCAATGAAGCTGTCAGCCATTTGAATGACGTTATAAGGGATGCCTCTGCCCTCTTTGGCGAGAAAAATCACTATATGCTCCAGGTATGGCGCGAGAGCCTCAACATTTATGCGATGGCTGGCCTCGACGAACAGATTGAAGCCACTTTCAATCGGATCTTTTCATTGCTTACAGAGTTGGGTGATCTGGACAGTGAGTTCGGAGGTGAGATGTTAGATGTATTAGGCGGCTACTATGCCCAAACCCGACGTTACGCAGAACTGGATCAAGTCATCGAGCGCCAGCTGAAGTATGTAGATAAGACCTTCGGAGAGAGAAGCATCAACCGAGCTATCTTCCTGAAGAACATGTCTGAACTGAACTCGAAGTTGGGGCGGTATGACGTGGCATTAGCGATGGCCGAAGAAGCTGAAGAGTTAGCGCACTCCATAGAGGGCAAGAGCAGCATGATACGATTCATGGCTATCATCGCCAGGTTAAATATCTACATGGCCACGACCCAATACAAGGAAGCCCGGAAATGCATTAAACGATGTCTGAAGGAGTTGGACCCCTCTCAAGAGATGTATACTTTTGCAGCCCCATCGTTGACCTCAATCATGCTGATTCTTCAGAACTTAGAAGGTAAACTTGACAGAGAACTCTTGGATGAGGCGCAGACATTACTGAACAACATAGCGGAAAAATACGGAAAGAATGACATGACCTACGCCGGACCGGCGGTATTGCTGGCACAAGCGCTTTCGGCAGCAGGAGATAATCATCAAGGAGCGCTATTAGTCACCGATATTTTGGGAACGCTTGGACAAATGGATGATCCCAAGCCGCTGTTCTATTCTTGCTTCATCCTGCTTTCTGACCAACAATACGTGAAGGCGCGCATCGCCAGTAGCTATGCACTGGAACGCATGAACCGACAGCTCGACCAGAACTATGTGGCAGTCATCGCCACGGAATGTCGCAGGCTGACAGACATCGGCCTATCTTTAATCAATGCTTTCCGGGAAGAAGAGGGACTCACCTTCTTATATTCTGCCAGAGACACCGCCAAATATTCTCTGGCGATGATCCAGCAGGACCTGTTACAATCAAAGCTACTGACTCTGGAGAAGATGGACAGTTTGGAAACAGAATCCTTCTGGCAGACCTTGCTCGAGCACTCCCGAACGGCATTCCTGACAACAAACGACAGCGTTATGGCAGACAGCATCTTGACCAGATATCGCCAGAAGATGCAGGAGATATATGGCGAGGATTCGCCGCAAGTACAGCACATAGCAGAAATCAGAGATCGATGTCAGTTTGAGAAATACGGCGATGGCTGGGTCAAGGCTTATGCCATCACTCTTCGCGAGCCTGGGACTCCAGATTATTTTGCTAAGATAGCAGAATATGAGGCAGCTTACGAAGGGTGGAAACGGAAGAAGGCTGGTGGAACCAGTGATGATACGGAAGACACCCAACCAAAGGAGGAGGAACCCAAAACGCCCTCAATCTATGATGTACTAAAGAACAAGGACTTCCAAGAGGCTATGGGAGCTTTCGACACAGCCTATCGCTTCTGCAAAGAAAAGATAGAGAAAAAGGACGGGAATTATTTCCCATTGTGGAAGATAAATGATGCAGCGGCTGGTTGGAGCCTATGTGCTGATTCATTGGGCTTACGGGAACTGATCGCCCCACGGCTCAGCGAGTGTTGGAGTGTCATCAAGAGAAGCGATGACGATTATTACATCAAAGGCCTTGCCCCAGCCCTGTTGGCACAAGCTTGGTTGCACTGTGATGAAACAGAATATAGGACATTGGAAAACACGGTGTACCAAGGGATGAAGGACAAGCAACTGGAATTGCATGCTGCAATGCTGCTCCAAGCTATGAACTGGCTCAATCATGTCGTTACATTCAAGTATTTCAATGAAACCTCGACTCGTGCTTGGAAGGAGCTGGACAGCACCATCAAACAGATGGAGGCGGAAGACGACGGAAATCTGACAACTCAGAAGTTCTTCATGATGCGCAGTCTATACCTCTGGAGCAACTATCTGAACTTCCAGCAGCTGAAACGCGACCAGTTGGCAGATGACTTTGTCAAGATCTTAAATATCCTAAAGCAACATCGCAACTTGCAAGCATACAGGGAAAGCTACGATGCGATGACTATGCTATGCAGCATCGCAACCGACTATAGCAGTAGGGATTACAAAATAGCCGTGGAAGCCGACAAGATGCGCAAGGCCATCAGAAAAGAATGTACAACGCAGCGGGACGATGACCTGGTATGGACAACAAAAGTTAACGGTGTTCAATGGCCTACCTTCCAGCCAATAGGCCAAAGTTATTCCATAAACCTCTCTTATTCACGATTCGACGACAAGGAGGAAGAAGAGCTGTCTGGCAACCTGTGGTCTGCATACCGTGACTGCGGACTGAATCCAAATGGTGAGGGAGAAGAGAAATACGACAATGTCATGGCTACATGGGACGAAATCCGAGGATTGCAGCGTGATATGTTCTGCGACGACGAGAAGATTATTGAGAAAATCGGGAAACTCACCACCCAGGTGTGCAACAACATCGAACGCGACTCTGCACTTATTCGCGGTCTGGCCTACGACATCGCCCTCTTTGGCAAAGGCTATCTGCTGCGCTCCGACCAACAGTTGCGTAAGGTTATCATGCAATCCGGCAACCGCTCGGTGCTGCGCCGCTTTGAGGAATACATGCAGCTCATGCAGCAACTTGACGACACCTCTCTTCCCGAAAGCCAAGCTTCCGATATCAGACAACAGGCACAAACCATCTGGAGCGAACTGAAACAATCATCACGCATGTTTGATGACTACACGAAGTCGCTGGAGGCCAGCTGGCGAGACGTACAGGCTGCCCTGAAGGATGACGAAGCCGCTATTGAATACATAAAGGCAGACGATGTTCTGGGTTCTTACTACGCACTCATCCTTCGTAAAGGGTACGATGCCCCATTGGTAAAATCTGTTGGGTGGGAGGATGACATCCTTGATAAGAAAGACACGCTCTACAAAAAAGACACCTACTCAGGACTCATCCCCACCTATATCTTTAAGCAGGGAGGCGAATATATAAAGCCGCTGGATGGAGTCAAGACACTCTACCTCTCACCTACAGGATTATTGCACCAAGTGGCATTAGAGTCTCTCTATTACTACGGTACCGATAGCCTGATGTCTGAGAAATTTGACATCTATCGCCTCTCCAGCACCCGAAACCTCATTGGACGCGATGACAATGCAGCACATAGCGACTACCAAGAAGCCGTACTCTACGGAGGCATAACCTATGACTTGGACGATGATGTATGGAACGAGTTGGCTTCGGCCAAAGGCTCCACTCAGACTCAGCGGGCACAGCGCGACGTACCCCGTCTGAAGCGAGGATCCATGGAAAGAGTGTTGGAACCGCTCGAAGGTTCCCGCGAGGAGGTGCAACAGATCAGCTCCATCCTCACCCAAGAGAAAGTCTCTACAAAATGCCTGACAGACCAGTTTGCAACGGAGGACCACATGAAAGGCCTCAGCGGGACAGATGCAACCATCCTGCATATTGCCACCCACGGCTTCACCCAGACACAGGAAGAAGTGGCAGATTCCACTGCCGTTGGATTTACCCGGCGAGAGGACAGCAGGGAAGAAAACGCGCTGAGCCGTGCAGGATTATTTATGGCCGGAGCCTCAGCCGTATTCTACGGTACATCCATTCCCAGCAATGTTGACGACGGAGTGCTGACTGCCCGTGAGATTTCTCATCTGGATTTCACGAATCTGGAATTGGTGGTTCTCTCTGCATGTGAGTCCGGCCTGGGAGACATCACTGCCGACGGAGTCTTCGGCCTGCAGCGTGGCTTTAAGAAAGCTGGTGCAGGCAGCATCCTTATGTCACTGTGGAATGTAGACGACGAAGCCACCTGCCTGCTGATGACAGAATTCTATCAGAACTGGATGCGTAAGAAACAGACAAAGCGCGATGCCCTGGAACAGGCGAAACACACCGTTCGCTCGCACAAGGAAAAAGGGTGGGACGACCCAAGGTTCTGGGCTGCATTCATATTATTGGATGGATTAGAATAACTAAAAATGCGTACCTTAGTTGCAATGAATACAGATAATTTACTTAAGATAGCCATCCGTGCGGCTTTAGAAGCGGGACGGGATATTATGGAGATATACGAAGACCCTGCGGCAGACTTCGGTGTAGAGCGCAAGGCCGATAACTCTCCTCTGACCCGCGCTGACAAGGCCGCTCACGCCCGAATCATCAGCTACCTGGAACCCACGGGGATTCCTGTGCTGAGCGAAGAGGGGGCGCATCTCCCCTACTCCACCCGCCGCAACTGGCAACGGCTGTGGATTGTGGACCCACTGGACGGCACCAAAGAATTCATCAAGCGTAACGGCGAATTTACCGTGAACATTGCGCTGGTGGAGAATGGTGTGCCAGAAATGGGAGTTATCTACAGGCCAAGGCCCACTCTCAGTCCTTCCTTAGAGGGAATAGAGACCTCCAACAATAACAAGGGAAAGGCTGGTGCACTATTTTATGCAAGTAAAGAGGAGGGAGCCTGGAAAGCAGATATTTATGATGATAAGGATATAGATTATATCATACGCACCTCACAGCCACTTCACCCCCTCCGCGGGAGTATGGAAGAGGACAAAGGTAAGTCCACCTTTGTCTGCGTAGCTTCTCGCAGCCACCTCTCGCCCGAGACGGCGGCATTCATCGAAGAGCTGAGACATGAGCACCCTGATCTGGAACTGATCAGCAGCGGCAGCAGCCTGAAGATCTGTCTGGTGGCCGAGGGAAAGGCTGATATCTATCCGCGCCATGCTCCGACGATGGAATGGGACACAGCGGCAGGCGACGCTATAGCTCGTGCTGCTGGTTGCGATATGGTAGATGCACAGACAGACACGCCTCTGGTCTATAACAAGGAAGACCTGCATAATCCTTGGTTCATTGTAAGGAGGGGGAAACGGAATAACGGATTAACGGAATAACGAATATCGCCCTTCGACATATCGAAATGTCGGAATATCGATATCGAAAAAGGAAAGAGCGAAAAAACTCCAGCCCGCATTCAGCAGGCTGGAGTCTTTTGTGCTTTGGTACCTTTAAGGTTGCTAAATTATGATGAGAGAAAAAAGGATCAGAAAAGGGGTGAGGGATAAACACCCTCGTCAACGAGCTTCTGGATACGAGCCACCGTGTCTGGACGGTCTGCAGCATAAGTAACACCAAACCATTTGGAAGTGGTATCGAGCACCTTGACGGTAGCTGAGCCTTCGTTGATGAGTTTATCGACCATAAGGGGAATAAAGAACTCGGCCTTGAGGTTGGTCATGTTCTTCGGGTCGGAAAGGAACTCCTTGAAGTATTCCTCGCTGTAAGCGAAGTAGTCGGGAGTGAAGCCCCACATGTTCATCGATACAGGAACGTTCTCGCCGCCGACAGGATACCACTTGTCGCCATCCTTATAGCAGATTTCGCCGTCCACGCGCTCAATCTCGGTGCGTTCTACGACGTCTGTTAGGTTACCGTTAGCGTCCTTGCCGCAGATACCACGAGCTACACTGCCGTTCTCCGAAAGGGTGTTGCCCACGCGGAATCCAACCATAGCATACTTGCCCTTGCTGCCCTCGGGGAGGTCGGCCAGGAACTTGCCGATGGTCATGAAAGCATCGCGGTTGTAGAAGTCGTCGCAATTGATAACGCAGAAAGGCTCCTTGATGACGTCCTTACCCATCAGCACGGCGTGGTTGGTACCCCAAGGCTTTACACGACCTTCGGGAACGGTGAAGCCTGCGGGCAGGTCGTCGAGTGCCTGGAAGCAAAGTTCACAGGGCACCTGACCTTCGTACTTCTTCAGTATCTGGTTGCGGAACTGGTCTTCGAAATCACGACGGATAACCCATACGATTTTGCCGAAGCCTGCCTGGATGGCATCGTAGATGGAATAGTCCATGATGGTTTCACCATTGGGGCCGAGAGCATCGAGCTGTTTCAGACCACCATAGCGGCTGCCCATACCGGCAGCAAGGAGGAAAAGAGTAGGTTTCATACTTGTAGTTTCTTTTTGGTTATACAGAATTGTGCGGCAAAGATAAGCATTATTTCTCAATCTCACGCAAGTTTTTCCAAAAAAGTTGTCGTGACGACCACTTTTTCTTACTTTATCAGTACCTTGCGCCCTTGAATGATATATATACCCTTAGGCAATTGACGATTTAGGGCAGGACGGGAGTCGATCTGTCGTCCGCAAAGGTCATAGATGGCATCATCATCGGGAGCGGTGGAGCCTTCGTACTTATCAGCCAGGATATCACGAACTGCCGTGTAGTCCGTATCGCCACGCCGGGCCATGATATTCAGCAGCTTGATATCATCAGCCGAGAGGGCACGGTCATAGACAAGCAAGTCATCGATAAAGCAATCAGCCGAGCCCCAGAAAGAGCCTGTGCCTAATTGCATATAGGACGCCGTGCGGAGGAAGGACAACAGGGTGCCGTAGGAAGCACTGCCCGCGAAAGCCTTCTGCGCCTTCTTCTCACCATCAACATAAATGCCCACGCCGCTGGAAGTGACGGTCACGATAAGGTGAACCCACTTGCCTGCTGGCAGATAGCCTGTGGAGCCGTTATTCGGATGATTGATATCGAACCAAGTACTGCCGTTATTGAATCCCACGTAGGCGTTGCCTGTCATAAAGAATCGGGCGGTAGCATCGTTTGCCTCCTTGTTGGCGAAACTCCAGATGGCATCCCAATTGTTATCAGTGGTCATTTTCACCCAGAGGGCGATGGTCATGCCCTTCAGCGACGAAGCTCCTTTCAAAGGATTGTCCATCAGGGTGTAGCTGACATCGCTGGAACCTCCAAAGAACTGATGGACCACATAGTTGGAACGTTCGCTGTCGCGGACAATAGCCGGCGCTGTGCCTTCGCCCAGTTTCTTGAACAGAGGCTTCTGGTCCTTGTTGCACTGGTTGGGCGAAGCTTTGGTAGTAAAGGAATAGTAGGCCACGAGGCCACTGCGATAGTCACCGTCGGGCAGGTCATCCTCGGGTGCCACGGTGAGGTGGTACTCTCGAACGAAAGCTACGCTGTCACAGGCGATAGTGCAAGTGAGAGTGACTTCCGTAGCACTCTCTGGTGCGACATAACGTCCTTTTGTAGAGAGGATGTCCGGGTGACTGCTGGTCCATTTGATCGTAGCGCCAAGGTAAGGGTCGGCAGGCAGGGTGACACTATTGCGGATGACCTGACCATCAGTGAGTTCTGGCTTGTTAGCCCTTGCCGTATAGGCCACAGGATAGCATGGTTCGAGGTGGTAGCCCCATAGCTGCACTCCACAACTGTTGCCCGTCTCTGCGGTGGCTGTGATACCTACAGCGGGAATATTCGTGCCATCCAGCGTCTGAGGCACGATGACTCCGCGATAGGTGATGCCGCCAAGGACGAGGTTGATATAAGAGGTGCCCTCCACCAGACTCCAAGTGCCGGTCTTGCTGCCAGTGATGCGTCCGTCGGCAGTCAGCTTGATATTGATAGGCTTTACTTCCTCGAAGTTCTGATGATCCATCTTATATTTATGGATAAGCACCTGATAGGCTCCAGCAATCTGGTCGGGAGTGAAAGGACAGCCTGCGGCAATTGTCTTGTCAGTCACCGTCTCACCATCGAACTGGAAGGGAGCAGAGCACAGCCAGCCGTTCTGGTTCAGGAAGAGTTGGCGGGTGCGCACCTGATGACCTTCGGTTCCGTCATTAAACTTGGTATGGTAGATGACAAAGCAGCGACCCTGCTCGTCCTGGATGGCACTGTTGTGGCCTTGGGCACACTCTCCCACGGTCTGTAAGCCCCATCCGTTGTAGGCTCCGAGGAGTTTCATGCCACCGTTGGTCTGAGCATTGGGGCCGAAGTTAAGCCAATAACGGTTATGATAGCAGGCATCAAGCCCTGCAGCATCGAGGTAAGGACCTTCGGGTTTCGTGGATCGGAAGGTGCGCATCTCGTAACCTCCATCAGGAGCAAAACCGCCATAGCTGATGAAGAGATAATAGTAGTCACCAAAATGTTTGATATAAGGACCTTCGCCGCTGCTGTAGTAGCCGCCGGCTATGCGACGTCCAAAATAAGGATCAGAGAGCGCACGCCCTTCGTCATCATTCTCTGCAGGATAGGTGTACGTGTAGTCACGCAGTCCCGTCTGCTTATCTAGTTTTAACAGGAAGATACCTCCGCTCCAGGATCCATAGGCCATCCAAAGCTCACCTTCCTCATCGAAGAAGATGCAAGGATCGATATCGTTGGTCCAATATTCCCCCCAGTTGCCACTACCCGTGCGAGGTTTACTATAGAGCGCTGGCAACGAGGGCTGTTCGCCAATGACGAGTTCGAGGTCGGTCTTCTTCCAGCTGATTTCAGGAATGCTCTCATTGAGGAAACCTGAGTAGTGTACGGGGCCTTGGTAAACGTAAGGACCAGTAATCTTTTCGGCGGTAAGGAGAACGATGACCGAGTGCCAATAGTCGCCATTCAGGCTCATATACATGCACCACTTCTGCATCGTTGGATTCCAGAGAAGATCGGGTGCCCACATATTGCCTGTGATGTTCCAACCTGCCTGATCGCCGTGGGCCCAAGCCTTAGCATCGAAGTTTCCGAAAGTGACTTCCTGGGGTGCGCCGTCAACTAACACACGCACCGTTCGTGTCTCGTTCGTGGAGAACGCGTCGGCATAATTGCATACAACGACCTTCCCGCTGGTATTTAATTTTCCGAAAAGGTTGCTGTTCGAAAGCCCCTGCCAGTTAATCATATTATCCGAGGAGCAGGCCCAGCCGCGATGCGACCCTATAATATAATAGGTGTCGCCCTGAGCGTGAACAACGGAGGGATCGTGAACGCTGACAGCGCTGCGCGAAGTCGTCTTGAAGAGGGCATCGATTTCAGCTTGTGTGAGGTAAACGGTGTCTGCCGCCACCAATCGTCCGACGTGGAAAAATAACGTCAGAATTGCCAAGAAGAACAGGGCAAAATGTTTATGTATAGTCATAGTTAGTGCGTTGTTTCGGCGTCAAAGGTAGTGAAAATAGGTGAAAAGCGTTAACAATTCCGCAGGATTTAACGTCATTTAATATAAATAAAGTAGAAAAGTTTGGTCAGCTCCGCAGAATAGCCTTCCTTTGCAGCGGGAAAAGTCCCCAAAACGTAAAAAGAACATCGTTATTTCGGTCTTTCGTTATCTACGTTATGACGCGATTCCGTTATTTCGATATTATAAATTGAAAATTCATTAATCCTATGAAGAAACTGATTATCATCCTGGCCGCAGGTCTCCTGCTCACCTCCTGCGTCAGTAAGAAGAAGTACGGTGAGCTTCAGAGCAGCTACACGACGCTGCAGGACCAGTATCGCCAGAATCAGGACGACCTGCAGGCCGCCCGCGTGACATTGGCCGAAAACCGCGCCAATATCAAAAGTCTGGAAGACCGCCTCGCCGAAGCCCGCGCCGCCAACGATCAGCTGCGCGAATCCTACGCCACCCTCCAAGGCTCGCTCGACAAGAGCCTGCAGCAGAGTGCCGAGGGCAACATCAGCATCTCCAAGCTCGTTGACCAGATCAACGCCTCCAACCAGTTCATCCAGCAGCTGGTGCGCGCCAAGGACAAGAGCGACAGCCTGAACATCACCCTGACCAACAACCTCACACGTTCCCTCTCGAAGGAAGAGTTGAAAGAAGTCGATGTACAGGTGCTGAAAGGCGTCGTCTACATCTCACTGGCCGACAACATGCTCTATCGCAGCGGCGACTATCAGATCAACGAGCGTGCCGCCGAGACGCTGTCGAAGATTGCCAAGATCATCAACGACTACAAGGACTACGAGGTGCTCATCGAGGGCAACACAGATAATGTGCCCATCTCGAAGACCAACATCCGCAACAACTGGGACCTCGCTGCCCTCCGCGCATCCAGCGTTGTTCAGGAACTGCAGAACCGCTATGGTGTTGATCCGAAGCGTCTGACCGCCGGCAGCCGTGGTGAGTACAATCCCATCGCCAGCAACGACACCGCCTTGGGTCGTCAGCGCAACCGCCGCACCCAGATCATCATCACTCCTAAGCTCGACGAGTTCCTGGAACTCATCGACCAGGCTCCGGCAGAAAACGAAGGGGAATAATGCCCTGCACCACTTCAACAGCTGAAGTTGGCAACCCTCAATTAAAAAACTTTTTCTCGAAAATCCCCCGCATCCACCGAAAAAGCCCCTTAATTTGTCTGCAGGAGGCTGTTCACAGCGGGAAAAATCGGTGGATGCGGAGGATTTTCGAGAAAAAGTTTTTATTTTAATGTATCAGAAACCCGTCACGTCTTTCGCCGTAATCCGTCACGTCTTCCGCAAAAAGACGTCACGTCTTCCACGAAAGGACGTGACGATCTTTACGTATATATGTCTCCGCCCTTACATATATATGTCTCCGCCTTTACGTATATATGTCTCGGCCCTCACATATATATGTCTTCGCGAGTCTCACCAGTGAGACAACCGCCAATATGGGGATGAGTTTAACAAACTATACTTTCACGCACGACCAAGTACTACTTCCACGGCAACTGACATCGTTCGCGCCATCAATGACGAGGAAGACTACAAGAAATGCCGTAACTACTGGAAATATCTGAAAGGTAAGATGGTTAAGGACGGTATTGAACTGGTTAGTGTCACTAACCACTTCAAATTCCAGGCTCCAGATGGTAAGCAGCGTGCTGCTGATGCGCTGGACGCTGAGTGCGTACAGACGTTGGCGAAGAACTATCCTAACAACCGTGCCCGTAAGTTCCTTGAATGGTTCACTTATAGTGACAACAGCATCGATGGGCAGAGCAAGAAGAAGGCCTATACACTCATAGAGAGTGGATTGCTTGACAGCATGAAGCCAGGTACCGTAGAGTGTTTGAAGCAGATTCACGCTTATCTGTTTGGCGGTCTCTACGACTTTGCCGGGCAGATTCGAAACAAAACAATTTGGAAAGATGGGACGCTGTTCTGCCGTGCTGAATATCTGATGGAGAACCTAAAGCAGATAGAGGCGATGCCGGAAACGACGTTCGATGAGATTGTGAACAAGTATGTAGAGATGAATGTGGCTCATCCTTTCATGGAGGGTAACGGACGTAGCACACGCCTCTGGCTGGACCTGCTCTTCAAGAAACGCCTGAAACTATGCGTGGATTGGAGCCAGATAGATAAGAAGGAGTATTTGGCTGCCATGCGCAGAAGCACCACAGATTCTACCGCCATCAAGGCTCTACTGCAAGGAGCGATGACTGACAAGATTGACGACCGCGAAATCTTCATGAAAAGCATCGACTACTCGTATTATTATGAGCAAGAGGAATAACCAAAAGCAATGAAACTATACTCTACCCATACTCCAGGCTGCTCCTAGCCATAGGGGGGCGGAGCAGATAGACTTCGACAAGTTCTATCTGGATTCAATCATTTCTAATTGAATGCATTCAGGACCTGTCACGCCTCCAGCTCTTCGAGCGTGAGGTTATTTACTGCCGCTTTTATTTGATACGCACTATATTGAGCGAATAGGCGGGCACTTCCAGTTGAACGCAGTTGCGGTCTGGCGAGAGCTGCTGCTCAACGGGAGAGATGTGCGTGGGAGACTGCAGCGTGTTCTCGTCCATGCCGTCGTTGGCTTTGAGACGAATGACACGGGCTGATGTGGCATCGAAATTCTTCAAGTTGATGTTGGCGGTGGTACCTTCGTCGCTGCTGTTGACAATCTTCACAATCATCTCGCCCGCCTCATCGTCGATGGTGGCAGAAGAGAAGATGCCCTTAGACTGATCACTCTTCAACACGGTGTCGAACAACAAATCCGTGTCGAGCCAGGCTTTCACGCTGTCGCCACTCACCTGCAGCTTCACGTCATACCAGCGTCCTTCTTCCACGCGTCCCCGTTTGATGACAGTTTGCAGCTTGCCCCCGCTGCTGATTTGCTCGATGGCATGCTGCGTGTTGCCCCATCCGCCGATGTTCAGCCAACAGAAATTCTGCGGATCCACATAGTTGAACACGATGATGAAACCTTCCGGGCCGCTGTCTTTGCGGGCACGGCACTGGATGGTATAGTGGTCGGAGTCGATGACGTGGTTGCAAATGGCGAGCGGAGCTTCCTCGCGTCCTTTCTGCTGCAGGATGCCATCGTTCACCTCCCAATGTCCTCTGACGAATTCGGGCGTCCCCGTCTTGGGAAGCGGGTCGCAGTGGGTGTAGCTGGCCTGTGTGCCCCAGGAGGAATAACCTACGCGGCTCTGCCTCGGAGTGATACGTTTGCGCATTTGTCCCTCGTAGGGGTTGTCCTGCTCCACCTTCACCACCTGCTTGCCCACGTTCTGAGCCATCAGCATCTGCACATAATAGGAAGGGGTGCCCATCACACGGCTCGATGAGAAACGTATCATGTCGGGACGCCATTTGGCATCGTTCTCGTTAACAAAGATGGGGGCATAGCTGTTCATGGCAACGATGTCGCTGTTGTTCTCCATTCCCATCATATAAACGGCCTCGCCCAGTGCTGCGTTCTGGTTGCCGAGGTTTCCGAATCCATTGGTCACGGCATACTCGCCTACATAGATCTTGGGAGCGGGGTTGCCATTGGGTAGCGTTCTGGGATAGGTGTCGTATTTGTGGAAGTTGTCGGCAAACCAAGCAGGAGTCCGGTAGTAGTGCTCGTCCAGGAGATCAACAGGATAGCTGTTGCGCCAGGAAGGCTTGTCTGTGCCCCAGGACTCCACGTTGCCGATGAGTTGGATGTGGGGGTACTTGGCCTTGATAGCATCGTAGAACAGCTTGTAACGCTCTGGATATTGATGTGACTGGTCGCGGTTGCTGTCCATGTAGAAGTTGTAGTTCTCGTTGCCAATCTCCAGATATTCGATGTTGAAGGGCGCAGGGTGTCCGTTTTTAGCACGGAGGGCACCGTACTTGGTCGTTACGTCGCCATTGGCATATTCGAGGGCATCCAAGCACTCTTTCAACCAAGTGTCTTTCAGGGAATCAAGTGGTGTATAACCACCGTGCCAGATGCCCACATTCACCACATAGAGCGGCTTTGCGCCCAAGTCCTCTGCCAGTTGCAGGTACTCATGGAAACCAAGACCGTCGGTGGTGCGGTAGCCCCAGTTCACGTTCCAGTGTCCCTCGCGCTCTTCGATGGGACCAATAGTACGCTCCCAACGGAAAGCGTTCTCAGGACTCTCCTGCCCCTCCACGAAACAACCGCCGGGGAAGCGCATAAACTTCGGATGCATCTGCCACAGCATGTTCGCGAGGTCGGGACGCATGCCATTCTCGCGGTTCTTGAAGGTGGGCGGGAAGAGCGAGACGACATCCAGGTCTATCACCCCCACTCCATCGAAGACCAATGCGAACAGAGCCTTCTCGTCGTTGCCGTCCGACACGAGCACTGCCTCGTATTTCTTCCAGTCTTTCGTCAGCACGGCCTCGACATCGGCAGCGGCATAGAGATCGTTTCCATGCTCATTACAGAGTATGGCCTTGATGCTTCCCTTGTACGTTCCCTTTGCCCAAAAAGACAGGCGGTACTGACGCCCCTGAACGGCATTGATACCCCAGAACCCCTCGTTGATGAGGCACGCGGAACTCACTACCGACGCGTTGACGGTCAGTTCCAAAGCGTTGTGCTGCACAGCGTTCAGCAGCTTCACTTTCTTCGACGGTTGAATGAGGGTGGCAGTAAGCTGCGATGGTGCCGCTGCATACGTGAACCAACCCCGCATATCGGCAGGAGCGCCAAATCTCGGACCGTCCTCAAACGAGCGGTTACGAATCAGTTCTGCATAGATGCCACCGTCGGCTGCATGATTGATGTCCTCATAGAAGATGCCGTAGTGCGTAGGACTAATCTCGGGACCTCGTTGCTGAGCATCGATATTGATGTTTACCTGCGCCCCGGCCATCGAAGCCGCTGCCATCAAGGCGATAGAAAGAAAAAACTTTTTCATGAGTTATGGCTTATTATTGGATTTCTATTACTACTTGTTGGTGGCTTCTACGCCTCCAGAAGAAATGATGGCGGCGGCGCAGGCTTCGGCACAGCGCTCGCCGTCGATGGCAGCGCTGACGATGCCTCCTGCGTAACCTGCTCCTTCACCACAAGGATAGAGACCTTCCAGCCGAACATGCTGGAGGGTCTCTCCGTTTCGAAGTATGCGGACGGGAGCGGAGGTGCGAGTCTCTATGGCGATCACGGTCGCCTCGTTTGTCAGGAAGCCGTGCTGCTTGCGGCCAAAAATGCGAAAGCCTTCCTGCAAGCGCTCGCTGATGAACGTAGGCATCCAGAAATGCAAGGGCGAAGACACGAGCCCTGGGGCATAGCTCGAGGTCGGAAGATCATAGCTTAGACGTCCGTTCACAAAGTCCGCCATACGTTGAGCAGGTGCTGTTTGTCGACGACCACCCTGCTGCCAGCAAAGGCGTTCGAGGTGTTCCTGGAAGGCAAGAACAGAAAGATCGGGATTCTCTGATGGCTCGAAGAAGTCCGTGAATTCCTCTCTTTTTAAATCCTCTGGACGTACTTCCACCACCATGCCCGAGTTACTCCAGCGTCCGTTACGGCCACTGGGGCTCATTCCGTTCACGACCACTTGCTCAGGCCCCGTTGCTGCCGGCACCACGAAACCGCCAGGGCACATACAAAAAGAATAGACGCCACGGTCGCCACATTGCTGCACGAATGCGTACTCGGCAGCGGGGAGCCATTGTCCGCGCCCGTTCCTATTATGATATTGAATCTGGTCGATGAGTTGCGAGGGATGTTCGAGCCGCACTCCAACAGCAATCCCCTTCGCCTCAATTTCGATATTGCGGGCGGAGAGGAGGCGATAGACGTCGCGAGCAGAGTGGCCTGTAGCGAGGATGACGGGGCCGCAGAGTTCCACTTCTTTCTCCGTAATTGCATCACGGCATATACAACCGACGACGCGATTCCCTTCAATAAGGAGATCGGTCATCTTCGTCTGAAAGTGAACTTCGCCGCCACAGCGGAGAATCGTATTGCGCATATTTTCAATGACGCGCGGCAGACGATCGGTACCGATATGGGGGTGAGCATCGGCGAGAATTGTAGTCTGTGCGCCATGCTGACAGAAGACATTGAGAATCTTTTCTACCGAACCGCGTTTCTTGGAACGGGTATATAGCTTGCCGTCGGAATATGCCCCTGCACCGCCCTCACCAAAGCTGTAGTTGCTCTCGGCATCTACGAGATGCTCGCGCGAAATGCGAGCGATGTCTTTCTTGCGATCGTGAACATTCTTGCCACGTTCGACCACAATGGGTCGCAGTCCCAGTTCTATCAGGCGTAAGGCGGCAAAGAGTCCACCAGGTCCCGCACCGACGACAATGACCTGCTGCCGACCTTCGACATTTGGATAATCAATACACTGGAACGCCTGCTCACTCATCGGCTCATCCACCCAGCAACGAACGGTCAGGTTCACCAAAATCTGACGCTGACGAGCATCAATGCTACGACGAATGATGCGCACACCCTGAATATGGTGGGCGTTAAACCCTGCCTCGCGAGCGGCCGCTTCTTTGTATTTTGATTCGGTGGCCGCCACCTCAGGCACCACCCTCAGTTGTACATCCTTAATCATAGCTCTGTGTCAATTGAAGTGCCCCGAGGAATCTCTATAACCTCAAGATCGCGGAACTCGCCCGCATCTACGGTGAAACGAACGAGAGTGCGAACTTGATGCCAACCTTGTAGCCCTGCCGCACCGGGATTGATATGAAGCAGTTGGAGCTGGCGGTCGTACTGCACCTTGAGGATGTGGCTGTGGCCACAAACAAAGAGTTTGGGCGGACGGGTATAGAGCTGATTGCGAATGCTCCAATCATAACGTCCAGGGTAACCGCCGATATGGGTCATCAGCACATCCGCTCCCTCGCAAGTCCATCGAAGCTTCTGCGGGAACATACGGCGCAAGTCGCCTCCGTCGCAGTTGCCTACTACGGCACGCAGGGGACGGAAAGCAGCAAGGCGGTCGGCAAGTTCTACGGAACCGATGTCGCCCGCGTGCCAGATCTCATCGCACTCGCCGAAGTACTCCAGGTACTTGTTGTCCCAGAAGGCGTGAGTGTCAGAAAGGAGGCCTATGCGCTTCATCAGGAAAAGGAGAAAATTAGAAAATTAGAAAAAGGGGAAATTATTCTTCCTTGTCTTCGTGCTGGAAGAAAGAGAAGAGGGGGATATAGGGAGCAACGCGGTTGGCTGCGAAGTAGTGGATGCGGTGGGGAAGGCGAAAGAAGTTGAAAGATGAAAGATGAAAGTTGAAAGATTTGCCTTTAAACTCACGTATCTGAAACCAGAGCAGGACGGCTGCATTGAGAGAGGCGAGGAAATCACTAACAGGAAGGGAAATCCAGATACCATCGAGTTCTGTAAGGCCAAAACGAGGCATCAGAGACGGAAGTAGGAGAAGGGCAGGTACAAGAAAGAGGAGCTGGCGTGTCAGAGACATATAGATACTCTTGCCCGCCTGACCGATACTCTGGAAGAAGTTGCCCGTCACCATTTGGAAGCCGATGATGGGGAAGAGTGCCATATCTATGCGCATGCCATGTGCCGAGATGGCAATGAGTTCCGGGTCGGTAGTAAATGCCTGCACGATGGTTTCGGCAAACAATTCACAAAGAAGGAAACCCGTGGTCATCACAATTGTAGCATAGGTTATCGTTCGATAGAGAACTTCACGCACACGATTGTGCAATTGAGCACCATAGTTGTAGCCTGCAATGGGCTGCATACCCTGGTTGAAACCCATCACAATCATCGCAAAGAGGAAGAGAACGCGATTCACAATACCGTAGGCTCCCACGGCCAAGTCACCACCGTATTCGACCATTCCCCGATTGATGAGCAGCACGACGAGACAGGAACAGGCGTTCATCAGGAAAGGAGAGAGGCCGATGGAGAGAATGCCGCCCACGATATGTGCCCGCAGTCGCCACGTGTCCTTACGGAAGAAGACGACCTCCGAGGGACGGGAGAATATCCACAATTGCCAGCAGAGCGATACGCACTGCGAGAGAACGGTGGCAATAGCAGCGCCACGGATGCCAAGCCCGAAACCATAGATAAACAGCGGGTCGAGGGCGGTATTGAGGAGCACGGTGAGGATCGTGGCATACATCGCCGTACGCGGATGACCTGCAGACCGGAGGATAGCATTGAGGCCAAAGTAGAGATGTGTGAAGATATTGCCGTAGAGTATCCACTCCATATACTCGCGAGCATAAGGCAAAGTCTGGTCCGAGGCGCCAAAGAACCGAAGAATCGGGTCGAGGAAGACATAAACGCCCACCATGAAGAGGAAGCCCATCAGTATGTTGAGCGTCATGGAGTTACCAAAGAAGTGCTGGGCATCTTCGCGGTTCTTCTGGCCAAGGCGCACACTGATCATCGTCGAGGCCCCCACGCCAACCATTGCTCCAAAGGCTGCACTGAGATTCATCAGCGGGAAGGTGATGGCGAGGCCGGCAATGGCCAAAGGACCTACGCCCTGCCCGATGAAGACGCTGTCCACCATATTATATAAGGAGGAAGCCGTCATCGCAATGATGGCGGGAACGGCGTACTGCATTAGGAGCTGGCCAATAGGTTTGGTGCCTAATTCTTTGGTCCTATCGTGGGTCATGGGGAGAAAGGATTGTGGGGCTAATGAGACTCATGGGGCCTATGAGACCAATAAGCCCCATAAAAATTACAGGAAAGGCTGTACTATTTTCTCTGTCTCGTCCCAGAGCTGTTTCATCTTGGGGTGGTGAGTAAACTTATCGCGAACAGGGTGGATGTGGCTGCTACGGTTAAAGGTTCCTGTCTGCTGCGCCTTGTCCTCATCAAGGAGAAGACGAATAGCGGTCTCTGCGCCCTGACGGGGAGTGCGGATACAGGGACGGAAGATGAGATCGGTGATAGGATCGAACCACATCTGCATTCGGATGATGTTGGTACTGACCATACCAGGGTCTGCAGCGTTGACTGTGATGCCACGATCACGCAAACGCTCGGCCAGGTCGAAGGTGAAGAGGGTGATGGCCAGTTTCGTATTGTCATAGATAGGGATACGCCAGAAGCTGCCTTTGCGACCACGGGTGAAGAAGTCTGGAAAGTCCAGACTGCCCCAAGGGAATACCAGAGAGGACATATTGACGATGCGGCTGCCTTCGCTCATGATGGGCAGCAGCAAGCGGGTCAGCAGGTAGGGACCTACATAGTTGACGCTGACAGTGCGTTCCAAGCCATCGACCGTGATATGGAATCCCGTCTCGATGGTTCCAGCGTTGTTCATCAAACGGTCGAGATGAGTGAAACGGCTCTTCACCACATCGGCAAAAGCACGAATAGAGGTGAGATTTGCGAGGTCAATATGGATGACTTCTATATCTGGGTTTCCCGTTTCCTCGCGGAGTTGCTGGCAGACGGGTTCTGCCAGTTTCGGGGTATAACAGGCCATTATGACGTGGTAGCCAGCTTCGGCCATAGCGCGCGTCTCCTCAAGACCCATTCCGGTATTAGCACCGGTGACAATAGCAAGTTTCTTATTCATAGAACAAATAGTTCTTTATAGATTAGCGGCCTGTTCCCTTTCGATCCTCTCAATCTCTTTCTGGAGATCTTCGGGGAGAGGCTCGCCATTCATGCACTGATGGCATTTCATATCAAGGGTGTACATACGGCCAATACAATAGTTGCTGTGGCGGCACTGACAGCGGTAATGTTCGTCCTCACGTAGTTTGTTAACGAAGTCGGGTTCGCGAAGTACGGAACGTGCCATCTGCACAGCCTCAAAACCGTGGGAGAGGACCTCGTTGATCTTATCGCCACAAACGAGACCACCGACATAGATGAGGGTCATATCCGGCAACGCAGCACGGAACTTGAGAGCATCGTCGAGGAAAAAGGCTTCCTTGTAAGGCACTGGCCGGGTCATAATATTACGTACAATAGGTCTACCAGCACGGATACCATATTTCAGCCACCATTTGTCCATATAGTGCGTCATTGTCTGAAGTGGCAGTTCACCTCGCATGACATACATCGGAGTAGCGCTGACAAGTCCGCCGCTGAGGACAATACCATTGACCCCCAGCTGCTGGAGCTTGCGGGCCACAGGAATACTGTGTTCCTCGAGGGACACACCATTCTTCAGGCCATCACGCATATTCATCTTGCAGATAACAGCGATGTCTCCTGCACCAGCCTCCAATGCCTCGTTGACACACATCTCCATGAAACGCATACGGTTCTCCAAGGAGCCGCCGTATTCGTCATGACGATGATTGAAGTAGGGATTGAGAAACTGGTCAATCAGGTAACCGTGGCCACAGTGGACTTCCACACTATCGAAGCCCGCTTCCTTGGCCAAACGAGTGGCGCGACCAAAACACTTGGCCAGCTCTGGAAGCTCCTCGCAACGCAAGCCGCGGACGAAGGTGGGAGAATAGAGGTTGAAGCCTGTGGATGCGCCAACGGGCGTGCAACCACAGATGTCTTTATGACTCATGTTACCACAGTGTCCAAGCTGAATACCCGCAGCAGCGCCTTCGGAGTGGATGCCGTCGGTTAGGTGGCGCAAGCCAGGTACTATCTCGGGCCTCATCACAAGCTGACGGTCGAAGCTAAGACCGCTCTCGCACACAGCAGCATAAGCCACAGTAGTCATCCCAATACCTCCTCGGGCTACGCTGGTGTGGTAGTCATACAACTGCTGGCTGGGTTCGTGACCAGGACACATGCTCTCGAATGCTGCGCTGCGGATGGTACGATTGCGAAGCTTCAACGGGCCTATATGTGCTTCTTCAAAGATCTTATTCATAATAACAGAATATGACCACACGGGGATGCATGGTCGGATTAATGATGTTTGCGGGTGCAAAGGTACAAAAAAAAGTCCAAGTGTCGCACAACACTTGGACTTTTTTACTACTTAATGAGAACTTTTCGTCCGTTATGGAGTAAAATACGGGATTTACCAGGTAGGACACCACGTCCACTTAGGTCAAACCATCCCTTATTATCCCCAATAATCTGTTTCACTTCTGCGATACCTACAGTTTCGGTGATATCACGAACAGTAAACTTATTCGTTGTCGAAGTAATCTCATAGTAACAGTCAGATGTGATTCCGGTAATATCCACCGTCTGAGCCTGATTACTGCCTTGATCAAAGATGATATTCATAGAATAACTATCCTCTGCAGACACGTTGAAGGTGCGGTAATAGTACTTCGTGCCATTGATGACCTTAGTATCTGTGACCTTCACACCAGGCCAGGAATCATTGATGTAGAGGTTCTCGTCCCAAGCATAGAAATAGACCTGCGACCATCCGGGATCTTTCAGGTAAATGGTAATGTCGTGCTTTTCAACTTTGTCTTCCTTGAAGGAAGGTTCTGCCAAAGCGTTCCATGCCGAGACGAGGTTATCTTCAATCCAATAGCTATAGTGAGGACCTGCGAGGATACGGGTGTAACCCGAAATGGCTTCGCTGGCCGCAGACTGGTCGCCCAGCCAAACAAGCAGGGTACCATTGGTGCCTGTCGTTGTAGCGGCATAGTATTTACTGTCGCTGCGATATTGTGTTGTAGCACTCGTATTCTGAATGCCGCAAAGCTGACGTGCCTGAATCATGCGAGCGATGTCATACTTATAGGCTTTCCAATGCTTGAGGAAAACACAGGGGGTTCCCGGTGAGGCCAACAGAAATGCATTCGCTGCCAATGTATCCTTTTTGATGGGATCTTGAGGAGCCGAGGACGAACGGTATTCCGTATCATGGTTCTCCACGAACGTGACGGCCCACTGCCTGTAGGCGCCGTTGTAATAGTTGTTGGAGATAAGCGGCCAATTGTTATCATTCTGAGCACCTAAGCGCGACCATATCTGGTTATTGACCGCATTGCGCACCGTATAGCGGAACTGGAAATCGAAGGCTGCGCTCGTCTTCGAGGTGTTGTCAATCCAGTTCTTGATGGTATTCGTGCCATCCCAGCACTCGCCGACAGAGAACTTCGGCTGAGCACTCTCATTATAGAGTCTCGTATACTGACCAGCATAACCTTTCACCATATCATAGCGGAAACCTGTATAGCCGAGATCATTGAGTAGGAAGTCGAGGTACGCTTTGACAATCGTCTGCACATTCTGGCTCTTGTGATCGAGGTCACGCATTCCACCCCACCCTTCTCCCGTGTCTTTATTCGAAGAGAGCTGGTAGCCGTTTTGCGTTGCCCAGGTATTGGTAGCTCCGCCATCATCGTCAGAACAGATATCAGTGCTGACCATTTCGTAGGTAACACCTTTATATGTCTCGCGCGGGAAGTCGACCCAGTTCGAGACGTTCTTGCGGTGGTTGATGACCACGTCGGCGATGGTGCCAATCCCTGCATCCTTGAAGGTCTTTATCAAACTACGCAACTGTTCTTCGTTGCCGAAAGAGCTGTTGTAGTTATTAAACCAATAGAGGTCATCATACCCCATAGAGGTGCCACCACAGTTACCGCTCTGAGGAATCCAGACAAGGGAGAAATAAGGTGCCAAGTCCTCAACCTGCGATTCGAGGCGCGTCCATTGGGCATCACCGAAGCCATCCCAATAGAAACCCTGAAGCATGACGCCACCAAATCCTGCTGGCCATCCCTCTACAGTAGTCTGGGCTGAAACTGGAGTGCAACAGCAGTAGCAGAAAGTCAGGAAAAGCGAGATGAAAAATCGTTTCATTGTCGGTTTTAGAGTTATGTAAATAAAAGGAAAGACCCCTAAGGATCCACAGAAGGAGTCCTTAGGGGTCTAACTGATATTAATTACTGCTTATTGACAGTACAGTAGTGCTTGCCTGCATAGCTGAGGAAAAGCTGTACCTTATAGGTACCTGCCTCTGCCACGCTAAGGTTTGAACCATCCTGCGTCAGGTTGTCGAACGAGCCACCCCAGTTGATAGCCCAATCGTGGTTAGCGCGGAACTTGAATTCGCCTGCTGCCAGTTCTGTTGTAACCTCGAAGCAGCCAGCATCGACATTATACGTCATATCGATATCATTGTTCCAGTCGCCACCATTACCAATGATGCCAACAGCGGTAAGCGCCGTGAGTTTATAGGTCATAGCAGCCAGGTCAACGTCTATTACATAGACGCCAGCCTCGGGAGCGTCGATATTGCCGGCACCCTGCTCAGAGAGCGTTCCTTCGTAGGCAGTTCCTTCCACTTTCTCATAGTCACCGTCCCAGTTGTCTGCATTGGGCTTGAACTTGAACTCACCATTGAGATAGTAGATACCAGAGTACTGACCCTGACCATTACCGAGCAAGGCGTGGCTGGTGCTCCAACCGCTCTCGCCACCGATTTCATAGATGAATTCGCCAAAGGAACTGATGGTGCAGTACTGCTTACCCGGGCATCCGAGGAAGAGGCGGATGAAGTACTTGCCAGCCTCAGCCACCTGCAAGTTGGCACCGTCCTGCTGCAAATCATCGAACGTGCCACCCCAGTTGATGGCCCAGTCGTGGTTCGCACGGAACTTGAACTCGCCGGCTGCCAGTTCTGTGTAAGCTTCCCAGAAGCCACCAGCCACATTGTAGGTCAGCTCGATGTCTGTATTCCAGTCGCCACCGTTGCCGATGATACTAACAGAGCTAATAGCGGTAAGCTTGTAGGTCATAGCAGCGAGGTCTACATCTATCTTATAGAATCCAGCCTCGGGAGCGTCGATATTGCCAGCACCCTGATCAGAGAGTGTTCCTTCATAAGCGGTACCTTCCACTTTCTCATAGTCGCCGTCCCAGTTGTCCTCATTGGGCTTGAACTTGAACTCGCTGTCAAGATAGTAGAAGCCGATGTATTGACCGGAACCATTGCCTGCCAGAGCGTGGTTGGCACCCCAACCGCTCTCGCCACCGATTTCATAGATGAACTCATTGAAACCGACAGGAGTAACCTTGTAAGTCTGCTCGAGCATATTGAACTCCAAGCGGTAATAGAGGGCACCGTCATCAAGCTTTCCGACACAGAAAGCCTTGGCAACCTCATCATTCTGGCCGACAACAAAGTTACCTTCAAGATCACTCTGTCCGTCCTGAGCAGCACCCACCATGATGCCACCCCAGAAGCCTTCCTCACGAGTGTAAGCACTCTCGGGAGCAATCTTGAACCAGTTGTCGACACGATTGCCATCACCATCTTTTGGAGCAGGAATAGTGACCGTAAAGACAGGATCGTCATAAACATCGCCACCGCCGTTGACCAGTTTGTAGGTCTGGTCGGTATCGCTCCAATTATTGGAAGCACCTACATAGTAGTAAGCAGCCTCAATTGTGGGAGCTTGGGGGGTGATGGTGATTGTTCCGGAGCTGGTCATCTTATAGGTCTTGCCATCTTTCTTGGCAATGGCAGTGACCGTATAAGGTACTGTGCGAGCTACAGGGCGGTATCCATAGATCTGTCCGATAGCATCCTGCAAATCCTGAACCTTCACATTTCCTTCGGCATCGACAGCCACATCGGCGGTCTTGGTAGAATCCTCGTTGCAGAGGGTGACGGTATAAGTAACCTCGTCATACTGATTATCGAGGGAGGGAGCGAAGAGCTGCACGCTCTCGCCAGTCACGGTTGCCACATCAAGAGCTTCGGGAGCCGTTATGGTGAGCCCCGAGGTTTCGATAGGCTTCTGTGCGTGGGTCAGAGGACTGGCCCAGTCGGTATAGTCTTCGGAGCAACTGGCTGCAAGCAGGCAGAGTCCGATGGTATAGAGAATCTTTTTCATAGCTGACGATTATTTAGCGAAGAAATAATATTGACCGGTGATATCATTGAAGAACACGCGGTAGCTGCCCTTCGTAACAGGAATATTGGGACCATTGGAAGAACCGACACCATAGGGGAAGGCGGTATCGCCCCAATTGACATCCCAAGCGTGGTTGCTGAGGAACTTGGCAGTCGTATCGCCACTTGAAGCATCAAGGTCGAAGAACCAGTCGTGGCAAACAGTCGTATCGAAGGTGTAGACAGGTGTCATCTCCACATCTGTGGTCCAACCATTGAAGTCGCCGGAGATACACATGGAAGTCCACTGTGTGGGCGTTACCTCAGCGGCAGCGATGGAAAGTTCATCCGTAGCAGTATTGAGGCTGATTGTGTAGTAGCCGTCGGAAGGAACAAAGAGATTCTGTGAACCTCCGTCATTCTTCGTACCGGTGGTTGCGCCATCGGAACTACCCCACTGGTCACCCCATTCGCCAGGAACTCTGACGAGCTTGAAGCCGCGGCTGGCCACGAAGTAACCGGTATAAGAGATCTTGCCCTGGCCGGAAATCTTGTCATAATCATTATCGGGGGAAGCGCACATGGGCACCAAGCCTACGCCGATGAGGTCGCCATCATTCTTCCAGTTACCTTCTGCAGTAGCGAAGTCGCCGACTAGATACCACATCTCAGGTTCTGCAACCTTCGTATTGACGTACTGTGGAGATACCTTAAAGGTAACAACATTAGACTTGATTTCAGGACTGTCAGAGAGATTCGAGGCACCCTCGACATGAGCCAGAACGCGAGCACTGATGGTCATCACCTCTGGAACATCTGCATCACCAGTCCAACCGCCAAGCAGTTGTAACATGGTGTTGAGAGTCGACGGTGAAACCGTGGTCTCAGGTGTTGTCGTGACGGAACCAATCGTGAAGAGGTCGGCCACGGTAGCACCTGTAGCATCAGCGGCAGCATCAGCCAACGTATGAGCGAACTGTCCGTTGATGGAGAATTGAAGCGTGTATTCGCAAGCTACGGGAATTCCATAGTCGGGCTGCGACCATTCAAACAGGAGGTCTTCGGAACCCAAGAGGATCACCGTACCTCCAGAGAAGGTTGGGGTGTTCAGCTGGAACGTTGTCGGCAGCTGCAAAGTGGGATTACTGTCGCGGTCGCTCTCACAAGCAGTGAATAAGCAGGCACCGCAGAACAGCATCATTGCGTATGTTAATAGCTTTTTCATAACTAATATTGAAGCTTAGATAAGAAATAATGACCTTTAGTAACCAGGATTCTGCTTGACTTCACCATTGGATGCTGTTACATCATCGCCAGGAATAGCGAATACGTTGCGGTAAGCTGGGAAGTTGCGTCCATCATGTACGCCGCCTTTCCACTGCCAGATGTAATCAACATCACCGCCATATTTGTTGAAGCGGATGAGGTCGGTACGACGGCGGCCTTCATAGTAGAATTCACGAGCCCACTCGTTGAGGATATCCTGCAAGTTGTAAGCACTGGGAAGAACAGCGTTGTTGGCACGCTTACGCAGAGCCTTGATAGCTTCTGCAGCATCACCAGTAGCATTTCCTCCATTCAGACGAGCCTCAGCTTCTGCATAAGTCAGATTAGCCTCTGCCAAACGCATGAGGAAGAAGTCTGTATCGGGGAAACCGGGATCGTGCTGACCAGAGCCGTCCACTGAAGAGGAATATAACGTATTATACTTGGTGACAGCTGTACCATATTTGAAAGCAGAATTCTCAGTAATGTCTAAGCTCTGCTTAACGGTCCAGAACATAGCACGTTCATCACCAGCAGCCGTGCGGATGGTCTTCGTGTCAGCATCCTGAGGGATGGTGCCTCCAGGGAAGAACACCTCGAGGAACTCAGGACGAGCACGGTTACCAGACCAGGAGCCCAAGCCACAAGTCTTGTCTTTGAACCAAGGATGCATGTCATCGCTGAAGCAGGAAGACATGAGGAAGTAGGTAACAGTCCAACTCTGCGTTTTCACGCCATCTTGAAGGATAGGCAGAATAGCTTCCTTAGCGGCACTGCTCTCTCCGTTATCACCCATGAACAGCATCTGATAAGCCGTCCAACCGTTCTGACCCGTGGTATTCAGTGAGCGGCCGCTCTCGGTCATTACCTTCTTAGCATACTGTGATGCCAGGTCCCAATGAGCAGTACCCGTGTACACCTCTGCATTGAGATAGAGTCGGGCCAGGAGCATCCAGGCGGCAGCCTTGTCTGCGCGGCCGTAGCCTGCATCAGCACTTGTCTTAGCCTGAGGAGCAGCCAAACTGGGTTCAATTTCCTTCAGTTCCTTCTCTAACCAAGCATAGAGGTCAGCGCGCTGCATCTGGGTACCAGCGCTTCCCACCTCTGTGGTAAAGGGAACGTTGCCCCACAAATCCATAAGATAATAATAGTAGAGCGCGCGCAGGAAGCGGATTTCAGCGGTCTTGGTCGCATCAATATCAGAACACTCTTTAATGTACTGATTACAAATGGCAACTCCGAAGTACAGACGATAGTAGAGACCACGAAGCATAGGATGCTCAGGGCCATAGGTATTGTAGTCATATTCGGGAATTCCATCGTCACCCCACCAGCAGATAGCTTCATCAGTAGTGAGCTCGTTGGCATTCCACATCTGACGGATGAAACCACTCATACCGCCATTCAGGTTCTCGATATCACAATTGTCATCGCCGGAGGAGTTTCCTGCAATACCAAGGTTGGCATAGCACTTATTGAACAGTCCGTCGGCATCGAGCGTAGTGTTAAGGTTCGGGTCGATAGGCTCAACGTCCAAATCCTTCACACACGAGGACAATCCCAAGCTTGCGACAACAGCCGCAGCGGGAAGGAAGTATTTGATAAAACTCTTCATAATGTTTCTAAATTGCTAAGGATTAATAGTTGAGACTCAAGCCAAGCAACATGCTGAAGGGACGCGGATAGACGTTGTTGTCGATACCTCCGAATACTTCAGGATCGATGCCCGAATACTTGGTGATGGTGAACACATTATTAGCAGCCAGATAGATACGACCTCCAATACCACGGAACTTCTGTCCACGGAAGAGGTTTTCGAAGCTGTAGCCAAGGGTAATATTATCGCACTTCAGGAACGAACCGTTCTGCACGAAGTAGTCACTAATCTTTGCAACCTGGCTCCAAGTCTGCCAGTTGGTTTCGACGACAGAGTTAGGACGACTGCTCAAATAAGTGTTGTAGATAGCACTCTTGCTGACATTGATATTGCCAGACTCTGTAGCGTTATAAACATAATTACCGACATTTGCACGGAGGTTGAAGCCGAGATCCCAGTTCTTCCATTCCAGACGCGAGCTGAAGCCGAAGTTCCAAGGAGCATATGGGCTCTTGTAGTGGTAACGGTCCTCAGGAGTAATACGGCCATCACCATTACGGTCTACAACCACACCTTCGAGCGGCTTGCCATTTTGATCGTAAACCTGTTGGTAGACATAATATGACGATACGGGATAGCCGACTTCATGCACCTGTGCATAAGTCTCTGCATCACCCGGGACACGACCTGTAGGAACATTGTATCCCTCTGTACCGCCATTGAGTTCGGTGATCTCGTTCTTGTTGTAGGTGGCATTGAAAGCGAGGGTCCAGAACCAGTCGCGGGTCTGAATAGCCTTCCAGTCTACAGCGAACTCGAAACCATAGTTACGCATCTTACCGATATTCTGCACCATGCGGTTCTTGTAGTTGCTTCCTGCGCGGACTGCAGCGGCACTCAACAGGTCCTTGGTGTTACGGATGTAACCATCGATACTGAACGTCAAGCGGTTGTTGAAGTAGCTGAGGTCTAAACCAATGTTATAGGTCTCAGTGGTCTCCCACTTAAGGTTGGTGTCATAAGCCTCAGGACGACTCATGGCTCCATTTCCAGAAACGGGATAGAAACTACCATTACCCGTATTCACCAGATAGGTAGGAATCCAGAGGTAGTCAGGATTCTGACCACTCATGCCATACAGTTCCTGCTGACCGGTGCGTCCATAGCTGAGGCGCAGCTTGGCATCTGACAGATGATCGAGGTTCTGCAGGAACGGTTCTTCCTTCAGTTTCCATGCGAAGGCTGCCGAGGGGAAGAGTGCCCAGTGATCACTGAAGCGGCTGGAACCATCATTACGAAGGGTAGCGGTGAAGAGGAACTTATTTAATAAGGTGTAGTTCACACGACCGAAGAAGCTGACGATATAGTGTTCCGTGCGCCAATCAGTGACGCTCTCATTATACTTCTGTCCGCCGTTGGTCGGATGTGTAGAAGGATACATTCCCCATTTATCAGAATGTGTCTCGCGCCAATAGTGCTGCCATTCATAACCTGCTGTGATGTCGAGGGCATGTTTGGAGTTCCAGTCGTGGGTGTACTGAAGATAAGCATTCAGCGATGTGTTCTTCTTCTGCATATCATCGTAACCATAGCTGCCATAATACATGGCTCCAGGACTGGCGGGGCTGACGTCATTGACATATTTTCCATACGTAAAGTCGCCACTGACATTCACGTGACCGCTGAGGTCTTCAAGACCGTGAACCTTGTAAACCAGTTCTGCGTTACCGATGAAACTGCGGACATCACCGTGGCTGTTGCTAAGGTTCAGGAGAGCGACAGGATTGCCGGGAGCGAGGTTATTCTTTACATTCGTCCATGCGGGGTCACCATAGGCTGCAGCAGTACCTGGCCACTCAAAGTAACCTGCCCAGTTATTAGCATCGGGGCTGTTCCAATCATAGACAGGCTGTGAGGGGTCGAAGGTGACAGCACTTCCGATAGCGCCGGTTTCTGCGTGTTTCGGACGGCTATACATTCCCTTCGCCGAGAGATTGAGTATCAAGTGGTCATCCAGGAACGAAGGATTGAGGTTGATGCTGGCAGTGACACGCTGCAAATCGGAGTTCTTCAGGATACCTTGCTGGTCGGTGTAACCAACGCTGACTCGGTAGGGAAGGAATCCGACAGCACCCTGTACGCTGAGATTATGGTCGTGGCTGATAGCAGTACGATAGATTTCCTTTTGCCAATCAGTATTGGCAGTACCGAGTGCAGCAGCTTCCACGCTTCCAGCGCCGAAGAGATTTGTCACAAAGTTGCGGAACTCGTCACCAGTCATCACATCGAGACCCTTCCCGGGCAAACTGATGTTCACGCTACCGTTGTAGCTCAGTGAGAACTTCTGACCCTTGCGACCCTTCTTGGTGGTGATAATGATGACACCATTAGAACCACGGCTACCATAAATAGCAGTAGCGGAGGCATCCTTCAGAACGTTGAAGCTCTCAATGTCCTGAGGATTCACCATGGCAAGTGGATTGCCCAATCCTGTTGTACGGGTGTTGTCGATGATCACTCCATCAATAACATAAAGAGGATCACTGCTGGCGTTCAGCGAGGCACCACCGCGGATACGGATGGTCGATTCGCCGGTAGGATTACCGCCATCGCTCGTAACCGTCAGACCGGCCACTTTGCCCTGAAGCATGTCCTGAGCATTGAGGATGATACCTTTGTTCTTGCTCTCAGGCTTCAGTGCGACAACAGAACCTGTGAGGTCTGTCTTCTTCACCGTACCATAACCGATGACCACCACGTCTTCCATGACCTTGGCATCTTCCTCCAGCGTCACGTTGATAGTCGGACGGACAGGAACCGTTACGGTCTGGAAGCCCATAAACGAAATGGTAATCTGGCCACCTTGCGGTGCCTGAATAGAGAAATTACCGTCGAAGTCTGTCGATGTGCCCCCTTGCTGCCCGACAACTCGGACGGTGGCACCAAAGACAGGTTCGCCGGTATCATCTTTAACATGGCCTTTCACAGCAACCTGTTGTGCAAAGGCTCCAAAAGAGATGAATAGCCCACAGAGGAGGGCAAGAATCCGCAGAGGGATTCTGATTTTTACCTGCTTCATCATACTTTAAATGAGTTTTGGTTAATAGGTTTTTTGCTTTTGACGCTGCAAAAATACTAACGAACTTTATAGGATGTACCAATCCTTGATGTAAATCAACCAAACAATCTGTGCAAACGTTTGCATCAACATTTTTAATTTTTCTTAGCAATAGTTTGCCTCCTTCACCTTACTTTTGCATACATTTGCCCTCAAATAGAGCGATTATGAGCGAAAATACCACCTTAACGATGAAAGATATCGCGCGGGAACTGGGTGTTTCCGTATCCACAGTTTCCCGTGCGCTGAAGGACAGTCCACTCATCAGTCCCGAACAGCGTGAGCGCATTCAAGCCTATGCCCGTGAACGTAGTTTCCTGCCCAACGAGCTGGCAGGTTCCTTGCGGCGCAGTCACCTTTCGCCTAATAAACTCATAGGCGTGATAGTGCCCCAGATCACTCATTATTATTTCTCTACGATTCTCTCTGGCATCGAGGAAACGGCCAGTATGCGGGGCTACAATATCATTGTGGCACAGAGCGATGAACGTTTCGAACGCGAAGAGCACATCTGCAAGTCTTTCCTGGGACTGCGTGTCTGTGGAGTCATCGTTTCGCAAGCGAAGGACACCACACGCTACGACCACTTCCAGAAACTCATTGATGCAGGCATGCCACTGGTCTTCTACGACCGCATCTGCACCGGAATCAACACCAATCGCGTGGTGGTGGACGACTACATGGGTGCCTACAACGCTGTCTCCTACCTCATACAGACCGGCTGCCAACGCATTGCCTTCTATGGTTCCGACATGCATCTGGAGATTTCCAAGAATCGCTATAATGGCTACCGCGATGCCCTTTTGAAAGCAGGAATCCACCCCGACGACTCTCTGCGACTGGTATGTGACAACCGCACGGATGCAGAAATAAGAACACCAGAACTGCTCATGCGTGACGACCGTCCGGATGCCGCTTTTGCTGTAAACGATGACACCGCTATCGGCATTCTCTATACCGCCAAGCGACTGGGACTCCGCGTTCCCGAGGATTTCTCTGTATGCGGATTCACCAACGGTGAACGTGCCATCGCCTGCGATCCGATGCTCACTACCGTGGAACAGCGCGGCCGACAGGTGGGGAACGAAGCTGCTGAAATCCTTATTGACAAAGCTGAGGAGATCACTCCCAAGGACAAAATCGAAAAGCGTGTCGTCAAGACCCGCCTCATCGTTCGAGGCACAACACGTCCCCTAAACCCATAAGTTCCCCATAAACCCCATTCGTTCCATAAAATATATAAATGATATGCAAAAACCTAACCTTACCTTTTGGCAGCTGTGGAACCTTAGTTTCGGTTTCTTCGGCGTACAGATAGCCTATGCGCTGCAAAGCAGCAACATCAGTCGTATCTTCCGCACCCTTGGTGCCGACCCTCATGACCTGAGTTACTTCTGGATCCTGCCCCCGCTGATGGGCATCATCGTGCAACCTATTGTTGGCACTTTAAGCGACCGCACTTGGACACGCTTCGGTCGACGTATACCTTATTTATTTATAGGAGCAGCCGTGGCTGTGGCCGTGATGTGCCTGTTGCCCAATTCCGGTTCGCTGGGACTCGACATTTCTGCAGTCATGTTTTTCGGACTGCTGATGCTGATGCTGCTCGACACCTCCATCAATATGGCCATGCAGCCGTTCAAGATGCTGGTGGGCGATATGGTCAACGAGGAGCAGAAAGCCAAGGCCTACAGCATTCAGTCGTTCCTCTGCAACGCCGGTTCAGTGGCTGGTTTCGTGTTTCCCTTCTTCTTCACGTGGATTGGCCTGAAGAACGTTGCCCCAGAGGGCGTGGTTCCTGACTCCGTTATCTGGTCCTTCTATGTGGGTGCAGCCATCCTCATCCTCTGCGTTATCTACACGGTTTCGAAGGTGAAAGAGTGGCCGCCAGAATTATACGATCAATATAACGGGCAAGCTGGAGATGCTGGAAAAGCCGGAGAGAGCTCTTCCAACTGGTTCACCCTCCTTAAGAACGCCCCCTCCACCTTCTGGAAGGTGGGTCTCGTTCAGTTCTTCTGCTGGGCTGCTTTCCTGTATATGTGGACCTACGTGGTCGATGCTGTCTCGGAGACCGTGTGGGGAACCACCGACCCCGCTAACGAGGCCTACCAGGTAGCAGGCAACTGGACGGGCGTTCTCTATGCCATCCAGGCCGTGGGCAGTGTCTGCTGGGCACTGATACTTCCCCGTTTCAAGAGCTCCAAGATGGCTTATGCCATCAGCCTCCTGCTCGGCGGTCTGGGCTTCGCGCTGATACCATTCTGCCCCAACCAGTATCTACAGATTATTCCCTTCTTGCTTATCGGTTGCGGTTGGGCCGCCATGCTTGCAATGCCTTTCACCATCGTGACGAATGCCCTGCAGGGTTACGGCCACATGGGTGCCTACCTTGGCCTGTTCAACGGCACCATCTGTCTGCCGCAGATCATAGCTGCCCTGTGCGGAGGCACCTTGCTTTCGCTGATAGGACACCACCAGTCATCCATGATGATTGTCTCTGCCGTTCTGCTCGTCGCTGGCGCCCTCTGCGTCACCTTCATCAAAGAGAAAGGAAAATAAAGGAAATTCACGATGTCAGAATATCACAAATCGTGAATTCGTAAAATCGTAATATCTATATAATCGTCAAATCTACAAATCTATAAGTCCTATGAACATCAAATTTGAAATCGAATACCGAACCATCTTTGGCGAGGACCTCTTTCTGAACGTCCTCCACAACGACGGTTCCCAGACACGCTATCCCATGAGCACCACCGATGGCATCATCTGGTCCTGCAACCTGTCGACAGAGAAACCTATAGAATACTTCTACACCGTGACGTGGCAGGGTCGCGAGAAACGCACGGAGTGGGTGTTCTGTCCCCACAGCTTCGACCCGAAGGAGGTATCGAATCCTTCGCTGCCAGTGGTACAGCGCGATGCATGGATGGATGCACCCGAGGACTTCCGCGTGGCTGGCACTCTGGTTCCCGTCTTCTCCCTGCGTACGCGCCGCAGCTTCGGAGTCGGTGACTTCGGCGACCTGCGTCAAATGGTGGACTGGGTAGCAACCTCCGGGCAGCGTCTGCTACAGATTCTTCCCATTAACGACACCACGTCCAGCCACACTTGGGGCGACAGCTATCCCTACTCTTGCATCAGCGTCTTCGCCCTGCACCCACAGTATGTGGAGTTGGGAGCGCTGCCGAAGCTGAAGAAGGAGACCGACCGCAAGCGCTTCGAAGCCCTGCGGCTGGAGTTGAATGCCCTATCGCAGATAGACTATGAACGCGTCAACAACGCCAAACTCGAATACCTGCACCTACTCTTCCAACAAGAAGGTAAGAAGGTGCTGGCATCCGCAGACTTCAAATCATTCTTCGAGGAAGCACAGACGTGGCTCGTGCCCTACGCCCAATACTGCACTCTGCGCGACACCTACGGAACGGGAGACTTCAGCCAGTGGCCCGACCATCGTCAGTGGGACGAGAAAGATCGCAAGGCCCTTTCTACGATCGGAACACAACTGGGCGACGTGGCCTTCTGGTACTTTGTTCAGTTCATTCTCGCCCAGCAGCTCAGCGCCGTCCACGCCTTTGCGCGCACACGCGGAGTTATTCTAAAAGGTGATATTCCCATTGGTGTAGCTCGCCACGGCTGTGATGTCTGGCAGGAACCGCGTTACTTCAACCTCAACGGACAGGCCGGTGCACCACCCGACGAGTTCGCCGAGGACGGCCAGAACTGGGGCTTCCCCACCTATAACTGGGACGAGATGCTGCGCGACGGCTGCCAGTGGTGGGAGCGCCGCTTCCGCAACATGGCCCGTTACTTCGACGCCTATCGCATTGACCACGTACTCGGATTCTTCCGCATCTGGGAAATCCCCATGCCCGTAAAGAGCGGTCTGTTGGGACAGTTCTCCCCTGCCCTCGCCCTCAGCCGCGATGAGATCTACAGCTACGGCATCAGCCACGAGACGCTGAAGAACACGGTAGGTCCGATTATCAAGAGTGCCGACGTATCCACCAATGTTCTCTTCCTTCGCGACCACAAGAATCCAGAGGTCTTCCACCCGCGCATCTCTGCCCAGAAGACCGAAGCTTATGCTGCACTCTCCGACCAGGAGAAGCACGCCTTCGATGTCCTCTACGAGCAATACTTCTATCATCGCAACAACCAGTTCTGGTACGAAGAAGCCATGCAGAAGCTGCCAAAGCTGGTTCGCGCCACACGCATGCTCTGCTGCGCTGAGGACCTCGGAATGGTGCCTGCCTGCGTGCAGTGGGTGATGGACGAACTGGGCATCCTCAGCCTGGAGTTGGAATCCATGCCCAAAGAAGCATGGGTGCGCTTTGGACACGTCGAGCGCAATCCGCGGCGCAGCGTAGCCACCATCAGCAGCCACGACACGCCGACCCTGCGCATGTGGTGGGACGAAGACTACGAACGCACACAGGAATACTACAACACCATTCTCAACTTCGAAGGCCCCGCACCACATCCCCTCTCCGGCAACCTCGCGCGCCACATCATCCAGCGCCACCTCAATTGCCCCTCCATGGTCTGCGTCATCGCTCTCCAGGACTGGCTGGCCATCGACGAACAGCTGCGCCTGAAGGAGGCTGGTGCCGAGCGTATCAACATCCCCGCCAACCCGCACCACTACTGGCGCTACCGCATGCACCTGAACATCGAGGATCTCAAGAACGACAAGTCCTTCACTGAAGGCATCTGCGAGATGGTCGTCAAAGGAAAAAGAATCTAACAACAGACTTCATGAAACGATTATATCATTTCTTTATATTCGCAGCTGTAATCGTGCTCTCCCTGGCAGGATGCCAGAAAAGCAGTACGACAGGTTCCAGCAGAGCCACAACCCAATCGGTTTGCTCCATCTCCTCCCCTTCTGGAGATCTCCAGCTCACATTTTCGATGGATGGCACACGCCCGCAATACGAGTTGTCGTACAAGGGTAAGGCCGTTATCCTGCCCTCACATCTGGGCTTGGAGCTGGCCAGAGACAAGCATGCCAGCAAGGGGTTGAACGAGACAGACCTGATGGATGGCTTCGAAGTCGAGAAGACTGACACATCGTCGTTCGACGAAACGTGGGAACCCGTCTGGGGCGAGACGAAGACCATTCGCAACCACTACAATGAGCTGGCAGTCACGCTGCAACAAAAGGCAACCGCTGAGGACGGGGGAAGGGTCTTGATTCTCCGCTTCCGCCTCTATGACGACGGACTCGGCTTCCGCTATGAGTTCCCCCAGCAGCCCGACCTCGTCTATTTCCTCATTCAGGACGAACGCACCGAGTTCCACATGGCTGGCGACCACACTGCCTGGTGGCTGCCCGGCGACTACGACACGCAGGAGCAGATGACCCAGGAGTCACGACTCAGCGAAATCCGCAGCCGCTTCCATGATGCCGTGAACTGGGGCAACAGCAGCGTTGCCGTCTTCTCGCCCACCGGCGTGCAGACCTCCCTGCAGATGAAGACCGACGACAGCCTGTACATCAACATCCACGAGGCCGCATGCATCGACTATGCCACCATGCACCTCGAGCTTGTTGACAATGAGACAAGAGCCCTCACCACCCAGCTTGAAGGAGGCAGCAACGCCTACACGCCCAACCCTGCTCCTTCACGCTATCCCCTGCCGCCCGTATTCACCTTCGTCAGTCATCTCACGCCCGACGCCACAGGACTCAAGGGTGCCATGCAGACACCTTGCCAGTCACCTTGGCGCACCATCATCGTGAGCGACGACGCCCGCGACATGCTCTCCAGCAACCTCATTCTCAACCTCAACGAACCCTGTGCCCTCGATGACGTCAGTTGGATTCATCCGACCAAGTACTGCGGCGTATGGTGGGAGATGATTGTAGGCAAGAGCAATTGGCACTATACCGACGACCGACCCAGCATCCAATTGTCCGATTTCAAAGGTCTGAATCCTTCAACGTTCCAACCTTTCGACTATTCCACCGCAAAGCCCCACGGCCGCCACGCTGCCAACAACGAGAAAGTGCGCCGCTACATCGACTTCGCCGCCAAGAACGGCCTCGACCAGGTGCTTGTAGAAGGATGGAACGTAGGTTGGGAGGACTGGGCAAATATGTGGAAGCGCGATGTCTTCGACTTCGTGACCCCCTACCCCGATTTTGACATCAAGGCCCTGAACGACTACGCCCACAGTAAGGGCGTGAAGCTCATGATGCACCACGAGACAAGTTCCAGCACCCAGAACTACGAGCGCCACATGGAGGACGCCTACAACCTGATGAACCAATATGGCTACGACGCCGTGAAGAGCGGCTACGTCGGCGACATCATCCCCCGCGGCGACCACCACTACTCGCAGTCGATGAACAACCACTATCTCTACTGCATCCAGGAGGCTGCGCGCCACCACATCATGGTCAACGCCCACGAAACCGTGCGACCCACAGGACTCTGCCGCACCTACCCCAACCTCGTCGGCAACGAGAGTGCTCGCGGCACGGAGTACGAAGCCTTCGGAGGCAACCGTCCCGACCACACCTGCATCCTGCCCTTCACCCGCCTGCAGGGAGGTCCTATGGACTATACCCCCGGTATCCTCGAGACGCAGCTCAACACCTGGTCCGACAACACCTCTTGGGTGCGCACCACCGTGGCCGGACAGCTTGCCCTCTACCTGACGATGTACTCCCCGCTCCAGATGGCTGCCGACCTGCCAGAGCATTATGAGCGCGAAGACCTCGCCCCCGCCTTCCAGTTCATCCGCGATGTCGCCTGCGACTGGGACGACAGCCGCTACCTCGAGGCCGAGCCCGCCGACTACATTACCGTAGCCCGCAAGGCCAAGGGCACCGACAACTGGTTCATCGGCGGCAAGTGCGACGAGAACGGGCGCCAGTCTGTCATTCACCTCGACTTCCTCGACCCAGGCCGTAGTTACGACTGCACCATCTATGCCGACGCCCATGACGCCCACTACGAGCAGAACCCCAAGGCCTACACCATCAGTAAGAAAACTGTCACGGCAGACGACATCCTGAATCTCACCTGTGCCCCCGGCGGCGGCTTCGCCATCAGCCTCATGGCACAATAATCGTCCCTGCCCTTTCACATCCATAGAATACCTTGTCTGCTGAAATTTCGGCAGACAAGGTATTTATCTTAAGATTTTGTCGGGAAAATTTGGAAGGAATGTCTCAGACGTGTAACTTTGCACCCGAAATAACACTCTAACAACCAACAATGATGACTAAACCTAAAAGCTACAATTATAAGACGAAACCCGATAAGTGCCCTCGTTGTGGCGCACCCGTATATCGGATATTATACGGTCTGCCCATGATGTCTGAAGAAGAGTATTTCAACAAATATCATGAGCACGTCATCTTTGGCGGATGCTGCCTCACTGATCACAACCCGACGTGGGCGTGCAGTCAATGCAGGGCAGAATTCTATCATGTTCATTAGAGTCATATTATAATAGAGGAAAAAGTATGTTAGGGGCAATTATTGGCGATATCGCCGGGAGTCGGTATGAATTCGACCCAACAAATAACTACAACTTCGAATTGTTCACAGGAGAGTGTGACTTTACAGACGACACAATATGCACTATCGCTGTGGCCGATGCCATGCTACGTGACCGCAACTTCGGAGAGAGCATCCATGAATGGTGCAACCGCTATCCGTTTCCAATGGGAGGCTACGGAGGTCGCTTTGCAGCATGGGTTCACAGTTCTCGTCCGACACCCTATAATAGCTTTGGCAATGGTGCAGCGATGCGCGTAAGTCCTGTTGCGTATCTGGATAGAAGTAAGGAGGAAATGTTAGATACTGCTGCTGCCACTGCACGTCCCTCGCATAACCACTTTGAAGGCATAAAGGGGGCGCAGACGGTTGCGCTGGCAATTTACGAAGCCTTGCAGTACAAAGAGGAAGCACCATTGCACATTGATGAGATCTTGGCAGAGTGCGTGGATTTTTCGGGTTATGATATCCACATTAAGAAAGAGGATGTCATCAACATATTCGACGAGACCTGCCAGGGTACAGTGCCAGTAGCTTTGTGGATTATTTCAGAAAGCACAGACTTCGAGGATGCGGTGAGAAAAGCTGTGAGCCTAGGCGCAGATGCAGACACTCTTGGAGCTATCGTAGGTAGTATCGCAGAGGCCATATGGGGAATACCCACAGAAATACAGATAGAAGCGATGTCTTTTTTGCCACATGACATGCGTTCTGTCGTACTCCACTTCTATAAACGCTTCGTAAAACACAGCGTCCTGCATGGTTATGGTGATGAAGGAGCTGCAGAGGATTTGATGTAGAAGGTTTGCTCACATCCATAAATAGACGATACCTTCTACAACACACACGCCCACCCAAACTTATGAGCCAGTTCGCGGAAGAGGGATTTGTCGCGGACGGGGATTGTGACGGTGACGGTCTCGCGGCGATTGTCTCGCTGGGCAATAGCAGATGAATCCAGATCGTACTGCATCTGCAGGTTCATCCATATTTCCGCCGGTATTTCCAGCACTTTCTCCAGGGCAAACGCCATGTTCTTTGATATGGAGCGTTTGCCGTTGATAGTTTCGCTGAGCACGGATGCGGGAATACCAGTAGCTGTGGCCAGCTGCTTCTGTGTCATGTGTCGCTCCTTAAGTTCATCCTTTATCATTTCGCCGGGATGCGTTGCGACGAAAGGGGTTGCGTTGGTGTTATTCATAATGCTTGGAAATTTCTATTAATAATGCGTTTACGACGATACCAGTATCATCAGGTGAGCTCTGGAAGTGCAGACGGTATTGGTCGTTGATCCACACAACGTCCACCCCTTTGAGGTCACCTTGTTTCTTCTCATAATGCAGAGACTTTATGAAGAAAAGATCTTCCACGCGCCGAGCTGCCTTGAGGTAGTTGACTACCTTGACATACCTCTTCACGATGTTTTGAGGCAGACGTCGATAGGATTTGTCAGTGGTCGCTCCATGTGTGTAGAGTTCCTCTAAAGCGGCATCTTCGAAGTCTATTTTCATAGTTTCTTGCTTATTTGTGGTGCAAAGGTAGTGATAATTTGCGAATAGTTATCATTTTTGCGAATTATTTTCATCGAAAACCCATAAAATAGTATCTTTTTCCCCTTTCCTCTTCTTTTTTTCTGAGAATGTACCGCGATATGAAACTATGAGAACGATTTTAGCGGCTGGAATCGTTAGTTGAAGGTTTTTCTGCTCAGTCTCGCTATCAACTCTACAAAATAATAGAATTTTGCAAAAAAGCTTTCACCTTTCACGAATGCTATATAATGAAATGAATTGCAGCGGCTTACAAAGTGAAACTTTCTGCAAAAGCTTTCACTTAGCTTTCACCAAGCTTTCACCAAAAGGATATGAAAACCATGAAGAAAAGGCTGGAAAAGCAGATATGCAGACCTGTGAGGGTGAAACTTCCGTGAAAGCTTGGTGAAAGCTTTTGAGGAAAGATTCACGCTGTAAGTGACACTAATACAGCCATTTGGATTCGATTTGTGAAAAGTGAAAGCTTTTTCGAGAAATTCTATTTTTTAGCACCACTGCGAGGGAACTATAGTTACTCGTCAAAGGAAGTAGTAGTTCCTCATCGAAGTAACTATAGTTACTCGTCGCAGAGACTATACTTTGTTTTACTTACGTCCATACATAGCGGCCATGATGTATATACGTTAAGCCTGACACGTATATACCTGGAGGCCGATACGTCCATACGTATAAGTCGATACGTCTTATAGCGGAAGACGTTACGTCCTATCGAAGAAGCTGATACGTCTTATCGGGGAGGAACGTGCGTTCCACTGTCTGAGCTCTAAGGAGCAGACTCTTCGTTATAGAATAAGGTGTGGGGGATGAGGTGGGTGCTGCGGATGCGCCACTCTTTGGGATAGAGGTTGTTGGCACGGGTACCGAGGTTATTCATCAGACCTAAGCGCTGGCCGCGGAAGCAGACTTGGACGATGCCGCGAGGGGTGTCGGGTGGCAGAATGAGGGATTCGCGCTGGAGGTAGCGGAGGGAGTCGGCGAGGGAGAGATCGACGCGGGGATAAAGAACCACCCCAGCCCCATCCCGTGAGGGAGAGGAAAGACCCACCCCCAGCCCCTCCCGTGAGGGAGGGGTGGCCTCCGGCTTATTAGAAAAGGGGGAATCAAGTTGAGAGGTGGGGAGGATGAGAAGGGACGGCGAGGAAGAGGAGGCGCGGCGGTCTTTCTTCTTGAGTTTTTTCTTGCTGACGGAAGGCGACGAGGTGACGGTGGCTTCACCGTGCTTGCGGAGGACGGCGAGGAAGAAGCCTTCGCCGCGAACCTGACCAGGAAGGAAATGATAGCAAGGGAGATGGCCCATACCGGAAGGCTCCCCTACCCCATCGGAGGAAGAGCTGATGGATGAGTCGGTTCTTCTCATATCACCTCTTATGCCCCAGACGGGGTCGATAGGAATGGAGAGGACATCTGCACCAAGCTCGCTGGCAATCCATTCCACATTATCCTCGTCTTCCTCGGGGTTGAAGGTACAGGTGCTGTAGATGAGGATGCCGCCGGGGGCGAGGACGGGCCAGATGTCGCGGATGATGCTGCGCTGCAGCGCGGCACAATCGGCAACGAAGGCGGGCGACCACTGGCGACTGGCTTCCTCTTCCTTGCGCATCATGCCTTCGCCGGAACAGGGAACGTCGGCAAGGATGAGATCCACCCATCCTTCACCCTCCCTGCGAGAGAGGGAGTAGTCACCTTGACTTGACAGGACTTTACAAGATGGCAAATTCTCTGCGAGGTCGGCAGGATAGGCTTGGGTGACGAGGACGTTGGGATGCCCCCATTTGGCGAGGTTCTCGGCGAGGACCTGACAACGGGCGCGGTTGGGTTCGTTGCTGACGAGCAGGCAGTCGTCGGGAAGGAGGAAACGGAGCAGCGTGCTCTTGCCTCCCGGAGCAGCGCAGAGGTCGAGGGCGATAGATAATTGAGAAATGGAAATAGACCTGAGGACGTGGGCGAGGAACATGGAGCTGGCTTCCTGTACGTAGTAAGTACCCGCGTGAAGAAGGGGGTCGGCGGTGAACTGAGGGCGCTCCTTCAGATAGAAGCCTTCGGGACACCAGGGTACACGGCCATCGGCACCCCCGGGCTCTGCATCCGACGGCAGGCGACGGGGGTTGACGCGGATACTGACGGAGGGCTCTGCCTCCAGTCCTCGGGTGAGAGCTTCCACATCTTCCTCTTTCCAGTGGCTGAGGAAGTAGTTTTTGAAGTCTTTTGGTAGATTCATGGTGCAAAGATAGAGAAATTCTCATTGAAAAATGGAATTTGAAAATTGAAAAATAGTTTCACGTTACGAAAAAGGATAAAAATACTCTTTTAGCCTCAGAATACTTTCATTTTTCAATACTCAGTTTTCCATTTTCAATAAGAAAACCTTACCTTTGCACCCGAAAACAATGCAAATGGTATGAAACAGTACTTGAATCTCCTACAACGTATCCTCGATGAGGGTGCCGTGAAGACCGACCGTACGGGTACGGGCACGAAAAGCATCTTCGGACATCAGATGCGCTTTGACCTGAAGGACGGCTTCCCACTGCTGACCACGAAGAAGCTGCACCTGCGCAGCATCATCCACGAACTGCTCTGGTTCCTGCGCGGCGACACGAATATCCAGTACCTGCACGACAAAAAGGTTACCATCTGGGACGAGTGGGCCGATGAAAACGGTGAACTCGGTCCCGTCTACGGTCATCAGTGGCGCTCGTGGCCTGACTACGACGGAGGCACTATCGACCAGATTGCCAACGTGGTGGATCTCATCAAGAACCACCCCGACTCGCGCCGAATGATCGTCTCGGCCTGGAACGTGGCCGAAGTGGAGAAGATGGCTTTGCCACCCTGTCATACGCTGTTTCAGTTCTACGTCGCCGACGGCCGCCTGTCGCTACAGCTCTATCAGCGCAGCGCCGACACCTTCCTCGGCGTGCCTTTCAATATCGCCAGCTATGCGCTGTTGCTGCAGATGATGGCTCAGGTAACGGGTCTGGAAGCAGGCGAGTTCATCCACACCACAGGCGACACGCACCTGTACCTCAACCACCTGGAGCAGGCGCACCTGCAGCTAACCCGCGAGCCGCGACCACTGCCTCGAATGGTTCTGAATCCGGAGGTGAAGGATCTCTTCAGCTTCCGCTACGAGGACTTCCAGCTGGAGGGCTACGACCCGTGGCCGCATATTAAAGCGGAGGTGGCGGTGTGAATAATTGAAAATTGAAATATTGAGAATTTGAAAATTGAGCCCCCTTGTAATCCCCCGATGGGGGATGAAAGGTTGAAAGATTGAAGAGGTTATGATTAGTTTGATCGCAGCGGTGGCGGAGAACGGGGCCATCGGATATGAGAATAAGTTGTTGTATTGGTTGCCGAACGACCTGAAGCGGTTTAAGGCGCTGACATCGGGCCACACAATCGTGATGGGCCGCCGCACGTTCGACTCGCTGCCGAAGGGAGCGCTGCCGAACAGAAGGAATGTCGTACTCTCGCGCAATGCTGCATTTCAGGCACCAGGAGTGGAGGTGTTTCCTTCACTGGAAGCTGCGCTGAAGAGTTGCGGCGCTGATGAGGAGGTCTTCGTGATAGGCGGTGCCAGTGTTTATGCTGAGGCGCTGCCGCTGGCCGACCGTTTGTGCCTGACGCTGGTGCATGATGTCCCAAAGCGGGCTGATGCCTTTTTCCCTTGGCTGAATCCGGCGGACTGGCGGGTGGAAGAAGAAGAAAGGCACGACGTTGATGAGCGCCATGCCTTCGCTTATACCTTTATAAATTATACGCGCGCATAAAGAAAAAAAGAACCCTCGGGCATTACCCGAGGGTTCATTGTATTTATGCCTGAGGTTCTTCTGGAGCCTCTGTGGATTCTTCCTTCTTCGGAGCACGCATCTCGACTTCAATGGCCTTGATCTTGCTGGCCAAGAGGTCCAGTTCCTCGCGCAGTTTCTCTACCTTGCGGTTCATTTCAGCGACGAGGCTGTTGCCGCTCTTTGAGGTAGCATTGAGGAAATTGAGGTTGTTCTCATAGGTCTGGAACTCTGCCTTACGAGCTTCGAAGACGCGGAGCAGGCGCTCACGTTCGCGGGCCAGAGTGCTCTCGCCCTTGGCAACGGCCTGACGTACGCTCTTCTGGAACCCCTCGAGGCGACGGCGAGCCTGGCTGGCGCCGAAGCGCTTGTAGAGCTCATCGGCCAAAGCACGATATTCCTTGAAGAGGCGGTCCTTCTCGCGGAAGGGCACATGGCCGATTTCGTTCCACTGAGCCTGCAGCTCCTTCACCTTGTCGAGGGTAGCATCGGCGGTGTCCTCTACGAGGGCTTTCAGCTGCTCGATGATACTCTTCTTGGCAGCAAGGTTCTCACGTTCCTCGCTACGCTGGTCGGCCGTAGCAGCCTGACGGGCCTCGAAGAACTTGTCGCAGGCAGCGGTGAAGCGCTTCCACAGTTGTTCGCTATACTTGCGGGGCACTGCGCCAATGGTCTTCCACTGCTTCTGCATCTCGATAAGGCGGTCGGCTGTGCGGCGCCATTCGGTGCTCTCCTGCAGCGATTCGGCCTCCTCCACAAGCTTACGCTTGGCTTCGAGATTCTCGCTCTGCTCGTCCTTGATGGTACGATAGAACTCTGCCTTAGCCGTGAAGAACTGATCGCAGGCAGCACGGAAGCGGTCGAAGATGAGGTTGTTCTGCTTGTGGCTGGCGAAACCAATGGTCTTCCACTCAGCCTGCAGGGCGATGACCTCCTTGGTCTTCTCTTCCCACTGTGCGAAGGTGGCGAGCTCGTCGAGTTTGATGTCCTCCACCTGTTCGCAGAGAGCTGTCTTGCGGCGCAGGTTGTCTTCCTCGCGAGCCTTGATAGCCTCGAAGTGTTCCTGATGACGTTTGTTTATAACGGTGGAAGCGGCCTTGAAACGCTCCCAAATCTGGTCGCGAAGCTCCTTGGCAACGGGACCTATTTCCTTATATTCAGCATGCAGGCTCTGCAGCTTATTGAATGCCACTACGACATCTTCCTCATCCACGAGCTTCTCTGCCAGTTCGATGAGACGTTCCTTGGCGGCAAGATTCTTACGGAAGTCGTATTCGCGGGCTTCGCTATTGAGTTTCAGGAGGTCATAGACCTGCTCGACATAGTGCTGATAGGTCTTCCATATTTCCGTAGCACGCTCAGCGGGCACGGCACCCACTTCCTTCCACTGGGCTTGCAGCTGCTTGAACTCGTCAAAGTTCTGACTGACTTCCTCGGGGGTGGTTGCCAGCTCCTTGATACGCTCGATGATGGCGAGCTTGCGGTCGAGGTTCTCTTCCTTCTGCTTCTCCAGTGCCTCGGCGATTTCGGCCCGGCGCTGGCGGATATTGGCCATGATGGCCTTGAAGTTCTCCTCGGCGGCATCGACCTCGGCGCGCCAGTCTTCAGGAGCTCCGCCTTCCTCGATGAAAGCATTGCGGGCTGCCATCTGTGCGGCTTTGTGGAGCCTGTAGAAGACCTGCTTCAGGAGGTCCAACTCATTCTTGTCGCCACCCTTGTCCTCTTCCTGGATTTCGCGGAGGCGATCCACCACTTGTTCCTTAGTCTCATAGAGGGGACGTGCAGCATCCTCAGCAGCGGGTTCCTCAGCGGTTTCTTCGGCTGCGGGCTCTTCAGCTGTGGGTTCCTCAATAGCAGGTTCCTCAGCTACGGGTTCCTCAGCTGCAGGTGCTTCGGGTTCTTCCGGAGCTTCCGGGGTTTCCTCTGCGGGTGCGGCGTCCTCAACAGGAGCGGTTTCAGGTTCCTCTTCAGGAACGTTGATGATCTCTTCGGCCTGCGTCGCGGTAGCTTCGGGCGCAGGCGCTGTCTGTACTTCTGCTGCCTGTACCTCGTTCTCAGGGGTGGGCTGCAGTTCGTTGGTTTCAGTCATTTTGCTTACGGTTTAAGTAGCTATTATGGTTCATTTGTGCCCTAAGGCGCAGCAAATTAACGGAAAAAAATTGGAACGACCTAACTTTTTGGCAAGTTTTTCACTTTAAAGCCACGATTCACGCTTGGAATACCACCAAAAGGCGGCAGTTAGCATCACAGAGACGATGAGAACAAGCGGAAAACCGAGCGGTTGGTTCTCCATTCCGTTGATCAGGTTCATACCGAACAAACTGGCGATGAGCGTGGGCACCATCAGGAACATGGAGATGATGGTCAGCGTCTTCATCACCGTGGACATATTGTTGTTGATGATGCTGGCGTAGGTCTCCATCATCGAGTCGAGGATGTTGGCATAGATTCCCGTGGTCTCGCGCGCCTGGTTCATCTCAATGGTGACGTCCTCAATGAGGTCGGCATCGAGTTCGTCCACAGGCAGTTTGAACTTCAGCTTGGAGAGCAGCGTCTCGTTGCCTCGAATGGAGGTGGCAAAGTACGTCAGGCTGTCCTGCAGACGGCTGAGGTTGATGAGGTCGGCATTATCTATCTTGCGGTCGAGGTGCTGCTTGGCGGCTTCTATGCGGGCATTGATCTGCTTCAGGCGTTTCAGATACCAGACGGCGGAGCTGAGGAAGAGGCGGAAGACCATATCTACGGAATCCGTGAAGCCCAGTCCTCGCTTCTGCTGATAGGTGACGAAGTCTATCATCAGATTCGTCTCGTAGTTACAAACCGTGATGCAGACATCACCCTTCAGGATGATACCAAGCGGGATGGTGGTAAAGGGAGTGCGGGATTTCACCTCCTTGACGTAGGGAATACGCAAGATGATAAGAATCCATCCGTCGTCATAGTCATAACGTGCACGCTCGTCGGCATCAGCGATGTCGTCGAGGAAATAATCAGGAATCTTGAGCTCGTTCTGCAGGTAGTTTGCATCATCGCTCGTCGGGCACGTTACTTGTACCCAGCAATTGGGCTGCCACTGCTCCAGGGTGTGCAGGCCGCGAAGAGTATTCCAATAGGTTCGCATAGTTTAAAAATCTTTCTTTTTGAGAGGGCGTTGCCTTCAAGGGTTAAGCGGGCAGCAGAGGCCCGATATGCGATGCGAACCTCCGTCCCTTAATCAGTGTAACGTTGATGATAATCGTCCATTTACGGAATAAAGGATGGTTTAACGGCCGCAAAGGTACACTTTTCTTGTGAGAAATGCACAAGAAAAAGAGAACTTTTTTGCTGAAAAGGGGTTATTTTATCGTTATTGGCCCTCCGAAGTACCCTTTGGAGCACCCTGAGGTACGATAATGGGTGCCGTTGTGCCAGTAGTATCAGACTCCGAAATGGGAACTGCAGGAGGAGGAGCCGATATGGAAGCAGGACGGTCGAACAGGCCATAGGTGGTGCGCAGCACGCGGAACTCTGTACGGCGGTTGAGGGCATTGCATGCTTCCTGTTGTTCCTCGGGCAGGGTACGAATGAGAGCCTCCGTCAACGTGTCGCCCAGATGGAGGAAGGGGTACTGCTCAGCAATACGGCGCTTGACAACCTTCGGACGGCTTTCGCCATAACCCTTGGGCGTGACGCGGTCGGCAGCGATACCATGTTCTATCAGGTAGTTCACCACACTCTCAGCACGGCGCTGTGAGAGGCGTTCGTTATAGGCATCATTGCCACGATAGTCGCAGTGGGCACTGAGCTCGATCGTAATCGTAGGATTCTCGTTCAGCATATTGACGAGGCTGTCGAGGGCAACCGTACTGTTCTCGGTGAGGGCGGCGCTGTTGAATTCATAGAACACATTACGCAAAAGAACAGGAGCCGAGATACTTGGCAGCGGGAACTGCAGAACGTACTCGCGGCTGACGCTGCTGGTATCTACCCTCAGTTGCTCTACGTGGTTGAGGTAGCCCTTACAGGTTCCAAGGAATATGTATTCCACATGGGGCTTCACAACGAACGTGAACGAGCCATCGCCGCGCACGCTGATCTTCTGGTTTGTGCCGTCGGTACCTATTAGATGTACCAGTGCCGAGGGCAGTTCGTAGCCGTCTTTCTCATAAACCCATCCTTTCACGGACTGTATCACCTCGGGGCACTCGAAGGACCAGAGGTGGTCCCATCCACGGGCATCGCCGCGGCTGGAAGAGAAATAGCCACGGTTACGCACACCCTCGAACGTCATTCCGAAATCGTCGCCGGGAGAATTCATCGGGTAGCCCAGGTTCTTGACCGTCCACTTGTGAGTAAGGCTGTCTTCTGTGGCCACAAAGAGGTCGAGACCTCCCATACCGGGATGACCGTCGCTGGAGAAATATAACTCGCCGTTGGGACGGAACGTGGGAAACATCTCATCACCGGGAGTGTTGATGGGAGCGGGCAGACATTCGGCACCGCCCAGATTCTTTCCTTCTATACTGATGCGCCAGATATCCTTTCCACCGTGACCACCAGGGGCATCGCTGACGAAATACAGCCAATCGCCGTCGGGCGATACTGCGGGATGGGCAAAGCTGGTAAGGGTGTCCTTGGATATTTGCACTTCCTGGGGTTTCGACCACGAAGCGTCGCTGCGCTGCGAAGAGTAGATATGGGCATAGCGGGGGTACTCTGCGTCCATCGGACAACGGGTGAGGTACATCGTCTTACCATCGGGTGTGAAGGCACAGACGCCCTCCTCCATCTCGGAATTCAGTTCGCCTTGCACCGACTCGGGGGAACTCCACTTGCCCTTGTCATCTTTCTTGGACCAGAAGATATCGGCGTACTTCGTGCCTGTGATGCCACTGAGCTCATCGCCAGAAGCCTGGGGACGGGTGCTTGTCCAATAGATCTGATCCCAGTCGTCGCCGAAGAGTGCCGGCGAGAAGTCTGAACGGCGGGAATTCAGCAAAGGTTCCTTCTTCACGGTATGCAGGGTCGGCCGCTGCTTCATGAGCAGTGCCTGACGGGCTCCGATGAGTCCATTGGCAGCGATGGTATCATTCTGCGGCGTACAGATGGTGGTGTGCATAGCAGCCTCGTCCTTGCAGAGGGCGATGTAGGTCTCATAGGTCTTGACGGCATTCTTGAAGTCGCCGTTCTTATGCAGCAGGCGTGCCAGTTTCAGGGTTGCATCGAGAATGGCGCCCTCATCAATCGAGTCCTGCATGTCCATATACGGTGTCTCTGGAGCCGGCTTGTCGCCGAATACGGCAGACACTTCGTCACGAACCTTCTGGCGGTCGGCTTTGGACTTCTCCAGATAGCGGATGCCATTCTGGTATGCACCGATAGCCTTCGCCGTATAGTTGATGCGACGATAACATTCTGCCATCTTCAACGCCCGCTCACCACGCTTACCACGTTCCTGATTCTTCGTCTTGGCATAAGCAGCCTTATATTCTGCCGCCGCATCGTAGTATTCGCCAAGCGCAAAGTACTGGTCACCCTTACGGAGGTTCGTTTCGGCGTTGCAAGAAAACAATAATACTGAGAGGCTGAAAAGTTGAAACATCGGAACACACCACACAAGGCAGCGATGAGCCACCTTGCGCAGATTATGATTCTTAAAGAAACAACAATTATTCAACTTTTCTACATTCTAACAACGTTTGAACGTATATATAACGCGCGTACCTTATTATTTATTGTGCTGGCGGCACATGACGATTCGAAGTATCCTGCATGACGGTCATCACAATATCCGTCACCATCTGCTTCAATTCGGCAATAAAGGTGGCTGCGTCGTACTCGTGGCGTTCAATCTGGCGGAGCTTCTTTTCCCAGATACCCGTGAGTTCCGCGCTCTTCAGTAACTCCTCATGAATGAGGCCAATAAGCTGTATTCCCGTCTGGGTGGGAGCCAGACTCTTGCGGACCCGACGAATATAGTTGCGCTTGAACAATGTCTCGATGATGGCGGCGCGGGTCGAGGGACGTCCGATGCCGTTTTCCTTCAGGGCATCGCGCAACTCATCATCCTCCACCAACTTACCTGCGGTCTCCATCGCCCGCAACAAGGTAGCTTCTGTGTAAGGCTTGGGTGGCGTGGTCTGTTTCTCTGCGAGGTTGGGAACATGCGGGCCGCTCTCCCCTTTCTTAAAGGCGGGAAGGGTGCGTTCCTCATCCTGTGGTTTCTCTGAGTTCTCGGCATTCTCCAGATTATCTGAACTCTCGGCAGATTCCTGATTCTCCTTCTTCTTCTTTTCCCATAATAAACGCCAGGCAGGATCCACGATGCGCTTGCCTGTTGCCTTGAAAGGTACGAAGTCATCAAACGTGCCCGCTTTCAGTCCCTCGCAACGCACTTCACCCATCACGGTGGTCTGTTCGAACTTACATTCCGGATAGAACACTCCTATGAAACGGCGGGCAATCAGGTCATACACGCGTTTCTCCATATCCGTCAGCGAAACCGAAGTCACAGGAGTTGGAGTCGGGATGATGGCGTGGTGGTCAGTGACTTTGCTGTTATCGAAAATCTTCTTGTTCTTTTGCAACTTCTTGCCGCCAGCCATCAGGGGCTGGATGAAGCCTGCATAGGGCGTCATGTTCGCCAGGATCTGCGGACACTTCGGATAGACGTCATCGGGCAGATAGGTGGTATCAACGCGAGGATAGGTCGCTACCTTCTTTTCATAAAGACTCTGGATAAGCTGCAGGGTCAGATCGGCGCTGTAGCCGAACTTCTTGTTGCACTCCACCTGCAGCGAGGTAAGGTCAAAAAGGCGGGGCGCCGCCTCGCGACCTGCTTTCTTCTCCACCGAGGTGATGGTGAACGGCAGCTCACGGATGGCATCAAGGGCTTTCTGTCCCTCTTCCTGACTCTTGAAACCGCGGTCGCCCTCTTCCATCACGGCCGTGAAGGTCGTATCGCGATAGACCGTCGTTAGCACCCAGTACGTCTCAGGCTTGAAGTTGTCTATTTCGTGTTGGCGATTGACGATCAGGGCCAGAGTGGGCGTCTGCACACGTCCGATAGAAAGCACCTGTCGTTTCGAACCATATTTTATCGTATACAGGCGCGTGGCATTCATTCCCAAGGTCCAGTCTCCGATGGCACGGCAGAGTCCGGCTTCGTAGAGACTCTGGTACTCGCTCTGGTCCTTTAAAGTCTGGAAACCCTCGCGGATGGCTTCTTCTGTCAACGAACTGATCCACAGGCGCTGAACAGGACATTTCGCCCCCGCTTTCTGCATCACCCAACGCTGGATGAGTTCACCCTCCTGGCCTGCATCACCACAGTTGATGATGCTGTCGGCGGCCTGCATCAGTTTCTCGATGATGGCAAACTGCTTCTCCACCCCCTTGTCTGCCTTCAGCTTGATACCGAAGCGAGGGGGGATCATCGGCAACTGCGACAGGCTCCACGACTTCCACATCGGAGTGTACTCATGGGGTTCCTTCAGTTCACACAGATGACCGAAAGTCCAGGTCACCTGATAACCGTTTCCTTCTATGTAACCTCCGCAATCGTGCTTGGCTCCCAAAACATTTGCGATGTCACGAGCTACGGAGGGCTTTTCTGCTATACAAACTATCATAAGTGGGCGCAAAGGTACATATTTTTTGGGATGAAAAAGCCTTTTCTTACAAAATCCTTGCAGAAAATGTCACTTTTTGGATGATTTTTGCAAATAAATTTGGCTGCTCGAACAAACTTTACTACTTTTGCTCGCTTTAAGTAATGATTCGGCCTCATCATGCCCTTAGAAAGGCACCTTTCAGGCCATTCGTTATGCAACGCTACGCCAATATTCAAACAAACAAAACCTTATATTCTTTTTATTTAAAAATTTATGGCAGATAGTAAAGAAAAGCTCTTCGCGGACTTCACCGCCCCCTCACGTCAGGAATGGCGTGACAAGATTGAGGTAGACCTCAAGGGCGCTGACTACGAGAAGAAAATGGTCTGGAGAACCAACGAAGGTTTCTCCATGCAGCCGTTCTACCTGAAGGAAGACGTGGACCAACTACCCACCGTCAACGCCCTACCGGGCGAGTTCCCCTTCGTGCGCGGCAACAAGAAGGACAACAACGTCTGGTATGTTCGCCAGAACATCGTTGTCACCGACCCCAAGGAAGCCAACGCCAAGGCGCTGGATATCCTGAACAAAGGCATCGACTCCATCGGTTTCCGCTTCCACAGCGACCTGGTAAGTGCCGAAACAATCGAAACCCTGCTCGACGGAATCCGCTGCGACATCGTGGAAGTCAGCTTCCGCTCCTGTCCGAAACGGGTACTTGAACTGGCCGACATCCTCGTAGCATATTACGAGAAGAAGGGCTACGACAAGGAAAAGATCGTCGGCGGCATCGGCTTCGACCCCATCGAGGCTATGCTGAAGAAGGGCAAGGACACCTCCGCCCTCCTCGCCACAGCTCCCGCTCTGGTAGAGAAGCTGAAGGACTTCCCCAACCTCCGTTGCATCATGGTACATTCCGACCTGCTCAACAACAGCGGTGCCTACGTCTATCAGGAACTGGGCTACGCGCTGGCTTGGGGTAAGGAATACCTGGAGCAGCTCGTCAATGCCGGCGTCGATGTTGATCTCGCCGCCAAGAAGATCAAGTTCTACATGGGCATCGGCGGCAACTACTTCATGGAGATTGCCAAGTTCCGCGCCGCCCGTATGCTGTGGGCACAGATTGTGAAGCAGTACGAGCCCAAGTGCGACTGCGCCGCCCAAATGTGCGTCAATGCAGCTACCTCTACTTACAACATGACCCTCTTCGACAGCTACGTGAACATGCTTCGCTCGCAGACAGAGACGATGTCCGCCGCTCTCGCTGGCGTTCACTCGGTGGTGGTGACTCCTTTCGACGTTCCTTATGAGACTCCTACGGACTTCGCAGAGCGCATCGCCCGCAACCAGCAGTTGCTGCTGAAGGAAGAGTGCCATTTCGACAAGATTGTTGACGTCAGCGGCGGCAGCTACTTCGTAGAAGAGCTGACCGTAGCCATCGCCAAGGAAGCCTGGAAGCTGTTCCTCGCCGTAGAGGAAGAAGGTGGTTTCCTCGCTGCCGCCAAGGCTGGTTCCATCCAGAACACCATCAACACCACAGATGCCGCTCGCCACGCCAACGCCGGCAAGCGCAAGGAGTTCCTCCTCGGCACCAACCAGTTCCCCAACTTCACGGAAACGAGCGAAGGCAAGGAGCCCGTCAGTTGCAAGTGCTGCTGTGGCGCTGCTGAGGAAGCAGAGATTCCCGCCATCAAGACCAGCCGCCTCGCCTCCGACTTCGAGACCTTGCGTCTCACGACAGAGAAGGCAGCCAAGCAGCCCATCGCTTTCATGCTGACCATCGGCAACCTCGCTATGCGTCAGGCTCGTGCCCAGTTCAGCTGCAACTTCCTCGCTGCTGCAGGCTACAAGGTCATCGACAACCTCGGCTTCCCCACGGTGGAAGAAGGCGTAGAAGCTGCTGTCAAGGCAGGTGCCGACATCGTGGTGCTCTGCTCCAGCGACGACGAGTACGCTGAATACGGCGTTCCCGCATTCAATGCCCTCAAGGCTGCCGACCCCAAGGCTATCTTCATCATCGCAGGCGCACCGGCCTGCGCCGAAGACCTCAAGGCTGCCGGCATCGAGAACTTCATCCACGTGCGTGTTGACCAGCTCAAGACGCTGAAAGAGTTAAACGCCAAACTTGGCATCTAATGTCTAACCTCCCTAACACCCAAAAGCAATGAAAAAGCAATTCAAAGACATTGATATCTTTGCTGGCATCGAACAGAAGAACGGTCAGCAATGGCAGCGGGAGAATGGCATCACTGCCAACTGGAAGACTCCTGAGCAGATTGATATTCAGCCCGTATATACAAAGGAAGACCTCGAAGGCATGGAACACCTGAACTTTGCAGCAGGTATCCCTCCCTTCCTCCGTGGCCCGTACAGCATGATGTACCCCTTCCGCCCGTGGACCATCCGTCAGTACGCCGGCTTCTCCACCGCTGAAGAATCCAACGCCTTCTATCGCCGTAACCTCGCCAGTGGCCAGAAGGGCCTCTCCGTGGCCTTCGACCTGCCCACACACCGCGGCTACGACCCCGACAACGCCCGTGTGGTCGGTGACGTCGGTAAGGCAGGTGTGAGCATCTGCTCCCTCGAGAACATGAAGGTGCTCTTCGCAGGCATACCTCTTAATAAGATGTCCGTCTCCATGACCATGAACGGCGGCGTGCTTCCCGTGCTCGCCTTCTACATCAACGCGGGTCTGGAGCAGGGCGCCAAGCTCGAAGAGATGGCTGGTACCATCCAGAACGACATCCTCAAGGAGTTCATGGTGCGCAACACCTACATCTATCCGCCCGCCTTCTCCATGAAGATCATCGCCGACATCTTCGAGTACACCTCACAGAAGATGCCGAAGTTCAACAGCATCTCCATCTCCGGCTACCACATGCAGGAAGCTGGTGCTACTGCCGACATCGAGCTGGCGTACACGCTGGCCGACGGTATGGACTACCTCCGCGCCGGTATCAATGCCGGTATCGATGTGGATGCCTTCGCACCCCGCCTCAGCTTCTTCTGGGCCATCGGTGTGAACCACTTCATGGAAATCGCCAAGATGCGTGCAGGTCGTCTGCTCTGGGCCAAGATCGTGAAGAGCTTCGGCGCCAAGAACCCGAAGTCCATGGCTCTGCGTACGCACTCCCAGACTTCCGGTTGGTCTCTGACCGAGCAGGATCCCTTCAACAACGTGGGCCGCACGTGTATCGAGGCTATGGCTGCCGTGCTGGGTCACACCCAGTCGCTGCACACCAACGCTCTCGACGAGGCCATCGCTCTGCCTACGGACTTCAGCGCTCGTATCGCCCGTAACACCCAGATCTACATCCAGAACGAGACTCAGGTATGCAAGCACATCGACCCGTGGGCAGGTTCCTACTACGTCGAGAAGCTGACTCAGGAACTGTATCTCAAGGCTTGGGAGCACATCCAGGAAATCGAGAAGCTGGGCGGTATGGCCAAGGCTATCGAGACCGGTCTCCCGAAGATGCGTATCGAGGAAGCAGCAGCCCGCACTCAGGCTCGCATCGACAGCGGCGTGCAGACCATCGTGGGCGTGAACAAGTATCGTCTTGAGCACGAAGATCCCATCGACATCCTCGAGATTGACAACACCGCCGTGCGCCTCCAGCAGGAAGAGTCCCTGAAGGAACTCCGTGCCCACCGCGACGAGGAGCAGGTCAAGAAGGACCTCGCTGCCATCACCGCCTGCGTGCAGGAGTTTGCCGATGGCAAGAAGAGCGAGCACAACCTCCTCGACCTCGCCGTCACCGCCGCCGGCCATCGTGCCACCCTCGGCGAAATCAGCGATGCCTGCGAAGCTGTCGTGGGCCGTTACAAAGCAGTTATCAGAACCATTTCAGGCGTGTATAGTTCAGAAAGCAAGAGCGACAAGGACTTCGAGGAAGCCTGCCGCCTCACCGAAGAGTTCGCAAAACAGGAGGGCCGTCGTCCTCGTATCATGGTCGCCAAAATGGGTCAGGACGGTCACGACCGCGGCGCAAAGGTTGTTGCCACCGGTTATGCCGACTGCGGCTTCGACGTGGATATGGGACCCTTGTTCCAGACGCCCGCAGAGGCAGCTCGCGAAGCTGTGGAGAACGACGTCAATGTAGTGGGCGCCAGCTCACTCGCTGCAGGTCACAAGACCCTCATCCCGCAGCTCATCGAAGAGCTGAAGAAGCTGGGTCGCGAGGACATCATGGTCATCGCCGGCGGTGTCATCCCCGCCCAGGACTACGACTTCCTCTACAAGGCTGGTGTCGCCGCCGTCTTCGGTCCTGGCACCAGCGTTGCGAAGGCTGCCTGCGAAATGATGAAACTGCTGCTCGGTAAGGAGTAACCCTCTCCTACCCTACATAGCAACTAAACAGATCTCCCACGGTGCAAACCAGCATCGTGGGAGATTTCTTTTTGGATTACCTGTCCACCGTCTTCGTCGTCCCGTCGGGCAGGAGCATGACGAAGTGGCGGTTAGAGGGCATTCCCGGGAAGGAGCCTTGCGGACGACCTATGGTGAGGCGCTGCCGGGTGTCTTCCCAGCGGAGGGTGATGCGGGAGCATTGCCCCTGCTCGCAGGCGAAGGAGACGCCGTCGTCCTCATAAAGGGTGAAGGTGGCATCGGCACCAGGAATGACGGCTATCGTGTCGCCAGCCAGCGGAATGATGGAACCAGCACGGGCGAAGACAGGAATCGTGGCGGCGTCCACCGCTACATCTGCATACTGTCCGCCCTTATAATGCTGACCCGTCCGCCAATCCACCCATCCGCTACGAGACTGCGGCAGATACACACGCCACTGGGTGACATCAGGCGCAGTGACAGGACAGATGAGCAGGGCGGGTCCGAACATATATTCCGTTGTCTGCGCCAGTGCTTCATGATCCTCCGGGAAGTCGAAAACGAGGGGACGCATAAGCATCCTGCCCTGTTCGCTGACGGCTGCAGCACAACTATATATATAAGGTATTAGGCGCTCGCGCTCGCGCAGGCACGCAAAGATGATCCGCTGTGCCTCCTCGCCATAGCGCCAGGGTTCTGTATCACTCTGATAGCCGTGTACGCGCATGAAAGGCAGGTAGGTGGCCACCTCTATCCATCTGAGCATCCGATAGATATAGGCGCTGTCGGTATATTGATTACCAGGACGGAAGAAGCCGCCGGCATCATACGTCCACCAAGGCTGGCCTGCTGCCATCATGCCAAGACCTGCTGTGATCTGTCGTGAGAGGGTCTGCCAGTCGTTGCCCACATCGCCGCTCCACATCGCCGAGCCATAGCGTTGAATGCCCGGGAATCCACTGCGGGTGAGGATGAAGGGACGGCGCTGGGGAGTAGCTTCGCGCAGCCCTTCGTAAACGGTCTTGTTGACCAGCAACGGATACACATTACGCACCCGCTCGCCCTGCCACAGGCCTTGGTTCACGCGGCGACCGCGCAAATCGTCGTTCTCCGGTTCCGTTGCATCCTGCCACCAGGCGTCGATGCCCTGCGGCACCAGCCGCTGGCTAAACTGCTGCCAATAGGCGGCTGCGGCCTGCGGGTTGAAAAAGTCTATCCAATCGGTACCGGGAATATAGTAGTCAGATGCCACCATCTGGCGTCCCACCTCGGATTGCTTGTCGATTTTCGACCATACGCTGAGCATCAGCCGCACGTCCATATCATGCAGGCTGTCGGTCAGTGCCCGCGGGTTCGGATAGAAGCGTTCGTCGAACTCCATAGCGTTCCAGCCATGACGCCCCCACCACTGCCAGTCCTGCACGATGACACTCAGCGGCATCCCCTCGCGGCGGAAACGCTGGGCGGTCTCTATAATCTCCTTGGAAGAATGGAAGCGTTCGCGGCAATGGATATAGCCGAAAGCCCAGCGCGGCAACATCGGACTGTGACCCGTAAGGTCGTGCAGCGTTGCCATCACCTCGTCGGCCGAGCCTACGATGACGGTATAGTCCACAGCGTCAGCTACAGGGGAGCGCAGCGTCGTGGTGGCATCGATGAGTCGCCAGTGCAACACAGGGCGGTCGTTGGCCTCCAGCTGGGCGTTGATGGTGTGGGTCCCGGCCTTCAGTTCCACGATGGCAGAAGCCGTCGGCGGCAGCCACAGGTTACGGGCATCCAGGATTGTCTGGCCGTCCACTGCCAAGTGATGGCGACGCGCCATCTGCTGTCCCACATCCAGCAACAGGGCATAGCGTCCGTTGGCGGGCACTGTCAGCTGAGCCGTGAAGCGTCCTCGCATCCGCTCCTCGCGTCGTCCGCCTTCTGTGGTGGTGATGTTCACCACCTCGCGCTCGCCTGCCTGTCCCTCGCGGGTCAGCGGCAGCACATTGTCCGCAGGATTGAAGTCCACGAGGCCGTAGTTGTTCCAGAGCAGACCATAGCCGCGACTGCTGAGGAGCACGGGGATGGAGATCTGTGTGTTCACCTGCGTCAGTCGGCGTGTGAGGCCGCGCAGGTCGGCAAACCCGTCCTGAAACTGCCCGAGGCCATAGAGGTGTTCGTCTTCGGGTGAACGGAAGGTCAGTTGCGCCTCGCAGGTCGGTTCATCGCCCAGTTGGCTGCTGCGGAGCTGGTGCTGCGTAGCCTCGAAGACCACACGACCCGACTTGGTCGTCACGCGCAACACCTTCTCCTGTTCATCGAAGAAAACATGCAGGTCGCTCTGCTGCGCTACCTGGTGGCCCACATACAACCAGTCAGGAAGTTCCATCGCTGCCGTCCCTTCGCTGTAGCGAATCCTCACGGCATTGCTGGCCACCTGTTGCACATCAATCCGTCCAGACCCGCAGTGAAACGTCTGCGCCATCGCGATTCCTGCGACGACCAGCAGAACACCCATAATCACAATCCTTTTCATATCATTTCAAATATCAATTTCCAATTATCAAAACTCCAGCATCAGCTGCTCCTCAGGCAACAACTTGAAGGTCATGCGATGATACGGTGTAGGCCCGAACTTCCTGATGGCCTCGCGATGTTCCTTGGCCGGATAGCCCATATTGCGCTCCCAACCATATTGAGGATATTCGCGGGCGAGCTCCCGCATGCGGTCGTCACGATACGTCTTGGCGAGAATGCTGGCGGCAGCAATGCTCATATAGGTGGCATCGCCCTTCACTACGGTGTCCGCCGGAATCTCGTAGGGCATCCACCGGTTGCCGTCGATGATCAGGTGCTGCGGCCGCACTTTCAGTTTCTCCACGGCGCGCTGCATTGCCAGGATGCTGCATCGCAGGATGTTCAGCTTGTCGATTTCCTGCGGCGAGCACTCTGCCACCGCCCACGCCACCGCCTTGCGCTCGATGACCTCCCGCAACTCATAGCGCTGTCGCTCTGTCAGCTGCTTGGAATCGTTGAGCACGGCATTGCAGAAATCTGTCGGCAGGATGACGGCAGCGGCAAACACGGGGCCAGCCAGGCAGCCACGTCCCGCCTCGTCGCATCCCGCCTCTATCACATCGGGAGTATGAAAAGATTTCAGACACTTTCTCATTTGTTCTATTCTACACAAAGTTTATACGATAGCAGCGAGCGTTCGAGCCCTGCATATTTACTGAGACCGCTCTTGATGACAGTGAAGCCCTTCGAGAGGAAGTTCTCCATGCTGTAGGAGTTCTGGGGCGATACCGTGGCGAGGATTGCCTTGGCACCCGCCTTTCTCGCTTCCGCTATAGCACGCTCGATGAAGAGTTTCTGGAGTCCATAGCCTCTCCAGGCAGGATCGCTGACTACGACGTCGAAGGTGAAGGCGGCATCCCACGACATATCTGCATCCTTACCGAGATTGCGCTCTGTATGGCGGCATCCCACGAAGAGGGCGAAGGCAGCGAGGTTCCCCTCCTCCCCAAAGACGCCCCACAAGGTATCCAGATGCAACGACTCGAGGATCTCCTCGCGCGACAGAGGATAGAAGAGCGAGGGGTCTGCCAGTTGGTCGCAGGCCCTCTGCTGCACCCGCTGGATGTCGGCAATATCCTCGAAACCCAACCGGCGCATCACAAAAGGACGATCGCGGAGAATCACCTTCTCGGGAGCGTCCAGGCGGTCATTGCTGAGGTCATGCAAGTAATACTCCCCCTTGAGATAGGCGGGGCTGAAGGCATACTCTTCGCGAGGAATGGGCGTTCCCGCCTTCCGCCGGTACTCAGCCCAGGCCGCATAGAGGCGGAATATCTCGTTGTAGGACGACGAGGTGGGCAGCAGATGATGCTCCTGCACGAAAGGATTGTTCACAAAGATGAAGAAGCGATAGCCGAAGAGGTCGTCGAGGTCCTCGATCTTTGCTATTTTATTCCGGTAGAGCAGATAGAGGTTCTCGAAGAAGGTGCAGTAGCAGGCGATGTCCGTGGGCTGTACGTCATTCCACTGGTCGGAGCTGCCGCTTTCCGCTGGCGACTGTTCCAGGATGGAGTACACCTTCATCAGATGCTCGTTGTCATGGAAATAATTGTTCTGGTCGATAAGCATGTCGCAGCATGTCACGACCTGGGAGTTTCTGAGCTCGATGGCGATGAAGACAGTTCCCACCAGCGTGGCTGCCAGGGAGAAGAGTCCCACGGCGGCCTCGTCGCCAAGGTGGAAGAGCCCTGCAATGAGGCTGCAAGAGATTAAGATGCAGACCGTGACCAAGATGATCATCAGCCTTCGGAGTGTGTTCTTGTTGATTCTCATTATCTGTTGTTTAGTAATTATTCAGCCTTCTATCGTGCCCAGCACCCTACTTTCAGAGGCATCATGCTTGCCGTCTCCTATTTCATTTCTTATTCCGTTCTCAGCAGTCCGTCCACGGCATCGTCGATTGCATCGAAGACCTCCGACAAAAGGCTGCGGGAAGTGATACCCTCGATCTCATACCCCTTGTCGGTCTCCAGGGCGAATACGATATTGCCGTAGATCGGGCCGCCGCCGTAGAGAAGCGATGCCGGCATATTGTCGCCCACGCTGTTGATATAGCCATTGCGGGCCACCATGAACACCAGATGACAGTCGATCAGCTCCAGTTGCTGGCTGAGGGCATTCAGCGCAGAGGTATAGCGGACAACCTCCACACGTCCGTCGGCACCTATCCACTGAGACAGCTCGCCACCGAGCGTGGCCCAGTCCTCGTTCTCACTCTGCTGCACACTGGTCATGCCGTCGTAGTTCACAACGATGAAGGCAGGGATGATATCGTCGTCGTCATCATCATCGTCGTCATCGTCCTCGTCATCATCCTCTTCATACTCCTCGTCCTCATCCTCATATTCCTCGTCCTCATCCTCCTCGTCCTCATCCTCCTCGCTGTCATCTTCGGGATCGGGTAGGCCAAAGGCATACTTGAAAGTAAAAAAGCCTGTCTTCTCCTCTTCCGTGAGCTTCCCATCGGCAAGGACAACTTTTGCTAAGAAGTTGGACAACTCCTGCTTGGCGTCGTCGTCGAGAGCCATGATGAGCTCACGGCACCGATCTGTGGACATCTCCTCGGCATATTCACAGATCTCCCTCCTCGTGTCGTCGTCCATGTCATTGAATGTCTCTAAGAATTCTAAAATCTTATGGGCTTCACTGTTTGACATTTCGCCATCCACTACGCCCAGCTCCATGCCAAGGTGCACGATGGCAGCTAAGGTTTCAAATGATACTGTCATAATCGCGGGTTTTAGGGTTATTAACTATGTTTTTACTATTCAGTGATGAATACTTGAGTTCTCAGGCCACATTTCTGCCCAATTTGCATCATTATTTTGGTAAGGACGGTGCAAATTTAGGAAAAAAATAGAATCCATAAAAGAAAAAGCCAAAAAAACTGCACTCATTCGCCCAAATAACTCACAAAACGCCTTCATTTCACCCATTTCTAAAGCTTGTCGTACGAGGAACTATGGAAAGAGGGATTGGTCTCACTGGTGAGAACCGAGGAGACGGATATACATGAGAGCGAAGACGTATATACATAAAGACCGAGACATATATACGTAAAGGGCGGGACGTATATACGTAAGAGCCGAAGCGGATATTCATAAGAGCCGAGGCGGATAGACGTAAAGGACGGGACGGATATACATAAAAAACGCCACGCCCTCTCGGTGGAAGACGTGACGGATTATGGAAACGGCCTTACGGCTTAGTGGGGATGCGCTGGGGGATTATTCCTCGCGGCGGGGGCGGTGTTCTCCGTGTTCGGGACGCTCGCCACGTTCAGGGCGTTCGCGACGTGGACGGGGAGGACGCTCGACGTAGCCTTCGGGCTTCGGGATGAGGACGCGGTGAGAGAGCTTGAACTTGCCGGTCTTCGGGTCGATTTCCAGCAGCTTGACGGTCATCTTGTCGCCTTCCTTGATGCCGGCTTCCTCAACGGTCTCGAGGCGTTTCCAGTCGATCTCGGAGATGTGGAGCAGACCGTCCTTGCCGGGCATGAACTCGACGAAGCAGCCGTAGGGCATGATGCTGCGTACGGTGCCTTCGTAGACCTCGCCGACTTCGGGTACTGCGACGATGGCGCGAATCTTCGCCAGGGCGGCGTTGATGCTCTCAGCGTTGGGGCCGCTGACCTGTACCTTGCCAACTCCGTCTTCTTCGTCGATGGTGATGGTGGCACCGGTGTCTTCCTGCATTCCCTGGATGATCTTTCCGCCGGGGCCAATAACGGCTCCGATGAACTCCTTCGGGATGATGATCTGCTCGATACGGGGTACGTGGGGCTTGAGTTCGGGACGGGGTTCGGGCATGCACTCGAGGATCTTGCCGAGGATGTGCTCACGGGCTTGCTTGGCCTGCATGAGGGCTTTCTCGAGGATCTCGTAGCTGAGACCGTCGCACTTGATATCCATCTGGGTAGCGGTGAGACCGTCCTTGGTGCCGGTGGTCTTGAAGTCCATGTCGCCGAGGTGGTCTTCGTCGCCGAGGATGTCGGAGAGGACTGCGTATTTCTCTTCACCGGGATTCTTGATGAGACCCATAGCGATACCGCTGACGGGCTTCTTGATGGGCACACCGGCGTCCATGAGGGCAAGGGTGCCTGCGCAGACGGTGGCCATGGAACTGGAACCGTTGCTCTCGAGGATGTCGCTGACGACGCGGACGACGTAGGGATAATCTGCGGGGATCTGACCCTTCAGGGCGCGCCATGCGAGGTGGCCGTGACCAATCTCACGACGGCCTACGCCGCGCTGTGCCTTGGCCTCGCCGGTGGAGAAGGGCGGGAAGTTGTAGTGCAGGAGGAAGCGCATGTAGGAGCGGTCGAGGACGTCGTCCACGAGCTTCTCGTCGAGCTTGGTGCCGAGGGTGACGGTGGAGAGAGACTGGGTCTCGCCGCGGGTGAAGATGGAGCTTCCGTGAGGTCCGGGCAGGGGGCTGACTTCGCACCAGATGGGGCGGATGTCGGTGGTGCCGCGGCCGTCGAGACGGATGCCTTCGTCGAGGATGCAACGGCGCATGGCGTCGCGCTCTACATCGTGGTAGTAGCGGTCCACGAGGGCGTTCTTCTCTTCGAGTTCTGCGGGGTCCATATCTGCATGGGCCTCGGCGTAGCGTACCTTGAAGTCCTCGCGGATCTTCTCGAAGGCCTCTGCGCGGGCCTGCTTTTCGAGGGCCTGCTTGGTGATGTCGTAGGCGGGCTGGTAGCACTCCTTGTTGACCTGCTCGCGCAGTTCCTCGTCGTTGACCTCGTGGCAGTATTCACGCTTGACGTCTTTGCCGAGTTCCTTGGCGAGTTCCTTCTGGAGGCGGCACATGGGCTTGATGGCCTCGTGGGCTACCTTCAGGGCCTGGAGCAGATCCTGCTCGCTGACTTCCTTCATCTCGCCTTCGACCATCATGATGTTTTCTTCGGTGGCGCCGACCATGATGTCCATATCGGCATCCTTCATCTGCTCGAAGGTGGGGTCGACGATGTACTCGCCGTTGAGGCGAATGACGCGTACCTCAGAGATGGGGCCCTCGAAGGGGATGTCGGAGCAGCTGAGGGCGGCGCTGGCGGCGAAACCTGCCAGAGCATCGGGCATGTCGATACCGTCGGCAGAGTAGAGGTTCACATTCACGTAGACCTCAGCGTGGTAGTTGCTGGGGAAGAGGGGACGGAGCGCACGGTCGACGAGGCGACAGGTGAGGATTTCGTCATCATTGGCCTTGCCTTCGCGCTTCGTGAAGCCACCGGGGAAACGGCCGGCAGCGGCATATTTCTCGCGATATTCTACTTGAAGGGGCATGAAATCGGTTCCAGGAACGGCATCCTTGGCGGCACAAACGGTGGCAAGGAGCATCGTATTTCCCATTCGGAGCATCACGGCTCCGTCTGCTTGCTTAGCAAGCTTGCCAGTCTCGATGGAAATCTCGCGGCCATCGGGCAGCTGGACTGTCTTGGTGATTACGTTCATCTTGTGATTTACAATTTACAATTTTACTATTACGATTGCGTCAAAAAAATATTACTTTCTTCGTCTCAAAACGTTCTTATTTACATCGATGGTCTCAAAAAACCGCGCAAAGGTAGTGATAAAAGTTTAAAATTTAAAGTATAAGGTTTAAAGTTTTGCGTGCACGAGGGGGAAAAGGCTCATTTTTACGTTTTTTTAAGCTTCTGACTCCCTCCGCGCCTGTATCCACACCTCCGTAGAGAGGTTTACCCACGCCCAGGTGAAGGTGGAAATGCTGATGTCGGGGAAGCGCTCAAGAACGCCGACAGCTCCCATGATGGTGGCACCTGTGGTCATCACATCGTCCACCAACATCAGATGCTGCCCCTGGGCAACGGCGGCACCCTCGGCCAGGGAGAAGAGATTGCGTCCGTTGCGGAAACGGTCGGGAAGGCGGAAGTGGGTCTGCGACTCGCGGTCCTGATGGCGCACGAGGAGGTCGGTACGCACCGGAAGCCCCAGTTCCTCGGAAATGCCGAGGGCGATGGACTCTGCCTGGTTGAAGCCCCTACGTCCCCTACGTTGTCGGCTCAGCGGCAGGGGCACCAGGGCATCGACATCGTCGAAGAGCCCGGAAGGGGCCAGCCGTTGTGCTGCCAAACGCCCCAGCCAGCGTCCGAGGTCATGGTCGCGGGTGAATTTCATCTCGTGCACCAGTCTTGCCGCCGCATTCTCACGCCGATAGATGCAGAGGGCCCCGCACTTCCTCAATGCTGGATGTTCCACTCGCCAACGCAGGATATGACGATTCATGCGCCAGTCCACCTCTTCCTCAAAAGGCAGTTTCAACAAACAGACGGGACACACATACTGCTCGCCGACAGCCAGGCGCCGGCCACAGACCACGCACTGCCGCGGAAAGAAGAAGTCCTGAAGGCGAAGAAACAGCATTCTATCAGATTGTTAAGGGGTTAATGAACCAACATCAGTGGCAGCAATCACAGGTCGTGCCTCGGGGACAATCCTGCCGGTCGCCGTGATGAGGAGAATCACCGTCTTGACGATGCTGACAGGTATCTGCCAACGGACATCCGGCACAATGCGGGTCGCCCCCCTGCGGAGTGCGAAATCGCTTCCAAAGGCGGCGAGCCGTGTAGGCCACACAGGCTGCAAGGATGAGAGTGACGAGGATAGGCTGCAAAAGATTGAAAATTGAAATATTGAAAAGTTTAAGGGGTTTAAGAAGTTTAAAGGGTTTAAGGGGTGGGAAATAGAAAATTGGGATTAGAAAAGCTGGCCGATCTGTACCACGAGTGCCGACACGATCCAGGCGAGACAGGTGGTGTAGAGGGCGGCTGTGATGGCCCATCGCCATGAGTTCGTTTCGTGCTTGATGGCTACGATCGTGGCCAGACAGGGGAAATAGAGAAGGATGAACAGGAGGTAGGCGTAGGCGGTGAGGGGCGTGACGCCGTCGGCTGCCATCTGTTGACGCAGATGCGTGTATTTGCTATCGTCCTCGCTGAACGTGTCGTCATCGCCAAAGCTGTCGTCGCCAGAGTAAAGCACACCCATCGTGGATGCCACAATCTCCTTGGCTCCCACACCAGCTATCAGGCTCACATCCAGTTTCCAGTTGAATCCCTGAGGAGCAAACAGCGGCTCGATGGCCTGACCGGCACGACCGAGGTAGGAGGATTCCATATCAGCCCCTCTCCCGGCCCCAAGAACAGGAGAGGGGGCAGAGGTGGGACCAAAGTAACTCAACGCCCACACGATGATACTGGCGACGAGGATGATGCCGCCCATCTTCTTCAGATACTCCTTGCCCTTCTCCCACGTGTGGCGTCCGATGGCTTTGGCTGTCGGCCAGCGATAGGGCGGCAGTTCCATCACAAAGGGCGTATCTTCGCCCTTGATGATGAAGCGCGAGAAGAGACGGGAGATTACGGCGGCCACCAGGATGCCAATGGCATAGAGCGACACCAGTACGGTGCTGCGCCACTGGGCTGCGAAGAAGGTGCCCACAATCATGATATAGATAGGCAGACGCGCAGAGCACGACATAAACGGAAGTATCATCATCGTGATGAGTCGCGAACGGCGGCTCTCGATGGTGCGAGTTGCCATCACGGCTGGCACGTTGCAGCCAAAGCCCATCACCAGCGGAATGAACGACTTGCCGTGCAGGCCCATGCGGTGCATCAGTTTATCCATGATGAATGCAGCACGCGCCATATAACCAGAATCCTCCATGAAGGAGATAAAGAAGTAGAGTATCAGGATCTGGGGCAGGAAGACGATGACGCTCCCCACACCGCCAACGACGCCGTCAACGAGCATCGAACGCAGGGGTCCCTCGCTCATCGTGGAACCTATCCACTCACCCAGCCAGGCCACGCCTGCCTCGATCCAGTCCATTGGATACTGTCCGAGAGAGAAGGTCACCTGGAACATCACATAGAGGATGAGGAAGAAGATGGGGAAGCCAAAATACTTGTTGGACAGTAAGTTGTCGATGCGATGAGTGGTGCGATAAGTGTCCTTCTTAGTGCCGGTACGGAATTCGGCTTCAGCCAACGCTCCATGAATAAAACCGTACTTGGCATCCATGATGGCGGTCTCGGAATCGACGCCTGTCTCCTCGAGCACACGCGAACTGGCATAGTCGCGCACAGCCATCAGCTGCTTGCGGTCGTCGGTGCGGTGTTCGCTTTCCACGTGTCCCTCGACGTAGTGGGTCACCTCTGTGTCGTGTTCCAGGAGCTTGATGGCCAGATAACGGGTGGAGAACTGTGTACTCAGGTGCTCGTCGGCTTTCAGGAACTGCTGGATATGGGTGATACCGTCCTCAATCTCGTGGCCGTAGTTAATGTGGATGTGACGCGTATGGGCGCTCAGGCCTTCATAGACCTCTATGACTGCGTGGAAAAGCTCCTTCACGCCACGTCCGTTCTTGAACGAGGTGGGAATCATCGGCACACCGAACAGGGTGGAGAGGGTGTCGAGGTTCAGGGAGTCGCCACGACGCTCGAACTCGTCGAACATATTCAGCGCACACACCACACGCAGGTTCATATCCACCAGCTGGGTGGTCAGATAGAGGTTGCGCTCGAGGTTGGAGGCATCGATGACGTTGATGACCACATCCGGGTGCTCGTTGGCCAGATGCTGACGCACGTAGAGCTCTTCGGGCGAGTAGCAGGAGAGGGAATATGTACCTGGCAGGTCTGTGAGGTGGAAGACGTAGCCCTCCATCTCTGTGGTGGCCGAAGTGGCATCTACGGTGACACCCGAGTAATTACCCACGCGAGCATGAGCACCGCTGGCGTAGTTGAAGAGTGATGTCTTGCCGCAGTTGGGATTGCCGATCAGGGCTACGGAGAGCGTCTTGCGTTTGCTGTGGGCCAGAGCTTTCAGTTGTTCATCGGAGAGTTGAACGTGCTCTGTAATGGTCTCGCGCTCCCCTACCTCATCGCTAAAGCTGCTGGTCTCGGACTTGGCTTCAGCCTCGCTCACCACCTCTATCATCCTTGCCTCGGCTTGCCGCAGGCTCACTTCGTAGCCCATCAGCTTGTACTTCACAGGATCCTGCAGGGGTGCATTGAGCAATGCCTCCACCGGTTGTCCCTTGATGAAGCCCATCTCGATGATGCGTTTGCGGAAACCTCCGTGGCCGCTCACCTTTACGATATAAGCGCGTTCGCCTGTTTTCAGTTCTGATAGTTTCATTACTCGTGGTTTCGCTATTTTTGCATGCAAAAATACAGCTTTGTGTCCACATTCGCCTCTTCCTCCGGACTTCTTAACACAGAAAATACCTACTTTTCGCTCGTAAATCACCAATAGTGATTAGTCGGAAGGAGGGAGGAAAACAATTCAGGTGGGCTCTAAACGATAGAGGACCCACCTGAACTTGGTATCTCGCACCTGCGCGAACCTATATTCTGATTCGCACAGGACGAAGTCGATTACTCGTAGTCGTAGTCGAGGATGGCCTTGCGGTTAGCGAGCACGCGGTCGTAGTCTTCCTTGGAACCTACGATTATGCGCTCGAATTCGCGGAGGCCGGTGCCTGCGGGAATGAGGTGTCCGCAGATGACGTTCTCCTTCATACCTTCGAGGTAGTCGCTCTTGCCGTTGATGGCAGCCTCGTTCAGCACCTTGGTCGTCTCCTGGAAGGAAGCGGCAGACATGAACGAACTGGTCTGCAGGGCGGCACGGGTGATACCCTGAAGAATCTGAGTGGAGGTAGCGGGTACGGCATCGCGCACTTCAACAGGACGCAGGTCACGACGCTTGAGGATAGAGTTCTCATCACGCAGCTTGCGAGCAGTGACAATCATACCAGCCACCATGTTCTCGCTGTCGCCAGCGTTGACGACGACTTTCTTGCCCCAGATGCGGTCGTTCTCCTCGGCAAACTCCAGCTTGTCGACCACCTGCTGCTCGAGGAAGCGGGTGTCGCCGGGTTCGTCGATCTGCACCTTGCGCATCATCTGACGGACGATGACCTCGAAGTGCTTGTCGTTGATCTTCACACCCTGCAGACGATAGACGTCCTGAACCTCGTTGACGATGTACTCCTGAACGGCGGTGGGACCCTGGATTGCCAGGATGTCGGCCGGAGTGATAGCGCCATCGGACAGAGGTGTGCCGGCACGTACATAGTCGTTCTCCTGCACCAGGATCTGCTTGCTGAGGGGTACGAGGTACTGACGTTCGTCGCCAACCTTGGAGGTGATGATAATCTCGCGGTTACCACGCTTCAGCTTACCCATCTTGACCTCACCGTCGATTTCGCTGACGATAGCAGGATTACTCGGGTTGCGGGCCTCGAAGAGCTCTGTGACACGGGGAAGACCGCCGGTGATATCACCAGCCTTGCCCACAGCACGCGGAATCTTCACGAGGACATCGCCGGCTTTGACGGTCTGCTTGTCCTCGACAGAGATGTGACCGCCGATGGGGAAGTTATAGGTGCGAAGGAGTTCACCGTTCTCATCAAGGATGTGGGCCTGAGGAATCTTGGTCTTATCCTTGGACTCGATGATGATGATCTCACGCAGACCGGTGGTTTCATCGGAATCGACACGATAGGTGACGCCCTCGATGACGCCCTCGAATTCGATGCGTCCGGGAGTCTCGGTGACGATAACGGCATTGAAGGGATCCCACTTGGCAATGAGTTCGCCCTTGGCCACCTTCTCGCCTTCTTTCTTATAGAGCGTGGAGCCGTAGGGAACGTTCTGCGTGAGCAGGACGATACCTGTGTTCACGTCCACGAAGCGGATTTCTGCCAGACGGCCTACAACCATCTTGGCGGGAGTGCCTGCCTCGTCTGTGATATCTACGGTGCGGAGTTCCTCGAACTCGATCTTGCTGTCGTACTTGGCCTTGATGGCTGCATTTGCAGCAGCGTTGTCGGCCACACCACCAGCGTGGAACGTACGCAGAGTCAGCTGAGTACCAGGCTCACCGATGGACTGTGCAGCGATGACGCCTACAGCTTCGCCCTTCTGCACCATGCGACTGGTAGCGAGGTTGCGGCCATAGCACTTCATGCAGACACCACGCTTGCTTTCGCAGGTGAGCACGCTTCGGATTTCTACACTCTCGATGGGGCTGGCCTCGATTTCAGCGGCAATGGCCTCAGTAATCTCCTCGCCAGCAGCCACGATGAGCTTGTTGTTGGAGGGATTGATGATATCGTGGACACTGACGCGACCGAGGATACGATCATAGAGAGAGCTGATGACTTCATCACCATTCTTGAGTGCAGTGCAGACGAGTCCGCGGAGTGTTCCGCAGTCTTCCTCCGTGATGATGACATCGTGGCTGACGTCCACAAGACGACGGGTGAGGTAACCTGCGTCTGCCGTCTTCAGAGCGGTATCGGCCAGACCCTTACGGGCACCGTGGGTAGAGATGAAGTACTCCAGTACGGACATTCCTTCTTTGAAGTTAGAAAGAATCGGGTTCTCGATAATCTGAGCTTCGGCACCTGCCTTCTGGGGCTTGGCCATCAGACCACGCATACCAGAGAGCTGACTGATCTGACCTGCGCTACCACGAGCACCCGAGTCGAGCATCATGAACACAGCGTTGAAGCCCTGGTCGGCCTCGCGCATGGTCTTCATCAGGATCTTGGAGAGGTCGTTGTTGACGTGTGTCCACGCATCGATGACCTGATTGTAGCGCTCCTTGTCGGTGATGAAACCCATATTGTAGTCTGCAGTGATGCGCTCTACTTCTTCATTACCGCGCTGGACGAGCTCTGCCTTCTCCTCAGGAATGATGATATCGCCGAGGTTGAAGCTGAGGCCGCCATCATAGGCCAGCTTGTAGCCAAGGTTCTTGATACCATCGAGGAACTTGCAGGCACGAGCAACACCTACGGTCTTGATGACGTCGGTGATGATATTGCGAAGGGTCTTCTTGGAGATGACATCGTTGAAGAAACCGACTTCCACGGGGATGATCTCGTTGACGATGACACGACCCACGGAAGTTTCCACCATACGCTTGCCGATGGTGCCGTCCTCGAGTTTATCCTCTACGATGACCTTGACGGGAGCGTGGATATCTACGCGCTTCTCGTTGTAGGCGATGAGTGCTTCCTCAGGACCATAGAAGGTCAGGCCTTCGCCGAGGGCTCCCGGACGCAGCTTCGTGATGTAGTACAGACCGAGCACCATGTCCTGTGAGGGCACGGTGATAGGTGCGCCGTTGGCAGGATTCAGGATGTTGTGGCTCTGCAGCATCAGGATCTGTGCTTCGAGGATGGCCTCGTTGGAGAGGGGAAGGTGCACAGCCATCTGGTCGCCATCGAAGTCAGCGTTGAAGGCGGTACATGCCAGCGGGTGGAGCTGGATGGCCTTACCCTCAATCATGTGGGGCTGGAAGGCCTGAATACCCAGACGGTGAAGTGTCGGAGCACGGTTGAGGAGGACGGGGTGTCCCTTCATCACGTGTTCGAGGATATCCCAGATGACAGCGTCCTTGCGGTCGACAATCTTCTTGGCGGACTTCACGGTCTTGACGATACCGCGCTCGATGAGCTTGCGGATGATGAACGGCTTGTAGAGTTCGGCAGCCATGAGCTTGGGCAGACCGCACTCACCCATATTCAGTTCAGGACCCACGACGATAACGGAACGTGCGGAATAGTCGACACGCTTACCGAGGAGATTCTGACGGAAGCGACCCTGCTTACCCTTGAGGGAGTCGCTGAGGGACTTCAGCGGGCGGTTGCTCTCGCTCTTGACAGCACTGCTCTTGCGGCTGTTGTCGAAGAGACTGTCGACAGCTTCCTGAAGCATACGCTTCTCGTTGCGGAGGATGACTTCGGGAGCCTTGATCTCAATGAGGCGCTTCAGGCGGTTGTTGCGGATGATGACGCGACGATAGAGGTCATTGAGGTCCGAGGTGGCGAAGCGGCCGCCATCCAGGGGCACGAGAGGACGCAGATCTGGCGGAATGACCGGCAGCATGGTGATGATCATCCACTCGGGCTTGTTGCGGTCGCGGCTGGCACGGAAGCTCTCCACAACCTGCAGACGCTTCAGTGCATCGGCCTTGCGCTGTTGAGCGGTGTCGCTGTTAGCACGGTCACGCAACTCATAGGACAGCTTGTCGAGATCCAACTGGAGGAGGAGGTCATAGATGGCCTCGGCACCCATTTTGGCAACGAACTTGTTGGGATCGTCGTCGGGAAGGAACTGGTTCTCGATGGGCAGACGGTCCATGTGGGCCATGTATTCTTCCTCTGAGAGGAGGTCAAACTTCTCGAGATGGAGATCCTCATCCTCTTCCTTCTGGAAGGGACCCGGGTTGATGACGACGTAGCGCTCGTAGTAGATGACGGCGTCCAACTTCTTGGTGGGCATTCCGAGCAGATAGCCGATCTTGTTCGGCAGGCTGCGGAAATACCATATATGAGCCACGGGCACAACGAGTTCGATGTGTCCACTGCGCTCACGACGTACTTTCTTCTCTGTGACTTCAACGCCGCAACGGTCGCAGACGATACCCTTATAGCGAATACGCTTGTACTTTCCGCAATGGCACTCATAGTCCTTGGTGGGACCGAAGATGCGCTCGCAGAAAAGACCGTCTCGCTCAGGCTTGTAGGTGCGATAATTAATAGTCTCAGGCTTCAGTACCTCGCCGAAGGAGTTCTCCTTGATTTCCTCGGGCGATGCCAGTCCGATGGTAATCTTGGTGAAATTATTCTTGACTTTTGTTTCTTTCTTGTAAGGCATAACTTTAATGTTGAAAGTTTAAAGTTGAAAGTTTAAAGTTGAATCATGAAAAGTATTTTTCAATTTTCAATCTCCTTTCATTTATTCGAGTGTTACACTGAGTCCGAGACCGCGCAGTTCGTGCAGCAGCACGTTGAGCGATTCTGGAATTCCAGGAGTAGGCATAGGATCACCCTTGACAATGGCTTCGTAGGCCTTGGAACGACCAGTGACATCGTCGGACTTGATGGTCAGGATTTCCTGCAGGACATGGGAAGCACCGAAGGCCTCGATAGCCCAGACTTCCATCTCACCGAAACGCTGTCCACCGAACTGTGCCTTACCACCAAGAGGCTGCTGGGTGATGAGGCTGTACGGGCCGATAGAGCGAGCGTGCATCTTGTCTTCAACCATGTGGCCGAGTTTCAGCATATAGGAGACACCCACAGTTGCCAGCTGGTCGAACTTCTCACCGGTAGCACCATCGTAGAGCTGCGTGGAGCAGTAACGAGGCAGTCCGGCTTTATCGGTCCATTCGCAGAGGTCGTCGAGCGATGCGCCGTCGAAGATCGGGGTGGAGAACTTCACGCCGAGTTCCTTACCGGCAGCGCCGAGAACGGTTTCGAAAATCTGTCCGATATTCATTCGCGAAGGCACGCCCAGCGGGTTCAGCACGACATCAACAGGAGTTCCATCGGCCAGGAACGGCATATCCTCCTGACGGACGACCTTGGAGACGATACCTTTATTACCGTGGCGACCTGCCATCTTATCACCCACACCAATCTTACGCTTCTTGGCGACATAGACCTTGGCCATCTGGATGATGCCGGAGGGCAGTTCATCGCCAATCGTGATAGCAAACTTACGACGCTTGAGTTCTGCATCGAGCAGCTTGTACTTCTTGATGAAGTTGATGATGAGCTGTGCGATGAGCTTGTTGATATGTTCATCGCTGGTCCACTTGCTGAGCTGCACGCCAGTATAGTCCAAATCTGCGAGCACCTTCTCCGTGAAGCGGGCTCCCTTGGCAATAATCTCAGCACCCATGTAGTCCTTGACACCCTGGGAGGTGAGGTCCTTGGTGAGCTCCAGCAGCTTCTCGATAAGGATAGCCTTCAGGTCGTTGACCTTGGAATTGAATTCTTCGTCGATCTTCGGCAGACGGATCTTGTCCTGAGCCTTCTCGGCACGTGTCTTGATAGCACGGGAGAAGAGCTTCTTGTCAATAACGGTACCAGAGAGAGAAGGCGAAGCCTTGAGGCTGGCGTCCTTGACGTCACCAGCTTTCTCGCCGAAGATGGCACGAAGCAGTTTCTCTTCGGGCGAAGGATCGCTCTCACCCTTCGGCGTAATCTTACCTATAAGAATATCGCCCGGGAGCACCTGTGCGCCCACACGGATGATACCGTTCTCATCAAGGTCCTTGGTAGCTTCCTCACTGACATTGGGAATGTCGGCGGTCAGCTCCTCGACACCACGCTTGGTCTCGCGCACTTCGAGAGCGAACTCCTCGACATGAACACTTGTGAGGATATCCTCGCGGACGACACGCTCGTTGAGCACGATAGCGTCCTCGTAGTTGTAACCCTTCCAAGGCATGTAAGCCACCAAGAGGTTCTTACCGAGAGCGAGCTCGCCATTAGCTGTGCTGTAGCCTTCAGTGAGGATGTCGCCAGCCTTCACGCGCTGTCCCTTCTCGCAGATAGGACGCAGGTCAATGGTCATGTTCTGGTTCGTACGACGGAACTTGGGAATGCGGTATTCCTTGAGAGCGGGTTCGAAGCTGACGAACTCCTCTTCCTCCGTGCGGTCGTAGAGGATGCGGATGGTGGTGGCATCGACATAGTCGACGGTGCCCTCGCCTTCTGCAGTAATCATCGTGCGGCTGTCCTCACAGACCTGCTTCTCGATACCGGTTCCAACGATGGGAGCTTCGGTGAGCAGCAAAGGAACAGCCTGACGCATCATGTTCGATCCCATGAGTGCGCGGTGAGCATCGTCGTGCTCCAGGAAGGGGATGAGCGATGCTGCGATGGAGGCAATCTGCTGAGGAGCAACGTCCATCAGGTTCACCTCGGTGGGAGGTACGACAGGATAGTCATCATCCTGACGGCACTTGACCACCTTGCGAATGAAGGTACCATCGTCGCGCAGGGGAGCATTACCCTGACCGATGATGAGGTTCTCCTCTTCCTCAGCTGTCTTGTACTCGATACCCTCATCAGAGAGGTCCACAATACCATTGTTGACCTTACGGTAGGGAGTAGCGATGAAGCCGAGCTCATTGATCTTTGCATAGACGCAGAGCGAGGAGATAAGACCGATATTCGGTCCTTCAGGTGACTCGATAGGACAGAGACGTCCGTAGTGAGTATAGTGTACGTCACGCACCTCGAAACCAGCACGTTCGCGGCTCAGACCACCAGGACCAAGAGCCGAGAGACGACGCTTGTGAGTGACCTCTGCCAACGGGTTCGTCTGATCCATGAACTGGCTGAGGGCGTTGGTTCCGAAGAACGAGTTAATGACGCTGGAGATGGTCTTGGCGTTGATGAGGTCCGTGGGAGTGAAGACTTCATTATCACGGACATTCATGCGCTCGCGAATGGTGCGGCTCATGCGTGCAAGACCGATAGCGAACTGGTTAGCCAGCTGCTCGCCGACTGTGCGGACGCGACGGTTCGACAGGTGGTCGATATCGTCGACCTGAGCATTGGAGTTCACCAGCTCGATGAGGTATTTGATAATCTCGATGATGTCCTGCTGTGTGAGCACGCGCACATTCGGGTCGGTGTCGAGATTGAGCTTGCGGTTGATACGGTAGCGACCCACATCTCCGAGGTCATAACGCTTCTCAGAGAAGAACAGGTTGTTGATGACTTCGCGTGCGCTGGCGTCATCAGCGGGGTCGGCATTACGCAGCTGGCGGTAGATGTAGAGGACGGCCTCCTTCTCCGAGTTGGAGGGGTCCTTGGCCAGTGTGTTGAAGATGATGGAGAAGTCGCTGGTGTCAGCCTCTTCCTTATGGATAAGGATGGTCTGCTCGCCACTCTCCAGGATGTCGTTGATATTGTCGTTGTCGAGCACGGTCTCGCGGTCCATGATGACCTCGTTGCGCTCGATAGACACCACTTCGCCGGTATCTTCATCGACGAAGTCCTCGACCCACGACTTCAGAACACGTGCCGCGAGCTTCTGGCCTACGTGGCGCTTGAGGTTGGTCTTGTTGACCTTGACCTCTTCGGCGAGGTTGAAGATCTCGAGGATGTCCTTATCGTTCTCGAAGCCGATTGCTCGCAGGAGCGTGGTAACAGGCAGCTTCTTCTTACGGTCGATATAGGCATACATCACATTATTAATGTCGGTGGCGAACTCTATCCACGAGCCCTTGAAAGGAATGATACGAGCGCTGTAGAGCTGGGTACCATTAGCATGCACGCTGCTGCCGAAGAACACGCCCGGCGAACGGTGCAGCTGGCTGACGACGACGCGTTCTGCGCCATTGATGATGAACGTTCCATTGGCGGTCATATAGGGAATGGGGCCAAGGAAGACGTCCTGAATGACGGTGTCGAAATCTTCGTGGTCAGGATCCGTGCAGTAGAGCTTCAGCTTTGCCTTCAGGGGCACAGCGTAGGTCAGACCGCGCTCCAGGCACTCTTCGATGCTGTAGCGGGGCGGATCAATGTAGTAGTCCAGGAATTCGAGGACGAAGTTGTTGCGCGTGTCAGCGATGGGGAAGTTCTCGGAGAACACCTTGTAGAGACCATCGTTCTTGCGCTGCTCGGGTGGGGTGTCGAGTTGCAGGAAATCATTGAAGGACTTCAGCTGCACTTCGAGGAAATCCGGATAAGGCATGGGATTCTTCACCGAAGCGAAATTGACTCTGTCGTTAATGATCTTAGCCATCAATAATGTGGGTTATGGGAATGTTTATTGCAATAATTTACTTTAGACGCAAAAAGTAGAGGACCCTCTACCAGAGGGTTCTCTACCTATGAAATCAGAGGTTGGCTCTGAGTCCGGCTTACTTCAGCTCGATCTCTGCGCCAGCTTCCTCGAGAGTCTTCTTCAGAGCCTCAGCATCAGCCTTGGGCATGCCTTCCTTCAGGGTGCTGGGAGCACCGTCAACGAGCTCCTTAGCTTCCTTCAGACCGAGACCGCAAGCTTCCTTAACGGCCTTGACGACCTGAAGCTTAGCAGCGCCAGCGCTCTTGAGGACGACGTCGAAGTCGGTCTTCTCTTCAGCGGCGGGTGCGGCACCAGCTGCGGGACCAGCAGCAACAGCAACAGCAGCAGCTGCGGGCTCAATTCCATACTCCTCCTTCAGGAGGTTCTTCAAATCGTTAACTTCCTTCACTGTCAAGTTGACCAACTCTTCAGCGATTGCTTTGATATCTGCCATAATACTTTATGAAATTTGTTTTGTTTGACTTTGGGATAATTGATGAATAATTTATTATTCGCCCTTCTCGGCGAGGGTCTCGAGGACACCGTGAATGGTGCTGGCTCCAGACTCGAGTGCAGAAACGACGCCTTGCATTGGCGACTGCAGCATAGCCACGATGTCGGCAATAAGCTCGCTCTTGCTCTTGATGGCGACGAGGGCATCCAGCTGATCGGCTCCTACGTAGAAGCTCTCCTCAGCATAAGCTGCCTTCAGTTCGGGGATCGTTACGCCTTTGGGGTTCTTGGCGTTGAATTCCTTCAGCATCTTGGCCGGTGCATTGGCCACGTTGGTGAAGATAACAGCCGTGGTACCCTTCAGGACGTCATAGAGGGGTGAATAGTCGATCTCGCTGGCCTCCAGAGCCTTGTGGAGAAGCGTATTCTTCACCACCACCATCTTCACCTCGTTCTTGAAGCACTGGCGGCGCAGGGCGCTGGTGCGTGCTGCGTTCATACCTGTGACGTCGACGAGGTAGAAATGGGGATAGGCCTTGAGGGTTTCGCCCAGCTGACCGATGATGATTTCTTTATCTTCCTTTCTCATGATTGTAACGTCTTAATATTAGATTTCGTCTACGGCCTTGGGATCAACCTTGACACCACGGCTCATCGTACTTGAAAGATAAATGCTCTTGATGTAAGTTCCCTTAGCAGCTGCGGGCTTCAGCTTGATGATCGTGTTGATGAACTCACGTGCGTTCTCGGCAATCTTCTCTGCGGAGAAGGAAACCTTACCGATAGACGTGTGCACGATACCAGTCTTGTCGACCTTGAAGTCAATCTTACCCATCTTCACCTCACGCACAGCCTGTGCGGGATTCATGGTGACGGTGCCGCTCTTGGGGTTAGGCATGAGTCCACGGGGACCGAGGATACGTCCGAGGGCACCAATCTTACCCATGATAGAGGGCATGGTGATGATGACATCGACGTCAGTCCATCCGCCTTTGATTTTCTCGATGTATTCGTCGAGGCCTACATAGTCTGCACCAGCCTCCTGTGCGGCAGCTTCCTGATCGGGTGTGCAGAGACAGAGGACGCGAACGGTCTTACCGGTGCCGTTAGGCAGGGTGGCAACGCCGCGCACCATCTGGTTGGCCTTGCGGGGGTCAATACCCAGTCGCATGTCGATATCCACAGAAGCGTCGAACTTGGTCGTGGTGATATCCTTGACCAGCTGAGCAGCTTCTTTGAGGGTGTATGCTTTCCCTGCTTCAATCTTCTCAGCGACGAGCTTCTGGTTCTTTGTCAGTTTTGCCATTGTTGAATTGAAGTTTTAATTGTTATGCGGGAAAGTCACCCTTTACTGTGATACCCATACTTCTGGCTGTGCCAGCAACCAGACGCATTGCAGACTCCACTGTGAAGCAGTTCAAGTCAGGCATCTTGTCGGTAGCGATGGCACGAACGTCGTCCCAGGTAATGGCGGCAACCTTCTTACGGTTGGGCTCCGAGCTACCACCCTTCACCTTTGCGGCCTCCATGAGCTGTACAGCCACGGGAGGAGTCTTTACGATAAAATCGTAGGACTTGTCGGTGTAGTAGGTGATCACCACGGGGAGCACCTTGCCGGCCTTATCCTGAGTTCTGGCGTTGAACGCTTTGCAGAAATCCATGATGTTGATACCCTTGGAACCGAGAGCGGGACCTACTGGGGGAGATGGATTTGCAGCGCCTCCTTTAATCTGTAGTTTGATTAATCAAGA